>Ga0209488_10004318_pt1 | contig 11149 bp, 12 predicted proteins | sample Rivendell_Oct201_8_FD_188349 | JGI IMG/M metagenome (GOLD analysis project Ga0209488, IMG submission 188349) | Vadose zone soil microbial communities from the Eel River Critical Zone Observatory, Northern California, USA -... | ecosystem: Environmental > Terrestrial > Soil > Vadose zone >... | reverse complement strand
CGGCCGAGTCAGGCGCCGTCACGGGACCCGGCGGCATCATGATCAGGCAGTAGAGCGCGTACGCCGCGCAGATCGCAAAGACGACTGCCCGATTCACTCACCGGCTCGCTTCGCGATGACCGCAATGATCGTCGTTCCGTGAAAGCGGCCGTTTTCAATGAACACGGTGCCAGTTTCATCTCCCGCGATGGCGCCGCCGGCGATGAAGAGGTTCGGCACGTTCGTCTCGAAGGTCTCGGGGTTGTGATGCGGCGCGTTCCGCTCGTTGAACGTGACGCCCGCCCGCGCGATCAAATCTGCATCCGCGCGATAGCCGGTCAACAGCAGCACGGCGTCGGCGGGAATCTCCCCGGCTCCATCCGGTCCCTTGACCACCACCGACGTCGGCTTGATCTCGGTGACGCAGGTGTTGAACCGCGCCGCGATGGACCCTTCCCTGATGCGGTTGTCGATGTCGGGCCGCACCCAATACTTGATGGTCGACTTCAACTCCGCGTGCCGATGCACGATCGTCACGTGCGCGCCGGCGCGGTACATCTCGAGCGACGACTCGGCGGCCGAATTGCCGCCGCCGACCACGACGACGCGCTGGCGGTAGTAGGCATGCGGCTCGCGGTAGTAGTGATCGACGTGCGGAAGATTCTCGCCGGGAATGCCGAGCATCACCGGCTTGTCGAAGTAGCCAATTGCGAGGACGACGTGGCGGGCCTCGCGCACGCGCTTCACGCCGCGTGACGACACGGTCTCAACCGCGAAGCTCTCCTTCTCGGGGACGATGGCGGTCACGGTTTCTTCGTAGGCGATTGAGAGATCGTATTTATCCACGACCTTGCGGTAGTAGTTCAGCGCCTCGGCCCGCGTCGGCTTCTCGAACGGCGACGTAAACGGCACGCCGCCGATTTCGAGCAGCTCGGGCGTCGTGAAGAACACCATCTGCGGAGGAAACCGGAAGATCGAATTCACCAGCAGGCCCTGCTCGAGGACCACGTAGTCGAGGTTGTGCTGCTTGGCGGTAATCGCCGCGGCCAGCCCTGAGGGCCCCGCGCCGACGATGATCACGTCGCGAATCGGCATCTAATGATGTTAATTCACCCTCCCGCCCATCCTGCCCGTCCTGCCCGTCATCCACGCCGAGGCGCCCTCGGTCGGAATCCCGCCAGCCGCTCGCGCCGAGGCTCATACAGTCAACCTCGGAGGACTTATGAAGAAGACTGTCAGAGAGATTCTTGCGGCGGCGGTCCTGACGGGGATCATCGCAATGCCAGCGACGGTCGTCACGCTTCGGGCGCAGGCCCCGCAGAACGCGGCCGGCGGTTTCCCCGACCTGGTCGGCATGCTGAAAACCACGCCCGGCGTGCTCGGGGTTGACGCCGCGCGTGGCACGCTGAACGGCAAGATGGTGATCTTTGCCTGGTTCGAAAACAAGAAGGCCGTCCTCGCCTGGTACTACAGCGCCGGGCATCAAGCCCTGATGACGCAGTTTTCTGGCGGCCAGCGCCGCGCCTCCGGTCCGATGGCCGACGTGCCCGACGATGGACGGCCGATTCTCGCCATTGCGTCGCTGACAATGCCGAACTCCGCGGCGGCGGCGACCGGCGATCTCCGGACGGCCGTCACGCAGATCGCCATTGAGCTCTACGCGCCCCTCCCCGGAGGTCTCGCGGCGGGCGGCCGATTCGCGCCCTCCACAGTCAAAGTGCAAGGGCTGATCGAACTGCCGATGGGCGGTCCGCGCCCGGCGGCTGACGGGCAGTAGACTGACGCGCGTGCGCTCTCTCAGACGCCTCGTCCGGGCACTCGGCTTCACCATCGTCGGTTCCTTCGCGGCGGTGATCGTCTTCACCAACACGCCGTGGCGGAATATTCCGTGGGAGGCCTTCAAGACGATGCTCTTTGCGGGGCCGTGCGTGGTGCTCTGCATTTACAGCCTGCCGATCGTGGCGCCGGCGGCACGACGCCGCCTGCCGTTTCCACTCGACTGGCTGGCGGTGCTCGTCCTCCTGCTGATCCTGGGCGCCGGCGGCAGCCTGATCGGCGCCGCCGCCACGCTGGCGGTCGGCGCCGCCGGCACGACGCAGACGTTCCAGAGCTGGTACCTACAGGCGTTGAAGATCTCGGTCTACTTCACGCTGATCTTCGGTCTGTCGGGCACCATGATTGGGGAACTGCGCGCCCGGCTGGACAGGACCACGGTCGCGCTGCGGACCAAGGAGCGCGATGAAGCCGAGGCCCGGCGGCTCGTCGCCGAGGCCCAGCTCGCGTCGCTCGAATCGCGCGTCGACCCGCATTTCCTCTTCAATACCTTGAATTCGATCGCCGCGCTCGTCCGCGAACGGCCGGCCGATGCCGAGCGCGTCATCGAGCAGCTCGCGGCGCTCATGCGATCGTCGCTCGATCGCCGGGCGTCACTCGTGCCCGTCGAGGACGAGCTCGACATCGTGCGCAGCTACCTCGAGATCGAGCGTGTCCGGTTCGGCGATCGCCTCCGGTTCCACATCGAACCGCTCGCCTCGGGCGCGCTGCTTCTGCCACGGCTGTCCGTCCAGACGCTGGTCGAAAACAGCGTGAAGTTCGCGGTGTCGGCGTCCCGCGACGGCGCCACGATCAGCGTGACCGCCAGGGCCGCCGGGGGCCGCGTGCGTGTGACTGTCGAAGACGACGGCCCCGGGTTCGATGCCGGACATTTTCCCGACGGACACGGACTGCAGCTGCTCAAGTCGCGTCTGGCGATGACGTTCGGCGATCGTGCTTCGCTTGTCGCGGAGAGCCGGCCAGGCCGAACGGTCGTGACGCTCGACCTCCCGTCTGAAACCGTGGCCGCGCCGGCGCCGTCCGCGAGCGTGTCGCCTGTTCCGAAGGCGGGCAAGTGCTGATCCGCGCGTACGTCGTGGACGATGAGCGGCTCGCGGTGCAGCGGTTGACGCGGTTGCTCAACGACACCGGGCGCGTGACCGTCGTTGGAAGCACCACCGATCCGCAGCAGGCGCTCGAGGCGCTCGGCGCTGCGGACGTCGACGTCGTCTTCCTCGACATTCAGATGCCGGAAATGACCGGACTCGACCTGGTCGAGCGGCTCGATCGCCAGGTCCCCGTGGTGTTCACGACCGCGTACGACCGGTATGCGCTCGAGGCGTTTGCGGTGAATTCGATCGACTACCTGCTCAAGCCGATCGAGACCGCCAGACTCGAAAAGGCGCTCGACAAGCTCGAACGGCTGCGGGGGCAGGCCGCGCCGGACATCCGCGCGCTCGCGAAGCAGCTGGCCAGAGAGCTCGCGCCGGGACGCCGCCTCGAGCGGATCGCCTCGCGCGTCGGCGAGCGCACGACGGTCCTCGACGTGTCGCGCGTGACGCACTTCTTCGCGAAGGACAAGCTCACATTTGCCGTGTCGGGCGGACGCGAGCACGTCGTCGAATTCACGATGACGGAGCTCGCTGCCGAGCTCGACGCGCGGCGCTTCGTGCGTATCCATCGGGCCACTATCGTCAACGTCGCCTTCGTGCAGGAGCTGTATCCGGGCGTGGACGGCCTGCTCGTGCGGCTGAAGGACGACGGCAAGACCGAGCTCAGCGTGGCCCGGGACCGGGTCCGGGAGCTCAAGGAGCGCCTGGGCATCTGAGCCGGCGGGCGGTCAGGTGGCCATTGGCGTACGTACGGGCCCGTTCGGGGCCGTTCCCGGCCCATTCACCGAAAACGTAATAGCCGCAAGACCAATGTGTTCTAGTATTTGCGGCATGCATGCACCTATCAAGTATTTCGAGAAGGGGCTTTCGCTGACGGCGAACGGCGCCTGGTTCGTGTTCAGCAACCTGAACAAGATTGCCCAGAACCCGTCGTTCACGCCGAAGTGGGCTGACAAGCCGCTTCTCAAGTCGTACCAGAAGACGAAGCCGCCGCTCGGCTGGCCGCGCGAGACCGACTCGCTCTGCCCGGTCTGCACGCGCGAGGCGCGCCAGGAGATTCTGGACGGCAAGAAAGATGTCAGCGTCCTGCTCAACGAGAAGGTCGGCGAGATCAAGGCCACCATTCTCGAGCGCGACGGCAAGATTCTGATGGTGAAGGACTGCCCCATCCACGGCCACTTCGAGGACGTGATGGCGATGGACACCGCGTTCTTCAAGCACCTCGAGCAGGTCTTCCCGGGCCGCGACATGCGCGCCCACAACGACGCAAAACTCCACAACCACGGCAGCAGCACGATTCAGCATGGCCGCGGGTCGGTGCTCACGGTCGATCTGACGAACCGCTGCAACATGATGTGCGACCCGTGCTTCATGGACGCGAACCAGGTCGGCTTCGTCCACGAGCTCACGTGGGACGACATCAAGATGGTGCTCGACAACGCCATCACGATTAAGCCGCGCCGCCAGATGTCGGTGCAGTTCTCGGGCGGCGAACCGACGATCTCGCCGTACTTCCTCGACGCCGTCCGCTACGCCCGCAAAGTGGGCTACAACAGTGTCCAGGCCGCGACCAACGGCATCGAGTTCGCCAAGCGTCCGGAATTCGCGAAGGAAGCGGCCGAAGCCGGCCTCCGCTACGCCTATCTGCAGTTTGACGGCATCGGCAACGCCGCCAACTCGCATCGCCGCGTCGGCAACCTCTTCGACGTGAAGCTGCAGGCGATTGAAAACCTGCACAGCGCCGGCGTCGACATCGTGCCCGTCGTGACGATCGTCAACGGCCTGAACAACGAACAGGTCGGCCGCATCATCGAGTTCGCGCTCGACAACCCCAAGACCATCAACTTCCTCTCCTTCCAGCCGGTGTCGTTCACCGGCCGCGACGAGGAAGTGACCGACGAGCGGCGCGCGGCGCAGCGCTACACGCTGTCGCATCTCGCGCACGACGTGAAGAACCAGACGGGCATCGGCGAGCCGATCCGCGACTGGTTCCCCATCTCGTTCATGGGCGCGTTCACGGATTGGGCGGACGTCACGCACGGCGCGGAGAAGGAATTCGGCCAGCTGACGTGCGGCTGCCATCCCAACTGCGGCATCGGCATGGCCGTCATGATCGACAAGGAAACGAAGGAAGCCGTGCCGGTCACGGCGTTCCTCAAGGCCGAGCAGCTCGCCAAGGACGTCCAGCAGGTGTCGGACGCCGCGCGCGGCCGTTTCCTGTCGGTCGTCGGCATGGCGCTGTCACTCGTCCGCAACTACGACTCGTTCAAGTCGCCGACGCATTTCAAGCTGACGGACCTGCTCAAGAAGTTCGACAAGACGTTCGGCGCCACCAAGTCGGCCGAAAAGGGCAAGTACGGCAAGGTCGAGGGCGACCGGACGGTCGACGACATCAAGAAGCGGCGCGCGGATCGCTGGAACTTCCTGTTCATCGCGGGCATGTGGTTCCAGGATCTGTTCAACTACGACTTCCGCCGCACCGAGATGTGCATCATCCCGTATGCCACGCAGCAGGGCGAAATCTCCTTCTGCGCGTATAACACCGGCATCGGCTGGCGCAACATCATCGAGAAGATGCACATGACGGCGACGCTCACCAAGTGGTACGAGGAGCACGGCCGCCACGAGATCTTCGCCGGCAACAAGGCCGTCCCGCTGCCGACGCTCGAGCACAAGCTCGCGCTCAACGCCGAGGCCGTCGCGGCCGGCGCGCAGACGGATCTCGATGACATGGGCATCGCCAAGAACGCGCGCGAAGAAAAGCAGCAGAAGCGCGACCACAAGGACGACCCCAAGTATCACGAAGAGATGGCGCGGCTCTACCGTCAGACGGTGCTCAAGGAGCAGCCGACGCTGCAGATTCAGGGGCTCGGCGGCAAGAAGAAGACGCCGCAGCAGGTGCTGCACAAGGCGACCGAGTAGTCACTCAGTCACCAGTCTCCAGTCAGTCAGTCGAAGGCCGGCGAGCAATCGCCGGCCTTTTCTTTTCTAGCGCTTCTTCGGGGCAGGCGCGGCTTTCGCCGGCGGCGGCGGCGGGGGCCGGTATTCGATCATCACGTTGCTGATGACCGCAATCGGACGGCCGGGCGAGGAATAGGTCGCGGTGCCGTCCAACCGCTCGACGGTGAGCTTCTCGCCGAGGATGCTGACCTGCACTTCGTCTTCCGGAATCAGGATCGAAATCGATTCGATCCCGGTCGGCGCGACGGCCTTGATGCCGGCTGGTCCCGCTCCCCCGCCGATGCGATCGACGAAGTCGCTCACCTTCCTGAATTCATTCTGCACGACCGCCCGCTGCACGAGCGTATTGTCCATCGTCAGGACGCCGACCGTCGCGGTGTACCGGGCGAACGCGCGGTTCCCCTTCACCTGTTCTTCGGAGTAGGTGTGTCGGTTGTGGAGGTCGAATGACAGCGTCACCGGCCCCTTGTGCGCTGGAAACCTGACGATGACGCCGGCGGTCACGTCGCGGCCGCTCATCACATCGCAGAAGTCGAGCTTCGTGTTCACCCCGGCGCCGAGCGGCGTCGGGCAGATCAACTCCGGCGCTTCTTTGACCGGCGGCGGAGGCGGCACAGGCTTGCGCGCCGCCGGACGCCGCGCGGGCGGTGTCGTGGACTGCGCCGCGGCCGTCACCGCGGTGAGCACGGTCAGGAGCAGCGTGGCTACTCGTCGATGCATGCGAGGCTGGGTGCGTTGATGTCGCGGACCGGCATCGCGCCGGCGCGGAGCTTGATCAACTCCAGGAATTCTGAGCGCGTGCGCGGATCCTCGCGGAATGTGCCGACCATCGCGCTCGTCACGGCAAACGAATTCTGCTTCTGGACGCCGCGCATCGACATGCACAAGTGCGTCGCTTCCATCACGACGGCGACGCCCATGGGCTTGATGGCGTCGAGAATGGTGTTCGCGATCTGGTTCGTGAGGCGCTCCTGCACCTGGAGCCGCCGGCTGAAGACGTCCACCAGCCGGGGGATCTTGCTCAGACCGATGACCTTGGTCGTCGGGATGTACGCAACGTGACATTTGCCAAAAAACGGAAGAAGGTGGTGCTCGCAGAGGCTGTAGAAGTCGATGTCCTTGACGATCACCATCTCGTTGTAGTCCACGGTGAACAGGGCGCCGTTCAGGACCTCGTCAATATTCGCGTCGTAGCCGCCGGTGAGGAACTTGAGCGCCTTCTCCACGCGTTTGGGCGTGTTGAGCAGTCCTTCCCGCGTCGGGTCTTCCCCGAGTTCCGCGAGGAGCTGCCTGATCAAATCCTGCATGTCCCTATTGTAGAGGAAGGGTGTAATCGTCGGGTGCAACCGCGAGGTGCCTCCGGCCGTCATATGGATGTGGCCGGTTTGGGCGCAATTTGCGGTCCGCGCCGTGGCACGATTCCTGAAGCATCCCTGGGGCAGAGAGGGCGCGATGCACAAAGTGGTCATCGTCAACGGCACGACCGATCTTCTCGACCTGGTGGAGCCAGTGCTGAGCGCGGGCCACTATGACGTCGTGTTCGTGGAGTCGAACGCCCGCGCGTATTCCCACATCAGACACGAGCGGCCGGCGCTCGTGATTCTCTGCCTCGACATGCGCGATCGCGAAGGCTTCCGCGTGCTGTCCATGCTGAAGCTGGACGAGGACACGCGGAAGATCCCGCTGCTCACGTGCCTGAGTGAATACGAGTTGCCGTCCCGCGACGCCGCCCTCCTCGAGCCGGAGGAAGACAGCGGCCTGATCGCGGCGATGCCCGCCGTGTCGATGAACTAGCGCATGGTATAGTCCAGCCCAGACATGGGCCAGTCGGAAGACAAGCGCGATACAGAGCGCATCGAAATCCTCGGCGAACTCCACGGCGAGGTCATGGTCTTCCAGCCTATGAACATCAAGGAAATCAGCGGGGGCGGCGCGCAGGTCGAAACCGCCTTTCCGCTCCATCTTGATTCGCTGCACGACTTCCGCCTCACCCTCGGCGACCGCGCCATCATCATCAAGGGGCGCGTGGCGCACTGCAGCATCAGCGACGTCGAACAGGAGGGCGTGCTCTACCGGTCGGGTATCGAGTTTGTCGAACCGAGTGAGCGCGTCTTCAACGTCGTCAAGGACTTCATCGACGCGGTCAAGACAGGCCGCCGCGCGCTCTAGCGGGCGGACGGGGCGGACACGGTTTTCACGTCGCCGGCGTCCACGGCCGTTGATGGCGGCGCGATGTACGGCGACACGACGCTCTCGTGCCCGGACGCGTCCACCGCGGAGACACCGAAGATCAGATCGTCGATGAGCGTATCCGGCAGCGTCGCCTCGGTCACGTTGCCGACCAGCAGCTCGTGCTGCCAGTCCGGGCCCCACGCCTCGCGCCAGAAAATCCTGTACGCCGTCGCTCCGGAGGACGCTTTCCACCGCAGGTGCGCGTCGTAGCCGCTCGGCGCGCGATCGATCGTCGCCTGTCCGCGATCGTTCACGACAACAGGGCGCGGCGGCGCAAGCGCGAGCGTGGCGGCGGCCGCGGCGTTCACGCGCGCGTTCTGCGCGAGGTACGCCGGTGAAACGCCGTCGAACGTGTCGCGCGCGTCGTGCTGGCGGGTGAAATTCTCGCGCGACTCCCGGAATCCGACGGCGGGAAAGCCGTACTGGGTGTATGCGGTATGGTCGCCGCCGCGAGAAAACCGATCGGGCCGCGCCATCAGGCGCACGTGATGCGACGGCACGTACCGGGCGCCCCAGCGCTGAACAAACCGCGCCAACTCGCGCGAGGGCGAGTCTTCCGGCCCCTCGGAATACACACGGATCGACACGCTGTCCACCACGCCGTTGCCGCCGCGGTCGTTGCCGACGATGTCGTTGTTGAGCACCGCGTCGATCGGGACCGCGTCCTTCCGCGCCTTCTGCGCGTGCAGTTTGGCGCCCATCAGCCCCTGCTCTTCCGCGACGTGGCACATGAAGACGAGCGTCGCATCGAAGTCGAGGCCGCTCTGGCTGAAGACACGCGCCAGCTCCAGCGTCAGCGCGACGCCGCTGCCGTCGTCGTTGACTCCTGGCGCCGTGGCGTCGGGGTCCGCGCGCACCGCTTCACCGGCGGCGCCGGCGGCGTTCCGTGCGGACTGTCCCCCATCGGCGATCGCCACGGTGTCGTAGTGGCCGCTGACGTAGATCCGCCGCGGCGACCGGCCGGGCAGCACCGCCAGGACGTTCCGGGCTTCGGTGTCTCGCAGGATGCGGCCCTGCCTGGCGATCACGTAGGTGTCGTAGCTGACCTGAAGTTTCGGGCCGTAGTTCTTGAGCTCATCGAACAGCCACTGACGCGCTGCGCCGATGCCGCGCGACGGGGAGTCGGTGGACGACATCGTGTTGCGCGTGCCGAAGGTCTCGAGTTTCTTGAGCGTGCCCGCGAGGCGGTCCTGGGAGATCTGTCCGACGAGTGCGACGATGCGCGGGTCGAGGTCGGGCGCGGACTGCGCAAACGCTGCGCCGGGCAGGCCCCCGAGCAGCACTGCGAGCGCCACGACCCGCACGGCCCGTGTCATCGTTTGACTCTGAGGTAATCGAGGTAGTCGCCCGACGCGATTCTCGGTGCGCTGCCAAGCGGCGCGTTGTAGAAGTAGGTCCACGCCGTCGCCGTGCGGCCGTCGCCCAGCGTCACCGGCGTCTCCAGGCGCGTGTACAGGCTCGAGTCCGGATGTTCCGGCCGGAAGCCTTCGATCTCGTCCAACTCCCGGAGCACAGCTTCGGCGTCGATCATCCGGTGCAACTCGCCCTGGACAAACGCATCGGATGCCGGAATCGCCGCGGGATACAGGCCAACGTCGAAGAGCTGCGCGTGAATGGCGCCACGGCCGAGGGGTGTGAGCTTGGCGTCGAGGCGCTGGCGCCCTTGACGCTTGAAGCCGCTCATCAGCGTGCCGTAGAAGAAAACCAGATCGGTCACGGCAGCTGAGGATTCTACCGCAGCTTCTTACTGTTGGTTCTGGGCAGGCGCGTTCGGCTTCGGTATGGCCGCGCTCAGCACGTCAAAGAGCTGCGCCGGCAGGTCGAGTGACAGCGACACCGTTTTGCCGGTTCCGGCAAGCTGGAGCGACTGGATGAAGCGCTGGATTTCCGGCTTGGAGCTGGTCTGGAGTTTGGCGAGAGAGAGGAAGCCGCGGACGACGTCGCGAAGCATGGTGGCCGACTCGTCGTCACGGGCTTCGGCGGTCAGCCGGGCCTGAAGGCCGCCGTCCACGTGGCCGCGCACGCTGAACCAGGTGATCGGCGGAATCTGGCTCGCGACGATCTCGGGCAGCTTGGCGCGTTCACGCAGAACGTCCAGGCGCCCGACGACCCAGACATTGCCGCCCTCGAGGCCGCGGATGTGGGCGACGAGGTCGTCGTTGGTCGCCGCGCTGCCGCCGCCGGTGGCATGCAGGTCGATCGCGTGCTGCACCAGACCCGTCGCGCCAAAGGCGGCAAGTCCTGGTTCCACGAATGTCAGTGCAAGGTTGCTGTCTTCAGCGGGGGGAACGTTGGAAGGAGCGTTGTGGCCGAAGAGCTCGTGTCCAAAATGCTCGACGACGATCAGCCGCTTGCCCTTGTAGTCCTGCACCTGAGCGCCATGTTCACGCATCAGGGCTTCGATCTTGGTGCTGTCAAACAGCCCGCGCGCCAGAATCAGACCCGAGCTCTCGGGGTTCGTCACCGCCGAATCGAAGCACAGCACCAGGCGCTCGATGTCGGTTTCGAAGTTGATGCCGGTCAGCGCCTGAAACTCGAGGCGGCCGCTCTCCTGGGACTCAGCGGCGATGCCCTTGAGGAGCCGCTGCCGGAGATCCGACGCCATGACCTCCCGAACCTCGACGTAGCCGACCAGGCTCGCGCTGCTCGGCATATACCTGAGCTCTTCGGGGCCGTTTCCACTGAAGAACGCCGTTGCTGGGAAGCCGACGTAGTAGGCAACGAGGCCGGTGCCAAGGCCGACGACCACAACCAGGAGCGAAACAACGGCGAAGTAGCGGGTCTTGGCGGTCATGGGTGGCGTCAGTTTTCTAAGACGAGGCGGCCGCACCTATTGTTCGAGCACATATTCCCTTTTTTCGACGATGCGCCCCGCGAGCCACAGCCCCACTACTGTAATGCCAGTTAGGGTGATCAAGCTGACCCAAACTGGCGGCAATTCCTGGAAAACAATCAGGAGGGCGCTGATCGACGAATCGTCCGGCATGGCATGAGGGACCAGGGCCTGGAGGTAGTACGCCACGCTCAGCCGCTTGAGGTAGCCCGGAATCCAC
>Ga0209488_10004317_pt1 | contig 11154 bp, 8 predicted proteins | sample Rivendell_Oct201_8_FD_188349 | JGI IMG/M metagenome (GOLD analysis project Ga0209488, IMG submission 188349) | Vadose zone soil microbial communities from the Eel River Critical Zone Observatory, Northern California, USA -... | ecosystem: Environmental > Terrestrial > Soil > Vadose zone >... | reverse complement strand
AATCCGGCGCTGCGCCAGCCTGGCGCGAGCGTCGCGTTGAACAACAGCGGAAAGCTCGACGTGTCGACGCGAGCGACTCCCACCAGGCATGATTGCGCTGCCGCCGGCACCGTGACCCCCGGAGCCTCGTCGCCTGACCTCAAATCGTACGCCGCAAACATGACGTGCGTCGGCTCCTGCGACCGCCGGTCGATCCGCGCCTCAACCGTCCGCTTCCAGGGACCGTGCATCGTGACCGCCACTGCATCGGCGTCACAGCGGTCGCCGCCCAGCTCGGCGATGACGAACGTCGTCTCCAACCGCCCGGGATGCCCGCCGTCGATCGCGAGCGCGTGCCGTGGCGCCGAGAGATAGCCTTCAAACAGCGCGCGCAGCTGACGTTCCTGAAACGCCCTCAATGAGCCGATGACCACCACGCCAGTCAGCAGACACACGGCCGCGCACGCACCCGTCCGCGTGATCGCCGCCCGGTCGACACCCGGCAGCCACGAACTCGCGTCTCTCTTCCGCAGCGCCGCAACACCAACGCGGCCCAGGCAGGCGAAGGCCCACCACGGCACGAACTCGAGATAGAAGAAATGGCGCTCTTGAAACTGAACGGCGGCTCCTCCGGCAAACACGGCGAGGATCAGCAGCAGAAACGCCGCCAGCCGGATTGACTGGCCGGCCGCGAGAAGGACGACAAAGGCGACGGCAAGAGGTGCCAGCCGCGCAAGCCGAATGGCGACGAACGCTCGCAGGTCGTAGAGCCATCGAAGCGTGCTCGATCGCACCCAGACGGGCGGAGCCACGTACGCCCGCAAGACAAAGACCGGAACTTTGCGCATCGCCGCGAGCGCCCGCGTGACCACGTCTGCCGGCGTGGTAATCGCTAACTCACGCATGTAGGCCAGGCCGGCTGCGTCGTATTCGGCGGTGCCGCCCTTCACGTCGCGGTGTTCAATACGCGTCGAGAAACTGTCAATTGTCCGATACGCGAGGGAGTCGTCGTAGGCGGCGCCCAGATCGTACACAGAGCCCCGCAGGCCGAGCGGGCGGTCGAACGGGGTCATGAAGCCGAGGAGCGCCACGTGCCATGAGTTGTTGCCCTGGGAGTAGTCGGCGATCACCGGAGCCGCCACGATCCCGAATGTGACGAGGAAGATGCCCGTCGCCACAGTCCGGACTGCCCACGGCCGTGCCGCCTTTACGGGCGCCAGCGCCAGCAGCACAATCACGAACGGCGGGATCGCGATGAGCAGATCGTTGCGGAACCCGAGCCCGATGCCCGCGATGACGCCGCCGACCGCGGCGAGCCAGCACACGCGGGCTGACCGCCCAGATCCCGTCACGAGCAACGCCATCGCGAGGATCATCCCCAGCATGAACGGGGCCTTCGCGTAGTCGCGGAAATGCGGCACCACGGCGAATGCCATCGGCGACCACAGGAGCGGCGCCATCACGCCGAGTCCCCACACGGGCCCGACGCTGATGCTGACGATGGCGTACGTGAGGGACGCGACGATCGCGAAGAACACGCCGCCGAACACCGCGAGGCGGGACCACGAGACGCCGACCACGCGCCATGTGGCCCCCACTGACACCAGGAGATAGCGGCTGATATGCGCGAACGCATCGAGCGCCGGCAGCGCCGGCACGTCCCCGGGCAGACTCGCGCAGTCGAAATCGTCCTGCTCGAGACGAAGAAACGCGGCAAGCTCGGGAAGCTTCGCTGCGTTGGGCGATTGGTACCCCCTGCCGCATGCCAACAGCACCGCGGGTCCGAACTCCGGCTGATAAAAGCTCTGGACGCCGCCTGCGCCGCGGAACGCGCGTACGGCATCTGTTCCGATGGCAACCGCGACGGCGAAGACCACAAGACCGATGACCAGCGTTTTTCGTGATGCGGTCATGGCCCCTTCGCCGCGCCGAGCTCTTCGGCAAGCGCGTACGTGGGCCGGCCAAGCAGACTTAGATGCATCCGGGCGAGGTACTCACCCATCACGCCGAGGACGAACAGCTGCGTGCCGGAAAAGACGATGATGATGGACGCGAGAAACGGAAAGCCCGCCACGGGACTGCCCTCGAGCGCGTAGCGACCTAGCACATACACGAGCGCGACGACGCCGAAAATCGTCAGGCCCAGGCCGAGCAGGCTGGCGAGGCGCAGCGGAAGCACGGTGAAGCCGGTCAGCATGTTGAGCGCGTGCTCGAGCAGCTTCAAGAAATTGTAGTTGGACGCGCCGTGTGCCCTCGAGTCGTGCTTGATCACGACCGCGTCGATCTTCGTCGTGCCCCAGGTGAACATCACGTCAAGGTTGACGAACGGTCCCGTGAAGTCGTCCAGCGCGGAGGTAATCGAGCGCCGGAACGCGCGGAAGCCGCTGACCTGCATCGCGCTGCCGACGCCGAGCGCGAGCCGCATCACGATCTTCGTCAGCGGCGACGCGATGTCCCGCCAGAGGCCGTGCTGCTCGCGTTCCGGCGATCCGTACACCAGGTCATGACCCTGATTCAGCCGCTCCAGCAGCATCGGGATCGCTTCAGGCGGATGCTGCAGATCGTCGTCCATCGTGACGACGATGGGATGCCGGGCATGACGGATGCCGCACAGGAGCGCGTTGTGCTGGCCGTAGTTGCGCAGGAGCCGCAGCACGCGCACGAAGGCGTATTGGGCGCGAAGCTGCCGCGCGACGTCGACGCTCCCGTCGCGGCTGCCGTCGTCCACCAGGATCACCTCGCACGCTGGATCGATCGTGGGAATCACCGCGGCGAGCCGCCGCGTCAGCTCCGGCAGCGAGAGCGCGCCGTTGTGCACCGGCACGACGATGGACACGGGACCGCGAGGCTCGGCTGTCATCACTCCACCTTCAGGGTGCGATTGCGCCTGTCGCGACTTCGGCGCGCGTGCCGGGGCGTCTCGTTTGTCGCGCTCACGCTGATGGCCGCCGCTTGAGAAGCCGCCGCAGTCTGTTGATCTGAAGGTTGATCCGGGCGACGATCGCAACGCCGCGCCCATACTCCGCCTGGGGATTCACGAGGCGGCGGGCATATTCCTCGATCACGCCATCCAGAAACCCGACGAGCGGTGCCATTGATTGCGCCGCGTCGGCACCCGCGGGTTCGAGCGCGTGTGTCTCGTCTCCGGATCGTTCGGCCACCGGCCAGTGGCGGCGCATCGAGGACATCATCGCCGCCGCGCTGCCGCCGTCTGCGCCCGCCGGCCGGCCGGCGGCGACCCACTGGCCGTGCCAGTCGTCCACAATCGCGCGCGTCGTCGCACGATATTCCTGCACCTTGGAATCACGGCCCAAGCGACGCAGCAGCATCGGCAAGTCGAAGACGTAGAGGAAGTCCGATGGAAGCGTGTGCGCGACGAGTCTTCCCGATCCGAGAAACAGGCACAGCCGCTCTTCGAACAGACCATTGACCTGATCGTTGTACAGCGAGTGCGGCGCGGCTCCGACGACCGTCCGAAACGCCTTCGACTTGATCCAGGCGATGGCGTGCGGCCGCTCGAGGAAGTAGTACAACTCGAGAGGCTGACCGGCAACATCGGTCGCAAGACAGACTCGATCGCCGGAAATACCGCGGCCTTCGAGCCACGGCGCCCACCCGGGCTCCGCGATCACGTAGAGCGCGCCTGACGCGAGCCCGCCGCCGAGTTGGTCGAACAGCGCCGCGGCGGCGTCCCGATCGTCTCTCTTGACGTTGATGATCGCCAGCACGTTGCCGTCGATCGCCTTTGGATCGCTCCACGTCGAGAACGCCGTCACTTCGTGCCGTTCAGCATCAGGTAGAAGCCGAGGTTCTGCTCGACCCACGTCCAGAACTCCGGCGGATAGCCGTCAAAGTCGATCAGCGGCAGCTGTTCGCGATCGAGATTCCGGACAGCGACGGTGTTCGCGGCAAACCGGCTGAAGGCCGCGCGCAGGCTGTCGGGGGTCTGGTGGTACGTGCGGGGATAGCCGAAGCCATCGGTAAACCAGTCGATCAGCCGCCGCGGTCCGAGTATCCGCTCGAGGTCGCAGACGAGCCCGTAGTAGTACCGGGTCTTGAGGTGATAGTGCAGGCTCTGCTGGTTATAGAACATGACGATGACGGTGCCACCCGGCTTCAGGACGCGGTGGATCTCCGCGACCGCCGCGTCGAGGTCCTCGACGAGCAGCAACACGCCGAAGGAGTACACGAGATCGAACGATCCGGACTCGTAGGGCAGGCTTGTCGCAGACGCCTGCACGACGTCGGCCGCGCCGCCCATCGTCCTGACGAACGCGCGCGACACCTCGCAGTGTTTTGTCGTGAGATCGCATCCGAACGTCTCGGCGCCGGCCGCGGCAAACTGCGACAGGTCCGCGCCCTGCCCGCATCCGACTTCGAGCACGCGCTTGCCCTTCCAGGCGCCGAAGTCGGCGAAGGCGCGGAGGAACGGATAGAGGCGGTACCGATGTTCGAGCGCGGCCTCGCAGTACTCGCGCGATAGAAACGTCTTGTCCTTGATGTACCGCTGCGCCAGCTCGTCGTCAGAGTACTGGTAGTACTGCTGAACCTGCGATCGATTGTTCTGTGTGTTCACGGAACGCGGACGATCCTAGAGCACCATTGATTGTTCGACGTGTGGCGTGGGCGGTGGCACGACCCCATCGACGCCGATATCAACGCCGTGAGGCGCGATGCAGCCCCAGACGCCGTAGTCGTGGGTCAGCTTGTTGCAGTAGGTCTGTGCGTGGTTGTACAGCTGCATGAACCGATCGCGCGGCACATCGCAGAAGAGACGCGCTTGTGAGGCGATCTCTCCGATCTTGCGCCACTCGGCCGGATCGTCGCGATCGATGAGTCCTTGCGTCTTGAGTCTGTCATAGTCCGGCGACCCTGGCAGCGGGATATACCAGTTGAATCCGCAGACAGGCGGCTTGTGGCGCTTGATGAAGTCGATGGAGAGGAGGATGTCCTCCTCGCGCTCTCCGGGATAGCCCATCAGCATGCTCGCGGTGTACGGAGCCTCCATCTCGCGGTGCAGCGTGGCGGCCTTCTCGTTGTCCACCGCTTTGGTGTCCTTGGCCATCAGCTTGAGAATCCGCTCGCTGCCACTTTCAAAGCCATAGAAGAGGTGCCAGCAGCCGGCGGTGAGCAACCGCTCCAGCAGCGGCCGATTGATCTGATTGGGACGCATGCAGCCGTTCCAGCGAATCGTCCGGTGCAGCTCGCGCTTCTCCATCTCGTCGCAGATTTCGTACAGCAACGGCTGGTTGTTTCCGATCGTGCTGTCCATGAAATAGAACGAGTCGATGCCAAAACTGCGGCGGAGATAATCGACCTCGCTCACCAGGTAAGGGGCCGAATGAAACCGCACCGCCGACAGCGCGTTATATGCGCAGAACGCACATCGGTACACGCATCCACGGCCCATGATGATGTCGAGGCTCTTCGCGGTGAACCGCCGGAAATGCGCGCGATTGGGTTGCGCATAGAACGCGTAGTTCACCAGGCTGTAGTCCGGGTACGGCAGGCTGTCGAGATCCTCGAGGGTCTCGCTCTTGATCGAACTGCTCAGCGTGCCCATGCGGGCCAGCCCGGAGGCTTTCGATTCGAGCTGAATGACGGCGCCCAATCCGCCCACAGCCTGCCGCCTCCCGCCGGCGTCCTCCCGTCCAAGCACGCCCGGAATCGTCTTCGGGTCCGCGCCGTCACAGAACTTCGAGAGGCTGATCTCGGCCTCGCCCACAAACACGTAGTCGAAATCGAGATCGCGGAGCGTCAGCACCGGTTCGGTCGACGCGTGAATGCCTCCGGCAATGAAGACCGTCGGCAATCCCGCGCGTGCGCACACGTTCCGGGCGAATTGAACCAGCTTCTTGACTTCGAAATAGTGAATCGAGAAAAAGCCGACGCCGACAATGTCCGGCTGAAACGTCTTGATCTCCTCCTCCAAGTCCCTCAGCGTCTTTCCCAAGTTGCCGCGATTGGTGATGAGACGCTCGATGAGATCGACGACGCGGACCTGATGCCCTTTCTCGCGCAGCAGCGTTCCGAGCAGCACAATTGAATAGGGAGCATTGCGCCACTCGTTAATGAGATCGTCGTGAACGATCCCTTCATCGTGAAAATTCCACGGCTGCAAAAGCATCACTCTGGCCATCTAGGGTCTCCTGACTGGAACGATTGTAGTATGGCGGCTCAGACCGTCTCCTGCGTCCATCTTCCGTCATCGACGAACATGGCGCCAGACGCGATCAGTCCCCCGCCAACGACGGTCATGTCGAGCACGCGATTCAAGCTGTAGTACACGCCGGGATTGAGCGAATAGAACACGGTCTGCTGTTCATCGAAGTAGCCCTGTCGGCCTACAAAGACGCTGACCGCGTACGAGCCGGTGCCAAGCACCAGCTTGGGAATATCGAGTTCCACGCGGCCTTTTGGCCTGGCGTTCCCATCGAACAGGAGATCGCGGGTGATGATCCGGCTGGCGATCTGCACGCCGTCGCGATGGAATATGACGACGAACTGGGCGTGTTCACGAATCGACAGATCGTTGATGTGATAGTCGAAGAAGAACCTGACGCGCGCGCCATGGCGCACGATCGATGTCTCGACTCCCTCGCTGTCCACCATCCGCACGTCGTCAACAACGATCGCTCCGGTGCCCTGGACGCCATCGGAGTTGAAGGACATCAAGCGCGAGTCCCCCGCGCCCGCGAGCTCGAACGTCTGCGTGGTCCAGGCCTCCGTTTCAGGCTTCAAGGTCCCGACCGGAGTCCCTCGGCCGTTGCTGAAGATCTGCACGTCCAGATCGCATGCCTGGTTCATCCAATAGTTGACACGCAATGACAGCGAGCCTGAGGCCACCGCCGGATCGCCCGAAGGCAGCGCGAATGCGCCGGCAATCTTGTGGAACGAGGATCCGTAATTAAGGAACGGCCGTGTCTGACGTCCTTCCCAGGCGGCGGGCTCGCCCCAGCAGGTCGCGTCGCGCTGCAGGTGCGACGTTCCGGGCACGTCGAACGCCTCCGACTCGAGCGGCAGGGACGCCAGCAGGCGGTCGCCGTCGAGCAATTCAATCCCGCTGAAATACACCGGGCACGGCTGCGGCCGGTTGCCTCGACTATGTATTTCAACCAGCACGTGACTCGCGCGTGCCGAGGCCTTCTCCTGCGACGCGCGTGCCAGCCTTTCCCGTTTGCGCGTTCGAAGTCGCGATTCCTCCTGCTGGCGGATCGAGTCCTCGTAGGCCTTGACGACAACCGGCCCCTCGTCGTCCATCAGCACCTGGCCGCGATCGATCCAGACGACCCGATCGCAGAGTCCGATGGCTGAATAGATGTCGTGCGTCACGAGCAGCAGCGTTGTGCCCTCTTGATCGCACAGCTGACGGATGCGCCCGTAGCTCTTGTGCGAGAAATAGGCGTCGCCGACGCCGAGAATCTCGTCCAGCACGAGCAGATCGGGCGCGATCGACGTCGAGACCGAAAACATCAGACGCACGGCCATGCCGGTGGAATACACCTTCACGGGCTGATCGATGTACTCCTCGATCTCGGCAAACTCGATCGTCTCCGCGCAGCGACGATCGGCTTCGACGCCACTGATGCCGAGCTGCGCGAGATACGCGTACACGTTCTCGCGGCCCGTGAAATCGGGGTGGAAACCGGTGCCGATCTGCAGCAGCGCGTGGACGCGCGCGTGCACGTCGAGCGTGCCCGACGTCGGCTCGATGACGCCGGTGACGAGCTTGAGGAACGTGCTCTTGCCCGCGCCGTTGCGCCCGATCACCGCGACTTTTTCACCGCGCCCGATCTCCAGGCTGATCCCGTCGAGAGCCGCGTGTTCGGTGTATGCGTTCGGCGTCCGCCCCAGCATGCCGAACATGTCCCGGAAGCGGTAGGACGGCTTCGAGTACAGCCGGTAGATCTTGCTCAGATTCTTCGCCCGGATGACGACGTCGTTCATTCGCCGTCAACCCTCGTGAGCCGTCTTTGCCGCGACATAAGCCGCGTCCCGCAACTCCGGCACGTCGCCTGCACCGGCACGGCGGCTCCGCTCGCGAGCTTGACGCCGCACTCGCACATCCAGCCCGTGATCCGCCCAGGGTTGCCGACGACAAGCGCGTAGTCGGGCACGTCTTTCGTCACGACCGCGCCCGCGCCAATGAACGCATACCGCCCGATGGTGTGGCCGCAGACGATCGTCGCGTTCGCGCCGATCGTCGCACCCTTCTTCACGATGGTCGGCCGGTACTCGCTCTTCCGCGGCACATGGCTCCGCGGGTTCACGACATTGGTGAACACCATCGACGGCCCGCAGAACACGTCGTCTTCGAGCACGACGCCGGTGTAGAGCGAGACGTTGTTCTGAATCTTCACGTTGTCACCGACCACGACGTCCGGAGACACGACGACGTTCTGGCCGATGTTGCAGCCTCGGCCGATGCGCGCGCCGGACATCACGTGGGTGAAGTGCCAGATCTTCGTGTCGTCGCCGATGACGCAGCCGTCGTCGACGTAACAGGATTCGTGTGCGAAATAGGCAGACATCGTTTTAAGAGACGACGTGCGGATCCGGCAGCGGGACGATGAACTTGCCGCGGAATCCGCGCGCCTTGAGTTTCGGTATCAATTCGTCGGCGATGTGCCAGGAGAGCAGCATCGCGTAGTCGGCCTGGTCGTCGAACAGACGCTGTTCGTCGACCACCGGAATCAGCGTGCCGGGCATGTACTTGCCGACTTTGTACGATCCGGCAATCTCGACCACGCAGTCGACGAGCTCGCGGTCGAGGCCGACGTAGTTGATGAGCGTGCTCGCTCTCGACGGCGCGCCGACGCCGTAGATGCGCGCGCCCTTCGCGATCATGTCCGCGAGCAGCGCGTAGAGCTTCGCCTTCGACAACGCGACGTCGTGTCTGAACTTCTTCAGCCGATCGGACAGCGTCCCGGCCTGCTGTTCGCTCTCGAGGATCTCGGCCACGCTCGGCTGCACCGGACGGCTGCCCCTGCGGGCCGCGTAGACGCGAATCGAGCCGCCGTGCGTCGGAATCCGCTTCGCGTGGATGATCTCGAGCCCGTGCATGTTGAAGAGGTGCTGCAGGCTCCCGAGCGAGTAGTACCGCAGGTGCTCGTGATAGATCGTGTCGTACTGGACGGTCTCGATGAGCGACATCAGGTAGTGCGACTCGCTGATGAACACGCCCTGGTCGTCGAGCATCGCGATCACACTTTCGACGATGTCGTGGACGCCCTCGATGTGCGCGAACACGTTGGTCGCCGTCACGACGCGCGCCTTGCCGCACTCGCGGACGGCCTGCGCCGCCGACTCCGGGTTGAAGAACTTCATGATCGAGCGGATTCCGTTCCTGTTCGCCACGTCGGCCATCAGCGTCGGCTCGATGCCGCAGACCGGATGTCCGGCTTTGTGGAACGGCTGCAGCAGCGTGCCGTCGTTGCTGCCGACGTCCACGACGAGTTCGGTCCCCTTCAGCCCCAGCAGCGGCGTCGCCTCGCGCTGCATCTCGGCGAAGTTCTCGCGCAGAATCCTCGTCGTCCCACTCGAGTAGGGGTATTCCGGAGGGAACAAAATCGCCGGATCGACGATGAGCCCGATCTGGACGAGCGTGCACTTGCGACACAAGAGCATTTCCGCCGGATATGCCGGCTGCTCGTGCGGCTTGTCACCGACGGTCCGCATCTGGTTCACGGGCGGGAGGAACCCGAGAAACAGGACGGATTCGAGATCGGGGCTGTCGCACACCTGACAGCGATCGACGACGACGCTGCGTCCGGTGCCGGCAGCGCGGGCGAGCGGAGTCATGAAGTCCTGGCCTGCTGATGCTGGCGATACCACTGCACGACGCCGGGGAGCGTGTCGCGCAATGTCTGTTTCGGGACGTATCCGAGCGCGGCGACCTTCGCGATGTCGGGACACCGCCGCAGGGCGCCGCCCGCCGCCGGAGGGCCCGGCACGATCGCGATCGGCCGCCCGAACTGTTCAGCCACCAGTCGCGCCAGCGTTTCGATCGACACCTCTTCGAGGGTGCCGACGTGGTAGATACCGAGGTGCGCGCCCTTCTCGAGCACGATCATCACGCCGTCGATGAAGTCGTCCACATGGACAAACGACCGCGTCTGCTCACCCGTGCCCTGGATCGCGAACGGAATGGGATCGTCGGGAGACGACTGCAGCGCGCTCAGCCTCTCGACAAACTGCGGGATAACGTGCTCCTGCCCCATGTCGCAGCCGTAGACGTTATGGGGCCGGACGATCGTCACGCGCTTGAAGTGGCGCGCGTAGTTGATGGCCATGAGCTCGCTGACGATCTTTCCGCCGCCGTACGAATATCGCGGGTTCAGGGGATCGGGCACCGAGAGCGCGACGGTCTCGTCGGTCGGCACGACCGGCGGTTCCTGATAGACCTCGGAGCTGGACATCAGCAGCAGGTCCTGCACGCCGCGGCGCATGGCGCCGTCGATGACGTTGATGATGCCCTTCATCGCGACTTCCATCACCAGATCGGGTTTCGTGTAGAAAAACTCGGTCCCGTTCACGAATGCGAGATGGCAGATGACGTTAACGCCGTCACACGCGCGATCGACGGCGGCGGCGTCACGGATGTCGCCTTCGACGTACTCGAAGTCCGCGTCGAGATCGGCGAGGCGGATCGCCCGGCCGCGCGAGTTGTTGTCGAACACGCGCACCTGCCGGCCCGCAGCGACCAGGCGGCGTACGAGCGCGCTGCCCAGAAACCCGGTGCCGCCGGTGATCAGATATCGCCCCTTCGGCAGCGCCATCACATCGCCGGCCTTCCGCCCATCGCGGTGGCCTTCGGAATCCGCACGGTGACCGGCGGCGCCTTCGTCCATCCGGAACGGCGCAGGCCCCAGAGGAACCAGCGCAGGTATTCGAACGCCCAGGGCCCGACCGAGAACGTGGACTTGCCGCCATACAGGCGATCGATGGAGACGATGGGCACTTCGCCGAGCTTCAGGCCTCTGATCTGCGACTTGATCGCCATCTCGAAGCAGACCGCCCAGCCGACCGGACGCGCCTGCAGGTCGAGGTCGTAGAACACCTGTCGGCGGAACATCTTGATCCCCGTCGTCGCGTCCGTGAACCGGAAGCCCGTCAGGCGCGAGTAGAAGAGGTTGGCCCACTTCGACAGGAAGCCGCCGATCCACGATCCGCCGA
>Ga0209488_10004315_pt1 | contig 11158 bp, 7 predicted proteins | sample Rivendell_Oct201_8_FD_188349 | JGI IMG/M metagenome (GOLD analysis project Ga0209488, IMG submission 188349) | Vadose zone soil microbial communities from the Eel River Critical Zone Observatory, Northern California, USA -... | ecosystem: Environmental > Terrestrial > Soil > Vadose zone >... | reverse complement strand
ACCGTTCTCGAGATACTGGTAGTAGAAGACGGCGACGCCATTCGCGCCCACCGCCACGTCCTGCATCGGCGCACCGACCGGGTCGCCGCCGAACGGTTCCGGCTTCTGCCAGTCGTCCGGCGACGGCAGCCACGGCGAGTTCCAGCTGTCGGCTTCGTACGTGAGCTTCGTCGGCCATGTCGACAACGGCTCGACCGGCTTCAAGGACACCTACGAGATCAACTGCGACGACGCGACCATCCCGGGCAACAACACGCAGACCGGCAACGCGATCCACGTCACCGACGGCAAGTTCTATTTCACCAAGATGGCCCTGGCCCCCAACCTCAGGCTGAGGTTCCGCGGCACCCATCCGCCGCTGGTCAACGTGCGCGGCCGGTGCGACATCCAGGGCGAGATCGACCTGCATGGCGGGTCCTTGCCGTACCTGACGGTGAGCCCCGGCGATGCCGGCCAGCCGGGCGGTCGCGGTGGCGCGTTCGGTGGCGATGGTGGCAACGGCGGCGACAAGTGCCCGGGCGTCGGACCGGCGCCGGCGTTCAACGGCCGCAACGGCGTCGACTGCTCGGTTCCCAGTGGCCACGCGTACTCCGGCAACGTGGCCGGCACGGGTGGCCACGGCTCGCAGCAGTTCCCTGCCGACGGTCTGACCGGCAGCCTGGTGTTCACCACCGGCTCGATCGGCATCTGCTTCGGGGCGGCGGCGGGTGGCGGCGGGGGGGGCTACACGGTGGCCGGCGGTATCGGCCGCGTGGTCTTCAACTCGCAGACCAACCCTGACGGCTCCGGCAACGGCACCGCCACCGGCCCGAACACCGCGACCACGCTGACCGACCCGACCAAGACCTGGACCACCAACCAGTGGGCCGGCCTGCGCGTGCAGGTCAACTCGGTGCCCTCCCAGACCCGCACGGTCACCAGCAACACGGCGACGCAACTGACCGTGGATCCGGCGTGGTCGGTCATCCCGACGACCACCACCACCTACCAGTTGCCGCGGCTCGACCAGATCGGCCCGCCGGCGGCCGGTGGTGTGGCGCTGCCGTCCCTGCTGCCGCTGCCCCCCGGGGCGCGTTCGTCCCTGCACTTCCTGGTCGGCGGCGCCGGCGGCGGTGGTGCGGGCAGCCAGCCGCTGTTCTGCTTCCGCACCGGCACCAGTCCGCCGGCCAATCCTTTCAGTTTCGGCTCCGGCGGCGGCGGCGGTGGCGGCGCCATCGCACTGCGCGCCGGCGATCGCCTGCTGATCGAGGGCACTGCATCGGTGCTCGTGTTCGGTGGTTCCGCCGGCGCGGCCCCGACCTCTTCGGCGACCGGACCGCTGGCCGCGGTCGGTGGTGGTGGTTCCGGCGGCTCGGTGCTGCTGCAGACCGGGCGCGAGGCGCAGATCGTCGGTCTGATCGATGCGCGCGGGGGCGCCCGCGGCACGTGCAGCCGCGCCAGCGCCTTGACCCCCGGCTCATGCGAGACCAATGGCGGCACCGGCGCGAACGGCTTCATCCGCCTCGAAGTCCCGTCCAACCCCAGCACCACGCTGTTGCCCAACTCGCAGCCGCCGGCCACCGCCGGCAACGTCGATCTGCTGCTGGAGCAGGAACCGCGGTCCGGGTTCCAGACGCTGTACTATTCCACCAACCTGCCGTTCGGCCCGACCTTCCGCCGCTACGAGATCCGCGCGCTGGTGAACGGCCAGCAGCGGATGTTCAGCGACGATGCGGCCGCCAGTGATCCTGCCTGGCCGCTGGTCGGTCCGGCGAAGTTCACCTCGGGGCCGCTGCAGACCTACTTCCAGGCGGTCACCATCGACCTCACCACGCAGGTGCCGGTGCCCAACACCGAACGGCCCTGGCGACAGAATGTCGGCAGCTTCAATGCCGAGCCGGCCCTCGCCGACGACGCGCTCAATGGCTTCCGCTTCCAGATCCTCGTCGACCGCACCGCCGGCGATACCATCGTCATCAACAGCATCAAGGTGATCTACGACATCTGAGCGGGCAACACGTGAGCTGGCAGCCGCTGCCGGCCCATCCCCTGGATCACGCGAACTCCGACCCATGCGCACCCCTCATATCCTCCTGTCGTCCGTCCTGGTGATCCTGGCGCTGGCCGGTTGCTCCGGCGGCTCCGCGGCCTTCCCGCTGCAGGTCACCTGCGCCAACAAGGATCCGTTCTGCATCACCTCGTGCGACCTCGGCTGCAGCCAGGGCGGCAACACCTGTTCGATCACCGAGATCGCCGAGAACCAGAAGCTGCGGTTCTTCTTCAGCAAGCCGGTCGATGCGGCCAGCGTCAACGGCAGCAGCTTCTCGATCCGCAGCGCGTCGGGTCAGTCGCCGGCGGGCAGCTTCGTCGTGGCCGGTTCGCAGGTGACCTTCGAGCCGCGCGTGCAGATTGCCGCGGGCACGATCACCTTCGGTTTCGCCCGCGGTGAGACCTACCTGGTGACCGTCGCCGGCGGTTCCAGTGCCAGCCAGGGCGTCCGCTCGGTGACCGGCGACACCCTGACGCGCGAGTTCTCCTGCAGCGTGAGCGTGACGCTCGGCATCATCGACGAGGACCAGTCACCGCCGGTGTCCGAGCTGGTCGCGCCGACGACGACCACCAACGTGCCGGTCGACGCCACCTTCGTGATCCGCTTCAGCGAGCTGATCGATCCGGCGCCGTTCAACGGTTCGGCCGCCACCGCGCCGATCCAGTACCTGCTGCAGCGTTCGCACGTCATCGGTGGCAACACCGAGTGCGACACGATCGGCGCGCCGATCCACCTCGACGGCCTGCCACACGTCACGATCGAACGGGTCAACGGCCACGACGTCAGCGTCGTCAGCCTGACGCCGAACATCCAGCTGCCGGGCAGCACGTGCGTGACCATCAGCGTGACCAGCGACGTGCGCGACCTGTCCGGCCGGCAGGCCATCCCCGCCGACTACCACCTGTTCATCACTTCGACCGGCGTGCAGTCCATCGACCAGGTCGAGACCTTCGCCTCGCCGGCGCGCATGGATCCGCTGATCTCCTCGGGCAGCTGGTCGAACGGCGCGCACCCGGGCACCATCGGCGGCGATGGCCGCCATGGCTCGTTCAACATCGCCAACGGTGCGAACCAGGGCAACGGCCTCTACATCTGGAACCTCGACACGCTCGGCGGCTTCGTGATCCCCGCCTCGCAGACGCTCGATGGCAACGTCGCCAACGTCACCGACGGCAAGTTCTTCTTCACCGACTTCACGCTGCCGGCCGGCTCGGTGCTGAGGTTCACCGGCTCGATCCCGCCCAAGATCTACGTGCGCGGCCAGGCCAACATCGCCGGCAAGATCGACGTCAATGCCGCGGCGATGACGACGTTCACTGCGCATTCGACGACGACGACTCCTGTCATCCCGGGCCAGCCCGGTGGCCTCCCTGGCCCTGGCGGCGGCCGCGGTGGCAATGGCGCGCAGCGCTGCATCGGCGCGGGGCCGGTGATCTCGGGCGGTGTGACGCTGACCAACGGCCAGCCCGGTATCGACGTGCGGTTGCCGAGTGGCAACGCCTATCTGGCCCGCGCCGTCGGTACAGCCGGTCAGGGCGGCACGCTGTGGCCCTCCACCGGTCTCACCAGCGCGGTCACGTTCACGCTCGCTCCTGGTGGCGGTGCGGGCAGCACTTTCTGCGGCCAGTTCGCCCCTGGCGGTGCGGGTGGTGGTTTCTGGATCGCCGGCACCCAGGCCAACGTGCCCGTGCAGGCCGGCGTCTCCACAGGCCCCTTCTCCCCTGCTGGCATCGCCATCGACCTGTTCCCGGTGATTCCCGGCACCGGCCAACCGGGCGAGAACTCGCTGAACCACTTCCTGGTCGGCGGCTCCGGCGGCGGCGGTGGCGGCAGCCACCCGTTGTTGGGGCTCGGCCCCGCTCCGGCGAGCACCGACTGCTGGAAGGCTGGTGGCGCTGGCTCCGGTGGTGGTGGCGCTTGTGCCATCCGCAGCGGCAACGATCTGACGGTAGCCACCACGGGCCGCCTCGAGAGCAAGGGTGGTGCGGGCGTGGTGTTCAACAGCACGGTCGTCGGCGCGGCTTCACCCGGCGGCGGCGGCTCCGGCGGTTCGTTCCTGCTGCAGAGCGGTGCCAACCTGACCGTGCAAGGTGCAGTCGACACCTCGGGCGGTATCGGTTCGAGCATCAGCCTGCCATCGCCGTTCATTGCCACTGGGCAAGGTGGCACCGGCTCACCCGGCATCTACCGGTTCGAGGCGATCAACCCGCCGCTGGTGAACGCGACGACGCTGGTCCCGGCGTTCGACTCGCGTCTCGTCGCCACGCTGACCGACTTCGATTCCAGGGTCGGCTGTGCCTCGGTGTGGCGCTCCACGGGCCGGATCTTCCAGCCGGAGTGGGTGCGCTACGTGCTCGAGGTCGACGTCGATGGCGACGGCATCGTGGACTCGGTGTACACCGACGATCCGAGCTACACGCTGCCGCCGGGTACGCCGGGCCAGCTGCGCGGTCCGGCCAACGATCCGACCGGCGCCGAGCCGGTGCGCGTCCGGTTCCAGGGCGCGCAGGTCAGCGGCACCGGCGTGCCGACCCCCGGGACGGCCGGGCCGTGGCGTGACTTCGTCCACGATCGCAGCGTGACGGGCACGATCGTGCCGAGCCTCAACGTCGACAGCGCCACCGGCCACCGCTTCCTGATCGACTTCAACCGCACCGCGTTCCCGACCGCGGTGGTGAAGAAGCTGACCGTCACCTTCCGCGCCTGAGAGCCGGTGACAACCGATTGTTCCCCTCTCGCTGAGCGGTCGGCTGGCCGCTGCTGAGGTGGCGGGGATCCGAGCGAGCCTGCGCGCACGCCGGCTGTCGGTGCGCCAGCTGTGGCTGTCGCCCGATCGCGTGCTGACGCCGGGCGAGATCGTCTGGAACGCGCGCGGTGACGTCGTGTCGGTGCGGCGCTGCCGCAGCGCCGAGCACGATCTCGCGGTGCTGCCGGGGCTGGTCGACGCGCACGTGCACCTGCAGATCGACGCGCTGGCGGGCGGGCCGCGTGCCTTCCTGCCGTGGGTCGCTCGGGTGATGGCGCAGTTGCGCAGCGGTACGGCCGCGGCCCGCCGCGCGGTCGCCACGGCGTCGCTGCGACAGTTGGCGGCGGACGGCTGCACGGCACTCGGCGAGATCGATTCGACTGGTGCCGGCTGCACGGCGCTCTTGCGCTCGCCGTTGCTGGCGCGCTGCTACCAGGAGCTGACCGGCTTCCACCTCGATGCGGAGGCGGCGCGGGCGCTGGTGCGCGCGCGTTGGCAGCCGGCCGTGAGCGAGGTCGTTGCCGGCCTGTCGCCGCACGCGCCGTACTCGGTGTCGCCGGCGCTGTTCGCGGCGGCGGCGGCGCAGAGCCGCTGGCTGCAGGTGCACTGCGCCGAGACCATGGAAGAAGTGCAGTTCCTGCGCAGCGGCCGTGGTCCGTTCCGCGAGCTGCTGGCCCGGCTCGGGCGGTTGCCGGCCGGGTTCCGGTCACCGCGCGCGACGCCGGTCGGTTGGCTGCGGCAGCACGGCGTGCTGCGCCGCGGCACGGTGCTGGTCCATTGCCAGCACCTGCAGCGCGGCGACCGCGGGCTGATCGCCCGGGCCGGTGCAACGATCGCCGTCTGTCCCGGCACCATCGTCTGGTTCCGGCGACCGCCGCCACCGGTCGCCGACTGGCTGGCCGCCGGCATCCCGGTGGCGCTGGGCACCGATTCTCGGGCCAGCAACACCGCCCTGTCGATGCGGCGCGAACTGGTCGCGGCGGCAGCGCTGTGGCCCGGTTTGCCGCCGCGCACCCTGCTGGCGATGGCCACCAGCCACGGCGGCAAGGCACTCGGCCTCGCCGCCGGCGCGCTGCGCCCGGGCCGCCGCGCCGATCTGTTCGCCGTCCGCGCCGACACCGACTCGGCCGACGCACTGCTGGAACTGCTGGTCCAGGGCGAGCGGGAGGTCGCCTTCACCTGTGTCCGTGGCCGGGTTTGGCCGGCCCGCAGCCGGACGCCGTGTTGAGCGGGCTCTGTCAGCGCCGTACAGTCGTCCCTTCCGTCGAGGCCATCCCGGTTGCCGAACGCGTTCACAGCTCTGCTCCGCCAGCACCAGCGTTTCCTGCTCACGGGGCACGAGAATCCGGACGGTGACTGCCTCGGTGCCCAGTGCGCGCTGCTGCACCTGTTGCGTGCCCTCGGCAAGGAAGTGCACATCGTCAATCCGGATCCGATCGGCCGGAACTACGCGTTCCTGACCCGGCACACGCCGTTCGCCAGCGCCCGTGCGAACGAGCCGCTGCCGCCGGTCGACGTCGTGGTGCTGCTCGACTGCGCGCAGCTCCAGCGCACCGGTGCGCTGGGCCCGCGGCTCCGCGCCACCGGTGCGGTGCTGACGGTCATCGACCACCACGTCGGCAGCGAGCACGGTGACGGCAGCGTCAGCTTCGTCGACAGCAAGGCGCCGGCGACCGGTGCGCTGGTGCACCGGCTGTACGGCGAACTGGCGGTGCCGCTGTCGCCGGCGGCGGCCGAAGGCGTGTTCGTGTCGCTGGTGGCCGACACCGGCTGGTTCCGCCACTCCAACACCGACGCCGCGGTGCTGGAACTCGCCGCCCTGCTGGTGCGCGATGGCGTCGACCCGTCGGCGCTGTACGACCGGATGTACCGGCGCATGCACCCGGACTCGGCGCGGCTGCTCGGCGAGGCGCTGGGCCTGAGCCAGCTGCGCCTGCATGGCCGGCTGGCGGTCGTCTGCCTCGACAAGGCGCTGATGGAACGCGCGGCGCGCGCCGACTTCGACACCGACCTGGTGCTCGAGCCGCTGCGCTCGCTCGAAGGCATCGAGGTGGTGGCGGTGTTCAAGGAACGCTTCGACGGCGCGGTCAAGCTGTCGCTGCGGGCCAAGAAGGACATCGACGTGCAGCGCATCGCCGCGAGCTTCGGCGGCGGCGGCCACAAGAAGGCCGCCGGGGCGTCGATGCCGCTGCCGATGGCCGAATCGGTCAAGGCGGTCGAGGCCTTGGTGCAGTCGGCGTTGGCTGCCGAGGGCCGCGGGTGAGCACGTTCGGCCTGATCTCCGATCTGCACAGCAACCTCGAGGCGGTCGCGGCCGTGCTGCAGCGGCTCGACCAGCTCGGCGTGCAGGAGATCGCCTGCCTCGGCGACGTCGTCGGCTACGGCGCCGATCCCGGGCCGGTCACGCGCGTGGTCATGCAGCGCTGCAAGTGGACGATCCTCGGCAACCACGACTGGGGGCTGTTCCACAGCCTCGAGGAGTTCAACCCGCTGGCGCGCGAGGCGCTGCTGTACACGCGGCGGCGGATGAAGCCGTCGCTGCTGTTGCCGGGCCGGCGCGCGGCGTGGCAGTTCCTGCAGACCCTGCCCGAGCGCATGCAGGACTTCGGCTACCTGTTCTGCCACGGTTCGCCGCGCGACCCGGTGATGGAGTACGTGCTCAAGAGCGACGGCTTCCTCGAACCGGAGAAGATGCAGCAGATCTTCGCCCGGATCGACCGGCCGTGCTTCGTCGGCCACACCCACTGGCCCGGCATCCACCGCGCCGACTTCCGTTTCACCCAGGCGACCGACGAGACGCGCAACTTCCGGCTCGACGGCAGTCCGTGCGTCGTCAACGTCGGCAGCGTCGGCCAGCCGCGCGACGGCGACCCGCGCGCCAGCTTCGCGGTGGTCAGCGACGGCGTGGTCGAGATCCACCGCGTGCCGTACGACTTCCGGCCGACGCAGCAGAAGATCCTCGCCGCCGGCCTGCATCCGGCGCTGGCCGATCGCCTGGCGCGGGGCAAGTGACCGCATGGGACCCGTGGTGCTGGTGCTGTGCACGGTGCCGGAGGCCGCGGCGCTGCCGCTGGTCGATGCGCTACTGGCCGAACGGCTGATCGCCTGCGCCAACCTGCTCGGCCCCCTGCGTTCGCGCTACCGCTGGCAGGGCGCGATCCAGGACAGCACCGAGACGCTGCTGCTGCTGAAGACCATGCCGCACCTGCTGGCCGGGCTGCGGGCGGCGATCGTGGCGCGGCATCCGTACGAAGTGCCCGAAGTGCTCGAGTTCACCGCCGCCGGCGGGCTCGATCGCTACCTGCAGTGGGTGGCCGGTGCGGTGCGGCCGCCGGCCGGAGGCGGCCAGTGAACGGTGCCGGCCCGCCGGCACCGCTGCGTCGTGCCACGCTGGTGCGGCTGTGGTTCGGCCTGTTCCTGCTGTTCGCCTGCCTGGCCCACGGCAACCTCGAGAACACCGACGCGCTGTTGACGATGACGTCGGCGCGCGCGCTGTACCTGCGCGGCGACGCCGGTCTGCATGCAGAGGCGCAGGGCGACGGCTGGCAGACCGAATACGAGATCGTCGACTGGATCCGGAACCAGCACACCTACGGCCTGCAGGGGACGAGTGGCTCCTACTACGTCTGGTTCCCGCTCGGCCATGTCTGGCTGATGCTGCCGTGCGTTGCCGGCGGCGAGCTGCTGGGACGCCTTTGGCAGAACAGCGACGTCGAGCAGCAGTACCGGCAGAAGAAGACCGAGCCGCGCTATCCGTACGGCATGTTCGTGTTCGATCACGCGCTCGTCTGCCTGCTGCCGGCAATGTTCGGCGCCGGCAGCGCGCTGCTGCTGCTGCTGCTGGCGCGGGCGTTCGGCTGCGGCAACCGCGACGCGCTGGTCGCCACGGCGGCGATCGCGTTGGCGACGCAGTTGTTCCCGCTGGTGCGTGAGAACCTGGCGGACGGGCCGGGAGTGTGCTTCCTGCTGGCGGCGCTGCTGGTGGTGGTGCGGCACCACCTCGGCACGGTCGGCCCGCGTGCGCTGCTGCTCGGCGGTTTCGCGGCCGGCTGGGCGGTGCTGACGCGCTACCAGTATTCCTTGATGGTGGGGGTACTGGTGCTGGCGGTCGCACTCACGGCGTGGCGCCGGCGCCGGTGGTCCGACGTCGTGGCGTTCGGGCTCGGCGGCCTGCCGTGTCTGGTGGCGCTGTGCACGGTCGACTGGCTGCGCTACGGCAAGATCACCGAGACCGGCTACGGCGCCGCCAACCTCGCGGTCTGGCTCGACTACCCGATCTGGTATGGCATGCCGAAGCTGCTGATCGCCGCGGGCAAGGGCATCCTGTGGTTCTCGCCGCTGCTGTGGCTGGTGCTGCCGCTCGGGCTGCGACGGGTGCACGTGCCGGCGCTGCGTTGGCTCGGCTGGCTGCTGTTCGCCCTGCCGATGCTGATGTTCAGCGCCACCGACGGCTGGCAGTCGGGGCAGTGCTGGGGCGATCGCTACGTGACCCCCGGCGTGGTCGGCCTGCTGGCGATCGTGCTGCCGCAGGCGCGGCCGTGGCGCAGCTGGCCGAAGACGTTCTGGCTGTTGTTCGTGCTCGGCCTGCTGGTCAACGTCACCGGCGTGGTCGCGCCGACGCGCGGCTACGGTCAGTTGGCTGCCCAGGGCGCCGAGGCCTGGTACCGGCTGGCGCTGCAGCGCGGCGAGATCACGCGCGCCGATCTCGACGGCCTCGACCACGCCGACCACTACTTCTTCCTGCCGCGCTTCTCGCCGCTGCACGCCAACTGGACCTATGCCTTCCTGAGCTGCTCCGGCCGCTTCGAGGACGCGGCGGGGCAGCGGCAGGACGGCGCGGCCAACACGATCGTGCCGATGTTCGGCGTCGACCCGGCCGGCATCGAGCCGATCGCGGGCCGGAAGATTGCCACCGTCACCGAAATGGGGCTCGGGCCGATCCACTGGGAAGATCGCGGCTTCCGCCACCTGTGGTTCCGCTTCTGGGGCGAACTGCTGGCGGTGCCGGCCTGGCTGCTGCTGCTGCCGGTCGCCGCCATGGCACTGCTGCTGCTGTTGCCGCCGCTGCGCCGACTGTCGCGAGACTGATCAAGCCGCGCGGCGGGGCGGACCGATAGGAGACGCGTTCCTTCCCCCGCAGGCGTACTCCCGATGGGAATCCCAACACTGCTGCTGTCGCTCCTGTCCTTCCAACAGCCCGGGTCCGGCGCCGAGGTGGCGGTGGCGCCGGCCGGACCGCTCGATGTCATCGAGTTGAAGTCCGGCGAGACGCTCGAAGGCCGCATCGTCACGATGATCGACGGCTACGTCGAACTGGAGATGTGCGGCGGCGCGGTCATAGGCTTCAGCACCGCGCAGGTGCAGGCGGTCCGCCGCGGCGGCGGGGCCATGGCGCACGCGGCCAAGGCGGTGCCGGGCAAGCCGCGCGAAGCCTGGTTCACGCTGCACGACGGCTCGGGGGCGGCGGTCGGCTGGCTGCATTCGGTGGTGACCGTCGGCGGCGACGGCGGCGTGCGCGTGGCCGAGGAATGGGAGTTCGCCAGTGAGCGCCGGCGCACGGCGGTGACTTCGTTCGCCGAGGGTGACGCGCAACTGCTGCCGCGCTCGTGCTACTGGCACGAACGCGTGACCGAGGAGTCGGCGGTGCTGCTGGCGCAGGAGCCCGAGGCACGGCGGCAGCGCATCTGCGAGGAGCGCATCGTCGAAGCGACGATCACCGCGGGCGGGCTGCAGGTGCAGCGCATCGGCGGCGCCGGCAAGGAGACGCGCACGCTGCCGCTGGCGGCGGGCACGACGTTCCCGCTGCTGGCGATGGAACGCGTGCGGCTCGGTCTCTCGGCTGGCGAAGGCGGCGTCACCGCCCTGCTGTTCGATCCGGCGACCGAGGAGTTCGCCGAGCGCACGTTCGAGCAGCCGCGCGCGCGCACGGTGCTGCTCGACGGCCAGGCGACCAAGGTGACCGAAGTCGCGGTGCAGACCGCCGCCGGCCGCAATGCCGAGTGGCTCGACGGGTCGCTGCGCACGCTGCGCCGCGAGGTCAATGGTCAGGCGTTGGTGGCCGTGCCGGCCGACGCCGACTCGGTGCGCCGCAGCGGTGCCGGCAGCACGATCGCCGCGGCGCTGGTGTCCGAGGCCGGGCATCGCTTCGGCCTGTGGCTGCCGAACCCGGCGTGGTCGGGTACGAGCGAGCCGGTCGCCGGTGCGCTGACGGTGCAGTGCGCGCTGCGGCAGGGCCGCATCAACCTGGCGCTGCTCGACCAGCTCGCGGCCGGCACCGCGCTCGAGGTCGCCGCCGACGCGGTGCAGCGCTGGCTGCGGCTGTTGCATCCCGAACTCAAGATCGATGGCCGCACGCCGGCGCGCGTGCGCGACCGCGCGGCGAT
>Ga0209488_10004313_pt1 | contig 11160 bp, 17 predicted proteins | sample Rivendell_Oct201_8_FD_188349 | JGI IMG/M metagenome (GOLD analysis project Ga0209488, IMG submission 188349) | Vadose zone soil microbial communities from the Eel River Critical Zone Observatory, Northern California, USA -... | ecosystem: Environmental > Terrestrial > Soil > Vadose zone >... | reverse complement strand
TTTTTTTTTTTTTTTTTTTTTTACCATCTGCGATGTGCCCACTGTGTCGTGTTTTGATCCGACCGACTGCTATCTATTGGACCCGAGCGGCCCGAGGGTGAGCGCCTTGCGATTTGATTGTAGTTAGCGAGCCTATTGTCCCTCTACTAGTAGCAAATGTCTGAACCAAGGCGATCTGCACGTCTCGCTGCGAATGCTGCGCCTACAACCACAACTGCTGCTGCCCCCGTCGCAGCGAAAGTGGGTAAGATTATGATCTACGATATCCCTGCTAATGGCTAGTTGTAGGCCGTGCAACCTCCCCCCGCCGAGACTCCAGCAGCTCCGGTCCTTACGTCCATTGACATCGGGGATAGTCTCCCATCCTACGTCCTGAAGAATGAGCAAGGTGAAGACATCGATGTGGCTAAACTCACCGAAGAGAAGGGCGTAATCCTCTTCTCCATTCCTAAGGCCGACACTCGTACGTGCGATGTCATCAGTGTGGAGCGTCAGCGTCAGTCGACTGATCGATGACACACACAGCGGGTTGCACGACGCAGGCGTGCGGGTTCCGCGATATCTATCCCAGTTTCACGGAACACGATTTCAACGTATATTGTCTCAGCCACGATAAACCGGAGGCTCAGAAGAAGTGGCGGCTCAAGGTACGTCAATAATGCAGATTCTGTGTCAAGATGCTAACTTTTCTCGCTCTCTGTAGAAGGAATTCCCGTACCCACTCCTGTCTGATCCCGATCGCGTGCTCATCGCCGCACTCGGTGCGAAGGATTCTGGCAAAACGAAGCGCGGGCACTTTATATTTGCAAAGGGCGGGGAACTCGTCGACAAGAAGCTCCCTGTCTCGCCTAAGGATAGGTACGTCATAGCCACTGGTGCTGCGGCTGCGGATTATTGACACCCTCGCACAACAGCCCCCAACTCGCCCTTGAGTTTGTCAAGTCGTTGAATGCGAAAGCTGCATCGTAGAGTGCCTAAGAGTGTTCACCAGACAGAAATTTTGTAGCAGTGTAGGATGTAGAATGAATCCAATACCGTGTACTGCATAAGTTACATCCGAGTCGTTCGTTCCCTCGTCCATATCCGACGGCCCGGCTGTGCAAGGCCCCAGGGCCTCAATATTTGAGGGCTTGAGTGTTTTTTAAGAGCACCATCACCTTCCCTCTGGGCAGCCTGCAACCATTCTGTAATGCTCAAGTCTGCAGCAACAAAGCTTGCTCACAATTCTACAATTCCCGCTTTAGCGGGGAACAAAGCGTTACGTCCGCTTCAGGGCCTCATCACATCCGAAAAAGCCATAATCACGTCGTAAGTATTCCCTTCCATCGCTCTCCCTTTCTTTCTCGTCCTTGTTCTGCTTGTTCGATCTGACCACATCTACAGGCTTGCACAGCTTAGTTTGCACTTCACTCGTGCATCAGAGGCTTTACGTATTTGGGGTCAAGGCGAAGGAGATGATTTGTTGGTGGGTTTCCCTTTCATCGTAGCTACGGCCTTTGTCCCTGAAGCGTCCTGAAGGATACACTCGGAGCCTCCACCAAGCTGCTTTTGGAGTTCTCCGCTGCCCTTACAAAATTTGCTGTTCACGAGCAAACCATCCGTGAACATATGAAGGCGATTCGGACCGAAGAAGAGAGTCTCGAGGCATTTAGGAATCGTCGCAGGAGCGTGGGCTCGAAGGCCGATTCCGCCGAGCGCAAACTCAGTAAAATGGACCCAACACACAAGGACATGCCTGCGCAGACTGCCCTGCTTGAGCGCTTGCGAGACACGATGCGCGAGCTCGATTCGGAAATCATGACAGGAGAGGCAAGGCTTGGAGATTTGAAGCGTAACACGACCATGGCCTGGATGACCCTCAAATATGGAGGTTTAGAAGAATGCTGCCGTAAAGGCCTTGTGCGTGTTGACTGTCATCTGTGCTATGTTATTCACATCTGATCCGCGTACCCAGATCATCGCTGAAGCAGGCAAGCTTGTCATGGCTGAGCTTCCTCAGCAAGCGACAGAGCCGGGCCTCTCTCGCCCGTTCTACACGGGTAATCTCCGCACTGAGCCATACGTCGCAAACGCGCTGCGTGCACTCAACGAAGTTTCAATCGACGCCTCCTCTCCGTCGGGTCGCATGCAATTTCCTCTACCTACCAACTATCAGGGTGGCGATCCCAGTTTTATACCACCAGCCTTTCCAGATGAATCTACTACGAGCGTGACCGGGACTAGATTTCCTGGAGATGGTGATGCGCCCCTGCAATATCGCGTTCAATACAGCCTTGATGCTCCCAGACCGTCATTCGAAGAGCGAAGTGACCAAGGCAGGGCAATCCAGGCGGATGAGTATGGTGCCTACCTTCCTCAGTCAGACTCACTTCGCTTCCAATCCATGAATACCCGGAAACCTGCACCTCCACCAACTGCTAGCATGTTCTTCGGTAATGGTGGTTCCCCAAAAATTGGACTGTCGGTACCATCAGGTGGGCGCTTCGCGACATTCCCAGTAAAAGGCAGGCGGGAAGACCCTCCCGGGGCGGAACCCCTCGGTGGCTCAAGGTCCTCATCGGATGTGGAACGTGCGCCTCCAGGAGGAGATTCAAATGATGTTGCGTCAAGGATTGAGGATATCGAAGTGACTCGCCCGCCGCCCCCTGGGCCCCCGCCTGGTGCAGCACCTCCTGCCATGCCGCACGCAAGCATTTACGGAGGTTATGATCCAGCATTCGACTCTAGCGCTTCCTTTGACCCTGGTAATGCTGATGAGAAGGAAGACGACAGCCAGTTGCCGTACATGGGGTCGCCTTGGAATGAGAGGAAAGTACCAACTGGCTCGCGCCCTCTGCCGACGCCACGTCCGGGTCCGTCGTTGTACTACGGTGGCGAAGCCGGGCCCGTCGAGGAACCGAATGGACTCGCGCCACTATTCACGGAATCCGATTCATTCCCTGATTCCGTACAGGCGCCGTTGGCGCCGCAAGTTGAGAGTTCGTCCCCCGTGGCTGTCCGAGCTGCGGTGTCACTAGACCGCACGCCGACTCCGCCTCCTCCTGTAGAGGACCCGGATGATGAGCGAGCATTAAATGCTGCCGCTGCGCGTGAGGTCGCCCGCGAACTGGACTCCCTTATGTATCAGCCACCTGCCGTCATGCCAGGAGACCTGCCCCCTGAACCTTCGACTCCTACTCCTGCCCCGCTGAGTATTCCACCGGTTGCAAGCACCCCGCCACGTTCCAACAGCGATTCAGTTACGCAACCCTCTTCGCCATTCACGAGTGCACACGGTCGTGTGCCAAGATCTCCAGTAACTTCTCGAAGCTCAGCCGATTATCCCCCGCAAGGCAATGTCCCCTCGTCTCCACGCGTGGCCTCAACCCCTTCTTCGCCAACGCAGCAAGCGCGCCTTCCGCCAAGTATTGCGCTTCCACGACCAGCTTCACCCTCGCTATCGGGTATCAATACCCCGCCGTTCCGAACACCGCCCGAGCTTCCGCCGAGTCCCACGGTAGCCACTCCGCAGTCACAGCGGACACTGCCACCATCACCAGCAGTGTCACTCCCCTCAGGGAAGGCCCCGCCGTTCCCTCGTCAAGGGGCAGGGATGATTTCAGCTGCTGCTTTCCGACGGCCTGCTCCACGCAAGACGTCCGAACCGGTTGTTGTTAGATCCCGGGATGTCAGTCCTCTGTCAATCAGGAAAAAGGACGTGTGGCCAGGCGCTCCTCGGACAGCGTCCAACTCGATATCATCTTTATCGGCGCCACCGCTGTCGAGGTCGGCCGCATCTCTGTCACAGGAGCAGCCGCAGGAGGACGAGTTTGACTATATCACTGCGTATTATAGTAGTGGTGGGGATGAAGGAGGCCTGTCACAGCCCGGGGATGAACCTCGTGAGCCCTCTAATGGGTTTCGCTGATCCCTTAGAGGGACCGTACTATATTTATATAATGGGCGATGTAGGTTGTGAATATCAGTTCTATGTTGTTTGTTCGTCTTGTTCTGCTAGGAGATGACCCTAACCTCAAGTTAAGGCTCGATTACATCTTCATCTTCATAATTTACTTGCCATCAACCATCATGTCGAGCTCACAGTCCCAGGAGGATACCTACGAGGCTCAGAATGACCAGCGACTTGACGAACTTCACAGCAAGATCCGCACACTTCGCGGAGTGAGTTATGAATGTATCCCACCGTATTAATTAATCTTACCCATTGGACGCACTCCTGTAAGGTTACCACAGACATCTACGACGACGCGGAACGTCAGAATCTAGTTCTTGACGATACGGTGCGTCTTTTGTTCCTTGTGTTTCATCATTGACAGCTGACCCGCCACTATATATATATAAAAGACGAATACATTCAGTTCCGTTGCATCCGGTCTTAGATCCTCTGCTGACCGCATGACCCGTGCTGTCACTCCGGGCACTGCGAGGATGCTACGTATTGTGGTCTCCATCTTTTCGTTCTTACTTGGAATGTGGCTTTCCAAGCTCCTGGTCTCTCGGATGTTTGGATGGTGATGGTCGGTTGGTTAGGGCAAGATAAGGAAGGGGGGTGTCGATTGAATGGACCAAGTTGTATAGATAGCTATACGATGCTCACACTCATACCTATTTACTTTTCCCATGCTTTGTTGGGTTCATGCATTCAATTACCTTATGCGTTATTGATCCTGGCGTCTTTTTCGTGTGCGTCCTATGTAATAGAATAACTGCGGAATAATTGGACCTGTTGGAGGGATGACTGGCAGGTCCTCCAAGAGAAATGGCCCCTAGCCCGGTCTTACGAAAGAATTAATACGACCTCGGAGAGCTGGCCCGGTGCACTGGAATAGATGAGAATTTTGTTTGTTTATGCGCCATAGGCAGATTACTTCAATAATGCATTGCTACTAGCCTCGAGAAAGAAAGAATAAACTTGTGGGTCTTGACGCGCGACCTTTTGACGTACCACAACCACGTACTGACAGGACAGTGCAACTTGGCCACTCCGGGACGGGCGAGGAGGTCCCCCAACCGGCGATGCCTTCACCAGTGACGCTACTACCTGCAGCAACGATTCAAGATGACTTCACCACGGTGCTCTCCGAGGTCCACGCTGGCATCATCCCCTCCGAGAACATCTGGCTCTCCTGCTACAAGGACGGGGAACCTTCCGCCCACGGAAAAGTCGCCGTGAGCCTTCACGAGCAAGATCGCGATCGCGTCGAGCTCGTCGGAACGGGCGGTGTTAAGCTCAGGCGTACGTCGCAGGTGAGTGGATTCCTTCATTCATTTGTTTTGTTCATTTCGTTGAACACCGGGGACGGACCATTTGGGTTCGCGTAGTTCAGGCACACCGCGCGTTGTTTGGGACTCGGTGTCGATTCTGTAGATTTCGTCTCTCCGGCAGAGGTATATGCCGATCCCTCGCACTCGGATGAGAAACGTGTGAGTACGGCTGTATGGCGATACTGATGGGACTAGCATTGCGAGAGACCAACGGCGCTCACGAATCCCCTCTTCTGTGATAGCCACGTCAAATTCCGAGCTTTGCGATTTCCGACGGGCTCCTCGTAACCGCCTTACTCGATGGCACGATCTCGGTGTACAATCACCCGCCTTCCCCATCAGTCACTGCTACGTATCCCGTACCGACTACGTACGTTTTGCAGCCCATCGTAGCGACCAAGCTGCACAAAACCGTCGTGAATGCGTTGGAGATCTTGCCCGGGACTTCCTCTCCCCCATTGCTCGCCTCTGCAGGCTCTGATTTTACCATCCATCTCACGCCTCTGCCGACCTCATCAAGCCCGCCAATCACTCTCGCACCCCTTCTATCCTTGAAGGGGGTCCACTTGCGTCCAGTGACCGCGCTGCTCGCACTCCCAACCGACTCCCTGCTCTCCGCCAGCGCAGATGGCTCGCTTCGCAAATGGGACACCCGATCCGGCGCGCAACAGGCGATGTGGACGATGCCCAAGCCAGCGGCCGCGCTCGCGCTCGCGGCCGATGATGCGAGCAGGGGTCTGGGCGGTGTATGGGTGGCACTCGCGGATGGGGACGTGCGACTGGTCGATACGCGCGTGAGTACTACGTCCGCGACGACGACGACGACGACCACACAGTGGTCGGCCGGAGCAGCTGCGCGCGCGATCGCGGCGTCTGTTGATGGGCAGGAGGTCGCACTCGGCGCGGCGGATGGCACATCCGCGCTATTCGACGTCCACGCCGGCTCCGTCCGTGAACGGTGGAAGCGCAGCGGGGCACCCGTAGAGTGCGTGTCGTTCGCGCCCGGTGGACGCGTTGTGGTTGGTGGAGAGGACGGACTGCCCTATGTCGTGGACTTTAAGAGGGGACTCGGAGGTGACCGCGCTGGGTTGCACGTCAGTGAGGAGCTGGTGTTTGGGAACGTTGAGGCTGTACGAGCCCTACGCGTCTCAGAAGAGGTGGTATACATGGCGGGCGACGGGGGCGTCGTCCGAAAATATCGGGTGTAGATCGCGAGGTATGTGCGAGATAAAGGTTGTATTATTTCTGATCAGAGTTTTCTATTTGCTCCTTGTGTACACCTAAAAACGGATTTCTCTCTCTATCTGAACACTGATGTCACCTGGACCATTCGCCCTGCGCATTCAACACGGTACGGTATTGCGCTTTGCATCTCACGAGGTGTTGTGTAATCAGGACACAGGTATCGTTGGCGGCTTCGTCCCACCCCGCCCTACTGCTGTGCACGATTTATCATTGGAAATTGATACCCCGCACATCTTCCTACGTTCCGAGTTCCCATTCCCATCGGATTCAGCGGTGCAGGCACTCGAGCAGGGGCCCAAGAGCCTAAGCATTCCGATCTCGGACGACACTACTAGCCTCGTCAAAGAGCTGCATGGCATCTTGCGCAAGTTGCCCACGGAAGAGTTTCCCTCGGCGGATATCTACGGGAGGAATATTGGCATCTTTTGGCAGGGCCCAGATGGATTCACGTGGGTGAACAGTGCGCCGGAGGGCTGCGCAGCATCAGGGAGCACCGTGGTGGTGACGGAGGACGATAAGAAGGCGTTCGATCGCGCTGTGGCGATCACGGAGATCCTGGTGAAGAGGGGCGTGGCTCATGAGGGTAATTAAATGTGTTGGTCGTAAAGGCCACAAGTTGTGGCGTTGCCCCCTCGTGCCGTCATTTGCAGTAGTTGTGAGCGGGCGTTCAAATAATTTTAGCGAAGCGGTTGAGATAAGTTATGGAACATCGACTGGCCCAGCACAACGTCTAGTGATCAGCTCTCTGTGTTTGCTTGGAACTGGGACTGATCGACTTCAGCATGAGATCGATGAGAGGCCTATTATCTCGTGTTATATGGAATGGGGATTTCCCAGCCGTTCTTATCTCCACCGCGACGAGCGCCCCCACTTCATCCCAGTGACCATTTGTGGCTTGGGCATCCCCAGTTTTAACTTTGTTGACCACATGGTTCTCTAAAATGCAGCATCAGTTCTCCCACAATGTTTTCGCGAAGCCCACAAGCAATGGCGTATCAGAGCACTATATTTCCGTCCGCGGACATATAGGCTCTTCCGGGTCCTAGGTACAACCGGGTCTAGAGAATTTAACTCCCCCGATATCGGCTCGCCATATGCCCTCATCTATGATGCAAACACCATAGGGTCGCGCAAGTGTGCACATGGATGCCGTCCATCCCCTCGCACCGGTTGACCACATGGTCACTATCTTCCCACTGGCAGCTCCATCATGATTCTGGTCTTTGTGTCTTTATCACCACGCAGAACAGGCTGAACTCAGAGGGAAAAACGAACGGGCAGCTTGACTTCATGTTCCAATGTGGCGTTCCAACTAGGATTCAGGCAATCCTCGGCTGTACAGTAGCGAGGTTTTATTGTGTGATGAAGGGATCTGGGTGCTCCGCACGTGCTTCGATTCAACTGTAGGTTTTCCTTTTAAGGTAAGGGGCTATCACTCACACCATGTGGAGAGAAGAGAAGGTCAAGTCCAAGATGCTTGCCGTGTCATATATAAATGGTTCCCTTCTTACCCGGCCTGACGTTCATCCCCTCTCCCGTTATCGTTCCCCGACGAGCCCGAAGGATCTATGGAAAAGCAGACAATCGGTTCCTCTCTCAACGAGGCTGCAAAGGAGTCGCAGTCCGAAAAGGCTGTTTCGGTCAGCTCTGTCTCTCATCGACCCAATGACCTCCAACTCGATGGTCTTATCGCTCCGACAGCGGAGGAGGTGAACACCCTCCGCCATGTCGCCGACAAGATCAACTGGCGCGCGTACCGTTAGTCCTCTTTTCCTCCTCTCCCCCTTACGTAGCCTCGATATATCTCTGAAACAGTTGCATAGTGATTGCCTTTGTGGAACTGGCAGAACGCTTTTCCGTAGGTCCTCGGTCATCCGTCCTCTGTTCCAATGGCTGACAGTGTCATTTACAGTATTATGGTGAATTAATCCCACCCCATCCTATTTTTTCGTCGTAGTCGTGGTGTGCTTATCATGGTATTTTCACTTCTCAAGGCAGTATCGTGATTTTCGTGCGTCTCTGTTGCACTCGTACTTCGTGTCCAATCTATTCATTGTTTTTTCTACAGGTCAATTTCATTCAGCAGCCCCTTCCTAAAGGCTCTTCCACTGGTGCTGGTGGAAAGAACGGCGTCTCTGGCGCTCTCGGCCAAGGGCAAGCAGCTTCTACTGGTCTTACGACCTTGATGCAATTTTGGTAATCACACCCTATCAACTACATCGCAAGAAATGGACTAAAAATACTCCTTCTGGACGTACAGGTGTTACGTCACCCCGCTGTTAGGCGCATACATTGCGGATGAAATGTTGGGACGGTTCAAAACAGTCGCTGTCTCCGTGGCTATTGCACTCCTTGGCCATGTCATTCTTATCATCTCGTCCATTCCACCAGTGATCGTGCATCCCAAGGGAGCACTTGCTGCTTTTAGCCTTGCCATCATCATCATGGGTCTCGGTACTGGAGGGTTTAAGGCAAATATCGCACCCCTGGTTGCCGAACAACAGCGACACACTCGTCATTTCGTCTCCCAAACAAAGTCTGGTGAACGCGTGGTGGTTGATCCGACCCTGACTACTTCTCGTATCTACATGGTACGCTCCCTCTTGTGCGCCGTCAATCAACGTGACAGATTGAGTTTGTAGTATTTCTACTTCTTCATCAACGTTGGTGCGATGGTCGGCCAAATCTCCATGACTTGGGCTGAAAAGGTTTGTGTCTCTTCTGATCTGGGATTGGACGCTCTAATCGCCGCTGACGCTATACAGTATGATGGCTACTATCTCGCCTTTACCCTTCCTACTATTGTTTTCCTGCTTTGTCCTCTCGTCCTTTTCCTTGGTCGCAATCAATACCGTCTCACCCCCCCTCAAGGCTCAGTGCTGGCCAAGGCCATCAAACTTTGGGCATATGCTGCGCGAGGCAGATGGACTCTAAACCCGGTGACACTGTACAAGAATCTCAAAGCGGCTGACTTCTGGGAGTCTGCGAAGCCGAGCAATATCCCTGACAGCCAGAGGCCAACGTGGATGACATTCGATGACAAGTGGGTTGAGGAGGTTCGTCGTGGCTTCAAAGCATGCGCCGTATTCACTTGGTATCCCCTATACTGTACGTCTCATTCAAGCTTCAAGCAAAAATATGCTGACGTTTGGAACAGGGCTCACGTGGTCAACAACTTGACATCTCAAGCTGCTACTATGGTGACCAATGGGATCCCGAATGATGTGATTAACAATCTGGACCCGCTAGCGTTGATAGTCTTCATTCCTATCTGCGATTTGTTTGTCTACCCGGGCCTTCGGAAGATAGGAATCAACTTTTCGCCAATAAAAAGGATCACAGCCGGTTTCTTCGCAGGTTCTGCTGCGATGGTCTGGGCTGCTGTTCTACAGCACTACATCTACAAGGTGAGCTCCGCGCCATGAAATGAGGTAGAGTATTTGTCTAATCTTTGGCCATATTCAAGACTAACCCCTGTGGAAAATTCGTGTCCACCTGCCAAGATGCTGATCAGAACCCAATTACATCTTCCCTAAACGTATGGATCCAAAGTGGATCCTACCTCCTCATCGCATTTTCTGAGATCTTCGCATCGATCACTGGCCTCGAGTATGCATTCACCAAGGCGCCCAGTAACATGAAATCACTCGTCATGGCAATGTTCTTGTTTACTTCTGCCGTCGCCTCCGCCATTGGCGAAGCTTTGAACCGTGAGTGGACCATTAATTGCGGCAGACGTTTGATTGATTTGGACGATAGCCTTGTCGACGGATCCACGGCTCGTTTGGAACTATGGTATCATGGCCGTCTTGTCTGGCATTGGCGGAATCCTCTTCTGGTTCTCCTTCCGTCGGCTGGATAGAGAGGACGCCGCGCTGGACAACCTCGGGGAGGGTCACTTTGAGTGAGAAAAGATGGGACTATGTCATGTATATGTAAATTGCCGGCTGTGAGAAGTATCGATTACCTTTTTATATCAACGGGTTGTTTCGAATGGCATTTCCAGTGCTGGATTGGGGTTGGTCACTGTACCGCTGATGACAGAGCATGGTGGAGCCAAGGCCAAGTGAATTGGAAGCGAAGACTCTCGCCTCGCAGGCCTCGCAATTTTCCACGTTTCTCACACTCTCGTTGAGAAACGTGGAAAATTGTCAGACCGATGACCGGTCACCAAGACCTACAGAGCGGGCCCATTATGATGTCGTTGTCGTTGGATCGGGGGTCAGAAAATACTGTCCGACGCTCCGGCGTCTGATGGATGGTCCATGGGGTCAGAGAGAATGGAGAAGGGAAAAGGGCGGAAGAGTAACCTGCGGGTAAGCAAATTCCTTCATCGTGGATGGACGGCATCTACTTGGGAGGCCAAGCCCGTCGAATTATTCTTCGTAATGTCATTGCGGACCTGCCACGATCTGCTGGGCGGCGAAGAAGTATCAGATTCATGAGTGACTCTTCATGTTTCTGGTACCTCTTCGCCCAGCAGATCTGCGAAGAGCGGGGGGGAATACTCCGGCCAAAAAACTGACAGTCTGTCCAGTTCGCCTCTAAAGAGCGAGCCTCCGAGTCCGCAGCGGCGGCCATCTCTTCGAAACCCCGCCGCTTCTTGACCGACGCCTTGAGATTAAAGCCGAGCGCCACCAACCTCTCGCG
>Ga0209488_10004312_pt1 | contig 11161 bp, 8 predicted proteins | sample Rivendell_Oct201_8_FD_188349 | JGI IMG/M metagenome (GOLD analysis project Ga0209488, IMG submission 188349) | Vadose zone soil microbial communities from the Eel River Critical Zone Observatory, Northern California, USA -... | ecosystem: Environmental > Terrestrial > Soil > Vadose zone >... | reverse complement strand
CGCGATCGACTGGATCGTCTCCTGCAGCTGCGCCACCGTCGCGTTGAAATCCTCTCTGATCTGCTTGTAATCGTCAGTGAAGTCCTCGCTGAGGCGGGCGGTCAGGTCGCCCGCCGCGAGCCGCTTGAGGCCGTCCGCAAGCGCACGGACGGCGAATGACTGCGTTTCAGCCGTGCGCGCGCGTTCTTCGGCCGTCCGCGCGAGTTCCTCGCGGGCCTTCGCCTGCACCGCCGCTTCGGCCTCATGCTGCCGCGTCGCGGCCTCCGCTTCTTGGCGCGCCTTTTGGTCGGCGACGACCTTGAAGCGCTCGACCGCATTCGCTATGGCGCCGACCTCATCCCCGCGTTCGGTGCCGGGTACGGCGACGCCGAAGTCTCCCTCGGCGAGCTTCAGCATGGCCCCCTGAATGCCCTGCAGCGGAATGATCACGCGCCGTGACACCAGCAGCAGCATCCCCATCGCGAATGCCGCCGCCGCCGCCAGCAGCAAGAGCTGGAGCCCGAGCTTCCACATCGCTACCGATTGCTGCCCCGCGGCATGCTCCTTGGCGACATCAAGCGCCGCATCGGCCACCCTCAGGAGCGTGGCAAGCTTGGGAACTGTTATGTTTCCCCATTGGTCAGCATTCATGCCCGCCGGCTGGCCCGCGATCAGCTTCTTCAGCATATTAATCCGCATCGCGACATGGTCGGGCGCGTAGTATTCCTGCTTGGCCCTCGCAATGGCGTCGGTCAACGCGCTCGGCAGCGACATGCTCGCCGCCACCTGCTCCAGCGTTGCCCACGCCGTCTCATTCTTGCTCACATTCGCCGTGTAGACGAGCATGGGCTCAGCGGGCAGCGGCTGCCCCGCAAGCGAGTTGGACACCATCACGGACGCGTCACCGCCGGCGTCGCGCGCCACCCAGGCGAGCTGCTTCATCTGCATCAACTGGTCGATGAAGGGATCCTGGAGCTTGATCAGCCGGTCCAACCGCACCGCTAGCTTGTCCAACATCGTGATCAGGGCGGTGATTTCGTCGCGAATTTCTGGCGCCAGTGCAGCGCGGCGCGCTGATTTCGGCTGCGCTACGGCCGCCACCGATTCCTGATGCAGCGCGGTGAGCTTCTTGATCCTTTGGTCAAGCTCAGCCGTAACGGTCTGCCGTTCCGGAAAATCCACGGTCTCCAATGTGGCGAGCGCGCCTTTCAGCGCCGGCATCTCGCCATCGCGCGACTCCCACAGCCTTGGATCTCTCGCCGTCACCACCTCATCGCCCAGAAGCATGCGATACGACCGGGCGCGGTCCGAGCGCAGGTTGTGCAGCGCCGTGAACACGTAGGCCGAGGTTGCGGCAACGCCAGCGATCCGGCTGTCTACCTGCAGGCGGCTCCATGAGCTCCAGGCGCCCGCCGCCAGCATGATCACTATGACGGCGCTCAACGTCGCGATCACAGATCTGAGGAGTGCGTTGATTGAGAGTCGATCAAGCATTGCGTTGCCCCCGCTCGCAAGTTCCGGCTGAAGTGTTCAACGTGGCGTCAGACATTCTGTATCTCCCCGGCCCCACAACGACCGTAACGGCCACGCCTCGACAGCTTGCGCCGCGTGGAGCGACGCGTTCCCTGACCCGACCGGCTCGTGAAGCGAGGCGAAAGCCCGTAGAGGCGTTTCGCCTCCAGCGACGTGTTCGATCCAAGCCCCCGCGCAGCCTGAATCAAGAGGTAGCCGGAAAGGATTACCAGTCAGTTTATGGTTTATCATTTCACCCGACGCGGCAGGACGCCTTGCGCGTTAGCCGAATCGCGGCGGTTCGGAGCGACCCAACCGCATGAGCGGGCGGACGAGTGCCGCGTGGAATTCCTTCCAGTCAGCGTTGGCAGCGCCAGCAGGCGACGCCTGCATGCCACCCGGGCCGGCCCGCGATTGGGGGCGGCGGGCCGCATAGGCGGCTGGACGCGACTGCGTTCGCCGCAAGCGGCGAACGCAGAGAGGAGTGTCGTTTGCAATCCGTTAATACAGCCTCAATTTGCTTAAAATGCAGGCCCATCATTGTAGTTGTATTGCTGCTTGAGGGTGCTTGCGGGTGATTTCGCCGTCAGGGTCAAACCGGAGCGCCCTACGCCTGTTTTGATCCACTCTCGCAGCAGTCGCAGCGGGGCTTCTACTGCTGCTTGCGCAACACCGCGCCGGTGCGGCCCACCATGGTGGTGGGATTTGGAAAACTGACGTCATCGCTGACGCACTGGTTCTGGCGACTCAGATCCGAGAAGTTGATCATGGTGAAGAACTGCTGGCCGCGTGGCACAGCGCGGAACGAGCCGTGGCCCTGGTTCTGCGAGCAGATGCCGGTGCCTCCGCAGGTCTGGTCGCGATACTGATAGAGGCCGTTGGCATCAAACACCGAATAGATCCGCTGGATCTGATTGGTCTGCGGGCTCTGGTTCTCGGTGTACCAGGTGCCGACGATCAACGACAGGATCGCCGGATCAGGGAAGCGCGGCAGCTGCAGCCAGCTCGCCGAGGAATAGTGATCAGGCGGCGGCGTGCGGCCGGGCTGCTTCGACAGATTGTCGAGGCATGGAAATCCCTGCGCCAGCGCCGGGGTCGAGGCGGCGGCGAGCAAGGCCAGCGCGGCCAGCGTCGGAGATAGTCGCATTGAAAGCTCCACTTGGTCTGATTGATGGCCCGGTCATGCCGCGGCCGCGGCGCGGCAGCCACGCACCTAACAGTCGCGCCGCCACCGCACCACCCGTGGCTGGTTGTGGGCACCGCTCGCAGCACCTTCACCAAACACTGGCGTCTATGCGCCCTGCAGCGGTCCGGCGCGTGCGCTATAGTGGAGTCACAAGCCTCCCCGCTCACTCGATGACGGAGCAAGCGATGTCTTACGATCTTGACCAGTTCATCACCGACTGCCGCACGAGCCTCACCCGCGACCCTGGTCCCAAGGGCCGCGAGGAGGTGCGCGTCAATCTCGAGCGCCTGCTGGCAAACGCCGATTTCGTTCGGGAATATTGCGGGGACGACGTGCCGCGCGGACTCAAGCTTCTCTACGAGGACAAGGCGCTCGGCTTCCAGGTGCTCGCCCACATCAACGACAAGGCGCGGATGTCGCCGCCGCACGACCACGGCGCCTCATGGGCGATCTACGGACAGGCCACGCACTACACCGAAATGACCGAGTGGGAGCGCGCGGACGACGGCACCGATCCCAAGCACGCCAATCTCAAGCCGGTGAAGAAATATCGGCTCAATCCGGGCCAGGCCGGCATCTACCAGGACGGCCGAATCCACTCGATCGACTATCCCGACTACGCGCGCTTCGTGCGCGTGACCGGCACCAATCTCGACAAGATCAACCGCATCCGCATCGACCTTAAGAGTGGCGAGGTGCACCAGATGACACCCCAACAGGCGACGTGACACGCCACATGTTTTGTCATGCCCAGCTTCACGCCGGGCATCCACGCCATGCGCACAGTCGATCCCCACACCCTCAAAGCCATGCTCGGCGACGGCGCCGAGCTCGCACTCGTCGACGTGCGCGAGGAGCTGATCTTCTCGCAACGCCATCTGTTGTGGGCGCGATCCAGTCCCTTGAGCCGTCTGGAACTGAATTTCGCGCGCCTGGTGCCGCGCCGCTCGACCCGCATCGTGTTGTGCGACGACGACGATGGGCTTGCCGAGCGCGCGGCGAAAATCCTCAGCGCAGCCGGCTACAATGACATCGCGTATCTCGCGGGCGGCGCGAGCGCCTGGGCCGACGCTGGCTACGAGCTGTTCTCCGGCGTGCACGTGCCGAGCAAGGCGTTCGGCGAGTACGTCGAGCACGAATGCGGCACGCCGAGCATTGGCGCCGACGAGTTGCACGCAATGATGCGCGGCGACGCCGACATGGTGGTCCTCGACAGCCGGCCGCTCGACGAATTCCGTCGCGTCTCGATCCCGACCGCCACCAATGTGCTGGGTGCCGAGCTGGTGCTGCGCGTGCATGATCTGGCACCGTCGGCAGCTACCACCGTCGTGGTCAATTGCGCCGGCCGCACCCGAAGCATCATCGGGGCGCAGTCGCTGATCAATGCCGGCATACCCAACAAGGTGGTGGCGCTGCGCAACGGCACCATGGGCTGGAGCCTCGCCGGGCTCACCTGCGACAGCGGCAAGGACAAGCGCGCGAGCGCGCCGTCCGCCCAGGGCCTCGCGGCCGCCAAGGCGGCCGCCGGGCGTATCGCCCAACGCTTCGGCGTCGAGCGCATCGACCGCGCTATGCTCGAGCGCTGGCGCTCCGAGACGAACGAGCGCACGCTCTATGTGTTCGACGTGCGCGATCCGCAGGACTATGCGGCGGGACATGTCGCCGGTGCGATCTCGGCGCCAGGCGGGCAATTGGTGCAGGCGACCGATCAATTCGTCGGAACTCTCGGCGCCCGCGTCGTGCTCATCGACGACGCCGAGGTGCGCGCCGTCATGACGGCGTCCTGGCTCAAGCAGATGGGCATGCGCGACGTCGTCGTGCTGGTCCAGCGCGGAACCGAGACGACGACGCCCGCCTTTGCGCTCCTCGGCACGCCTGCAGCCGCGGAGGGTATGATCGATTGCACAGCCCTCGCATCATGGCTCGAACGCGGCGAGGCGACCGTCATCGATCTCGCGCCAAGCCCGCAGTATCGCAGAGGCCACATCCCGGGCGCCTGGTTTGCGATCCGCTCGCGGCTCGCTGAGGCGCTGGCCAGGATTTCGGTGCGCGGCACGCTGGTGCTCACCTCCGAGAACGGTGTGCTCGCAAGCCTGGCGGTCGCCGACGCGGCCGCGCTCATCAGCCATGATGTACGCTGTCTCGCGGGCGGCACCGCGGGCTGGCAATCAGCTGGACAGCCGCTGTCGCAAGAGCCGCACATGGCGGATGATGCGATTGACGTGTGGCTCAAGCCTTATGAGCGCAGCGGCGACACGCGCGGCGCAATGAGCGAATATCTGAGCTGGGAGGTCGATCTCATCGAACGCATCGCGCGCGACGGAACCTGTCGCTTTGCAATCGCGCCGAAGCGCCCCGCGTGATGTCGTGTCGCTTCAGATTTGCGACCAAACGTCCATTGACATTACGGCCCTCGATCACCAGGATTTACTCATGTTGGGCGCAGATCCTGCGTATGGACCAACCCCTACGGGCTTTCCGCGTAGGCTCATGCGTCCGGAAGTGGAGGTACCATGCCCCCGGGCTACTTTGGCCGCAATAATCGCCGCGGCAGCGTTCGGGCCACGGCGTAGCGGCCAATTCACGAACCACACCGTCGGGAGCAGCCTAGCGGGCCGCATCAGTGAGGCATGGCCCCATCCCTGGCTCCTCCCGGCGATTGTGCTCTTAACTTTTGAATTGAATTGTTAATGGAACGCGGATGCAGGCCCCTCGCGTTTTGATGTGAGCGCACGCATATTGCGCCCATCATGAAATTCCTCGACGAAGCCAAAGTCTATATCCGGTCCGGTGACGGCGGGAACGGCTGTTTGTCGTTCCGGCGCGAGAAGTTCATCGAGTTCGGCGGGCCGAACGGTGGCAATGGCGGCAGGGGCGGCGACGTGGTGGTGATCACGGTCGACGGCCTCAACACGCTGATCGATTACCGCTACCAGCAGCACTACACCGCCCAGAATGGCCGTCCTGGCATGGGCAAGGATCGCCATGGCGCCGGCGGCGCCGACGTCGTGATGAAGGTGCCGGTCGGCACTCAGATCTATGAGGAGGACGGCGAGACGCTGCTCGCCGACCTCACCGGGCTAGGCCAGCAAGCAGTGCTCGCCAAGGGCGGCAACGGCGGATTCGGCAACGCCCATTTCAAGAGCTCGACCAACCGCGCGCCGCGCCACACCAATCCGGGACAGCCGGGCGAGGAACGCACCATCCGGCTGCGGCTCAAGCTGATCGCCGATGCCGGCATCGTCGGGCTGCCGAACGCGGGCAAGTCGACGTTCCTTGCGGCGGTGAGCGCAGCGCGGCCGAAGATTGCCGATTATCCATTCACCACGCTGCACCCGCAGCTCGGCGTCGTCGGTGTCGATGGACGCGAGTTCGTGCTCGCCGACATTCCGGGCCTGATCGAAGGCGCGCATGAGGGTTTGGGTTTAGGCGACCGCTTTCTCGGCCATGTCGAGCGCTGCCGCGTGATCCTGCATCTCGTCGACGGCACCGGCGAGCACGCCGGCAAGGCCTATGAAACGGTGCGAACGGAGCTCGAAGCCTATGGCGGCGGGCTCGCCGAGAAGGCCGAGGTGGTCGCGCTCAACAAGGCCGATGCGCTCACGCCGGAAGCGCTCAAGCAGCAAGTGGCGCGCCTCAAGCGCGCGGCCGGACGCACTCCGCTTGTGGTCTCGGCCGCAACCGGCGCGGGCGTGCCGGAGGTGCTGCGGGCCCTGATCAAGGTGATCGACGACGCGCAACCCGCCGATCAGAAGCTCGCGGGCGCGCAGGCGTGGCAGCCATGAAACGTCCCACAACGACCGGCGGCGATGTGATAGAGCGGGGGCCCGGTGCCGAGCCAGCGAGCCTCAAGACCCCAAGCCTCAAGGCCCAAAGCCGCAAGATGCCAAGTCTTACCGATTTCCGCCGCATCGTGGTGAAGGTCGGCTCCTCGCTGATCATCGGATCTTCGCGCGTCAACGAGGACTGGCTCGCCGCGCTGGCAGACGACATCGCATGGCTCCATGGTGACAAGCGCGACGTACTGGTCGTCTCCTCGGGCGCGATCGCGCTTGGCCGTGCGGTGCTCAACTTGCCGAAAGGCCCGCTCAAGCTCGAGGACAGCCAGGCCGCCGCCGCGGTCGGTCAAATTGCACTTGCGCGCACTTGGTCAGAGGCGCTCTCTCGCCATGGCATCACGGCCGGCCAAGTGCTGGTTACGCTGCAGGACACCGAGGAGCGCCGCCGCTATCTCAACGCGCGCTCGACCATCGAGCGGCTGTTGGAATGGCGCGCGGTGCCGGTGATCAACGAGAACGACACAGTCGCCACCAACGAGATCCGCTATGGCGACAACGACCGGCTCGCCGCTCGCGTGGCCACCATGGCGGGCGCGGACCTGCTGGTGCTGCTCTCCGACATCGATGGACTGTATGACGCGCCGCCCAGCGCCAAGGCGGACGCCAAGCACATTCCGGTGGTCGGGCGCATCACCGGCGAGATCGAGGGAATGGCGGGCACCGCCGGCTCCGAGCTTTCGCGCGGCGGCATGCAGACCAAGATCGAGGCGGGCAAGATCGCGACGCAGGCCGGCACTCATATGGTGATCGCTTCAGGTCGGATCTCGCATCCCTTGAGGGCGATCGCGGAAGGCGCGCGCTCGACCTGGTTCCTGACCGGGGCAAACCCGGTCGCCGCGCGCAAGAAATGGATCGCCGGCTCGCTCGAGCCCAAAGGTACGCTGACGATCGACGCCGGTGCGGTGGCCGCGCTCAAGAGCGGCCGCAGCCTGTTGCCGGCAGGCGTCATCCGGGTCGACGGCAACTTTGCGCGCGGCGACGCGGTGATCATCCGCGGGCCGGACAGCGCCGAGGTCGGCCGCGGCCTCGTCGCCTACGACGCCGCAGACGCCGAGAAGATCAAGGGCCGCTCCTCGGCCGATATCCTGTCGATCCTGGGCTTTGCCGGACGCACCGAGATGGTGCACCGCGACCATCTGGCGGTTGGGCGCGGCTGACGCGCATTCAGCGCATTTCGTTATATCTCATCACATCGAATCGCAGTCGCCCGATAATTCGACTTCCTGGCAGGTCATATTTTTGAACCTGACCATGCACTGCCGCGACCACTAAGGTGCGCGCGGTTGCCATGACACTCAACAATACCTCAAGAATTTGGAGCGACGACGATGCGCATGGTCACTCTCGGTATGGTCCTGATGGCGACGGTCGTTGCCAGCGCGTGGAGCCTGACCCACACGACCGCGTTGACCTTTGCTCCCGCCGACGGCCCTGCCGCCATGAACCCGCACGAGATGATGAAAAACGCGGGCGAAATGCCGGTTCAAGTCATGGTCGATCTCATTTGACCCTGACCGCAGTCTTTTTGATGGGTTTGCGTCGGATCAGGTCTAACTTTTTGTTTGCGCACGATCTTTTTTGAGAATCGGCCGCGGCTTTTCGGACATCATGGTCTGGCGAAAAAAGGACCCCGGGCCACCTTGCGGATGGCCGGGGTCAAGCGCTGGACGACACCATTTAGGGATGGGACAAGCCATCCAGCGAACGCACCAAACTACAGACTTCACGAAAACTAGAGACTTCTCGAAGTGGCCTTGCTCGCGGGCTTGGTCGCCTTGCGGCGCGGACCGGTCGTCTGCGGGCTGCGTGGCTCACGCTGCGTCACCCGATCGGCCGGCAGCTTGATCTGACGTCCATCCGGGAATTCGAGATACCGCAGATGCACGTAACCGCCGCGACCTTCGATGACATAGCGCGTGCCGACCGGAAACCGGCTCGGGAGACGACTGATCCTGGAACCCATGGGCCTTTGTCCTGTCTAACAACGGGCCCCCCAATGACTAAGTAAATAGCGCGAGAAAGAGACGGTTCCGAGACACCATTGTGTGAGCTTCTGATTCCTGTGGGTAAGTGTGGACAAGCCCGATTCCATCGGGATTTTTCGGATCAGCCGCCTAGTTCCCTGCGAGCCCACTCTGCTCAGCCAGTTGCTTGAGCGAGGTCTCCGGGCGCGCGCCCAGATGCTGGATCACTTCGGCCGCGGCGAGCACACCAAGCCGCGCCGCGGCGCGGTAGTCGTTGCCGCGCGAAAGCCCGACCAGAAAACCCGCCGCGAACAGGTCGCCAGCACCGGTGGCGTCGACGACACGCTCAACCGGCAGCGCATGGACCGCATCGGTCTCCTCGCGGCTGACAACGAGGCAGCCCTTCTCGCTGCGGGTCACCACGCCCAATCGAACATCAGCGCGCAGCGCGTTCACGGCCGAGTCGAAATCAGCGGTCTCATAAAGGCTGTGCAGCTCGCGCTCGTTGGCAAAGATCAGATCGACGGTCTTTTTGCGGATGAGGTCGAGAAACTCGCCGCGATAGCGATCAACGCAGAAAGCATCCGAGAGCGTGAGCGCGACCAGCCGGCCGGCGCCATGCGCAATACCGGCCGCCTTGAGAAGGGCCTCCTTGGCGCGGGGCGGATCCCACAGATAGCCTTCGAGATAGGTGATCTCGGCCGCCGCGATCATGTCGGCGTCGATGTCGGCGGGATGCAGGTCCTGTGCGGCGCCCAGGAACGTGTTCATGGTGCGCTCGCCATCAGGCGTGACCAGCACGTAACAGCGCCCGGTCGACGGCCCTTCGGATGCTGGTGGTGTCTCGAATGCGACGCCCGCGGCGCGAATGTCGTGCGCGAACACACGGCCAAGCTCATCGTCCTTGACCTTGCCCACGAACGCCGCGCGGGCGCCGAGGCTCGCGACGCCGACCGTGGTGTTGGCAGCCGAGCCGCCTGAAATCTCCACCGCCGGCCCCATCGCGTCGTAGATCGTCTCCGCCCTCGCCTCATCGATCAGCTGCATGCTGCCTTTGTGCATTTTCTGCTTGATCAGGAAATCGTCCTCCGTGCGCGCAAGCACGTCGACAATGGCGTTGCCGATGCCGAGTACGTCGAAGCGGGTCGCGGCCATGGGATCTCCGGGGCAAGGACTAGTGCCGCCGATTTGAAGTTCCTGCACAGCGTGCGGCAAACTCGGTCAGGAACTTCAAATCGAAAAGCGGCACTAGGATCATAGACTTGCTAGTGCCCCTTGGTTTCCGAAGTTCGTGTCAGAGGTTGCTGCGACGTATCACGAACTTCGGAAACGGGGCACTAGCGCGCGCACTATACTCGGCGGCCAAGCGCGTGCAATTGCGAGCGCGACAATAAGACGGCAAGGTCGAGCCGATCTGTGAAGCTTCGGAAAGCCGCCTGATGACGCTTGCGCGCAATGTGACGACGGTGGGCAGCGCAACCTTGCTGTCGCGCCTACTTGGGTTTCTGCGCGACATGCTGATCGCGGCTGCACTCGGCGCAGGCGCCCTCTCGGATGCCTATTTCGCCGCCTTTGCGCTGCCCAACCTGTTCCGCCGCCTGCTCGCCGAAGGTGCGCTCAATGCAGCGTTCATTCCAGTCTGGCTGCGCATTCGTCACGAGGAGGGCACGGAGGGCGCAAGGCGGTTCGGCGAAAGCATCCTCGGCTTGGTGCTCCTCGGCCTCGGCATCCTCGCACTGATCGGGGTCGCATTCGCGCCCGTGGTGATCCGCCTGCTTGCGCCGGGCTTCGCACCCGGCAGCGAGCGTTTCATTCTCGCGGTCGACTATGCGCGGCTCGCAATCCCCTATCTGGCGATCGCCGGCGTGGTAGCGGTCGCAGCGTCGACCCTTAACGCCGAAGGTCGTAGTGGCGCGACCTCGCTCGGTGTCGTTGCCTTCAATGTCGTGCTGATCGCCGCGGTCGTCGTGCTGCTCATCTGGGGGCTAGCGGCAACGCCGGCCGCCGGCGTGGTGCTGGCAAGCGCCGTGGTGGTGGCGGGGGGCGCGCAACTGCTGTTCGTCGGCGGCGCGCTGATGCGATCGCCGTGGGCGCCGCACCGCTTGCGCCTGTCGGTGTCACCCGACACCCGGCTGTTCTTTGCGCTGGCGGTACCGGGACTGATTGCGGCCGGCATCCCGCAACTCAAGCTGATCGCTGGCAGCATCGTGGCGTCGCCGTCGGAAGCCGCGGTGTCGTGGCTCTACTACGCCTACCGCCTCTATGAGCTGCCGCTCGGCGTCGTGTCCGTCGCGATCGCGAGCGCGATCGGTCCCGCGGTGGCGGCAAGCGTGCGAGTGGCCGACGCGACGACGCTCGCGAGCGCGCAGTCGCGCGCGTTCGAGACGGCGCTTGGCCTCGCTTTGCCGGCCGCGCTGGCGCTCGGATTGTTGGCGCCGGATATTGCGGGCCTGCTGTTCGAGCGGGGGGCCTTCGGGCCGCACGACACTATGGAGGTTGCGGCTGCCATCGCGGCGATTTGCGCGGGCCTGCCCGGTCACGCGCTCGAGAAGGCGCTGGGAGCGCTATCGTTCGCGCAGGAGGATACGCGGACCCCGATGCTGGCGGCACTCGTTGGGCTCGCGGCCGCCATCGCCGGCGCGCTCGCGCTGTTCCCGCGCTTCGGCCATATCGGGGTCGCC
>Ga0209488_10004309_pt1 | contig 11162 bp, 5 predicted proteins | sample Rivendell_Oct201_8_FD_188349 | JGI IMG/M metagenome (GOLD analysis project Ga0209488, IMG submission 188349) | Vadose zone soil microbial communities from the Eel River Critical Zone Observatory, Northern California, USA -... | ecosystem: Environmental > Terrestrial > Soil > Vadose zone >... | reverse complement strand
CGTCAGCGCCGCTGTCAGCGTCGTCTTGCCATGGTCGACGTGACCAATGGTCCCGACGTTGCAGTGCGGCTTCGTCCGTTCAAACTTCTGTTTGGCCATGGGACTCTCCGTTCGTCCTCAGCTGATTGTCTCTAGCGTTGCCTCAGGCGAACTTCGCCTGAATCTCGGCGGCAACCGCCGAGGGAACCTGTTCGTAGTGATCGAACTGCATGGTGAAGGTGGCGCGCCCTTGCGACATGGAGCGCAGGTTGCTGACATAGCCGAACATGTTGGCGAGCGGCACCATGGCGTTGATCACATTGGCGTTGCCGCGCATGTCCTGCCCCTGAATCTGGCCGCGTCGCGAGTTGATGTCGCCGATCACCGAACCCGTATAGTCCTCTGGCGTCACCACCTCGACCTTCATGATCGGCTCGAGCAGAACCGAGCCGCCCTTCTGCAGCGCTTCGCGCAGCGCCATGCGACCCGCGATCTCGAACGCGAGCGCCGACGAATCGACGTCGTGATAGTCGCCGTCGACCAGCGTGACTTTGAGATCAACCACCGGGAACCCGGCCAGCACGCCGGACCCGAGCACGGATTCAAGCCCTTTCTCGACGCCGGGGACGTACTCCTTCGGGACCGACCCGCCGACGACCTCGTTTTCGAAAACGAATCCTTCGCCCGGTTGCAGCGGTTCGACCACGATTTCGATCTTCGCGTACTGTCCGGTGCCGCCGGTCTGCTTCTTGTGCTGGTAGGTTACGTCCACCTTCTTGGTGATCTTCTCACGATAGGCCACCTGCGGCGCACCGATATTGGCCTCGACCTTGTAGGTGCGCTTGAGAATGTCGACCTTGATGTCGAGATGAAGCTCGCCCATTCCCTTGAGGATGGTCTGGCCGGACTCCTGATCGGTGTGAACGCGGAACGAGGGATCCTCGGCCACGAGTTTGGCCAGCGCAACGCCGAGCCTCTCCTGGTCGGCCTTCGACTTCGGCTCGATCGCGATCTCGATCACCGGTTCGGGGAATTCCATCTTCTCCAAAATCACCGACTTCTGCGAGTCGCAGAGCGTGTCGCCGGTGCGCACCTCTTTGAGGCCCGCAAGCGCGACGATATCGCCCGCATAGGCTTCCTTGATGTCCTCGCGATCATTCGCGTGCATCAGAAGCATGCGGCCGATGCGCTCCTTGCGGTCCTTCGTGGAGTTGATCACGCCGGTGCCGCTCTCGAGGCGGCCGGAATAGATGCGGCAGAACGTGATCGTGCCGACGAAAGGATCGTCCATGATCTTGAACGCCAGCATCGCCAATGGCTCGGCGTCGGTCGGATTGCGCACGACCTCGTTGCCCTTGCCGTCGATGCCCTTGATCGGCGGCACATCGAGCGGCGACGGCAGATAGTCGACGACGGCATCGAGCAGCGGCTGCACGCCCTTGTTCTTGAACGCGGAGCCGGCAAGCACCGGGAAGAACGCGCCGGTGATCACGGCCTTGCGGATCAGCTTCTTGAGCGTCGCCTCGTCGGGCTCCTTGCCCTCGAGGTAGCCGTTCATGGCGTCGTCATCGAGTTCGACCGCGGCCTCGACCAGCTTCTCGCGATGTTCCTTGGCCAGCTCGGCCATGTCGGCGGGGATGTCGACGTCGTGATACTTGGCGCCCAGCGTCTCCTCGTCCCACACCACGCCCTTCATGCGGACGAGGTCGACGATGCCCTTGAACTGCTGCTCGGCCCCGATCGGAAGCTGAATGGCGATCGGCTTGGCGCCGAGCCGGTCGACGATGTCCTTCAGGCACTGGTAGAAGTCCGCACCGATTTTATCCATCTTGTTGCAGAAGACGATGCGCGGCACTTTGTATTTGTCGCCCTGACGCCAGACCGTCTCGGTCTGTGGCTCGACGCCCTGGTTGGAATCGAGCACGCAGACGGCGCCGTCGAGCACGCGCAGCGAGCGCTCCACCTCGATGGTGAAATCGACGTGACCCGGCGTATCGATGATGTTGAGACGATGCTTCTTGGATTCGGGCGGCCAGAACGCCGTCGTCGCGGCAGACGTAATCGTGATGCCGCGCTCCTGCTCCTGTTCCATGAAGTCCATGGTCGCGGCGCCCTCGTGCACCTCGCCCATTTTGTGGCTCTTGCCGGTGTAATAGAGGATCCGCTCAGTCGTCGTCGTCTTCCCGGCATCGATGTGGGCCATGATGCCGAAATTGCGGTAGTCCTCGATCGAATGGCTGCGGGGCATGAGCGATATTGTCCTTACTGCGTTGGCTGTCCGTCACCAGCGATAGTGCGAGAACGCGCGGTTGGCCTCGGCCATCTTGTGCGTATCCTCGCGCTTCTTGACGGCGCTCCCCCTGTTGTTCGACGCATCCAGCAGCTCGGCCGAAAGCCGCTCGGTCATGGTTTTCTCGTTGCGCTCGCGCGCGGCCGAAATGATCCAGCGAATGCCGAGCGCCTGGCGGCGCGACATGCGCACTTCCACCGGCACCTGATAGGTGGCGCCGCCGACACGGCGCGAGCGCACCTCGATCGACGGCATGACGTTGTCGAGCGCCTGCTCGAAAACAGTCACCGGACTTTGCTTGGTCTTGCCCTCGATGATCTCAAAGGCGCCATAGACGATCGATTCGGCAACCGACTTCTTGCCTTCGTACATCACCGAATTCATGAATTTGGAAACGACCAGGTTTCCGAATTTCGGATCGGGATTGATTTCGCGCTTGTCGGCGGAGTGACGGCGGGACATGGGTGTCTCACATCTCTCTGGTTTATTTCGGCCTCACTTCGGTCGCTTGGCGCCGTACTTCGAGCGGCGCTGCTTGCGATTCTTGACGCCTTGCGTATCGAGCACGCCGCGCAGGATGTGGTAGCGCACGCCCGGCAGGTCCTTGACGCGGCCGCCGCGGATCATGACCACGGAGTGTTCCTGCAGATTGTGGCCCTCGCCCGGGATGTAGCCGATGACCTCGAAGCCGTTGGTGAGGCGCACCTTCGCAACCTTGCGCAGCGCCGAGTTCGGCTTCTTGGGCGTCGTCGTATAGACGCGCGTGCACACGCCCCGCTTCTGTGGCGACTGTTGCAGCGCCGGCACCGTGTTGCGTGCGCGCACCCGCTCCCGCGGCTTGCGGATCAACTGATTGATCGTCGGCATCGCTTCGCCTTCATCCTTCAATGTCCTGCGGTCAATCCGCCGGACAGGGGTTGTTTGAACGCGCAAAACGGAAGAGCGCCATCCGCGTCCCGGTGCGGAAGGGCGCTTTTCCGTTCCCAGAGGATCGCGTTGCGCTAACCGCCGCGCGATCATCCCTTTCGTCTGACAGACGTCAGAGGCAGCGTTTGAGCTTCATTCATCGAGGCTTGGGGCAGCCCTGTAATCGTCACAAGAGATTTAGTGATCTCAATGACTTAACCGGAACCGCGGCCGTTCCGACGAGGCGAAGCTCACCGCCTGCCGAAAAGTCGCGCACATGTATCGGTGGGCAGCTGCCAAGTCAAGGCGCGGCACATCAAAATAGCGCGATGGGGCAACGAGTTTCGAGGCCTCCGGCGCGCAGCGTGCGCGGTCGCGCGTCGCTCGCTCAGCCCCGTTCCAAAATGGCGGCGATCGCCTTGACCTGGTTGCGGGCATAGACCGGCAGGCCAGCGCTCAGAGAGCGCCCGGAATTGAAGCTGCTCTTGCCGCCAAGGACTTGAGCCGGCACCAGATTCCGCAGCACCGGGACCTGGGCATATTCCCGGCGTTTCACCAGGATGTTCGATTCCACCGCGAGCGTTATGAAGACCGAGACCACCGTCTTGTTGGGGTCGGCTGGATGCTGCTGGAACACCGCGAACAGCTTGCCGAACTGCATGACCTGGTTGACGTAGAAAATGCTCTGCTCGATTGCCCCGGCGGACGGAGTGTCGAGCTCGGTGAGCTTGGTCAGCCCCCGCTCCATCACCTCCGACGGCGACAGCAGGGTGAGCTCACCCTCAAACTCCAGCGTGTCGGAGACCTGCCGCCCGCCCTCGCGGATCTTGTTGGCGAGCGCGATGCCGACCGGCAGCCGCCCCTCGAGCTTGTAGGTCGAGTGCAGGCAGACCACCGTCGGCCGGCCCTCGCACCAGCGGTGCTGGGGGTTCTGGTTATGGACCGACTTGGCTTCCTTTGGCCGCACGACGTCGGCTGCCGTCACCACCCGTTGTTTGATGGCCGGATCGAGCTGCTCGGCAAACGGCAGAGAGGCCAGACGGGCGAGGTTGATCGAGCCTTGCGGCTTCGCCACGATAAAGCGGGCCTGCGCCACATACATATGGAGCTTCTCGCTGTAGTGGCGCTTCGTCCCATCCACGATGATGTCGAGGTTGGGTTCGCTGTAGCCCGGATAAAGGCTCAGAAGCTGCTGCTGCAGCGGCTTCGCCTTGGCCCAATCCTCATAGCTGACGAACACCTCGTCCTTGTTGGCGCCCGGCTGGTCGGCGAACACGATGGTCTTGGGCTTGAGCTCGGCCAGCGGCACGCCGGCCAGCGAAGCCTTCTCCTGAACCTGGAACTCCTGAGCGTTCCCGTTGGTGGGAAGCAGAGCGAGGCCCACCAGCAGGCAGAACAGCGGACGCATATGCATCATGAGGGCTTTCAGTAGCGGGGGTACCGATCGTATTGGGGCCGCTGCGGGCTGCGTGGATCGTAGTAACGCGGCGCCGGCGGTTGCGGTTGCGGCTGTTGCCAACCAAAGAAGCCACCCCATCCCCCTTGCTGCTGCTGTCTCGGCGGCGGCGGCTGAGAGTCCCAGCGACGGCCACCCCAGGGCGCCCAGGGCTCGAACGGCCCGCCGTCAGTCGCGGTCGGCTCCTGACCGACCTCGCCGCGGGACACCAAATCGTATTGGGTATCGGCGACCCTGCCGCTCGCATCGCGGCGGAAATATTCCACCAGGCTCTTGGGCGGGTTCGCCGGATCGTCGCCGACCTCCACATCAACCTTGCGGGTCACCAGGTTGCGCCTCGCCTCGGGCGATGGCGGAGCGAGCGCCGCCTTGGGCACATGATACGCCCAGACGGCTTCCATGATCGGCTGAAACACTGGAACGGCCACGGTCGCCCCGGTCTGGCCGCTACCCAGCGTGCGCCGCTTGCCGTCAGCATTGTCATAGCCGACCCACACCGCCACCGTGACGTCGTTGGTGAAGCCCACAAACCAGGCATCGTTCTCGCCGTCGGTGGTCCCGGTCTTGCCCGCCACATAGGGGGCCATACTGGCGATGCCGCGAGCCGTGCCGCGCTGCAGCACGCCCTGCAACATGGTCTTTAGCTGGTAGAACGAGACCCGGTCGGCCGAGCCAATCTGCGTCAGCGCCGGGCTGTGGCGATAGACCGTCTGCCCGCGCAGCTCCATTGATTCAATGGCATAGGGCGTCGGTCGCGCCCCTTCGTTGGCGATCGCTGCATAAAAGGCCGCGAGATCAACCGGCCGCACCGGCTGCGCACCCAGCACGAAGGGATAGTAGCGCACGCAATCCTTGTAGATCTGGGCCTCCTGCGCGAGTGCGCAGATGCGATCCAGGCTCAGGGACGGGGTCGAGTCCACGCCGCCATCGAGCAGATTGACGGTCGCGAGGTTCTTCGAGTTTTCCAGCGCCCGCCGCAGCGTGATGATGCCCGAGGACCCGCCATCGTAGTTCTTCGGCGTGTAGTAGTCCTGCGGACGCGCGTTCACCTCCCCGCTGATTGGCGGCAGCGTGATCGCCTCGTCGCGAACATAGGTGTTGGGCTGCAAACCCTTCTGCAGGGCCGCCAGATAGGTGAGCGGCTTGAGCGCCGAGCCGGGCTGGCGCTGCGACTGGGTGGCGCGATTGAGCTGGCTCAGCGGATAGGAGAAGCCACCCGCCATCGCCAGGATGCGGCCCGTCTTGTTCTCCAGGACGACGGCAGCACCCTGCACGGTCGGCCGCACCCGCAGCTCGGCGCGCGGGCTCTTGCCCTTGGCATCGATCACGCGGACCAGCACCACATCGTGCAGGTTCAGCCCCCGCAGGTTCGAGGCGCGCGGCACCGACAGCGGCAGCACACGGCCATCCGTCATGCCGACCTTCAGCGTCTCACCGCCGCCCCTCACCGCGGACTTCTCGACAATCACGGCCGGCGTCCAGTGGACGTCGTAGAGCGGCAAGCGGGTCGCCTCGAGCGCCTGCTGCCAGGCCGGCTTGCCAGGCTTCTGCTCGCTCTCGATGCGGCGGATCGCCTCCCCGAGATTGGCCTCAGGCGCCTGGAATTGCGCCCGGCCGGAATCCTTCTCGTAAGCCGCAAGCCCATCCTGCAAGGCTGTCTCGGTCGCCCGCTGCAGTGCCGGATTGATGGTCGAACGCACCGTGTAGGACTCGGAGGTCAATCCACCCGCCACCGACTTCGCCTCACGCGCGATGTAGTCGACGAAATGGAACCCGGTCTCGCGCCGCGGCCGATCGATCGCCGCCAGGCGGGGCATTCCGGTGAGCTGCCTCGCTTCGGCATCTCCGATCGCCTTGTCCTCCTTCATGCGGCCAATCACATAGGCGAAGCGATCCTTGGCCCGGTCGGGGTAGCGGTCGGGATTGAAATAGCTCGGCCCCTTGGTGAGTGCCGCGAGCAGCGCACCCTCCCCGACGCTCAGCGACTGCACCGGCTTGCCGAAGTAGCTGCGCGCCGCCATGCCGACGCCCCAGGAGGCGCGCCCCAGATAGGTGGAATTGAGATAGAGCTCGAGGATCTGATCCTTGCTCAGCGTCTGCTCGAGGCGCGCCGACAGGATCATCTCGCGCATCTTGCGCTCGTAGGTCACGTCCTCGCCCACGAGCAGGTTCTTCACTGTCTGCTGGGTAATGGTCGACCCGCCCTGCGGACGCCCGGACTGTGCGAGATTGCCGATGAACGCCCGGATCAGGGCGCGCTCGTCGATCCCCTTGTGCTGATAGAAGCGCTTGTCCTCGGCGGCGACGAAAGCCTTGCGCACATGAACCGGGATGTCAGCCAGGTCGACCCAGACCCGGCGCTGGTCGGGCTCGTACACTTCGGCAAAGCGCTCGCCTTTGAGGTCAAGCACCTCGCTCATGCCAGGCAGCCGCATGCCCTTGAGACGGGTGTGGTCTGGCAGATCCGCGAGTGTCCGGTTGTAGAACTCAATCACCTCGCCAACGTCGACCGGACTGTTGGGAACCGTCTCGTTCTTGCAGAACTGCCGATAGGAGACATGCAGGTCGCCGATGTTGATGCCGCGGAACGCCGCGTAGCCGCCGGCCACAGCGTCGGGATCGTCCATCGCGGTTGCGATGAGATCGTCGACATTGAGGTCCTCGATGTCGAAGGCCTTGCGCATCTGCGCGCAACCCGCGCGCAGCAGGCTGACAACCTGCTGGCGGTCCTGGATGGGATCGAACTCGGTCTTGACGCGGTCAGGCGCGGTCGCGACCTGACTGAACGTAAGAGCGGTCGCAAAGATCTTGATGAGAAGGGTGTCCATGAAAACGCCAGCTGACCTTGTGCGACTCTACTTACGCTTTCCAACATAGCTCGTTTCTAAGAGGGCTTTTTGGCAAAAGCGGCTCCCGATAACGGCGAAAATTATCCGCCGCCCGAAAAAACCGATGTCTCGCCAAAGCCTTGTCACGACCTGCAAGGCGCGCCTCTTGGGGGTAAGGCAGCAGGCCCTCTTAGTTAACGCAGTTGAGGGCCGCCCAGTTTAGCTGGACGGCCCTCATTTTTTTGTGAACGCCCGTTTTCAGGGCGAAAAGCCCCGTTCAGCGCGAGTATCACTCCGCTGCCGGCAGCTGCTCCGGCTCGGCGGCAGCGGGGGACTGCGCGCTCTCGGCAGAGGCCTTGGCGGCCTCGTCCCTGGCGGCAGCCTCCTTCTCGCGCTCCTCGAGAATGAGCGCGTCGCGCTTGCCGGCCACTTCGCGCACCAGGTTCATCATGGCGCCAGTACCGGCCGGAATCAGCCGGCCGACGATGACGTTCTCCTTGAGGCCCTCGAGCGTGTCGACCTTGCCATTCACGGCCGCTTCGGTCAGCACGCGGGTGGTCTCCTGGAAGGACGCGGCCGAGATGAACGAGCGGGTCTGCAGCGAGGCCTTGGTGATGCCGAGCAGCACCGGATGGCCAAACGCCGGCTTCTTGCCCTCGTCCACCGACCGGGCATTGATCTCGTCGAGCTCGATCTTGTCGATCTGCTCGCCCTGGATCAGCTCGGTCTCGCCGGAGTCATCGATCTCCACCTTCTGCAGCATCTGGCGCACGATCACCTCGATGTGCTTGTCGTTGATCGCCACGCCCTGCAGCCGGTAGACCTCCTGGATCTCGTTGACGAGGTAGCCGGCAAGCTCCTCGACGCCCTTGATCGCCAGGATGTCGTGTGGGGCGGGATTGCCCTCGACGATGAAGTCGCCTTTCTCGATGAGATCGCCATCCTGCAGGTGGATGTGCTTGCCCTTCGGGATCAGGTACTCCTTCGGCTCCTCATCCTTGCTGGCGGGCTCGATGATCACGCGGCGCTTGTTCTTGTAGTCCTTGCCGAAGCGGACCGTGCCCGAGGTCTCCGCGATGATCGCCGCCTCCTTCGGCCGCCGCGCCTCGAACAGCTCCGCCACCCGCGGCAAGCCGCCGGTGATGTCGCGCGTCTTGGCGCTCTCGGTCGGGATACGCGCGATCACGTCGCCCGCGCTGACACTGGACCCCGGCTCGACCGAGATGATGGCATCGACGGCGAGCTGGTAGCGCGCCTCGGCGCCACGGCCGAGCTTGAGGATCTTGTTGTCCTTCTTGATCACGATCGCCGGACGCAGGTCCTGCTGATTGCGGCTAGAGCCGGTGCGCCAGTCGATGACCACGCGCTTGGCAATGCCGGTCGACTCGTCGAGCGACTCCGACATCGAATGGCCTTCGACCAGGTCCTCGAAGCCGATCACGCCCTCGACCTCGGTCAGGATCGGCCGGGTGTAGGGATCCCACTCGGCGATGCGCTGACCGCGCTTGATCTGCGTGCCGTCCTCGATCAGCATCCGCGCGCCGTATTGGATACGGTGCGTGGCGCGTTCGGTGCCATCGGGATCGAGCACCGCGACCACCATGTTGCGAACCATCGCGACATTCTGGCCGTCGGAGTTCTTCACGATGTTCTTGTTCTTGATCTTCACCTTGCCGTCGAAGTTCGACTCGACGAACGACTGCTCCGAAATCTGAGCGGCGCCGCCGATATGGAACGTGCGCATGGTGAGCTGGGTGCCCGGCTCGCCGATCGACTGCGCCGCGATGACGCCCACAGCTTCGCCGAGGTTGACCGGCGTTCCGCGCGCGAGGTCGCGCCCGTAGCACTTGCCGCACACGCCCGTGGTGGTCTCGCAGGTGAGCACCGAGCGGATGCGCAGCTCCTGCACGCCCGCCGTGATGATCGCTTCGACCTGCGGCTCCTCAAGCAGCGTGCCGCCCTTGACGATCACCTCGTGCGAGGACGGATCGCGCACGTCCTCGGCCGTCGTGCGACCAAGAATTCGCGTGCCGAGCGAGGCCACGACCGTGCCGGCATCAATGATCGCGCGCACGTTGATGCCCGCGGTGGTGCCGCAATCGTAGGTCGTGATGATGCAGTCCTGCGCCACGTCGACCAGCCGGCGCGTGAGGTAGCCGGAGTTCGCCGTCTTGAGCGCGGTGTCGGCGAGGCCCTTGCGGGCGCCGTGCGTCGAGTTGAAGTACTCGAGCACGGTGAGCCCTTCCTTGAAGTTGGAGATGATCGGGCTCTCGATGATCTCGCCTGACGGCTTCGCCATCAGGCCACGCATGCCGGCGAGCTGGCGCATCTGCGCGGGCGAGCCGCGCGCACCGGAATGCGCCATCATGTAGATCGAGTTGACCTGGGCGGTGTTGCCGTCCTTTCGCACCGACGAGATCTCGCGCATCATCTCATCGGCGATTTGCTCGGTGCACTTCGACCAGGCGTCGACCACCTTGTTGTACTTCTCGCCCTGGGTGATCAGGCCATCGTTGTACTGCTGCTCGAATTCCTTGGCGAATTCGCGCGTCTTGTCGATGATCTTCCACTTCGAGGCCGGCACGACCATGTCGTCCTTGCCGAACGAGATGCCGGCCTTGAACGCGTTATGGAAGCCGAGCGCCATGATCCGGTCGCAGAAGATCACCGTCTCCTTCTGCCCGCAGTGACGGTAGACCTGGTCGATCATGTTGGAGATTTCCCGCTTGGTCATGAGCTTGTTCACGACGTCGAAGGAAACCTTGGTGCTCCGCGGCAGCACGTTGCCGAGCATGACGCGGCCCGGCGTGGTGTCGTACAAGCGCCTGACCTCGTCGCCCTTCTCGTCGAGGCCCTCCCAGCGGTACTTGATCTTGGTGTGCAGATCGACCGCCTTGGCGTGCAGGGCATGCTCGATCTGGGCCATGTCACCGAACACGCGCGGCCGCTGCTCGCCCGCGTCCTCGCGCACCAGCGAGAGATAGTAGAGGCCGAGCACGATGTCCTGCGACGGCACGATGATCGGCGAGCCGTTGGCGGGGTGCAGGATGTTGTTGGTCGACATCATCAGCACGCGCGCCTCGAGCTGCGCCTCGAGCGACAGCGGCACGTGCACGGCCATCTGATCGCCGTCGAAGTCGGCGTTGAAGGCCGCGCAGACGAGCGGATGCAGCTGGATCGCCTTGCCCTCGATCAGCACCGGCTCGAACGCCTGGATGCCCAGGCGGTGCAGCGTCGGAGCGCGATTGAGCAGCACCGGATGCTCGCGGATCACCTCGTCGAGGATGTCCCAGACCTCCGGCTTCTCCTTCTCCACGAGCTTCTTCGCCTGCTTCACCGTGGTGGAGAGGCCCTTGGCGTCGAGCCGCGAGTAGATGAAGGGCTTGAAGAGCTCGAGCGCCATCTTCTTCGGCAGGCCGCACTGATGCAGCTTGAGCTCGGGACCGACCACGATCACCGAACGGCCCGAATAGTCGACGCGCTTGCCGAGCAGGTTCTGCCGGAAGCGGCCCTGCTTGCCCTTGAGCATGTCGGCGAGCGACTTGAGCGGCCGCTTGTTGGCGCCCGTGATCACACGGCCGCGCCGGCCGTTGTCGAACAGCGCGTCGACCGCCTCCTGCAGCATCCGCTTCTCGTTGCGGATGATGATGTCGGGCGCGCGCAGCTCGATCAGCCGCTTCAGGCGGTTGTTGCGGTTGATGAC
>Ga0209488_10004308_pt1 | contig 11163 bp, 12 predicted proteins | sample Rivendell_Oct201_8_FD_188349 | JGI IMG/M metagenome (GOLD analysis project Ga0209488, IMG submission 188349) | Vadose zone soil microbial communities from the Eel River Critical Zone Observatory, Northern California, USA -... | ecosystem: Environmental > Terrestrial > Soil > Vadose zone >... | reverse complement strand
CCGGCCCGACGGGCTCGGGCAAGACCACCACTCTTTATGCTGCATTGTCGCGGCTCGACGCCGGCGCGTTGAACATCATGACGGTGGAGGACCCGATCGAGTACGACCTCGACGGCATCAGCCAGACCCAGGTCAACACCCGCATCGAGATGAGCTTCGCGCGGGCGCTGCGCACCATCCTGCGCCAGGACCCGGACGTGGTGATGATCGGCGAGATCCGCGACCTGGAAACCGCGCAGATCGCCGTGCAGGCGAGCCTCACCGGCCACCTGGTGTTCGCCACGCTGCACACCAACGACGCGGTGAGTGCAGTGACGCGCCTGGTCGACATGGGCGTGGAGCCGTTCCTGCTCGCCTCCAGCCTGCTCGGGGTCGGCGCCCAGCGCCTGGTGCGGCTCTTGTGCGTGGAATGCCGCAAGCCCTTCCTTCATGAGGGCGCCACCTTCTACGCGCCGCAGGGTTGCGCGCAATGCAACCGCTCGGGCTATCGCGGCCGCACCGGCATCTATGAGCTCCTGACCGTGGACGACGACCTGCGCCGGCTGATCCACGACCGCGCCTCCGAGCAGTCGCTGCGCGAGCACGCGGTGGCCCGCGGCATGCGCTCGCTGCGCGACGACGGCATGCGCTGGGCCGGGCAGGGCGTGATCAGCCTCGAAGAGGTCATTCGCGTGACGCGCGAGTAGCTTATTTTGGAAGCATTCCAATACCAAGCCCTTGACGCGGCGGGCCGCACCGTATCCGGCGTAGTCGAGGCCGACACCGCGCGTCAGGCGCGCATGCAATTGCGTGCCCGCGGACTGCTGCCGTCGATTGTGGGCAAAGTTCAGAAAAATTCCCACCACCCGTGGTCGCGCGGACTGTCCTCCGCCGAGCTCAGCCTGGTGACCCGGCAGATGGCGACGCTGCTCGGCTCCGGCCTGACGATGGAGCAATCGCTCAATGCGCTCATCGAAGAGGCCGAGAAGCCGATGACGCGCGAGGTGCTCTCGGGCGTGAAAGCCGAAGTCACCGCCGGCAGCTCATTGGCGCTCGGGCTGGGCGCCTACGAGAAGAGCTTTCCCGACTTCTACCGGGCGCTGGTGCATGGCGGAGAAGAATCCGGCGCCCTGCCCACGGTGCTGGAGCATCTTGCCGACTATCTCGACGCGCGCCAGGCGCTGAGGCAGAAGACCAGTCTCGCGCTGCTCTATCCGGCGCTCGTCGCCGTCGTCGCGGTCATGATCGTCACCGGGCTCCTCGTCTACGTGGTGCCACAGGTGGTGCAGGTGTTCCAGCAGTCGCGGCAGAGCCTGCCTTTGCTCACGCGGGCCCTGATCGGCCTCTCCGACTTCCTGCGCTCCGCCTGGCCTTATCTGCTGGTAATGATTTTTGGCATGGCGGCGGCAGCCCACATGGCGTTGCGCCGTCCTCAGACAAGACGCCGCTGGCACGTCCTGCTGCTCCGCCTGCCGTGGCTGGGATCGCTGCTGCGCGGCGTCGATACCTCGCGCTTCGCCAGCACGCTCGCGATCCTGGTCGGCGGCGGCGTGCCGCTGCTCAGCGCGCTCACCTCCGGCGCGCGCGTGATGACCAACGTGGTGATGAAGGAGGCCGTCGAGCGCGCGATCGAGCGCGTGCGCCAGGGCGCCAGCCTCGCGCGCGCGCTCGGAGAGACGCGCGCCTTTCCGCCGCTGCTCGTGCACCTGGTGGCGAGCGGCGAGACGAGCGGCAAGCTCGAGCGGATGCTCGAGCGCGCCGCGCGCCTGGAGACCCAGGCCCTCGAGCGGCGCCTCGCGGTGTTCCTGACCCTGATCGAGCCGGTGATGATCCTTGTCATGGGCGGCGTGGTGCTGATGATCGTCCTCGCCATCCTGCTGCCGATCATTGAAATAAATCAGCTGGTCCGCTGATATGACCCACCGCGGCGGTCACATCACGGAATGCGCGAACTACGTTCGCGTTGATTTCGACGGCTGCAGCTCCACGGAGCTCTCGGAGCTCTATCGCGACTTCGCCGCTCTGTGCATCTTCACGCCATAGCGACGCGCACCGAAATTCCGCCGGACTTCAAACTGGCGCTCATGCGGAGAGACGGCGTCGTGACTGTCGGGAACACCAGACGATTCACATGCTTGCAGTGCGCGCTAGCGTACAGATCGAAAATTCAGCGGCGAATATCTTGTGCGCATGAAAACGATACCGCTGACCAAACCGCCGAGCCGGCCCGTCGACTTCAGGCTCGCTATGCATGTGAGTCCCGGTGACAACTACGAGTGGTCGAATGTTTTGCTCGCGAGAGCGAACTTCACTGGAACGCTCGAGCTGCTGACCGCGGCGTGGGAAAGAGCGCTCGGTTACGGGCGCGCCGAGTTCGAGGGCAAAACGCTCTGCCAGCTGATGTGGTCGAGTAAAACCGCAGCGGCCGGCGCCGTCGCGGCGATACTGGACGAACGGAACGCGGCCCCGGTGGATCTGACCGTGCGCTGCAGGGGCGGAGAGGCCAAATGCTTCAGATTGCATCGCCGGCACGACGAGTACTGGCACAAGATCTTCATCGTCGCCGAAGAAATTCCCGCAGGCGAAAGCAGCGAGGCGACCGTCTCCGAAAAACCGCGGAGCGCGAGTGGATTAGTCCACTAACGTCGTCGCAGAAATGCTATGTCCTATACCGCACATAGCAGGTAGTATTATCCTTTCGTATAACTACCAGATGGAGGGACGCGCTTTTGTCCGCACTGCTATCGCCACGGCAGAACCATCTTCTTGCCGCGTTGCCGGCAGCGGATTACGAGCAGTTGCTGCCGCATCTGGAGCTCGTGCCTTTGCCTCTCGCGTGGCCCGTCTACGAATCGGGCGACGCGCAGGGCTATGTCTTTTTCCCCACTACCAGCATCGTGTCGCTGCTCTACGTCATGGAAGACGGATCCTCTGCGGAGATCGCGGTGGTCGGCAACGAGGGCCTGGTCGGCATCGCGCTGTTCATGGGAGGCGAGACCACGCCGAGCCGCGCGGTGGTGCAGAGCGCGGGCCACGGCTACCGGCTCAGGGCAAGCGCGCTGAAGACAGAATTCAGCCTGGGCGGCAACCTGCAGCACTTGCTGCTGCGCTACACGCAGGCGCTGATCACGCAGATGGCGCAGACCGCGGTGTGCAACCGCCACCACGCGCTCGACAAGCAGCTATGCCGCTGGCTCCTGCTGAGCCTCGACCGGCTGGACTCCAACGAGCTGAAAATGACTCAGGAGCTGATCGCCAACATGCTCGGCGTGCGCCGCGAAGGTGTGACCGAGGCCGCGGGCAAGCTCCAGGCGGCTGGGCTGATCGAGTACAGCCGCGGCCGCATCACCGTGCTCGACCGGCCGAAGCTCGAAGCGCAGGTATGCGAGTGCTACGCGGTGGTCAAGCGGGAGTACGACCGCTTGCTGCCGTTTGTCCCGGCCGGAGCCAATCTCATTTCCTGAAGGGGATGGTGAAATAGAGGCCGAAGACGGCGAACTCGTTTTGCTGGAACTTCGGCGCGTAGATCGCGTTCAGCTTCACGGCGCCGAGATCGTAGGTGAGAAGGGGAATCGGCGCGACGAAGGCGCGGCCTCTGTTGTAGGTCGGACTCTGGATGAGCAGCAGGGCCGCACCGAGCCGCCAGCGCTCGCCGAGCTTGAACTGGTAACCCGGTCCGGCGAGCTTCGCCCAGTTCAGCCCGGAGTCTCTGTAGAGTCCGGCCTCGAAGAAAGCCACGCCCCGATCGTCGTTGCGGAACTCGTGGTTGAGCCCGAGCCCGATATTGAGCTCGTTGTTCACGTGCTTGCGGCGCGAGCCTTCCCGATCCGTGTGGTACGAGAATCCGTAGACGTGCACATTGAGATTGAGTCAGGGATCCGCCGGCCACTCCTTCTGCGCAGCTTCCGCAGCAAGAGCGCTGTATCCCCATAAAGCCAAGCCGAGGGCGAGAGCCGGCGGCAACCAATAGGCGGAACATCGCATTTCGGCAGCGAGTATGTTCCGTCGCGTCGGAAGCACAATAGGGGATTTCGTCTGTGCGCTGTCGTACGCAAGTCGGCAGGATTTCCGCGGCTATGTGCGCCGGCGGACACGGAACCGGCTGCAGTGAATCAGCGCAGGGCGAGTTGCGGCCCGCGCATCGGCTTCGTCGGCTGCGTTTCGTTCGACCGGCGCTGCGCCTGCTCGACTGCGAGCCGCAGCTTCTCCTGGCGCCGCCAGTAGCGATGGTTCAGCGCACTTGCGCCCGCACCTCGGGTCCGCTCTCCGGACAGCGGCGCCACGCCTTGCTCGCGCTCCAGCCGCGCCTGACCAAGCCTGCGCGTTGCTTCGCTCGCGTCGATTGTTGCGGCGCGCCGCGCGGACATGGGGAAGCTGCCGGTTTGGGCCGCTACGTTCGCAGCGGCGCAAAAGAATGCCGCCGCGCAGATCGTCGGTAGGAAATTCCGGAGACGGTGGCGAGCAGGATTCATCGCCGCCCAAGTTACGCCGGCGGCGCGGCCGATTCCGTTCGTTGAAGCGCTTAACCTGCAGTTCTTTTTCTAGGCCCACGCTCGCGATATGCGCTGTCGTGCATGGCCTTGACGATCCCGTAGCACACGCAGGCGAGCGCATTGAGGCCTCGCCGATCGAGGAGGGTGACCTTGCCGCGGCTGTATTCGATCAGCTTGCGTCTTTGCAGAGCGAGGGCGGCCAGGGTGACGCCGGCGCGTCGCACACCCAGCATGTCCGCCAGAAATTCGTGCGTGAGGCGCAATTCCTTGCGCCGCGCGCGGTCACCCGTCATCAGGAGATAGCGCGCGAGACGCGCTTGCACGGGGTGAAACTGGTTGCACGCGACCGATTGCGCGATCTGGCCCACCAACGCATGCTTGTAGCGATGGAGCCCTTCCTGCAACGGCTTGCTCCGCAGAAGCTCCTCGCGAAAGAAAGCCGACTCCATCCGCATGGCGGTCCCGGGTTCTTGGACCAGGGCCCGGGCCGAGGAAACATCGATCCCCAGCGCCAGCGGAATGCCGACCATGCCCTCGTGGCCGACGAGCCCGACCGCCAGGGGCGGGTGACCCTCCATCATCGTCAGCAAAGAAATGACGCAGTCGACGGGGAAGTATGCATACCGAATCGGCACTCCCGGCTCGTGCAGAACCTCGCCGGACTTCAGCGTCACCGGCTCGAGGCTGGCGAGCAGGCGCTGATAGTCCTCATGAGGCAGGGCCGAGAGCACGCTGTTGGCAATCGATGCTTCATCGCCGGCCTTCCGGCTTGCGGCAGGCGCTCGTCGCGAGGCCTCGCGCAGCGCACGGCGCGCCGCGGGCAGGAGGATGACGTTACTGTTCGCGTAGTCGACGACCGCGTCGATCTCGCCCGCGTCGACGGCCTGCTGCTCGGGGCCGCCTTTAGGCAGCCGCAGCAGCACGTTTTATTCCCAAGGCAAGCAGCACCTTCGCCTTGTCGCTGAGGTTGCCCACGAGATTCGCGGCCGGCAGCGGAGAGAGCTTGGCGAGGCTCGGCGTGACGAGAACACCCTCGGCCATCGCGCGCCGCGGATGCTCGAGGATGTCGACGATTTCCAGCTTGTGGCCGTCCTTCAGGTATTCCTTGCAAATCGCCTCGAGATTGGCGATGGCCTGCAGAGAATTGGGCGCGCCGCCCGCGACGTACAGGCGCAGCACGACGACCGTCGTGAGCGCCGCCGCGCGCGCCTTGGGTTTGCGGGGCGGCCGCCTCATTTCGAGGCCCCGTTGCCGCTTTTCCTCGAGGAATGCTCGGCCGGGTCGGCGCTGCGCCTTCTGCGCAGCTCGTTCTCCCTTTCGCTCGAGGACACACTGCGCACTTCATCTTCTCCGGAGTACAGCGCCAACGCGGCGCGCTGCCTCTGCAGATCCAACTCCAGGGCCTTGATCTGGGCGCTGGTGGTGGCTTCGGCAAATTGCAGCTCGCGGCGCTTGTGGTCGAATTCCGCGCGCTGCCGGGTCTTCCTCGCGCCTTCTTCGGCCTCCCTTTCCCAGCGCAGCGTGCCCATCAGCACTTCGCCGCCGGCGCTGTAGACGTCGGTGAGTGTCGGGCCGGCTTTGCTCAGAACGAGCTCGCGCACCTGGTTGGAGTGCCCGGTTCCGCGCGATTTGACGACGGTCAGGGCGCGGTTGCGTTCGCCGCTTCGCACCAGGTATGAAAGGTGGATCCAGGAATCCGCGATCGTGGAAATCTGCAGATCGGTAGATTCGGCCCGCGGGTCGTCGGTCTCGCTCAGCGCGGTCACCAGCAAGGTGATGCCCGCGTCCTTGACCATATAGATGAGCCGGTTCGCGACCGTGCGGGCGGCGCCCAGCGAGCCTGCCTTGGCGATCGCCGTCAGCGGATCGATCACCATGCAGCGCGGCTGATGTTCGCGGATCAAGGCCCGGAGCTTGAGCAGGTGCTCTTCCGCGCTGATGCCTTCGGTGCGGGCCGAATACATCCGCAGCAGGCCGGACTTCACGTGCGCCTTCAGCTCGATTCCGACCGACGACAGGTTGCGCGCGATCTGCTCGGCGGCCTCGTCAAAGCTCACGAACAGCGTGCGCTCGCCGCGCTGGCAGGCGGCCTCCGCGAACTTGCCCGCCAAGGTGGTCTTGGAAGTGCCGGGCACTCCCGTGATCAGCGTGCTGCTGCCGCGAAACACGCCGCCGCCCAGCATCGCGTCGAGCCGCTTGAAGCCCGCGGTAATCCGCTCGCTCGAAACCGCGTGCCCGATCTCGGCGGGCTCGGCGGCGCCCACCTCGATGCCCGACGGCCCGAAGCTCATCGGGAATTCGGCCGTCGCGTAGCTGGAGCCGCGGTATTTCGTGATCTGGATGCTGGGCGCGGCGACGCGGTCCTCCTGGCGTCGCTCGAATCGCACCACGCAATCGGCCATGAATTGCAGGAACCCGTAATGCACAGCCTCGGAAGTGCGGCTCTCGAGCTTGGCCGTGACGATGGCGGTCAGCGCATTCTCCGCGAGCCAGTCGCGGACGCGGTAGATTTCGCGCATTTCCGCGACCGGATCCTGAAGCAGCGTCAGCAGCACGTCGATGCCGTCGAAGACGATCCACTGCGCGCCGATCTCGTCTTTCTTCGCCGCGAGCATGGCCAGCATTCCGGCCAGGTCGAAGTCGCCCGTCTTGACCAGCGTGGGCGACAAATGGGCGTCCAGGAAGAACAGCTCCTTCTCCGCCAGGCTCGCCAGTCCCCAGTCGAAGGTGGCGCCGTTGGCGATGATCTGGCGGGGGCTTTCCTCGAAGGCGACGAAGATGCCGGGCGAGCGCTGCCGGCGCGCGGCGTTGGTGAGGCATTGCAGGGCGAAGACGGTCTTGCCCGCGCCGGGGCCGCCGATGAGCAGGCTCGTGCGGTGGCGCGGCAACCCGCCGCGGCTCAACTCATCGAATCCCTCGATGCCGGTGGGGAGCTTGGGTAGAGGTTGAACGGATTTGCTTTTCGTACCGATGGCGGGTCTCCTTCAACAACGACGATAAGGCCGGGGAGCGGCGGTTGTATGTACGCCAGCGCACAGACGGGAGGGGCTCCGGACGGCGCCGTCCTTGTCGCCTATGCGCTACAGCGCACGGCGCCGCACGTCGTTTCTATGGAATGCTGTCGAATGCGCAAAAAACTCATTGCGGTTCTAGCCGCCTGTATCGGAGTGAGCGGCTCAGCGAGCGCGGCGGGCCTGTTTTCCGCGACGGGGCCGGTCATTGCGATCCTCGCCGGCGAGCTGTTCGTGGGCGAGGCCGAAGGCCATGTCAGCGGAGCGGGAACCCTCGCGATCCATGCGCAGAAACGTCCCGAGCTCAAATGCCTCGGGCAATTCACTTCCAGCGCCGAGCTGGGCGGCAAGGGCGAGCTCCAGTGCAGCGACGGCACCACCGCGAAATTCCAGTTCAAGCGCTTGAGCGTGAAGCGCGGCCATGGCGCCGGCAGCTTCAGCCGCGGCCCGATGAGCTTCGCGTACGGGCTCACCGCCGAAGAAGCGGCGCCCTACCTGAAGCTGCCGAAAGGCAAGACGCTCAGGCGTAACGGAACCGAGCTGGAGCTCGTCAACCTGGCCGATGCTCCGTCCACTCCAAGGGCAAAAAAATGAAATTCACGATCACCGCGGTTGCGATCGCAACCGGCCTCGCTTTCAGCACCGGCGCGACGTCTCAAGCCATGTCAAAGGACCAGTACAAATCCGGCAAGGCGGCCATCGCCGCTGAGTACAAGGCCGCCAAGGCGGCCTGCGCATCGCTCCCCGGCAAGCCGAGCGATCTATGCAAGGCCGAGGCGAGCGGCAAGGAGAAAGTGGCGAAGGCCGAGCTGCAGGCGAAATACCAGCCCTCGGAAGAGGCCCTCTACGAAGTACGCGTCGCCAGGGCGGACGCCGATTACTCCATAGCCAAGGGAAAGTGCGATGACAAGGCCGGCAATGACAAGGACGCATGCGTGAGGCAAGCAAAGGCCGCCGCGGTTGCCGCCAAGGCGCAGGCGAGGGCGCACATGAAGAACGCGAAGGCGAACGCGAAGGAAAACTTGCCCGAGCCCTCTGCCGGCGTCAGAAGCGGCGCTGGAAGCCGATGAAGAACTTTTTCCCGCCGAGGCCGGGCCCGGTGTTGCGCCAGGTCAGCTGCGTGCCGCCGCCCTGCGGATCCAGGTCGTTGCGGAATTTCACCAGGCCGAACCTGCCGTAGAGCATCCAGCGCTCAGGCTGGCCGATCTGGATGACGCCGTCGGCGCGGCGCTTGGAGAATCCTTCGGACGGATCCGATTCGTGCTGCAGCTCATGCATGGCGGCGGGCGAATGGCCGAGCGCGAGGGAAGGCGCCTGCTCCGCGCGGTCGAACAACGCCGGGTGATACACCTGCGCGTTCGCTTCCGCGGCAGCGACCAGCAGCAGAGCCATGACTCCGACCCTTACACTGCCAATCGCAATTTGCGCGGATAACATGGGACATCGTCCGCTTTAACGCCGGCACGGTCCGTGTGATCGCGTACCTACAGAGGGGAAATCTGAAGTTAATGTCCGAGCAGCTCGCCCGCAGGCTTGAGCGAGTCGACCCGATCGAAGACCACCTTGGCGATGGCAACCAGCGGCGCGCCGAGCAGGAGGCCCCACACGCCCCACAGCCAGCCGAAGAACAAAAGCGCGATGAACAGCACCGCGGTATTCACGCGCGCAAACCGGCTGTGCAGCCAGGTCATGAACACGAAGCCGATCATGCCCGCCACCAGCAGCGATATGCCGGCGGCCGCGAGCGCGTAGACCAGCGAGCCGAACTGCAGGAATGCGGCCACGCCGCTGCCGAGCGCGATCAGCGCCGGGCCGAGATAGGGGACGAAGTGCAGCACTCCGGCCGCGACGCCCCAGACGCCCGCCTGGTCCAGACCGAGCGCGAGAAACGCGAGCCAGGTGGCGACGGCGAGGAGCGCGTTCGACGCGAGCATGGCGAACAGGTAGCGCTGCACCTGGATGTCGATCTCCTCCAGGATGCGCACCGCGTCCTTCTTGCGCGAAAGCGACGGCCCGACGAGCTGTACCAGCTTGCGCCGGAAGTGCACGCCGGATGCGAGCAGGAAGTAAGTCAGCAGCAGCACGATCGGGGTCTGCGCGGCGACCGTGGCGAGCAGTGCGGACTGCGCGAGCGTGTAATCGCGCAGCCAGGTGGACTCGATCGCCTGGGGCGCGAGCGCTTCCGGCTTCGCGATTGTTCCCGGTTTGGCGACCGGTTTTGGCTGCGCGCCCGCGTCGGCAGCGGCACCCTGGAGCTGGTTGGCCGCCTCCTGCATGTTCTGCAATGCGGTCGGGGTGCCCAAGCGCGCGATGCTCAAATCCTCGCGCAGCTTGCGCGCGGCCTCGGGGAGCTTCTCGATCAGCGCCTCGGCGTCGCCGCTCATCGAGACGGCGATCCAGGAAAAGCCCCCGATCACCATCGCCAGCACCAGTGCCGCACCGATGCTGCGCGGCACGCGGCACGCCTGAAGCCAGTTCACCATCGGATGCAGCGCGTAGCTCGCGAGGATGCCGATCAAGAGCGGCACAAAGAACCCGCGCCCTACGTACAAGGCGGCCGCGAGCGCGAGCAGCGCCAACCCGCCCGACGCCAGATTGATGCGCGAGTCGCCCGCCGCGCCCGCGGTTCCGTCTACGCCAGCTGCGCCGTCCACTCCGGCCAAGCCATCCAGACCGGCCACGCCCGCCGCGCCGTCCACTCCAGCCTTGCCGGCCTTGCCAGCCGCGCCGACGGCGCCATCTACCCCCGCGGCGCCATCGACGCCAGCTGCGCCAACCGCACCCGCCGCACCGGCTTTGCCGGCCGCGCCCGCCTTGCCAGCTGCGCCTACCGCGCCATCCACTCCAGCCAGGCCATCGACGCCGGCCGGGCCGGCCGGGCCGATCGAGAGATCTGTAATCGTTGCTTCGCTCACAGCGGATCAGCCGCGCCGGCGCGCGGCTTCGTACAGCGGCATCACGGTGGGCAGCAGCGCTTCGATCTGCTGCACGCGGGACGCCTCTGCGGGGTGGCTGCTGAGGAACTCGGGTTGGCGCCCGCCGCTGCTGGCGGCGATCATCTTTCGCCACAATGTGACTCCGGCGCGCGGGTCGTAGCCGGCGCGGGCCGTGAGCTCGAGGCCGATCCGGTCGGCTTCGCTCTCGTCGGTGCGGCTGAACTTTGTCGCGACCAGGGCCTGGTAGCCAGCGCCGGCAAGATCGGAGGAGAGCTGGCCGAAGCCGAATAGGGCAGCGCCGACTCCGATGGCGGTCTGCGCGGCGAGCGCCTGCGAGACCTGCTCGCGCGAGTGCTCGCGCAACGCGTGCGAGATCTCGTGCCCCATGACGATCGCGATCTCGTCGTCGCTGAGACGCAGCTGGCTGATGAGGCCGGAGTAGAACATGATCTTGCCGCCGGGCATGCAGAATGCGTTGAGCTCGCTGCTGCTGATCACGTTCACTTCCCACTTCCAGCCCGGCGCGTCGGGACGGAATGCGGCGGTCTGCGGCTCGATGCGCCGTGCCACCGCGTGCACACGCTGAAGCATCGCCGGATCTTGGTTGAGCGCGCCTTTGGCCGCGGCGTCCGAGCGCAGCTTGGCGTAGCCTTGCGCGGCCACCTGGTCCAGCTCCTGCGAGGACACCAGCAAGAGCTGCGAGCGATCGGCGCCGACCGCGCCGCCCGAGGTGGTGGTCTCGCA
>Ga0209488_10004307_pt1 | contig 11163 bp, 6 predicted proteins | sample Rivendell_Oct201_8_FD_188349 | JGI IMG/M metagenome (GOLD analysis project Ga0209488, IMG submission 188349) | Vadose zone soil microbial communities from the Eel River Critical Zone Observatory, Northern California, USA -... | ecosystem: Environmental > Terrestrial > Soil > Vadose zone >... | reverse complement strand
GCTCCTCGGCCGCATGCCCGGCGACGACTGGCAGCGTTTTGCAAACTTGCGCGCCTATTACAGTTTCATGTTCGCCCATCCCGGCAAGAAGCTGATGTTTATGGGCTGCGAGTTCGGCCAGGAGCGCGAATGGAATCACGACCATTCGCTGGACTGGCATCTGCTGGAGCAGACCAGGCACGGCGGCATCCACAGCCTGATCCGCGACCTCAACCACCTCTATCGCTCGCTTCCGGCGCTGCACCAGCTCGACTGCGACCACGCCGGATTCGAATGGGTCGTCACCGACGACGCCAACCACAACATCTTTGCCTGGATCAGAAAAGGCAACGACGCGCGTTCGCGCTGCCTCGTCATCATCAACTTCTCACCGAACGTCTACCACAATTACCGCGTCCGCGTGCCGCTCGGCGGAAAGTGGCGCGAGGTGTTCAATTCGGATTCCGCGCATTATGGCGGGACCAATGTCGGCAACGTCGGCGAAGTCCACGCCTTGGAAGGACTGGTGCCCGAACTCAACCTGACCATCCCGCCGCTGGCCGCGATCTTTCTCGTACCGGAAAGCTAGCCGATGCGACTGACTGGGGGCGCGTCCTCGCGTCTGGGTGCAAGCTGGGACGGAAGGGGCACCAATTTTGCGCTGTTCTCCGCCAATGCGGAGAAGGTCGAGTTGTGCCTGTTCGACAGCCAGGGCCGCCGCGAGCTTGAGCGCATCGAGTTGCCGGAGCGCAGCGAGGACGTCTGGCACGGCTACCTCAACGACGTCTCCCCCGGGCAGCTCTATGGCTATCGCGTCTACGGGCCCTATGCGCCGGAGCGCGGCCATCGCTTCAACGCCAACAAGCTGCTGCTCGATCCCTATGCCAAGCGGCTGGCCGGGCGGCTGGTATGGAACGACGCCCACTTCGCCTACCGCACCGGCAGCGCGCGGGAAGACCTCTCGTTCGACCGGCGCGACAACGCGCGCGGCATGCCGAAGGCGGTGGTCGTCGACGAGACCTTCAACTGGGGGCGGCGCGAGATTCGGCCCAACATTCCCTGGGAAGACACCGTTATCTATGAGGCCCACGTCAAGGGCCTCACGCAAAAGCGCGAAGACGTGCCGCCCCATCTGCGCGGCACCTATGGCGGGCTTTCCTCGCCGGCGATGATCGACCATTTCAAGCGGCTCGGCGTCACCACCATCGAGCTGCTGCCGATGCACGGCCTGATCGACGATCGCGCGCTGGTCGAGAGGAAGCTGTCGAATTACTGGGGCTACAATACGCTGGCGTTCTTCGCGCCCGAGCCGCGCTATGCGCAGGACAATGCGCTGGATTCGTTTCGCACCACCGTGGCGCGGCTGCACGACGCCGGCATCGAGGTGATGCTCGACGTCGTCTACAACCATACCGCCGAGGGCAACCACATGGGCCCGACGCTGTGCTTCCGCGGCGTCGACAACGCGTCCTATTACTGGCTGAACAAGGAAAACCCGCGTTTCTACGACGACTTCACCGGCTGCGGCAGTTCAGTCAACCTGACCCATCCGCGCGTACTGCAGATGGTGATGGACTCGCTGCGCTACTGGGTCGAAGTGTGCCATGTCGATGGCTTCCGCTTCGATCTCGCGACCACGCTGGCGCGCGGACCGAATGGCTTCGACCGTAACGCTCCCTTCCTTACCGCGATCCGCCAGGATCCGGTGCTCGCGACCGTCAAGCTCGTGGCCGAGCCGTGGGACCTCGGCATGGGTGGCTACCAGGTCGGCGCGTTTCCCTCGCAATGGTCGGAATGGAATGACCGCTACCGCAGCGCGATGCGGCGCTACTGGAGCGGCGAAGGCAGCCTGATCGGCGAGATATCGAGCCGCATGACGGCATCATCCGACCTGTTCCACCATGACAACCGCGCCACGCGCGCCAGCATCAACCACATTACCGTGCACGATGGTTTTACGCTTGTCGACCTGTTCAGCTACAACGAAAAGCACAACGAGGCGAATGGCGAAGAAAACCGCGACGGCTCCGATCACAACTACAGCAATAACTGCGGCCATGAAGGCCCGACCGACGATCCCAACATCATCGCGCTGCGCCGCCAACTCAGGAAGAACCAGCTTGCCTGCCTGTTGCTGGCGCAGGGCACGCCGCTGTTGCTCGCCGGCGACGAGGTCGGCAACTCGCAATCCGGCAACAACAACGCTTACTGCCAGGACAACGAGATCGGCTGGATCGGCTGGGGCAATCTCCGTAAGCAAGGCGAGGACTTTACCGATTTCATCGGCCATCTGACCGGACTGCGGCGGCGGTTCGGCCAGATCCGCTGCCAGCGCTGGCTCGACGGGCGGCGTACCGATGGCTCCTATGGCGTGCTGTGGCTCACCCCTGCCGCCGACGAGATGAAGGATTCGGATTGGAAATTTCCGGAAGGCCGGTTTCTTTCCTACGTGCTGGGCCCGATGGAGCAAGGCCAGACACCGATCTTTGTCGTCCTGAACGCCGCGCCGGAAGAAATCGCATTCAAGCTGCCCAGGATGGCCGACTACAAGAGCTGGCAACAAGTGCTCAACACCGCCGACGACAAGCAGACGGCGGCCAGCTTCGCGTCCGGCGCCGACACCACGGCGCCTCCCCGCTCGGTGCTTGCTTTTGCGGGTTCGGCATGAATGAGCGGCAATTCGGTCCCAAGCTGACAAAGGCCGGCGCCCTGTTCCGGCTGTGGGCGCCGGCGGCGAAACGCGTTGATCTGCTGCTGGACAGACCTCACCCCTTGAGGCGCGGCGACGATGGCTGGTTCTCCGCGGAGATTTCCGGCGTGAGAGCCGGGGCACGCTACAAATTCCGCATCGACGACGAGATCGACGTTCCGGATCCGGCTTCCAGCCGTCAGCCTGACGACGTCTCCGGACCGAGCGAAGTCATCGACCACAGCGCCTATCAATGGCGAGCCAGGGACTGGCGCGGGCGGCCGTGGCACGAGGCGGTGGTGCTGGAGGCTCACGTTGGTGCCTTCACGAAGCAAGGCACCTGGCGCGCGATGATCGAAAAGCTCGATCACTTCGCGCAAACCGGAATCACGGCGCTCGAATTGATGCCGCTCGCGGATTTCGCCGGCGCTCGTAACTGGGGCTATGACGGCGTGTTGTGGTATGCGCCCGACGGCGTCTATGGCAGGCCCGACGATCTCAAGACGCTGATCGACGAGGCCCATCTGCGCGGGCTGATGGTCATGCTCGACGTGGTCTATAACCACTTTGGCCCCGAGGGAAATTACCTCGGCCGCTATGCCCCTCAATTCTTCACCGAGGCGCAGACGCCGTGGGGGAGCGCGATCGATTACCGTGTGCCGGAGGTGCGAGCCTTCGCGATCGAAAACGCACTGCACTGGCTGCGCGACTACCGCTTCGACGGACTGCGGCTCGACGCCGTCAACACCATTGTCGAAACAGGCGACGTCCCGATCCTGCACGACCTTAGCGTCGCTGTCGGCAACCTCGCCGCTGAGACGGGCCGCCATATCAATCTCGTGCTTGAAAACGGCGACAACCGTGCAAGCCTGCTCGATGCAATACAGGATCCACCGCGCGGAAAATATCGCGGGCAATGGAATGACGACTATCACCACGTCTGGCACGTCTTGCTGACCGGCGAAGCGCAGGGTTATTACGGCGATTATCAGCGTTCGCCGCGCCATGATCTGGCGCGTGCGCTTGCCTCAGGCTTCGTGTACCAGGGCGAAGTCTCTGCTTTTTGGGGCGGCAAGCGGCGCGGCGAGCCGAGCGGCAGGCTGTCCCCCACTTGCTTTGTCAACTTCCTGCAAAACCACGACCAGATCGGCAATCGCGCGCTGGGCGACCGGCTTGAAAGCGTTGCGGACCCCAAAGCGATCGAGGCCGCTCTCGCGGTCACGCTGATCGCCCCGATGACGCCGATGCTGTTCATGGGAGAAGAATGGGGCTCGAAGGTGCCGTTTCCGTTCTTCTGCGACTTCAAGGGCGACCTTGCCGATGCCGTCCGCAAGGGACGCCGCAGCGAATATGCCTGGGCCTTCGCGAAATATGGCGATGCGATTCCCGATCCCCTCGCTGAGGCAACGTTTGCCTCGGCAGTGCTGGACTGGGACGCGCGCGACACCGGGCCGGGGCGAAAGCGGCTAGAGCTGGTGCAAAACCTGCTCGCAATCAGGCGGCGCGAAATCGTGCCGCGGCTGGCCGACGCAAGGTTTGGCAGGGCGCAGGCAACGGACGATGGCCTGCTGACGGCGGACTGGCGCATGGGCGACGGCACGATCTTGCGGCTACTGGCCAACATTTCCAACCGCGACCTCCCCCATGCGCCCGTCGAAACCGCGGGAACCCTGGTCTGGGGCAGCGAGTTTAAGCAAGGCGTTCCCCCCTGGGCGGTGTCCTGGCGCATCGGATGAGAAAATGCCTCCGGCAATACCGATCGCGACCTACCGCCTGCAACTCACCGCGGATTTTGATTTCGATGCCGCGGCGTCCGTCGTCCCTTACCTGAAGGCGCTCGGCATCACGCATCTCTATGCGTCACCCTTCATGAAGGCGCGCAAGGGCTCCAGCCACGGCTACGACGTCGTCGATCACACCAAAATCAATCCGGAGCTCGGTGGTGAAGCGGGCTTCGAACGGCTGAGCGCGGCGCTCAGGCAGCACGACCTCGGCCTGATCCTCGATTTCGTGCCCAACCATGTCGGCGTTCACTTCGACGACAATCCATGGTGGCTCGACGTGCTGGAATGGGGTCCGGCCTCACCGCACGCCATCTCCTTTGACATCGACTGGGAGCTATTGCCCTACCGCGCCCGCGGCGGCGTGCTGTTGCCGATCATCGGCTCATCCTACGGACAGGCACTGGAGCGCGGCGAGATCGAACTGCGCTATGACGGGCACGAAGGCAGTTTTTCGGCGTGGTATTTCGAGCATCGATTGCCGATCGCGCCGGAGCGCTACAGCGAGGTGTTGCGCACCGTCGTCAGGGAAGCCGGAGCGGAACACAGCGCCGCCGGCAAAAGCATTCTCGCGCTCGCCTCGCAATACCGGGGATTGCGCCATCCGAACCGTAGGGAGGCCCCCGGCTTCAAGGCCGAGCTGAAAGCAATTTTGGGCGGCGCTGAAATCATCGAACGCGGACTGGCCGCTTACCGCGCCGGACCCGAGCGGCCTGCGCAGACGCTGGCGCTGCATCATCTGCTCGAACGCCAGCACTACAAGCTCGGTCACTGGCGGCTGGCCTCCAGCGACATCAACTACCGGCGCTTCTTCGACATCAATACGCTGGCGGGACTTCGGGTCGAGGACGCCGGCACGTTTGAGGCAACGCACAGCCTGGTCAAAAAACTGATCGCCGAAGGCAAGCTGGCGGGGCTGCGGCTCGATCACATCGACGGCCTGCGCGATCCCGTGCAATATTTTCAGCGCTTGCGCCGCCTGATCCGGGACGCGCAGGGCGAGAAGCCAACACCGTTCTACTTGGTGATCGAAAAGATCCTCGGCGAGCACGAAAAGCTGCATCCCTTTGGCGGCGTTCACGGCACGACCGGCTATGAATGGATGAACGTGATCACCCAGGTGCTGGTCGACGGCAACGGCCTCGACCCGCTCGGTGAGATCTGGCGCCAGATCAGCAACCAGTCGCCCAAGCTCGCGCCGGTGTTGAGGGAAGCAAAGAGCCGGGTGCTGGAAACGCTGCTGACCAGCGAATTCACCGTGCTGTCGCGCCTGCTCGCCAGGATCGCCAGCGGGCATTATTCCACCCGGGACTATTCCGCCGACGGTCTGCGGCAGGCGCTCGAACTCTATGTGCTGCATTTTCCGGTCTATCGCACCTATCTGACATCGGCCGGACCCACCGCGCACGACCGCGCGCTGATCTCGCAGACCGTCGAAAAAGCGCGCGCGGACTGGTTTGCCGCCGACGACGGCATCTTCGATTTCCTGCGCGATGCCCTGACGATGGACCTGATCAAGCCGGGACGAGCGCCGCATAGCGTGCCTCGCGTGCGCCGCTTCGCGCTGAAAGTGCAGCAATTCACCGGCCCGCTGATGGCAAAGTCGCTGGAAGACACCGCGTTCTATCGCTATCACCGCCTGCTCGCGCTGAACGAGGTCGGCGGCGATCCCGCGGCGAAAGCGCTTTCCGTTGACGCCTTCCACGCCATGATGCGGACACGCGCCCGGGAATGGCCGCACGGCATGACCGCGACCGCAACCCATGACACCAAGCGTGGCGAGGACGCGCGCACCCGGATCATGGCGCTTGCCGAAATACCCGGCGAATGGTCGGCCGCGGTTGCACGCTGGAAGGTCCTCAACACGCCGCACCTCATGCTTGACGGCGAACTGCGCGCGCCGTCGGCCACTTTCGAGTACATGCTCTACCAGGCCATGCTCGGCGCCTGGCAGCCGGATGACGATTCGTTTTTGGAGCGGATGCAGGCCTTTGCGCTGAAGGCCGCGCGCGAAGGCAAGCAGGAGACAAGCTGGCTCAATCCGCACGCCGCCTACGAGGCGGGCCTCAAGCGATTTATCGAGCGTATCCTCGATCGCGCGGCATCGGCCGAATTCCTCGATTCGCTGGAGGCGCTGGCACGGCGCGTGTCCTTGCTGGGAGCATTGAATTCGCTCAGCCAGATCACGCTGAAGGCGACCATGCCGGGCGTGCCGGACTTTTATCAGGGGACCGAGTTTTGGGATTTTTCGTTCGTCGATCCGGACAACCGGCGGCCGGTGGATTTTGCGGCCCGTGCTTCCGCGCTCAAAACACTGCAAATGCCGGATTGGGAAGCCCTCGCGAGAGACTGGCCGAATGGTCATTTGAAACTGGCCTGGACCCGGCGGCTCGTGAGACTGCGAACCGAACTTGCCGGCGTATTTACCGAAGGCGACTACCAGCCGCTGCAAGTCAGCGGGCCGCACTGCGACCATATCATCGCTTTCGCCCGGCAGCGCGGAAACGAAGCTGCGATCGTCGCGGTCGCAAAATCGTTCGCCGCGTTCACCGACGCGGGCCGAACCTGGCCGCGCGCCGACGCGTTCCGGGGTGCATTAGACATCAAGGGGTATGCGATTGAAGATAGCGTGGACGAGCTGCCGCTTTCAGCGCTGTTCCAGTATTTTCCGGCTACGGTAGCGAAAGCGAAACTGGTTTCGAAGCCGGCTCGAAAGCGCCGCCGCGAAAAGGTGCATCCATAAACGCTAAAGCCGCCCGGGATCGACGGCCGGACGGCCCGGCGGATATCGTGCCGACAAAGAAGGGCGATCGCGACCGCTGTCAGCTTTTCTTGGTCAGCAACAGATTGCCGCGATTGCGTATCGCGGTTTGCGCCACTTCGGCAAAGCGCTGCAGCAACCACGGCAACACGACTTCGACCTTGACGTGATCGTCCTCCACGTCGACATGGCCTGCAGCCGCCTGGCCCAGCGCGCGAACGCGAAACACCATGCGGTTGTCCTCCCACCGCTCCTCATCGACATGCAGCACCGGGACGCTGGAGGCCGCGCGCGACAGTCCCGTCTTCAGGCGGCGCATCGCCTCGTCGCGGCCGAGGCTGTGGGGAATCGAAACGACAAGCGGCGCGGGCATCGCAACAACATCCTCTCTTGATTGAGCTGCATGTAATTGCAGGCGGTTCGAAAGGAAGAGGCATGCCCGTTATTGCGGCGCAAAATGGAACTTCTGCGGTTTCGGGTGGTTTTCAGTCGACGCAACCAGGCGCCCGCTGCGGGCTGAGGAGAGGGTAAAATGTCAATCGGCACAATCATTCTGATCATCCTGATCATCGCGCTGCTCGGCGGCTTCAGCGGCGTCGGCGGCGGACCGTTTTACGGCACCGGCTATTACGGCGGCGGCGGGCTTGGGTTGGTGATCGTGATTCTGCTGATCCTGCTGTTGCTTGGGAGGCTGTAAGCTTCGACTACCGATCAAGCAGCAAGCACCACTGGATCACCCGCGAAAGCGGGTGATCCAGTATTCCAGAGACAGCTGGAATCCCAATCGCCGCCGCGGCGTACTGGATACTCCGCTTTCGCGAAGTATGACCACTGTGCTTGGGGCCGACGGGTCCTTCTTCCTCACGCCCGGAGTGTGACGGCTATAGTTTACTGGCCAGCTTTTTCATCGCCGGCTTGATCGACGACGCGGCGTCGTCATAGCCATCCCATGCCTTGGTCTTCGCCAGCAGCGCCGGCACCGTTCGCACCGTGTAGCGCTTCGGATCGAGGTCGCCGCGCAGCTGCGCCCAGGTCAGCGGCATCGAGACGGTGGCGCCTGCTCGCGCGCGCGGCGACAGCACGGCGACCGCGGTCGACATCCGGTCGTTGCGGAGATAGTCGAGAAAAATCTTCCCCTTGCGCAGCTTCTTCGACATGTTGAGCAGGTAGCGCTCGGGATCGTCATTCGCCATCCACTGGCAAATACCTTGCGCAAACGCCTTTGCTTCCTTCCAGGTCACCTTGTCTTTTGCGCCGTGGAGCAGCGGCGTGACCACATGCAGGCCCTTGCCGCCGGTGGTCTTGCAAAAGCTTTCGAGGCCAACCGCGCTCAGTCGCTGCCGCATGTCCTTGGCGGCCTCGATCACCTCGGCAAATTCGACCTCGGGCGCGGGGTCGAGGTCGAACACCAGGCGGCCCGGCACGTCCGGCGCGAAAGGCGCGCAATTCCAGGGATGCAGCTCGAGTCCGCCGGCTTGGGCCACGGCAGCAAGACCCTCGACGCGATCAATCTGCAAATAGGGTTTGCGGTCGCCCGAGACTTTTACGAGCTCAAGCAGCTTTGAGGTGCCCGGCATCGCGTGGCGCTGGAAAAACGTCTCGCCCTTAATGCCGTCGGGCGCGCGGACCACCGAACAGGGCCGACCCTTCAAATAGCCGATGATCCATTCGCCGACTGCCTCGAAATACCTTGCAAGATCGAGCTTGGTTACCGCTTGGCCGTCACCGCCATCCGGCCACAGCGCCTTGTCGGGGTTGGAGATGGCGACGCCCATGACCTCGGCGGATTTTTTTGCCGACGGCTTGGCGGATGTGGTCACAGGCTTGACGACCTTGATCATCGTCGGCTTCTCCGCTTCGACTTCGCGGGCCGGCTTGTCCTGGCGCAGGCCCTTGAAGGCTGCCTGGCGGATGTTGCCGCCATCAGTCCAGCCGGCAAATTCAATCTCGGCGACGAGCTCCGGCTTCAGCCAATGCACGTCGCGGGTCTTCTTCGGCGCATCCTTGCCGCCGAACGGGCTTTTGTCGGTTTCCAGCGCCTTGAGCGCCGGCATCAGCCGACGGACCTTGTCCGCCCCGAAGCCGGTCCCGACGATGCCGACAAAGGCAAGATGATCGCCGCGATAGACGCCGGCCATCAGCGAACGGAATTTGCCTTGGGTGGTCTTCCAGCCGCCGATCACCACCTCATGCCCGGCGCGGACCTTTGCCTTGGTCCAATTTTCCGAGCGGCCGGAGCGATAGGGCGCATCGCGCTTCTTTGAGATGATGCCCTCCAGCGACATTTGCTGCGCCGATTTCAGCACGGTCCCGCCGTCTTCATCGAAATGCTCGACATAGCGGATCAGTTTTGCCTTGCCCTTCCGCGCTTCCAGCAATTGCTTCAGCCGTTGTTTGCGTTCCTCAAGCGGCAGCGGACGAAGATCCTCGCGGCCGGCGAACAACAGATCGAACGCGAAGAAAATGAGATTGCCGGTCTTGCCGTCGGCAATTGCCGCCTGCAGCGCGGAAAAATCCGGAACGCCCGCGTGATTGATGGCGACGATCTCGCCATCGATCAACGCGTCGGGCAGCGCGCCGCCTTCTTTCGCGATGGCCGGGAATTTTTCGGTCCAGTCCAGTCCCTTGCGGGTTTTGAGCACGGTATCGCCATCCTCGACGCGGAGCTGTACGCGGTAGCCGTCGAATTTGATCTCATGGCACCAGCCCTCGCCGGTCGGCGGACTTTCCACCGATGCGCAAAGCTGCGGCGCGACGAAATCCGGCATCGCCGCCAGGGTTTTCGGCTCGGCCGGCGCGACGCGCGAACCGGCTGCCTTGGTCCCGGCGCGCGCCTCCGCCGCGTCTCCGCGGTTGGAATGCCAGACCGCATCGGCTTTCGCCTTGCCATTTTTGGCGCGCATGAACGGCTTTGGCGCCCTGCCCTTGCCGGCGGCGATCTGGTCCATCGACCGGCCCGAGGCGACCGAGCGGTCCTCTTCGAGAACGTCGTTGTCCTCGCCTTCCTTTACGAATTCGTCGCGATGCTTGATCAAGAGCCAGTTGGTGCGCTTGCCGCCGAAGCGGTCGCCCTTCATCCGCACCAGCACCCAGCTGCCATGCAGCTTTTCGCCATGCAAAGTGAATTTCAAATCGCCCTTCTTGAAACCGCGCTCGGGATCGTCGGATTCCCAATAGCCGCGATCCCACAGTTGGACGGTGCCGCCGCCATACTGGCTTTCGGGGATGGTGCCTTCGAAATCACCGTAATCGAGCGGATGGTCTTCGACCTCGACCGCCAGCCGCTTGTCGTGCGGGTCGAGCGACGGCCCGCGCGTCACCGCCCAGGATTTGAAGACACCATCGAACTCCAGTCGGAGATCGTAATGCAGTCGCGTCGCGTCATGCTTCTGGATCACGAACCGCCGCTGTTGCGACGGCGCCACTTTGACGTCGCCTGACGGCTCCGCGGTCTGCTCGAAATCGCGTTTCTTTCGATAGGTAGAAAGCTGCTTGAGAGGCACGATCGATCCTGTGACAGCTGGGCAACAGTAATCCGGAACGAAAACCCGCGCTAGCCGTTCAAGTTCCAAACCACTGCCCAGCACTGGAGATTGTGATGGCCCCCCGCGCCTATTGGAAAGGCTCTCTAAAACTCTCGCTGGTGTCGTGCCCGGTAGCGCTCTATCCGGCCTCGACGTCGGTCGAAAAGACCCGCTTCCACATGATCAACCGGGAGACCGGCAACCGGCTGAAGCAGCAGATGGTGGATGCCGAGACCGGGGACGTGGTCGAAAGCGACCAGAAGGCCCGCGGCTATGAGCTGAAAAAGGGCGAATATATCGAGGTCGAAAAAGAGGAGCTGGAGGCGGTTCAGATCGAAAGCAATCACACCATCGACATCGACAATTTTGTGCCCAAAGAGGAGATCGACAAGCGCTACCTCAACCATCCCTATTACATCACGCCCGACG
>Ga0209488_10004305_pt1 | contig 11165 bp, 10 predicted proteins | sample Rivendell_Oct201_8_FD_188349 | JGI IMG/M metagenome (GOLD analysis project Ga0209488, IMG submission 188349) | Vadose zone soil microbial communities from the Eel River Critical Zone Observatory, Northern California, USA -... | ecosystem: Environmental > Terrestrial > Soil > Vadose zone >... | reverse complement strand
GCGGAACGGAAGATGAAACGCTTCGGTGATGCGGAAACCGTCCGCCAGCCAGCGCCGCATTTTTCCGGGCGTCGTGAACGTCAGGTGATCGGGATACCGGATCGGAAACTTTCTCAACAGGAGCCGGCCGGCGCTCATCGTCGCGTCGTTCGGCACGACCATCAGCACACGGCCGCCGGGTTTCAGGACGCGCCTGGCTTCGGCGAGTACGCGCCACGGCTCACGCGTGTGCTCGAGCACGGCAATGAGCAGCACGACTTCGAACGACTCGTTCGCAAACGGCAGGTCGTAGCCGTCGCCGCACAGCAGGTACCGGCACTTCCCCGCCGCCCGCGACACGCGCGTGATCGAGACGTCCATCTGCACCGGCGACACGTCCGTGCCGTCGAACATCATCCCTTCGCCGCAGCCGATCTCGAGCACGTCCTTCCCGCGAACGCCGCCCACGCGCGCGAGCACCTCGGCGCGATACATCCGGTAGAAGTAGCCGACGACGCCCGTGACCTGCGAGTCGTGACCTTCGGCGTCGGCCACGTACTCGTGCAGCTCGCGTTCGCTCAGCTCACGCGGGTTTGCCGGCGCCATCTCTCTCTTTCTGCAGGAACTCGTGCAGCCGCCGCACGCCGTCTTCGAATGAAGTCGCCGGACTCACGCCGAATCGCTCGCGCATCGTCTGGTCTACGGAGTGAAACTGGATGTATTCCTCGGTGTGGCCTTCGTGCCTGATGGCCACGTCGGCGCCGAGGACCTTCGCCATCGTCGTGACGACGGTATTCACGCTGACCGGACGGCCGGACGCGAAATCCACGGTGCCGCTGTAGCCGGCGCCCGCTGTCAGCGTGAGAAAGCCGTCAACGGCATCGTCCACGTACATGAAGTCGATCAGGTTGTCGCCGTTGCCGCGGAGGGTGAACTCGCGCTGGCCGCCCATGACCGCGCGCATCCACTTCGTCGTGATCTTCCGCTGCGGCTCGTACGGGCCGTAGGCGCCGAAGAAGCGGACGTTGACGCAGCTCGTCACCGTCTTGCGGCGGCCGGCGAAGGCGCGCAGGTAGTGCTCGGACGCGAGCTTCGAGATCGCGTACGGCAGGAGCGGCGCGACCGGCGTCAGGGGCGACACCGGGCCGCTGAGCCCGTCGTACACGGCGCCGGACGACACATAGACGAAGTGACCGACGCGCACGTGTTCGAGCAGCGTCACCATCGCGAGCGTGTTCAGCGTCAGGTCCCACGCAGGACGGTCGGCGGATTTGGCAGGGTCGCCGTTCGCGGCGAGATACAGGCATGCGTCAAACGCGTTGTGCAGGCGCGCAAACTCAGCCACCGATTCCGGGTTGGTCAGGTCGCATCGGACCGGCCGCACGTTCGTCAGGCCGTGCCTCCGTACGAACGCCTCGAGTCCGCTGGTGCTGTGGTAGACCGCGGTGATCGTCCACGCGCGCGGCGCCCGCAGGAGCACGTTGTGCCCGATGAAGCCCGACGCGCCGGTGACGAGGACGTTCACGACTCGGACTTCACTTCACCAGCTGCGCCATATGCTCGCGGTACCACGCGATGGCGTTCGTGATGCCGGATTCAAGCGAGACGGTCGGCTTGAAGCCCAGGAGCGCCTGCGCTTTCTCGATGGACGGCACGCGCAGATCGACTTCGGGGCCGGGATGCGGCTTAAAGACGACCTCGGACTTCGAGTGCGTGAGCCGGAGGATCATGTTCGCCAGCTCGAAGTTGGTGATCGTCCCCTGGGGGTTGCCGAGATTGAACGCCTGGCCGACGGCTTCCTTCTTCTCGGCGCAGCGCAGCACGCCGTCCACGAAGTCGTCCACATAGCACCAGGAGCGAATCTGCGTACCGTCGTTGTAGAGCGTGATGGGAAGATTCCGCAGGGCCTGCAGGATGATGCCGCGAATCGCGCCGTCGCCGACCTGACGCGGGCCGTACACGTTGAACGGCCGCACGATCGCCAGCGGCAGCCCGTCTTCCTTATAGTGCGCGTACGACAGATGCTCGGACGCGAGCTTGCTGGCGGCGTAGACCCAGCGGCTCTCGCCGATCGGTCCGATGGTCGTGAGGCCGTCTTCCTTGCCCTTGTGGATGAAGGGGCCGTAGACCTCGCTCGTCGAGAACTCGACGAACCGCTCGACCTTCACGTCCAGCGCGGCTTTCACCACCTGGTGCGTCCCCAGCATGTTCACTTCCATCGTCGTCACGGCGTTGCGATCGACGGAGTACACGCCCGCGATCGCGGCGCAGTGAATGACGACCTGGCAGCCGTCCAGTGCCTTGCGCGTCGCGGCGGCGTCCATCACGTCGCCCTTGATGAAATGGAGGTGCTTGTGGCCTTCCACGTGCGCGAACTGCAAGGCGTTGCGATGCAGGTTGTCGTAGACGACGACGTCGTTGGCCTCGATGAGGCGCTGCACGAGATGGCTGCCGATGAAGCCGGCGCCGCCCGTGATGCAAATCCGTTTACCCGTTAGAGCCATGAGCCCTCTAGTTGTGATACTGCCGAAGCGGAAACAGCTTGTCCTTGGGGATGCCGAGCTTGATCAGACTGGCGAGCTGCGCGCCCGACCGTTCGAGCGTCGCGACAATCATCAGGTCGTACGCGACCTGTTCGTGCTCGGCGATCGGATGGACCGGCATGCCGAGAAATTCCTGGCCGTTGCTCTCATCGAAGATGGCCACCGGCTCGAGTCCCGCTTCGCGCAGCGAGAGATACGCCAGTTCGGCCGCCTCGCCGCGTCCGTAGATCGCGACGCGGCGATCGGCGGCGGCGCACTCAGCGAGCGCCGTCCGCAGGTGCTGCCGCACCTCGCCGTAGAGATGCAGCGAGTAGTCCATGAACTCGTACGTGAGGCGGGCCTTCTCGGCGATGCCGCGCGGGGTGATCAGGTACGTGATGCGGTTGCTCTGCACGTTCACGCACTTGATGTAGCCCTTACGGACGAGCCGCCTCAGGTAGATATTGGTGAGCCCGAGCGCGATCCCAAGTTTCGTCGCAAGACTGCGCTGGGTGATGCGCGAGTCCTGCTCAACCGCCTCGAGCAGCTTGAGGTCGCGATGTGCTTCGATGTCCATGACCGGCCTATTCACGTGGGGGAGCGGGTTATTCACAGTGCTTGCCCTGAGCGAAGGCGAAGGGCGTGTTCGACGTCGTTCCAGTCGTCGAGCGTGTCGATGCTGATGCCGAATTGCGAAGGCATGATGTGCGCCGCGGTGCGATTGCCGTAGAGACTTGGCTCCGCGGCGCGGAGCACGGATGTCCGGAAGAGATAGATCGCGCCGTTCATCGTCCAGGCCGCGGGCATGTCCTGGCGGCGGTTGATGCGCTGGCGCACGGGTTCGCCCGTGACAAACAGCGTGGCCATCCCGTGTTCGTCGAGACGCAGCGTCCGCATCGGGTTGTAATGGCCCGGCACTTCCGAGACAGACACGACCGAGTCGGCGCTGGACGTTTCCAGCAGCGCAATCGATTCACGAATGTCCTGCGCCCGGCGCAGCGGCGACGTCGGCTGCAGGATCATGACGGCGTCGGGTTCGTAGCGCTCGCGATCGCGCAGCCACTCCACGGCGTGCTGAAGAACGGGCAGATGCGGCGTCTCGTCGCGAGCCAGCTCGGCCGGACGCATGAACGGCACTTCGCACCGTCGCGATCGGCTTTCCGCCGCAATCGCCTCGTCATCGGTTGAAAGAATCACGCGATCGAAGGATCGCGATTCGATTGCCGTGTCGATCGTGTGCGCGATGAGCGGCTTGCCGCCGAGCGGCCTCAGGTTCTTGCCGGGCACACCCTTCGATCCGCCGCGCGCCGTGATGACGCCGAGCACTTTCACTGCAGATCGGTCCAGCTGATCAGTCGATCTTTCGCGATGGCCTGCTTCGCGGTCTTCCCGATGACGTCCTGCAGCTGGCGGGCGGGAATGCCCGTGCCCGGTCGCTTCACCCACACGTCGCCGGCGGCAATCGTCGCGCCGGCCGCGATGTCGCGAATCGACACGACGCTGTGCAGCGCCATGTCGCGCACGTCCTGCTCGCCCGGCTGAATCTGCTTCGTCGCGCCGAGCGAGCGCTCGATGGCGCGGATGTCCTTCACGAGCGCCTCGAGCTCCTTCGGTTCCATCGATCCCTGCTGATCGGGCCCCGGCAACGACCGCGACGCTGTGAAGTGCTTCTCGAAAATGCTGGCGCCGCTGGCGACCGCGCCGAGCGAGATGGCCGTGCCGAGCGTGTGATCCGAGAAGCCGACCGGCACGCTGTACTTCGCCTGAAGCGCCGCGATGCAGCCGAGCTGGACGTGCTCGAACGGCGTCGGATACGTGGACGTGCAGTGCATGAGCGCAAATGAGGCCCGCTCCTCACGCAGGGCGCGGACCGTCGCGTCGATCTCCTCCGGCGTGGACATGCCCGTCGAGACGATCATCGGCTTGCCCTTGCGCGCGATATGACGCTGCAGCGGGACGTTCGTCAGCTCACCCGATCCGGTCTTGAACGCGGGGACGCCGATCGACTCGAGATAGTCCGCGGCCTCTCGCGAGAAGGGCGTGGACATGAACACGATGCCTTTGCGCGCCGCCAGGTCGCGCATCTGCACGTGCGCCTCTTTCGACAGCGCCGTCCGCGTCAGCAGGTCGAACAGCGACTCGCCCACGTACGCCGCCGTCGCGCCGCCCTTGAGCATTTCGAACTCAGGCAGATGCGTCTGAAACTTGATCGCGTCGGCGCCGGCTGCGGCCGCCGCTTCGACGAGCTCGGCGGCAATCGTCGCGTCGCCGTTGTGATTGATGCCGGCTTCGGCAATGACGAAACACGGACGGCCGGCGCCGATCTCGCGGGAACCGATGATGATGGACGACGTCGACATGGCGGCTACAGGACCTCGTGAAAGCGCTTCTGTGTGTAGAGATCGACGCTCGTGAGCACGTCGACCATCGACTGGCTGGTGTCCGGCTTGAAGTAGATGTGCGACGGCGCGTACCGGCCATGCGCGAGCTGTTTTGTCACGGCCGCCCGCACCTCGTCGGCGCTGTAGCCGGTGCGAACCACGTTGTCGGCGCTCAACCGGCCCTGCTGACGCCCGCCGATATCGACGACCGGCGTGCCGAGGTAGGAACATTCCTTGATGCCCGCCGACGAGTTTCCGACGACGCAGGCCGTGCGCTTCAGGAGCGCGATGAACTGATCGGCCGGCAGGTTCGTGATGAAGCGCATCTTCTCCGTCGCCGCTTCGTGGTGCTCGCGGAAGTGGCGCAGCATCTCGGACATCTCGCCCGTCCCCGCGTCGGGATTCGGCCAGAACCACACAATCGGCATGTCGAGCGCCGCCAGCGCGCGGAAGGTCGTCTCGAGATGCTGTTTGTTGTCCGGCTCGGTTGTCACCGGATGCTGGATCACGGTGAGGAACGGCTTCGTGACGTCCACATCGTGGCCGACGCCGTACGTGCCGAGCTCTTTGGTGGTGATGTCCGCGTTCACACACGCAACACGCTCGACGTCGAGCGACCCGGTGTTGAACACGTACTTCGGATCCTCGCCCATCAACAGCACCCGCCGCTTCGCATCGTCGTTGGTGACGAAATGAATGTGCGCGAGCTTGGTGATGGCGTGGCGGACGCTCTCGTCGATGCTGCCGGTGAGGTCGCCGCCTTCGATGTGCGCAATCGTCTTGTTCAGGTACGCGGCGGCCATCGCGATCGCGAGCTGTTCAAACCTGTCCCCGCAGATGACGACGACGTCGGGATCGGCGGTGTAGAGGCTGTTGGTCGCTTCGAGCGCCGTCAGGCACGCCGTCTTCGCCATCGCGACGTGATTCCCGCCCTCGATGACGTTGAAGAGCGACGCCGAGATCGTGAAACCGCCTTTCTTGATGTCGTCGGAGATGTGGCGGCTGTACTTGTCGAGCATGATCGACCCGCCGAGCATCAGCTCGAGGTCGACGGCCGGGTGATCCTGCAGCTTCCTGATCAGCAGCTGGCTGCGGCCGTAGTAGGCGCGGCTGGTGATCGGAAAGCAGATGCGGCGCTTGCGCGCGTCAGTGCTCATACTCTCGCCGGGTCGTGATTGACGACGACCGTTTTCCATTCAGAGTAGACGTCGAGCGCTTCGGTGCCCGGCTCGCGGAATCCGTTGCCGGAGTTCTTCACGCCGCCAAACGGCATGTGCGGGCCGGCGCCGTACGTCGGCCCGTTCACGGACACCAGCCCGGCGCGATAGCGCGCGATGAATTCCTCGATGCGGTTGCTGTTGAAGGTGTGAATCGCGCCGGTCAGGCCGAAGGTCGTCGAGTTGGCCACGCTGATCGCCTCATCGAAATCCTTCACGCGATAGAGGCACGTCACGGGGCCGAAGAGTTCCTGCTGCGACATCTCATCGTCGAGCGGCACGTCGTCCAGAATCGTGGGGGCGATGTAGTAGCCGGCGCCGAGCGTCTCGACGGCGCTGCCGCCGGTCAGCAGTTTGGCGCCGCGCTTCACCGCGGCCTGCACGGCCGTGAGAATGCGATCGCGGCTCTCGCGTGAGATCACGGGACCGCATTCGTCGGTCGGGCCGCTGCCGACCTTGACGGCCTCGGCACGCTTGACGAGCGCCTGCCGGAAATCGTCGTAAACATGCCGGAAGACGACGATGCGGCTGCCCGAGGCGCAGCGCTGTCCTGCGTCGATGAAGGCGGAGTTGACCGCGTGCTCCGCGGCCAGTTGAAGATCCGCGTCGTCGCAGACGACCAGCGGATTCTTTCCGCCCAGCTCGAGGCAGACCTTCGCGAGGACGTGCCGCTCGCTGACGGCCTTCTGAATGAGCTTCCCCGTCGCCGCCGATCCCGTGAAGCTGACGACGCCGACGCGTTCGTCGCGGACGAGCGGCATGCCGACTTCGGGACCGAACCCCTGAAGCGCCGAGTACAGCCCGCGCGGAAGGCCGGCTTCCATCAGCAACTTGCCGAACGCGACCGCGGTGTACGGCGTGAGCTCGTGCGACTTCGCCACGACGGCGTTGCCGCACAGGAGCGCGGGAAAGACTTTCCACGCGATGCCGGCGAGCGGGCTGTTGAACGGCATCACCGCGCCGCACACGCCAATCGGCGCGCGCACCGTCCGCACCGAGCGATTCGGAATCGGGCTCGGCATCGTCCTGCCGTACGACCGGCTGCCCTCGCCCTCCATGAAGATCGCGAGGTCGGCGGACGAAGCGACTTCGGCGGCCGCGTTCTTCCACGGCTTGCCTGTCTCGGCCTGGATGTACTCGCCGAACTCGCGCTCCTTCGCGCGCAGCAACGCCGCGGCGCGTCCGAGAATCTCGCCGCGCTTCGGCGCAGGGAGCCGACCCCACGCGTCGGCGGCGGCAACGGCGACATCGATCGCGCGCGTCACGTCAGGCGCGGTCCCGCGCGTGACCGTGGCGAGCACGTGGTCATCGACCGGGCTCCGCTTCTCGAACGTGGCGCCGCTTCCAGGTGAGCCGCTCGACGCGGCCTCCTGGTCGTCTATCCAGTGAAGGATTTCGTGTGGATACATGATCGGATGACGCCGGCGATTGACGCGCGATCGAGGCCGTGGTGCGCGAGGACTTCCGCGTTCGTACCGCAGGCCGGCACGTCGGTAAGGCCGATGGATCGGACGTCGGCGCGGACGCCGTTCCGCGCGAGCGCCGCGGCGACCATCTCGCCCTGTCCGAGCGAGACGTAGTGGTTGTCGAGCGTGATGATGGCCGAAAACTTTCCCAACACCTCACGCGTCCACGCGTCGTCGATGCGGTTGAGCCACGGAAGGTTGATCACGGCCGGGCGCGCGCCCTCCGACGCCAGATCTTCCGCGGCGTACCACGCGTTGGTCATCAGCACCGGGCCGTACCCGATGACGGCGATGCCGGCGCCGGCCCGCAGCGTCACGCCGCGGCCGACTTCGAGTTCGTACGACTGCGGGAGCGAGTACGGCAGATCCAGCGGCACGTTGACGAAGCGGAGATACGTGCTCGCGTCGTTCTTCTCGACCGCCCAGCGGATCGCCAGGCGCGCTTCCCGCTCCGAGCACGGCTCGATCGCCGTCAGGCCGGGCACCGATCCGATTGCCGAGATGTCGCGGACCGACTGATGTGAATGTCCCGGACCGCCGGGAACCGCGCCGGCAAGCGTCGCGGTGTAGATGATCTTCCTGCGCTCGGTGGCGTTGTTGTAGATGTGCTCGTTGGCGCGCGTCGACAGGAAGCACGCGAACGAGTGGACGACCGGCAGCAGGCCCTCGAGCGCCATGCCTCCCGCGGCTGACACCATGTGCTGCTCGGCGATGCCGCACTCGATGAACCGCTCAGGCAGTTCCGCCTTGAACGCTTCGATGCCGCAGTCCGACAGCAGGTCGCCATCGAGCACGACGATGTCTTTCCGCGTTCGTGCCATCCGCAGCAGTTCGTCGCCGTACGCGAGCACGAGCTTTTCGGGCTTCGACGGCACAATGCGCACCGGCAACGGCGCGCGGCTGACGGCGATCGCGGGCTGCTTCAGCACGGCGAGCTCGCCGTTCACGCGAGTCGTGATCTCGTCCACCGCCGCGAGATAGTCCTTCAGGCTCGGCGCTCCGGCGTGGAAGTGATACGTCTGGTCGCCGCAGGCGAGGCCTTCCATGAACGACACGCCCTTGCCCTTGATCGTGTCGGCGATGAGCACCTTCGGCCGATCCGTGACGCGATCGAATCTCGCGAAGATCTCTTTCACCGTTCGCAGGTCGTGGCCGTCCGCGCGCGCGACCTCCCAGCCGAACACGCGGAACTTCTCTTCGATCGCGCCGAGATCGCTGACCGCCGACACCGCGGAGTCCGACTGCAGCTTGTTGTGATCGACGACGACCACGATCTCGCTGAGCTTCTCGTTCGCGCAGGGCTGAAGGGACTCCCAGATCTGGCCCTCCTGCAGCTCGCCGTCGCCGGTCATCACGACGATGCGTCCGTTCCGGCTGGCGAATCGCTTCGCGCGAGCCATCCCGTACGCCTTCGAGATTCCCATGCCGAGTGACCCGGTGTTGGCGGCGATAAAGGGCGTGTCGACGTCAGGATGGCCGGGCAGTCCTCCGAAGCGCCGCAGCTTGTGAACAAGATCGAAGTCGAGCTTTTCGAGCGCGATGAGCACGGCGTATAGCGCCGGCGCGTCGTGACCCTTCGACGAGAAATAGATGTCGGCGTCTTTCGCGCGGCTGTTGGGATCGACGAGGCAGTCGGTCCACAGCCACGAGATCAGATCCATTGCGCTGAAGCTGGAGCCGATGTGACCCGAGCCCGCGTTCATGATCATGTAGAGCGTGTTGAACCGGCAGAGATCCGCCAGGATTGACGCGCGCGCGATCGGATCGGCAATGCCGCGCACGCGACGGATGACGTCGAGCGGCACCACGGACAACTCGCCCTCGACGCCGTCTCCAGCGAGCTGCTTATCTGAGTGGTCTTTTTCGCCCATGCTAGTGAATCGTCGCCGGACACGACGCGAGGACTGACGCCCGCGTTACAAGCGGACGCGGCTGCCCGGTCCAGTTCGCTGAGGGCCGGTTCGGCGACGGCGCCTTCGGCCAGGCCTGCGATGCGATCCTTGCGTCGATGATCGGAATCAGCTGCTGCAGAAACATCCAGGCCTGCAGCCGCAGTCTGCGGGATGCGCCGCGGCGCGCGCGGCCACAGCGGGATCGATTTTCGGCGGTGACGTAGACACCGGAGTCTGCTCGTACCATGCCGCGTTTACTCCGTCGGCCAGGGTCGCAGGCAAATGCGCCCGATCCGGCGTCGTTGTCGGCTGCACGTCGCGAACACGCTGAAGCCCCACGGAAAGCATCCGCGGCTCAGCGCGCCGTCCATCCGCCGTCCACGACGAGCGTGGCGCCGGTCATGTACGACGAGGCCGGAGAAGCGAGAAAGACAATCGCGCCGTCGTAGTCGGTCTCGGCCGCCATGCGTCCGAGCGGTGTGCGCTTTTCGTACTCGGCGACGAACTCCGCCGCGTGTTCCGCTTCGCGGACGCCGCCAGGAACCAGCGTGTTGACGCGAATGCCGATCGGCGCGCCGTACTCGGCGAGCCAGCGCGTGAAGTTGAGCACGCCGGATTTCGCGACGCTGTAGCCGACGGGCTTGAAGTAGTCGCCGCCGCCACGCCGGCGATAGTCGTAGACCGACTGATCGGGACTGACGACGCCGTATGTCGAGGAGATGTTGATGATGCTGCCGCCGCGTGCGCCGCCCGAGCGGAAGCGCTCGATGAATGACTGCGAGACGACGAGGGCGCTCTTGAGGTGTGACTCGATCATCGCGTCCCACGCCGACTCGGGGTACTGCTCGAAGCGTCCCGTCTCGAGCGCGGCGTCGGCCGGAGACGATCCGAGCCCGGCGTTGTTGACGAGGACGGTCGGCGTCCCGAACTTCTGCGCGACGGCGGCGACCGCGGCATCGACCGCGGCGCGGCTGGTGACGTCCACGGCGTGGGCCATCACGGAACGGCCGGCCGCGACAAGCTGCTCGACGCGCGGGCTGGTTCGTCCGGGCAGGTCAAAGGCGGCGACCGCCGCACCCGCGTCGGCCAGGGCGCTCACATACCGGCTGCCCAGGCGTCCGGCGCCGCCGGTGACGATGGCGATCTGGCCGGACAGGCCGAACAAACCGGCCAGGAATTCAGGGGTTGGGCTCATCGGGACAGGCTCTCGCTTTCTCACTCACAGCCAAGGAGTTACGAGGGCCATGGGCGACGAGAGTGCGGCGCGTAGGTAGTAATTCCCGCCGGTAGCGCTTAGACGTTCAGATTGTGAACGGGGGTATTATGGCGGCAGATCCGCGGGCTGTCAACTTGTCAGGGGGTTGTTCAGAACGTGAACAGTAGAGCGTTCAAACCGTGAACGGGTGGGCGCCCCGCGCGTAGATGCTCTCCGACGCCACGCCCTGATACCGCACCGCCACATCGTCCCACCCGCCGTACCATCCGCGGATCTCTTCCTTGCGATGGAAGCTCGTGAAGCCCGCGCTGAAGTGATCGTAGTTGTTGTGCTGGTCGGGCGAGAAGAAGATCACCTGCCGTCCGACGAGGTACAGCACCGGCCCGAGAAACGGAATCGCCAGCAGCACCTTCGCGATCCCCGTCAGGACGAGACAGAAATTCCACGTCGTACGGTACGACGCCTTCGCCGTCCACGCGCGAAGCCATCGAT
>Ga0209488_10004304_pt1 | contig 11165 bp, 7 predicted proteins | sample Rivendell_Oct201_8_FD_188349 | JGI IMG/M metagenome (GOLD analysis project Ga0209488, IMG submission 188349) | Vadose zone soil microbial communities from the Eel River Critical Zone Observatory, Northern California, USA -... | ecosystem: Environmental > Terrestrial > Soil > Vadose zone >... | reverse complement strand
TCCGGAATTGCGCGCCGCCGCGGAATGAGTGGCTACCGTATCTTTACTGTGGTCGGCGCCCGACCGCAATTCGTCAAGGCGGCCGCGATCTCGCGCGCGATTGCGCAGCGCGGCGATGTCGAGGAGATCGTGCTGCACACCGGGCAGCATTTCGACCCCGGGATGTCGGAAATCTTCTTCGACGAGCTTGGCATCACACCGCCAAGCATCAACCTCGGGATTCATGGCGGCGGCCATGGCGAGATGACCGGCCGAATGCTCGCCGGCATCGAACAGGCGATCGTCGATATCCGCCCCGATATCGTCCTCGTGCCCGGTGATACGAATTCGACGCTCGCCGGCGCTCTGGCGGCGGCCAAATTGCATATCCCGGTCGCTCACCTCGAAGCGGGGCTGCGCTCGTTCAACCGGCAGATGCCCGAAGAAATCAACCGCGTACTGACCGACCACGTGAGCGCGCTGCTGTTCTGTCCGACCGAAACAGCCGTCACCAACCTGCATCGGGAGGGTCTCACCGCGGGCGTGCACGAGATCGGCGACGTGATGTACGACGCGACGCTGTTCGCCGCGGCGCAGGCGCGCCGCTCGCGCGTCCACGAGCGGCTGGAGCTCACCGAGGGCGCATATGCCATTGCCACGGTCCACCGGGCCGAGAACACCGACCGCCGAGAGACGCTCGCCGGGATCATCGCATTTCTGCGGGAGCACGCCCGCGAGCACATGATTGTGCTGCCGCTCCACCCGCGCACGCGTCAGCAGATCGCGTCGTGGCAGGTAGACACCGGCGACCTCGTCATTTGCGAGCCGCTCGGCTACCTCGACATGCACCGCCTGCTGCAATCGGCCGCCGCCGTCTACACCGATTCCGGCGGGTTGCAGAAGGAGGCATACTTTCACCGCGTGCCGTGTGTCACGCTGCGCAGCGAGACCGAGTGGGTCGAGACTGTTGCGGCGGGCTGGAACCGGCTGTGGAAGGGGCCGGATTACGCGCCGCGCCGCGAGATCGCCGCCTATGGCGACGGGCATGCCGCCGAGCGCACCATCGATGTGATCGTCACCTATCTCGAATGCCGCGCGACAGCCGGATCCGCACCGTCGTCCTGACGGTCAGTTACGCGGTTCGGTCTTCCTATTACGAAGATTGGCTCGATGCTTTCACCGCATCGCCGCTCTTCGAGGCAACGACCTTCAATCTGTTTCGCCGGGGAGAGCGCAGCGCCGCGAAGCGGGCTGTCGGAAATGCCGAGCTGGTCGTCGCCCTGCACGCCTGCTCGGCCGACACGCTGGAATTTATCGAGCCGCTGCGCGAGGCGCTAAAGGCGCGCCGCGGCCGCTTTCTAACGCTGGTCGGCAACGAATACAATCTCCCGTGGGCGCGCCTTGCCGATAAGCGCCGCTTTATTGCCGAGACCGGCGCCGACTGGGTCGGGACACAGCTGCCGCTCGAAGCCGGGGAATGGCTTTACGAGGGGACCGGCGCTCGCGTCCTCGCATTGCCCCACGCGGCCAATGAGGCGGTGTTCCGCCGCGACCGGCCCGACGAGGCGCGCGCGATCGATATCGGCGGGCGCAGCTTTCTCTATCCCCTCTATATCGGCGACCAAGACCGCAATCGCGTCTACGAGTTGTTCGCCGAGATCGGCCCGGCGAGGGGGTTGCGGGTCGATGTCGCGATGAATGCGCGGCTCGACCGCCCGAATTGGGCGGCCTTCCTCAACGAGTGCCGCGGCACGATCGGCACCGAGGCCGGCACCCGCTATCTTGAACGGGACGACCGGACGGCGCTGGCGATCCGCGACTTTTTGCGCGATCGCGCGCGCGGCCCGACCATCCGAGCCGATGGGTGGCTGCATGCCGCCGTCCGGCACCTGCCTTATGGGGTGAAGGATCGGCTGAAGGCGCTCCTCGCCCGTTCTCCGGTCAGGCACGAGGCGCTTGCCGAGGACGACGCGGCTGTCGATGAGATCCAGGCGCGTTTCTTCGCCGGCCATGCGCCGTGCCCGGTTTATGCCAAATGCATCTCCTCCCGACATTTTGAGGCGGCAGCGACCGGCACCTGCCAGATATTGATGCGCGGCCGGTATAACGACATCCTCGAAGCGGATCGGCATTACATCCCGCTGGCGCCGGACCTTGCCGACGCAGCGGCCGCCATCGAGCGGTTCCGCGATCCCGCCGAACGGCGGCGGGTCGCCGAGGCGGCCTACGATCTCATTCAACAATGTCATACCTACCGTCATCGGCTTGCGAGCCTGCACAAGGCGGTGTCGGCGGCCTGACCACTCGATGGGCTTCTCCGCGCCCTGGTTGGGTAGACGCGGGCGTCGCGTTTCCTCGTTGCGTCAGGTTAATATCTTGGATACATTCGACTTTCGGTTGGTCGCCACCGTGGCGCTTGCCGCTAATAACGAAGGCCACGCCTCGCAAAATCGCGCGGTAATTCAATCGGCTACAGATCGGAGGGGTGCACAATGACTACCAACAATGTCGTATCCGACCAACATAGCGTCGTCATCCAAAACCAGACGACCGGTCAGGTCGATTTCCTGCGGTTCAATGGCAGCTCCTTACAGGCCAGCGTCCTCAGGGACTATGGCATCGCCGGCTGGAACGTCGTCGCGAATGGCGACTTCGGCGGCCCGGGCGGCACCGCGGACGGCTTCCAAGATCTCGTAGTCCAGAGCCAGGCGACAGGGCAGCTGGATTTCCTCTGGCTGAACGCCAGCGCGAACCTGATTGGCAGCGCCCTCGGTCCGGTGGTGGCGCGTGTTGTCGGGTCAGGCGCCTTCTTTGGGCCCGATGGTGTTCCAACCGGACAGGTCGGCAATACGATCGTGTCGCAGCTCGCGAACGGGCAGCTCGACTTCCTCGGCTTCAACGGCCATGGCGGGTTGATCGCCAGCGATCTGGTCGCCAATACGGTCGGCCTGCCGACCGCGGTCGGGGTCGCTGAATCGTTCACCAACTGGCCGGTGTTCGCGAATAACGGCGCGTCTGGCAACGATAACGTTCTCGTCCAGGACGCCGCGGGGAACCTGATCGCGATCGGCTTCACCGGCGGCACCAATTCGGGCGGGCTCACTTATTCGAACAGCTTCTCGCGCGGGCCCCTTAGCGACAGCATTTTCGCGGTCGACCAGGACAACAATTTCGGTGACCGCAACGCGAACGTCGTTTCCGTTGTGGATGGAGTGACGCGCGAGACCTTTGACGCAGTCGGCGTCAATGTGGCGACCGGGCGCGTCGACATTCACTCCTGGGCCTCCGGGTATGGCGACCTGTCGCATGAGGGCGTCTCTCTCGGGGTGGTAAATACCAACTTCAGCCTGTCCGCGGGCTGGCAGATCGTCGATGCCGGCCTCGTCGATCACCTCTCACTCCTGCCGCTGGCTTGAGGTTCTCGCATAGCCGGTCCGCCGGTTGAACCGGCGGATCACGGTAAAGGCGCGGGGCGGGTCTTTCCGCCCCGCGTTTTTTTTGTGCCTGCCGGGGGGCAGGGTCGTAAGTGACGCTCGGGGTCGAAGCCTTGGGATCGGGTAATTAAAAGGTCTGCCGCGTGAATGCTTAAGTGATTGCAAAGCAATGCCGCTGGGATATTCTCACGCGCCCCGCAGAGGGGAAGGTTCCCAGCCCCGAGCCAGAACATTGCAGTGCCGACCAAGGGGATAACTAACAACCCGATTTCTTCGGAGCGCCAGGGTCGTGAGCATTTCAACGTGGCCCCGCAATAGCACAAGACGGCTGTTCGATCTGGTTGTGCAACGCCCGTCGCAGGGCCGAGCCGAGCGATCCTATGTTCGCGCGCGCTCAGAGCTGTCCGCCGCCCTTCGGAGCTGCCGCGGCGCTTTTGCCGGCATCGGGATCATGAGCGGCGCGCTCAACATCCTGGCGCTGACCGGCTCCTTCTTCATGCTCGAAGTGTATGACCGCGTGCTGCCGAGCCGCAGCGTTCCGACCTTGATCGGGCTTATTATCATCGCGGCAATTCTCTACGCGTGTCACGGCCTGCTCGATCTGATCCGCGGACGCATCCTGGTCCGCATCGGCGGCGTCATCGACGACGCGCTCTCCGGGCGCGTCTACGACCTCGTGGCGCGTCTGCCGCTCAGGGGCCGCAATCAGAGCAGGGGGTTGCAGCCGATCCAGGATCTTGACCAGGTGCGATCGTTCTTGTCCGGGATCGGGCCGGCGGCACTGTTCGATCTGCCCTGGATGCCGTTCTACCTGATGATCTGCTTTCTGTTTCACTTCTCCCTCGGCATCGCGACGACGATCGGCAGCGTCATCCTGATCGCGATGACGCTCGCCACCGAGATCTTTACCCGGCAACCCGTTCGGGCCGCGACCGCGCTGGCCCTCGAGCGCAACACACTCGCCGAGGCGACGCGGCGCAACGCCGAGGTCCTGCACGCCATGGGCATGGCCGGACGGATCGGCGCCGTCTGGGGCGCGACAAACAGCAAATTCATGGACGCCAGCCAGCGCGGCGCCGATGTCGGCGGCGGCCTCGCCGCGGCGTCGCGGGCACTGCGCCTCCTGGTGCAGTCGCTGGTGCTCGCGATCGGCGCCTATCTCGTTATCGAGCAGAAGGCGAGCGCCGGCATCATCATCGCGGCCTCGATCATCTCGGCGCGCGCGCTTGCGCCGGTGGAGCAGGCGATCGGTCAATGGCGCGGCTTTATCGCCGCGCGCCAGAGCTGGCGCCGGCTCAACGAGTTGCTCATCGCATTGCCGCCCGAGAACCTCTCGATGCAGTTGCCTGCGCCGGCCTCGGATCTTCGCGTCGAGGATGTGGCGGTCACGCCGCCCAGCGGGCGCAACACAGTCGTGCAAGGCGTCTCGTTCCGGCTGCAGGCAGGTAACGGGCTGGGCATTATCGGCCCCAGCGGCTCGGGCAAATCGTCGCTCGTACGCGCGCTGGTCGGCGCATGGCTGCCGACCCGCGGCACGATCCGGCTGGACGGCGCCGCTCTCGAGCAATGGTCATCCGAGCAACTCGGCCGTCATATCGGGTATCTGCCGCAGGACGTGGAGCTCTTCGCCGGAACGGTGGCGCAGAACATCTCGCGCTTCGATGCGAACAACGACCCGATGGCGATCATCGCGGCAGCAAAAGCCGCCGGCGTGCACGAATTGATCCTGCGCCTTCCCGACGGGTATGAAACGCAGATCGGAGAAGGCGGGGCGGCGCTGTCGGCCGGGCAACGCCAGCGCGTCGGGCTCGCGCGGGCGCTCTGTGGCGACCCTTTCCTGGTCGTGCTCGACGAGCCGAATTCGAACCTCGACATGGAAGGCGACGAAGCGCTCGCGCAGGCGGTTCTGAGCGTGCGCAAGCGGGGAGGGGTTCTGGTCATCGTCGCGCATCGAGCAGCCGCGCTCAGCGCGGTCGATCTCGTGCTCGTCATGGGCGAAGGCCGCCCGCAGGCGCTGGGACCGCGTGACGAGGTTCTGTCAAAGCTGTTTCGCCGGGTGCAGGCCGTGCCGACCCCCGCTGCGGCTGCCGCTCCCGTACCAGTCCGGCCGGTTGCTTCGGTAACCTCGGTTGCGCCGGTTGCCAAGGATAGTGTCGCATCATGAGCATGAGCCGAACGCAGCGCTCGATCCGGCTTCATCTTGCGACCGGCGTTGGCGTTGCCATTCTGCTGGTCGGCGGCGTCGGCGGCTGGGCCGCGACCTCGGAACTCGCGGGCGCCGTCATTGCGGCGGGCCAGATCGTCGTCGATACGAGTGTCAAAAAGGTGCAGCACCCCACGGTCGGCATCGTCAAGGAGCTGCACGTCCGCACGGGTGACCGCGTCAAAGCCGGCGATCTCCTCATTCGGCTGGATGACACACAGATCCGCGCCAGCCTCGAGATGGTGCGGCACAGCCTCGACGAGCTGACGTCGCGTCGCGCGCGTGACGAGGTCGAGCGGGATGGCGCTCCGGAGGTGACCTTTCCTCCGGATCTGTTGGCGCGGCAAAGCGATCCGCTTGTCGCGCGTATCATCGAGGGCGAACGGAACCTGTTTGCGACCCGGCGCTCCTCCCGGGCGGGCCAAAGGGCGCTACTGCGCGCGCAGATCGCGGAACTCGACGAGCAGATCAGGGGCACCAAGGAGCAGCTGACGGCCAAGGACAAAGAGATCGAGTGGGTCAAGCAGGAGCTGAAGGGCACACGCGAGCTTTGGCAGAAGAACCTGATCCAGCTCGGGCGGCTGACCGCCCAGGAGCGCGAGGCGGCGCGCCTTGAGGGCGACCACGGCGTCCTGCTTGCCCAGATCGCGCAGAACCGCGGCAAAGTTGCCGAGACCGAGCTCCGCATCATCCAGATCGACGAGGATCTGCGCACGGAAGTCAGCAAGGATCTGGCCGAGAACCGCGCCAAGACCTCGGAACTGACCGAGAGGCGGATCGCGGCCGAGGACCAGCTGCGGCGGGTCGAGATCCGCGCGCCGCATGAGGGTGTCGTGCATGAACTCGCCGTGCACACGGTCGGCGGTGTGATCAAGGAAGGCGAGCCGATCATGCTGATCGTGCCGGATGGCGAGAAGCTGCTGGTCGAGGCAAAGGTGCAGCCCCAGGATATTGACCAGCTCTATATTGGCCAGCCGGCGGCGCTGCGCTTCTCGGCATTCAACCAGCGCACCACGCCCGAGGTGAATGGCACGGTCAGCCTGGTCTCAGCGGATGTGGTGCAAGACACCAGGGTCGGGCAAAACGCGCCCCCCTACTACATGGTCCGCGTGTCGATTTCCCCCGAGGAGCTCGAAAAGCTGGGCGATGTGAAGCTGATGCCCGGAATGCCCGTGGAGGTGTTCATTCGCACCCACGAGCGCACCGCGTTGTCATATCTGGTCCGTCCGGTGCACGACCAGATCGCCCGGGCCTTTAAAGAGAAATAAATCCGCAACGCCGCGCCGCGATTTGCGATCTCGGAGCCGCCCTCTCCGCCCCAGAGGAGCGGAGAGGGAAATTCAGCTTACGACTCGATCCCGAGGAGCTTTGCGGCGGTGCCGCCGAGGATCTTGATCTTGTCGGCGTCGGTGATATCGGGGATCGAGAGAATGTGGTCGACCGGGTCGGTGTTCCACGGGAACGGATAGTCGGTCCCGAGCAGCACGTTGTCGACGCCCATCTCGTGGATCAGATGGCGCACCGCCTCGCCGGTGAACATGATCGTGTCGGCCATGATCTGGCCGTTGCGCAGGTATTCGGTCGGCTTCTTCTTGGGCGGCGTGCCGACCCGGTCCGGGAAGACCCGCAGCACCGCGTCGGAGCGGTTGGCGTAGGAGGGCAGGAAGCCCGCGCCATGCGCGGCGCAGATCTTGAGGCCCGGGAAGCGGTCAAGCGTCCCCTCGAAGATGAGATGGGATAGCGCGATCGTCGTTTCGAGCGGGTTGCCGATCGTGTTTGTCAGCAATCCGTTCCCGGCGAGCCGGCCGCTCGGCTCCAATTCGCGCGTGCCGAGCGGGTGCATGAAGACGAGCACGCCCAGCTCCTCGCATTTCGCCCAGAACGGGTGGAATTTCGGGTTGGCGAGATCCTGTCCGGCGACGCTGCCGGCAACCCCGACGCCGCGAAACCCGAGGCGCTTGACCGCATGCTCGATCTGTTCGGCGGCAAGCTCCGGGAATTGCAGTGCGGCCGTCGCGAAAGCGACAAAGCGGTCGGGATGCGAGGCGCAGAATTCCGTCAGCTGCTGGTTCTGGATGCGGATCAGCTCGGCCGCGGCATCGCGCTCCGCGCGGTACCAAAAGGGGTTGATGCTGAGCGCCTCGACATCGACGCCCGACTTGTCCATGTGGGCGATGCGGTCGCCGACATTGGTCCACAGGAGCCCCGGCGCTTCGAGCGCGTGGTTGATGACCTTTGCGGCGTCCGGAACGATGCAATGGGCATGCACGTCGACCGTCTTGATGCGCTTGCCGGCGATCACAACCTCCCAGCGCCGCGCGTGCGCATGCGCGTGTGCGCCGCTTCCGCCACCGGGACCGGCCGCCGCGCCGGCGCTGATCTCGCACCCGACAAACGCGATCGTGCCCGGCAAATCTCCGCTCTTCGGCATATCACTCCCCTTGCTCGATGACCCAAAGCGGCGGCAGCCTACTACGGCTCGCGCGCGGAATCCCGCCTCTTTGCGGCGAGCGACACGACCTTGTCACGGCCGCTGTTTGTAGAAGCCGGGAGGCAGACAGGACAGGACGCGCGGCAGCGCGTTGACAGCGGCCGCAGGCTGGCCGCAAGCTTATTCCGAAGAGGCCGGCGAACGGCCACTCGGGAGGGATCAGCCATGAGCGCCATCAAGAGCTGTGTCGCGGCAGTTGCGATTGCGATGCTGTTCAGTGCGCCGGCTGGCGCTCAGCAACGTTCTGCGGCAGCGCAGCGCCCGATGGCGCAGCCCGCCGCGCCGCAAGCGGCAAACCAAGCCGTCGCAATCGATGCGGACGATATCGGCGGCACCGTCACGAGCCGGTTCGGGCCCGAGGCCGGCGTCTGGGTCATCGCCGAGACTCGTGATCTCGGCACGCGCTTCGCCAAGAGCGTCGTCACCGATGAGCGCGGCCGCTATGTCATCCCCGACCTGCCAAAGGCGAAGTACCAAGTCTGGGTGCGCGGCTACGGGCTTGTCGACTCCCCGAAGGTCGCGGCCGAGCCCGGAAAAATCCTCGACCTGACCGCCGCCATTGCCCCCGACCTCGCCACCGCGGCGCAGTACTACCCGGCGGCCTATTGGTACGCGATGTTGAAGATCCCGGATAGAAGCCGCTTTCCCGGCACCGGCGACAAGGGCAACGGCATCCCCGAGAACTTCAAGACACAGGAGCAGTGGCTCAACTTCATCAAGACCAATGGCTGTGGCAACTGTCACCAGATGGGGAATTACGCGACGCGCACGATCTCCGAAAAGCTCGGCAAGTTCGAATCATCGTTCGACGCCTGGTCCTATCGCCTGTCTGTCGGGCCGTCCGGCCACGACATGGTGCGCTTCATCACGCAACTTATGACCCCCGACGGCGGCCAACTCGCCGCGCTCGCCGATTGGACTGACCGCATCAAGGCGGGCGAATTGCCTGCTCGCAGCCCGCCGCGGCCGGTCGGTGTCGAGCGCAACCTTGTCGTCACCGTGCGCGACTGGCTCGACCCCAAGCACTATCTCCACGATCTGACGACGACCGACCGGCGCAAGCCCACGGTCAACGCCAACGGCCCGATCTATGGCGACACCGAGCTGTCGAGCAACGCGCAGCCGGTCCTCGACCCGGTGCATAACATAAAGACGACGATACAGCCGCCGGTCCGCGAGGGGACGCCGAGCTCGGCGCTCGCCAACCCGGTCGTCAATCCCTCGCCTTATTTCGGTCCGGAGCAGACCTGGGACAGCAAGGTCAACGCGCACACCTCGGCGATGGATCAGGACGGGCGCGTCTATTGGGCGGCGCAGAACCGCTCGCCGAAGGACATCCCGGACTATTGCAAGAAAGGCTCGCCGCTGCATTCGGCGCAGATGTACCCGCTCGACGTGCCGCAGGAGGGCTTCTTCCAGAACTCGCGCCAGGTGACGGTGTACGATCCCAAAACGCAGAAATTCACGACGATCGACACCTGCTTCGGCACGCATCATCTGAATTTCGCCGAGGACGCCGACAATACGCTGTGGCTCAGCAACAATACCGGGCTCGGCGGCGCGCCCGTGCCAAAGCTGGCGGTCGCCGGCTGGATCAATACCAAGCAGTTCTGGCAGACCGGCGACGCGGCGAAAGCGCAGGGCTGGACGCCGCTGATCGTCGACACCAACGCGAACGGGAAACGCGACGAGGGCTATAACGAGCCCGACCAGCCGGCGGACTACAGCAAGGACACGCGGCTCGCCTATGGCATGTACGCGATCGCCTATTCGCCGGCGGACAAGGCGATCTGGGGTTCGAATCTCTCGCACCCCGGGTACATCCTGCGTCTCGATCCGGGCAAGAACCCGTCGGATACCGCACTGGCCGAGATCTATAAGGTGCCGTTGCCCGGTTACGGGATCCGCGGCATGGATGTCGACCGCAACGGCATCGTCTGGATGCCGCTCGACAGCGGCCATCTCGCCAGCTTCGACCGCAAGAAATGCAAGGGGCCGCTCAACGGGCCAGGCGCCGAGAAGGGCGACAAATGCCCCGAGGGCTTCGATTTCTATGCGCTGCCCGGGCCCGGCTTCCAGGGCGACCCGGGCGCGCAAGAGAACCCGTATTACGTCTGGGTCGACCAGCACAACATCCTCGGGCTCGGGGCGAATGTGCCGTTCGAGACCGGCAACCAGTCGGATTCATTGCACGCCTTGGTGCGCGGCGAATTTGTCGAATTGCGCGTGCCGTATCCGATGGGCTTTTTCGCCAAGGGGCTCGAAGGCCGCATCGACGACCCGAAGGCCGGCTGGAAGGGCCGCGCGCTGTGGGTGACCTCGGGCAACCGCACGCCGCAGCATATCGAGGGCATCGATGCCCCCGCTCCCGGCGCGCCGGGAGCGACGCCCGACACATTGTCGAGCCCGCTCGTCGTCCAGTTCCAGCTGCGCCCCGACCCGCTGGCGCATTGAGGAGCCGCGCTAGCGCGGCTCCGTCGGGGACCTCGCGTGCGGAACGGTCCGGAGGCGGCGAGGGTCAGCGGTAATAATACGGGTACGGGCGATAAGGGTAGGCGTACGCATAGGGCGCGTATGGCGGGGTGTAGTATTGCGCGCCGGGCGAACCGTAGGCGCAGCTATGGGTCGGACCGTAGGAGAAGGCCGGCGGGTAGGGCGAACCCTGCGCTTTCCACGCGCAATCCTGCCAGCGCTCGACTCTCGTCCAATAGGACGGGGAATTGTCGTAAGGCCCCTCGGCCAGAGCCGCGGCCGCGCTCGCTCCCAACACTGCCGCCGCGATCAAAACTCGCATACCGATACGCATAACCTGTCCTCACGCCTGATCTGGACTGAAACGCCTGCCGCAGTGGGGCCATTCCGCAGACGCGGCGGCTAACCCATCGTCGAGGGGAGCCATAGCGCCGCGCCGGCGATGTAGGGTTAAACTGGCGCGGACGGAAGTCTGCAGGAGGCGGGTCATGGCGACGATCATCGAGGGGCGCGAGTCCGGGTTCAAGACCAACCCCGACTACAAGATCACCTTTGAGCCGTCACCGCGGCGGGTGCGGGTGCAATT
>Ga0209488_10004303_pt1 | contig 11166 bp, 8 predicted proteins | sample Rivendell_Oct201_8_FD_188349 | JGI IMG/M metagenome (GOLD analysis project Ga0209488, IMG submission 188349) | Vadose zone soil microbial communities from the Eel River Critical Zone Observatory, Northern California, USA -... | ecosystem: Environmental > Terrestrial > Soil > Vadose zone >... | reverse complement strand
GTTTGAACCTCCTTCCGTACCTGAAAATGTCGAACACGCCTGGCACCTTTATGTTCTCCGTGTCCAGGCCTCAGCGCTCCGGATCGATCGCGATCGTGTAATTGAGGAGTTGAGGCAACGCGGTATCGGAACCTCCGTGCACTTCATCCCCCTCCACCTGCACCCTCTCTATCAAAACGAACTCGGATATCGCGCCGGGCAATTCCCTAATGCGGAAGAGCGCTTCAATGGTGCGATATCTCTCCCGATCTACCCGTCCATGACTCCCGATGATGTAGATCGGGTAGTAGAGGCATTGCACGACGTCGCCAGCCAGTACCGCCGATGAATGCCGGGTAATTTTGTCAAACGTGAGTGATCGCTCTGAAAATTCATGAGAGGCAGTGCCTACAAGCGAAAGCTCGGCGGCCGAGCGTCCTACGGCGTTTGCAACTCTACCCATGACTCAATCCTTTTACTCGCGCACAGCAAAAAGATGGTTCGATGCAGCTTGCGCTTTGTTCGGGCTTATTGTTCTCTCTCCGCTTCTATTTCTCGTCGCTCTCTTTGTTAAGCTCACGAGCCCGGGGCCTGCGTTCTTTCGGCAGGTGCGAGTCGGTCAATTTGCTCGACCTTTCCATATCTTCAAGTTCCGAACCATGAAAGACAACCCATCGGGCTCGGGCGCACTGTTGACAGCGGAGGGAGACGCCAGGATCACGCCATTCGGGAAATGGCTGCGCAAATCAAAGGTCGACGAACTCCCCCAACTCATCAACGTTTTGTTGGGAGACATGAGCCTCGTCGGCCCTCGTCCGGAGGTGCCTCGATACTCGGGAGAATATACGGACAGGCAAAAAAAGATTCTGCTTGTGAAACCGGGCATCACTGGTCCCAGCGCGAATGTCTACGAGGAGCAACTTCTTGGTGGCCATCTAGACAAAGAAACCTTCTACCTCACCACCATTCTCCCGGCCAAGCTGGAGATCGATATTGCTTATTGTCAACGTGTCAACTTCACGGAAGACGTGAAACTAATACTTCAGACGTTCTGGAAGATCTTCATGAGAATGAGGGAGCACCAAAAGCCCTTGCGACGCACCTCGCAGACGCAGATCTAGAGGGTACAGTCTCCAGCGACATTGAGGTGAACGAAATGGCGAGAGCCGAACACTTCGGTATCATCCTCCTGCTGACAGCATGCTTGTTGGCAACGGGCCAACAGGTTCCAGCTTCACCGGCCCCGGCCCACCGCGAACAACAATCGCACTACGTACTTGGGCCGGACGACCAAGTCAAGGTCTGGGTACTCGGCGTGGAAGAAATCTCGGACAAGCCACTGCGGATCGACCCAAGCGGTGACATCGATCTGCCGCTGATCGGCCAGATCCATGCCGGAGGCCTGACGTTGGAAGAGCTTAGAGCTGAATTGACGCAGCGGTTCTCGAAGGAGGTCCTGAAGCCTCACGTTTCGGTAGAAATCGTCGACTTCGGCAGTCAGCCTGTTTCCGTCATGGGCGCGGTAAACCATCCAGGGGTTCATCAATTACGAGGGCGGAAGACACTGATGGAAGTCATCTCCATGGCGGACGGCCTGAGACAGGATGCCGGACCGCGAGTTACAATCAGCCGCGAGATTCAATACGGCCCAGTTCCCTTGCGCACGGCAAAAACCGACCCAACCGGGCAATTCAGCGTGGCGGAAGTCGCTGTAAAAGATCTGCTGGCCGGCACGAACCCGACGGAAAACATCCTGGCCTTTCCGCATGACGTGGTCACCGTTCCTGTTGCGGAAATGGTCTACGTCATCGGCGAAGTCCGAAAGCCCGGTGAGGTCGCCCTCAGGGGCAATGCTACGATTTCTGTCCTCCAGGCCCTGTCGAGCGCCGAGGGATTCGGACTGACTCCGGCACCACAAGCCGCAAAGATCGTCCGTTCTGTTCCCGGCACGACGGAACGCAAAGAGATTCCCGTCGACCTGAAAAAAGTAATAGCCGGAAAGGCCGAGGACATTGCCATGCGGCCGAACGACATCCTGGTGGTCCCGCCCAGTGGTCCTAAGAAGGCCGCGGCGAGGGCGGTGGAAGCGGCCATTCAGACTGCCACCGGGATCGTCATATGGCGCCATCCTTAGATCGTCGCAGGAGTGATTAATGGCCTCTCTTTCTAGTCATACCGTCGCCATCATCGGCGCGGGACCCTATGGAGTGTCGATTGCCGCGCACCTGCAATCCGCGGGCATAGATTTCCGTATTTTCGGAAGGCCGATGTATCGCTGGCAGTGCCAGATGCCAAAGGGGATGTTCCTGAAATCCGAAGGGTGCGCTTCAAGTCTCTCCGATCCAACCGCGCGCTACACTCTAGCGCGGTACTGCGCCGAGAGTGAGCTGCCTTACGGGGAAAGGGGTGCGCCGGTATCTCTGGAAGTGTTTACTCGATATGCCCTATCCTTTCAGCGGAATCTCGCCCCAAACGTCGAAGAAGTGATGGTCGATCGGGTTGACGCATCAGGCGATGGGTTCGAGTTGCGACTGGCAGATGGCGCGACCGTGAGCGCCGGTAGAGTCATCGTGGCAACCGGTTTGGAACATGCGGCTCATATTCCTCCCGTACTCGCCGGGTTGCCGCCGGAGCTGTTGTCGCACAGCGCCGATCACCCCGACTTGAGGCGATTGAAGGGGAGGGATGTCACAGTGATCGGCGGCGGCCAGTCTGCGCTCGAGGCGGCGGCGCTGCTCTCCGAAGAAGGGGCTACTGTCCGCCTCGTCGTGCGCAATCCGTCGCTTGCCTGGAACCCAATGCCGAGGTTTGTTCGCCGGTCGCTCTACGAGCGGCTGCGCCGTCCGGTGTCCAATCTGGGGCAGGGGCTGGAACTATGGGCCTGTTGTGCGGCCCCGACGCTGTTCCACCATTTGCCGCAACGGATTCGTTTCGAAAGAGTGAAGACCGTGCTGGGTCCCGCCGGGGCTTGGTGGCTGAAAGACCGGGTTGTCGGGCGCGTGCAGACCTTACTCGGTCATTCCGTGCGGAGGGCCGAGGCTAGGGGCGACCGTGCAATGCTGCAGGTTGCGGGGCAGGATGGACAGGTCGTGGATATTACGACTGATCATGTCATCGCCGCTACGGGGTACCGGTTCGACCTCCAGCGTCTGCCGTTTCTCAGTCAGAACCTGAAATCGGGGTTGCGCGCCAAGCAGCAGCAGCCCGTTCTTTCGACGCACTTCGAATCCTCCGTCCCCGGCCTCTATTTTACGGGCTTGGCCAGCGCAAGTTGTTTTGGACCCCCCATGCGGTTTCTGCATGGCGCCGACTACACGGCTCGGCGCGTGTCCCATCACATTGTCGCCGCACAGAACCAAAACGGGTGGGCATCCGCATTTGAGTGCGCTCCCGCGCCGAAGTGCAAGGAATTCTGAGGAAAGTGGCCGGACAAGCAAGTTACGTTCTCCTGCCCAAGCCGCTCGAGTTGGATGCGAGGGTCCCGGTGCTGGTGTTTAAGACCGCCCGGAACATCATTCAGCATGGCCCCTTGGGTATCATTCGAAGCCTTGGCAGGCTCGGCGTGCCGGTCTATGCGTGCGTCGAAGACCGTTTTGCCCCAGCCGCCCTGTCGCGTTATTTGACCCGCGCCTTTGTCTGGGACACCTGTGGCCTGAATACCGAGCGGCTTCTGACTGGCATGGCGGCTATCGGCGAGCGGCTGGGTCGTCCGACGGTTCTCGTTCCCACCGATGATTCAGCCGCTGCTTTCGTCGCAGAGCACTCGGACGCTCTTTCGAAATGGTTCCTGTTCCCGCGGTTGCCGAAAGAGCTTCCCCGCCGGCTAGCTAACAAGAGAGAGATATATCACCTATGTCAAAGAATTGGTGTGCCATGCCCGGAAAGTGCATTCCCTGCTTCTGTCGAAGACGTCCACGCATACATAGAACGTGCCAAATTTCCAGTTGTGGCTAAAGCCGCGGAAACACAGCGGCTGCCCAAAGGCACCGCCAGCGTATCCATCGCGCAGACTCCCCAGGAACTCTTGGCAATCTACCGGCAAGCGCAAACGCCGGAGAGCCCGAATCTGTTTTTCCAGGAATACATTCCCGAATCTCTAGCCGAAGACTGGATTTTCCATGGCTACTGCAATCCACAAACAGATTGCGTCGTAAGCTTCACTGGCAAGAAGCTGCGATCCCACCCGGCCTTTACAGGTGTTACGACGCTGGGCGTCTCCGTTCTGAACGAACCGCTCCGCCGGCAGACTGAGATGCTGCTGAAAGCCATCGGCTACGCCGGCATCATGGACATCGATTATCGCCTCGACAAGCGCGATGGCCGATACAAACTCCTCGACTTTAACCCGCGCATCGGGGCTAATTTCAGGATGTTCGAGGATGACGCCGGAGTGGACGTGGTGCAAGCGCTCCATCTTGACCTCACAAGAAGGGGTGTTCGGCGATTGCCGATGGTTGAAGGCCGTACGTTCATCGTAGAGCCTTATGACCTGTTTACCAGTCTCAGCTATATGCGCCGTGGCGGATTGACGGTCAGGGGATGGTGGCGGTCGCTAAAGGGAAAAAGGGAAATCGCATGGTTCAGCAGCAACGATCCGGCCCCGTTCTTGACAATGTGCGTGCGTCTGCTGATTCGAGCTGTTGGATGCTCCGTCCAGAGACGCTGGGCGCAGATCTGCGCGAGCCGGTCAAGATCAAATCACAGACGAAGGCCCAAGCTTGAAGCGTCCAAACCGCTCACAGTCACGCAGACTCCGCCAACTCTGGACATCGCCAGTGAGCCGGCGTTATCGGAAAGGAATAACTATATGTCGCATAACGACATTGGGAACAGTATGGACATGGAGCGTGCAGGACAAGAGTCGTACGTCCCGGCGGTAGTAGCCAGCTACCCGATTCCGCAGAGTGTCCCGCCTTCCACGGATTCGTTGGGTCTCAATGAGCTGACGGCTTCTCTGTGGCGAAGAAAGGCGCAAATTGCGGGAGCCGCGATCGTAGGCCTGGTGATCGGGCTGGTCATCAGCCACCTCATGACGCCCATCTATCGAGCACGGGCGTCTTTGCAAATCGAAGGCTTCAGTAACGACCAATTCATGCGCGGAGTCTCTCCGGTTTCTTTTCTCCCCAACTCGACCCCTGAAAACTACGTCCAGAACGAGGTAAAACTTCTAGAGAGCGAGACGCTCGCCAAGCGCGTTGCAGACAAACTCGGGGATTCGGCCGAAGACCAGCTACGGGGAGTGGCGAAAGCGCTGGCTTACCTCAGGAATCACGTCAGCTTCTTACGGCCTCCGCGAATGACGGTCGAGCGGCGGCGCGTCAAGAACGTCCAAAAGGCTCTTTCCGTGCGAACCTCGCTCCAATCACAAGTGATCGAGTTGTTCTACGACGCTCCGGACCCTCAGCTGGCCACCCGCGGCGCTAATTCCGCGGTCTCCGAACTCATCAGCCTGAACCGGGAAGCCGGATGGCAATTGGCGCAAGGCACGACTGACTGGTTGAACCAGCAAGTGGCGGATCTGAAGGCTACTCTTGAGAATTCCAACCGGCAGTTGGAGGATTTCGCGCGGTCCAGCGGATTGGTTTTTGCGGGCAAGCAGGGCACTCTGGCAGAGGATCGCATGAGGCAGGTGCAGGACGCGCTCGCGAAGGCCGAGGCTGAGCGTGCTGCGAAACAGTCCCGCTACGAGGCTGCCCTGGCCAGCTCCGGCAACGTCATGTCCGACGCAGTCGCAACCGGTCCGTTGCGCCAGTATGAGACCGATTTGCAAAGCCTGCGCCGGGAGCTGGCTCAGTTGCAGACGCTATACACGCCGACGAACTACAGAGTGGAGAAGGTAAAGGCGCAGATTGCGGAAACCGAAAAATCCATCGAAAATGAGCACAAAGAGATTGTCAGCAGACTGAGCACGGAGTACAAGGCCGCTGCCGGACTCGAGCGCCTTCTCTCAGCAGCTCACGCACGTCAGTTGAAGACGGTGGAGCAGCAGATGGGCGAGGAGAGGCGCTACGACGTCAAGAAGGGCGAGATCGATGCGACCCAGCGATTGTACGAGTCCATGCTCCAGAAGGTTAAGGAGGCGGGCGCCGCGTCCGCTTTGCGGACCACGAACGTCAGGCTCATTGACTCGGCGAGCGTTCCCTCTGTCCCTTACAGCCCGAATGCACCGCTCAACATGGCAATCGGCTTCGCGATGGGGGCTCTGGGAGGAATCGGGTTCGTCCTGGTCCAGGAAGGTTCCAGCAAAGTGAGACGGCCTGGAGAGTCGAATTTGCCGGATGTCCCCGAACTTGGCGTCATTCCGTCTGCTAGAGACGCTTGGGCGCTTGAAGATCCGGGGCCCAAACTGATCGGGTTAAAACACGGGTTCGGTGAACTCGCTGTCGTGACTCGGAATTGTGACACTTCGGTGCTGGCCGAGTCATTTCGAGCGGCCCTGACTTCAATCCTGTTCGGTGCAGCCTTCAACCGCGGTCCCGGCGCGAAACAATCGGGTGGCCGCGTTGTGGTGGTTACAAGCATTGACGTGCTGGAGGGAAAGACGACCACACTGACCAATCTCGGAATCGCGGCAGCAGAGAGTAAGCGGCGCGTTCTGCTAATCGATGCCGACCTTCGTCGGCCGAGGGTGCATGCGCTTGTCAACCTTCCCAACCGGTGGGGGCTTGCAGACATGCTGCAACGCGGCGACTTCGCCCACAGTGTCCGCGAGACGCCTTTAAAAGATCTGACGCGGCGCACGGGTATTCCGAATCTTTGGGTCCTGCCCGCCGGCCCAATCCACGCGAGCACGGTTAGTTTTCTTTACTCATCGGATCTGCGCATTCTACTTCAGCGCTTCCGAGAAGAGTTTGACCTGATCCTGATCGATACCCCACCCATGATGTTGTACGCGGACGCGCGGGTGCTTGGGCGAGTGTCGGACGGCGTGGTCCTGGTTGTCCGCGCCAACACCAAGAGTCGAGAAGAACTGAAAGCGGCGCACCTGAAACTGGTACAGGACCAGATTCCGGTCCTGGGGACGATTCTCAACGATTGGAAAATGGACCCGAGCCAGACCCGCGCGTACGGCCGATACTACAATCATTACCGCCCGCAGTCGGCATAGCACCCAGGAACGGCCCAACCAGTCCCCATGACAGAATTCCGCTCTAATAAACGCCTGCGAACCGACTTCACCTGGGTCCTTTCCGGGAACCTGCTGTATTCCGCGTGTCAATGGGGCATCGTCGTGGCGCTGGCAAAACTTGGCAACCCGGAGCAAGTTGGCGAATACGCTCTTGGGTTGGCCGTGTCAGCTCCAATTGTTCTGTTTGCGAACCTGCAACTTCGGGCGCTGCTGGTATCCGAGCTTAGTGACCGATTCACTTTCGGCCAATATCTGACGTTCCGACTGGTTTCGCTCGGCGCAGCGCTGCTCCTGGTCACGGGCGCGGTTGCCTGCATGCAGACGAACTGGCGCCTGAAAGGAATCGTGGTCGTGGTTGGATTCGCTCAGGCGCTGGAATTCGTCAGCGAGACCTACTACGGATTCATGCAGAAGCATGGACGAATGGACCGGATTGCAGGATCTCTCCTCCTGAAAGGTCCCCTCTCGCTGGCGGCTCTGTGCGGCGCCATGTACGTAACGCGTAGCATCGTCTGGGCCGTGATCGGACTTGCGTTCGGACGTCTCTTGGTTCTGCTGGTCTGGGATTCTCGCCCCGATTTTGCAAAATCAGAGAGAAGCGGGTTCACGGTCCGGCTCGAATGGAACTCGGGCGAAATGCTGACCCTGCTGCGAATGGCCCTTCCTTTGGGAGTCATCTCCATGCTCATCTCGTTGAACTTGAGCATCCCTCGGTACTTTGTCGAGGTGCATTCCGGGAGCGCCGAGCTGGGAATTTTTTCAGCTATTGCCTCTCTCCTTACCGCAGGCAATCTAGTGGTATCCGCGTTCGGTCAATCCATCTTTCTGCCGGTCGCCCGCGCCTGTGCTGCGCTTGATCGCACGAAATATCGCGGCTATGTGGTGATGGCCGCGGCGCTGGGAGGCAGCCTGGGAGGCGTAGCCATACTGGCGGCGGTGTTCTTTGGACGCGCTATCCTCACCCATCTTTTCCGTCCGGAATACGGTGAACGGCCTGACATTCTGGTCTGGTTGATGATCGCCGGAACGATCATGTTCATCGCGTCCGGCCTGGGATATGTCATTACAGCCGCGGGGAGCCTGCGCCCGCAGATTCCCATGCTGCTGGCCACAGCCCTAGCGGCGGCGGCAACCTCAGCGTGGTTAATCCCGAGGCACGGCCTTAGTGGTGCGGCCGATGCGGTCCTGGTAGCCGCATTTGTGCAGTTGATGGGCACCGGTACGATTCTTTTGAAAATCGACCGACGCCTGCAAAGCAGCGCTGGATCCTATAATGCCAGGGACAACCAGGCCAGCACGGCACTCCGGAGCATGAAAGCCGAAACGACATGACAGCGAATGTGTCCGTGGGAGCGCACCCGCTAAGCCTGTCCTCATCCTCTTCCTCTTCTGCGAGGATCGGGAGTGCGTTGGACCGGATCGCATACGTCGTCCTCTGCGCTTTTGTGTTCGATCTGCCGTGGGGCGAATACGTGCCGCAGCTGGGCGGATTGGTACTGGGTACTTGGATCGGCTTGCTGGCTGTCGGAGTCATGGCGCTGCGGACAGCCCTAACCGGGCGATGCCGAATCTTATCGCCACTACACTACTGGATGTTGAGTCTGGCCGCGTGGTCCGCGCTAAGCATTTTCTGGACTTTGGACTGGGGCAGCACAGTGACCCGCGTCGGCACGTACTTACAACTGTTGATTGTGGTTTGGCTGATCTGGGAGTTGGCGGTTACTGAAGAGCGAGTTGTGGGACTGCTTCAGGCCTATGTTTTTGGCGCATTGGGTGCTTCTATCGGCACCATCTACAACTTCATGACCGGAGTCACAGCGGCCCAGCTCGCGTCGACAATCCCGGGAAAGGTTGAGTGGGAAACCTACCGCTACTCCTTCGCATTTGTTAATCAGGACGATCTTGGATTGATGCTCGCCCTAAGTCTACCCATGGTCTTCTACCTGCTGGTTTCGCGGAAGGGATCTCTCGTGAAACTGCTCTGCTGGCTAGAACTCGCGGCTGGTATCACAGCGATTCTGTTAACTGGGTCGCGCGGTGGGCTACTCGCAGCGGTTTCCGCCCTGATTATGTATCCCCTGATTCTGTCCCGGTTGCCACGGTGGCAGAGGGTCGCCTCGCTGGTCGCGTGCTTTGGCCTGATCGCCTGTGGGACATATTTAATACCGCAATCCTCGTGGATCCGGATCTCCCAGTTTGGATCGGAGTTGTCCGAGGGCACACTGACGCACCGGACCCTCTTCTGGGCAGCCGGCCTGGAGGTGTTTCGGAATCATGCTTTCCTGGGCGTAGGGGCCGGGGCATACGGTTCCGCCATTCTAAGAGCGGTCGACCTTCCTTATCCGGCGCATAACACCTTCATTTCTGTATTGGTCGAACTTGGAGTTATTGGCGCCCTGCTTCTGTTTGCATTGTTGGCAAGTTTTTTCTACTGCGCTAAGCGGATGCAATACCTCGAGCGGTGCCTATGGCTCACGCTACTGGTGACCTGGACGATCGGAGTATCTGCGTTGACGTGGGAATATCGCAGGGCTACGTGGCTGCTGTTCGGCCTTGCTGCAGCGCACGCCTATGCCCGCCGGAGAGACGAACTGGCAGTGGTGTACCGCGTCAACCGCGTCCCAAGGCACGCTGTGCGCCTGGAGCACGGGTCTCCGACTTCGTGGAGTGGTTATGAATTACACCGGCGCTGACACAGTCCGGATCTCTGCTGAATACGAGCGCCGTGCGCGCGAACTTCCGGCAGGCTTCTACGCGGGGAGCAGGCCCTCGAATCTGCTGTTGCACGAGCATGCATTGCGTGGCTGTATCCCGATGCTGCACCGGACGTCTCTGTTTCCGTTGACCGGACGCCGGATCGCGGATATCGGCTGCGGCGATGGAACTTGGTTGCTTGAGTTTCTTCAATGGGGAGCGGATCCGGCAGCCCTCTGCGGCATTGATCTTAGCGCGGCGCGCATCGAGCATGCTCGCCAGCGGATTCCCTCAAGCCGACCTCCGCGCTGGCAGCGCGTCCGAACTCCCTTGGCCGGCCCAGTCGTTCGACTTGGTGACTCAATTCACCGTTTTCACGTCGATTCTGGATCCGGCGTTGAAACGGGCAGTAGCGGCAGAAATGGTACGCATTCTCAAACCGGACGGGGCCATTCTGTGGTTCGACTTTCGCGTCGACAACCCCGCGAATTCGCACGTGCGCGGCATTCCGGCACGAGAGATCCGCTCGCTTTTTGCAGGATGCGAAATCGCACTGGCTTCCGCACTGCTGGCGCCTCCGCTAGGCCGGCTGATCGCGCGATGGTCGTGGACACTGGCGGAACTGCTGCACGCGCTGCCATTCTTCCGCATACATTATGTCGGCTTGATTCGTAAGAGATGACCGCCGCGGCTGACACGGCACACACACAGAACATGTCCACTTTCGGACGGCTTCGAGTGTTGCACATCACTCCTTCGTTCGGAGTTGCCGGCGCTGAGCAAATGGCCGGCCACTTGATGGTCGGCTTGTCGGAATCGCATGATGTTGCCGCAGTAGGCCTTTATCCTCCCATGAACACTTCCATTGAGCACCGGCTGAAGAGGGCCAATATTCGGCTGTGGCATCTCGGCAAGCGACCTGGTTTCGACCCGAGACTGTTTAAGTCTCTGGATCGGGTCCTCAAAGAAGTTCGGCCGCATGTAGTCCACACTCATTTGTCAGTCCTGCGGTATGCCCTTCCTGGACTGCGGCGGTACCGGGTTCCCCTGATGGTACATACTATGCACAACCTCGCAGAACATGAAACGGACGCATTCGGCCGCGTCGTGCACTGGTTCGCATTCCGGTGGGGGGTGCTTCCAGTGGCGATCTCGCGAGAGGTCGCGGCCAGTGTCAAGCGGGTATACGGCGTGGAGTGCAAGGCGACCGTTCCTAATTGCATACCCGTCGAAAACTATCGCGGAAGCCTGGCAGATCGTGCCCGCTGGCGAGAAAAAGAACGGTTCGATCGCGACGCAATTCTCTTTACCTGCGTTGGGCGTCTGGAACCGCAGAAAAACCCGCTGCTACTGGTGCAAGCTTT
>Ga0209488_10004302_pt1 | contig 11166 bp, 6 predicted proteins | sample Rivendell_Oct201_8_FD_188349 | JGI IMG/M metagenome (GOLD analysis project Ga0209488, IMG submission 188349) | Vadose zone soil microbial communities from the Eel River Critical Zone Observatory, Northern California, USA -... | ecosystem: Environmental > Terrestrial > Soil > Vadose zone >... | reverse complement strand
GCACGAGGGAATAAACGGTGTTTCCGGTCATGACGTTTCTTTCATTTCGCGGAGACGCGCCGCAGCGCTCTCGGCCGTGATGTCCCGTTGTGGCGTTCCTAACATCTCATAACCCACCATGAACTTGCGAACCGTTGCGGAGCGTAGCAGCGGTGGATAGAAGTGAGCGTGCAAATGCCATTCAGGATGGAGTTCGCCGTCGCTCGGCCGCTGATGAAAACCCATGGAGTAAGGAAACGAGACCTCGAACAGATGATCATAGCGCGCGGTCAGACGCTTCAGAGCGTCCGCCAGCGCATCTTTCTGATCGTCCGTAAGTTCTGTGAGAGAGCCAAAGTGCTTTTGGGCGATTACCAGGGTTTCGAAAGGCCAGATTGACCAGAAAGGTATTAGCACGGTGAAGTACTGGTTTTCGAAGATGATTCTTTCGCCGCGCTCTCTTTCCAGCGACAAGTAGTCGCAAAGCAGGCACGAATGCCGCATCGTTTGGTACTCCTGCTGCGCCAGCTGTTCCTTTGCGGGTTCATCGGGCAGGCTGGCACTGGCCCAGATCTGACAGTGCGGATGGGGATTGCTTGCGCCCATCATGGCGCCGCGATTCTCAAAGATCTGAACGTAGTTGATGTGCTCACGCGAGCCCAGTTCTCGCGACTGTTCCACCCAGAGATTCATCACCGGGTGCAATTCTTCAAGGGACATACGCGCAATTGTCAGGTCGTGACGCGGAGAAAAGCAGACCACCCGGCAGATGCCAGCCTCGCTCTTTGCCACGAGCAGATTGTCTACATCAAGGTCGCCCTGAGGAGTGTCAGGCAATAACGCGGGATAGTCATTGTCGAATACCAATGTCGTTTTATAGTCCGGGTTACGAGCGCCTGCTGCGCGTGTGTTTCCTGGACACATGTAGCAGGCAGGGTCATAGGCTGGCTGGACTTCGCCCGCGACCTTCTCCACCTGTCCGAGCCATGGACGCTGGGTGCGGTGCGGCGACACCAGGACCCACTCCCCTGTGAGCGGGTTGAAGCGGCGATGCGGATGCTCCTTCAGATCAAACACCATGTCACCTGCTGTTCACTGTTGGAAGAGATAGAAATCATCCGCCGCAACATAACCCTTGGAGTCAGCCGGCACTTGGGCGGTCAAGCTCACTGTCGCGGATGAGTGCCCCTCGGGAACTGTGAATTCGGCGCTTACGCGATGCCACTGCCCACCTTCCGCGTTAGCGCGGACAGCGTTTTCGCCAAAGTCATCTACGGTCAGCGCTACTTTCGCGCCAGCCGTCGAAAGCACCCATGCGTGAAGACTGTAGCGTCCTGGAGCGAGTCCGGGTATCACTTGTTGTGCCGCGCCGTTACCACCCTCGATGAGCAGACGGCGTAGGCCAGAGTGTGCGCAGCAATAGTTGGCGCGCGCTTTACCAGAGAATTTCCAGGGATTGTCTTTGGTTGGCGCGCTGCCTTCCCATTGCTCGCTCTCAAAGCTGGCGTTCAAGACCAGGTTCTGCTGCAAGGCTCGCTGCGTCATCGACACATCATCAAAGGCGGCTCGAACTCCCTCGGTGAACACGCCCGGTTGGCTGGCACCAATAGAGAAACGCGCATCGGCAATTTCTTGTCCGTCCAGAAAGAACGTGAAAGCCGAGCCTTGCTTGCTCGCGCGAATCGTGTGATAGACGTCATATTGAAATCCGCGGGGAAGGCCGACGGACAACGAGTCGCGTACCTCATTACCCATGAGATGCTTTACCCAGAAGCGCGCGAATGGCCAGATGTTGCGATCGAAACCCGCGAGCACAAGTTCGCCGCTGGTCTGATTAGCGGCGGCCACGATTCCCGCCTTCGATTCCAGTGAGTCGTTGTCGCGCCACAACACGCTTGCTGAGAATTCATAGTTGTCGGCTACGTCGCCCTTCAGCGCGATGGAGCGAGTTCCGCCGGCACCTACTTGATGGAGCGCTCCCACCTGCACTAGCCAATTGGTGGCCGGCGATTTTGACCACGACTCGATTCCTTCGGGTTTATCGAAACTGTCTTCGTAGAAAGGAGTGATCGCCTGGTAGCCGAATTCGACCGGGGTTTCAACCGAGAACGTTCCAAAGGCTCCGGTCTTCACGCCCAAATTGTAAGTTCCTCCAAGCAGGTTAACGCCGTCCAGCTTTACTTCAATGTGGCCGCCATTGCGCTCGACGAGCAGTTGATGGAATGCGCTAGACACAAATCCTGCTGGCATCTCGTGCGTCAAAGGTGAAACTTGTTTGCCCTCTAGCCGGGCGCGAATCGCAAGCGCCCTCGACTCAATAGATGCGCGGACCCAATTGTCTTCATCCTCATAGAAGATGACAGCCCCGGCCCCAGGCTCGTCGTCGCTTCCGGCCGCCTTGCGCGAAACCGGTATGGACTGTTTCGGAAGCATGCGCAAATTCAGCTCATAAATGAAGTTCGCATAATGCCGCACTTGCGCTATCACATGCATCGTCTTGCCGCGACTGTAGTCGGCGGCGATGCGTCCATCGTTGCCATTGCCGGAGGTACTGAAGATCGGCCGATCCGGCACTGGCAAATCACCAAGGCTGGGCTGCTGCATGAACATCTGATCGTGGTTCCAAAACAGACGATCCACGAATGGCAATCGATTCCACGGATCAAGAAACGGAACTCCACGCGCATGATAGAAGCAGATATCGTCCACGTTGTTGGGCGCTTTCACGAGCGCGTTGTGCCCGGGCGCGTCCACCAGCGGCGTACTGCGGAGTATGGGAGGAACGACTTTCTTCCAGCCCGGACCGTCCATCCCTCCTGCGGGAGGCGAATCAGAAGTCGCATAAGCTAGCGCATAGGTCGGCAGATCCCACGACCCACCGCTGTACATCATGTAATAGCGGCCATTCCGTTTGATAACGGTTGGCGCTTCATTTGTGTAGCGCAGACTGCCATTGTTCGGATCGCCATCCTTATCTTCCCACGCTTCACTGCCACGCGTGACATAAGAGGGCTGTCCGGTGACGGTGTTCCATGAGGTCATCCGGTCGGCGACAATCCCCGCACCCGGAAGTCTCGGTTCGTAAAGGTAACTGTAGAAGAGGTACTCCGCGCCGCCATCTGGATCCTTGAAGACCGTACCGTCGATGCCCCATCCCGGCGTCACCGGCTGGCCGGAATCAACAAAAGGGCCGCGCGGACTCTCGCTGACGGCAACTCCTATGCGACGCGCCATTTCTCCGACTCGCCAGTCGTCTGATTTGCGGCTGGCAGTGTAGTACATGTAAAACTTGCCATTCCGATAAACGACTTCCGGCGCCCAGACGTCAGTCTGATTCCACGCGTCGGGACTGTCAGATGCTTGCAGTACTGGACCGACCAGATCCCAATGCACCAGGTCGGTGGAGTGGTAAGCAACAATCGGCGAACCGCTGAAGTAGATGAAGTATTGACCATTCCACTTGAGCACGAACGGGTCGGCGAGTTCGTGCTCGACGTGGTTGGGATCGCCAATGATCGGGTTGGTATAGGGCGCTTCGGCGGCTGCGTTATTGGCGGTAGCCCACAGAAAGAAAAAACAGAGCGAAAATAAGAGTGCTGCTCTGATCGTGGAGGCCCAGAGTTCTAACGATCGCGCGGCTTTGCTCACGCTCTCACCTCGCCTGCACCCTCGGCCGCAGCAGAAACAAGAGTCTGAGGTGAGAGGCCGGTGGATTTTTCATATGCGCTAGCTACACTCCGCCGGAACTCATCGACGACGCGCTTCTCCATCAGGTTGACCGTGGATCCGCCAAAGCCCCCGCCCGTCATACGAGCGCCGTACACTCCGTCGACTTGCCCTGCAAGTTCCACCATGAGATCCAACTCTGGACAGCTCACCTCATAGTCGTCTTTCAGACTGATGTGCGACTCCGCCATGAGTCGCCCGAATGTCGCCAGATCTGCTTTCTCGAGCGCGACCGTTGCATCTCGCACCCTGCTATTTTCAGTCACGACATGACGGCACCGCATGTAAATGGTTTGCGGCAGATCGTTGCGGTAACGATCAAGGTCATCGAGACGGACGTCCCGCAAGGCGCGCACGTGGGGCAGCCTGCTTGACAACCTTCGCACTCCTTCTTCGCATTCGGCCCGTCGTGTGTTGTACTCGCCGCTCGCCAGATCGTGTTTTACCATCGTGTTGCAGATGACCAGGCTTACATCGCTGGGAATCGGCAACAGCCGATAATCCAGGGACCGGCAATCCAACATGAGCGCCTGCCCGGTTTGACCGCAGCAGGAGACGAACTGGTCCATAATGCCGACCCGCGCGCCGACAAATTCGTTTTCGGCGCGCCGGCAGAGTTTGGCGAGCTCGACTCGATCGACCGGCAATCCCGAGTTTTCAAGCAATGCGAACCCGGTTGCGACCTCGATGGCGGCTGAAGAACTGAGTCCGGAGCCGATTGAAACTTCGCCGCGAATCAGCATGTTCGCGCCGCGCAGCGGATGGCCGTTTTTTTGAAGCATGACCGCGACGCCCTCGACGTAATCGCTCCACTGTCCCCGTGCCCGTGCGGCCGGCTCATCCAACTGAATCTCCGCGCTCTCGGAAAAATTCTCCGAGTACAGGACCAACTTCCGGTCGTCGCGCGGAGCGATGGCAATCCAAACCTTGAACTCAATCGCAACCGGCATGACGAAGCCGTCGTTGTAGTCGGTGTGTTCACCGATCAGGTTGACGCGTCCAGGCGCTCGATACACGCGTGCTTGTGTCCCGTAACGCTGACGGAAAACTGCCTGTAACTCGGCGGCGATTTTCGTTTCGACTGGAATCTTCGTTTCCACGAACTGTTCGCTTTCTCGAAAAATGCTGTTCAATGTCGCTTCACATCAACTGCCGTATCGGTTGACCTCGCTCGGCGAGCCAGGCCCACCACGATCAACCCGAAAACCAGCAGCACCACGCCCCAGCCGAGGTTCACGGCGCCACGTCCAAAGTAATTACTGAAACCGAATGGCTGGGCAGATCGATGACAAAAGACGATCCTGCTGAAATGCGCTCTTGCCGAAGCGAAACGGCGTCGGGAGTCTCGAAGCTATTGGCCGCCGTCATCGAATCGGCATTAATTGTCTCGATGGTCGCCTGCCCGGCGATCTTCGCTCCAGTCAAATTGATCGAAGTCCGTAGCGCGCGTTCGGCGTCAGTGTTAACCACCTTGATGAAGATTTGCTTTCCGTCGGCTGCTCTTGTCACGACGGCATCCAGGTACGGAATGTTGTTACCTTCGCGGCTGGTGTCGAATGTAGGACTCTGAACGCGCGCTGTGAGCCGCTCGGCACCAAAGCGGCGGTTATACAACTCGTTCACCAGGTAAGTTGGTGTGACGAACACTCCGTGTCGGCCCGCTTGGATCACGCCGCCCGACCATCCATTCACAAAATCCGACACCGCGCTCATCGCGACGATATCGCTGCGCTCAAACACATTCATCAGGCGCGCCGCATACAGTGCAGACTCCATCGAATGTTGCCGCGCGACCGGCAGAGAAGTATTCCATTCATTGATCGCGAGCTTAATGTCGCGCCCCGGAACCAGTTCGCGAAACATCTGCGCCACTTGCCTGTAAACCTGCTCATAGTGCAGCGGGTGCGCCATCAGGTTGCGGTCGTCACCATGCATCTCCGCCAGCCCGTAGTAGTGATGGATCGCCAGATAGTCCAGTTTGGAACCCGCGATCCGAAGCACGGTCCGGTTCCAATTCGTGTCGTTGTCTCCAACGCCGATCAGGCGGACGGAAGTATCGACTTTTCGAATGGCGTCTGCATAGCGAACGTAATTACGGGCATAAGTTTCCGCGTCGCTGTGCGCTCGCACCCAACTTCCCCAGATCTCATTTCCGATTTCCCAGTATTTGACCTCCAGCGGTTCGGGATGACCATTCGCTGCCCGCATAGCACCATAGCGAGACTTTGCGGGACCATTTGCGTAGTCGACCCAGGCCGCCGCTTCGTTCACGGTTGCTCCACGGCCTTCCACATTGACAGTGATCGAGGGTTCAGCTCCCAAATTACGGCATAGCAGTACGAACTCGTCGGTTCCAAAGTCACTCGGCTCCCGCTCGTTTCCCCATGAAAGGTTTGTCCAGGTGAAACGCTGATCGCGGGGTCCGACGCCCCACTCCCAGTGATAATCCTGCGCGACATTGCCGCCGGGCCAGCGCACGAAAGCGGGACGCAGAGCCTTCGCCTTTTCGAAGACGTCCGCACGCACGCCCTCGACATTGTCTCCCGGCATGAGCGATACCTGATCGATCCACAAACGCCCGCGACCGTGGAAGAGAATGACGAACTTCGCCAGCGGATCGCTCTTGCCGGGCGTCAACGTGAACGGATAGCTTTTCCAGTCTCCTGAAATGTGCGGAATCTCTGCCGAGGCGTACCGTTCGCCTCCGGTCCAATCCGCCTCGAGCGCAACCGTGACGTGCCCTTCGAATCCGCTTGTCTTTAACCAAAGATATCCGCGATAGGGAACACCTTGGCGCACCGGAAAATTACTTTGGCGAATACCACGCCGTTGGTTGTCGTCGTTATCGATCGTCACGCGCAACGAATGGTCGCTGGTTTCGCTCGTGAAGCTGCGGGACGCGGGGTAGGCAACGGAATCATCCCAGTGAAAATGCAGCGCGGAATCGTCATTGCGATCGTCTGGATCCCGCTCCCAATACCGCGGCAAGCCGATTGCGTTGGGCAGTTCTTCGAAACCGCGGTCTCGAACCATCTCCGCGTTCAACCCAAACTTCACGGCTTCGTACATGAACTCATCAAACTGGCCGTAAAGGGTGGGACTAACGCGGCCTTCCACTTTGTCAGCCAGGATGGTGATGCTGGCCGCAGCAGCGTTCTCTAGCCCGAAGGCCGTCATGGTTAGGGTGGCCATGGTTAGCGCGAAAATCGCGGGCAGCCGGCGACGCCGGGATACCCGCGACGTCGAGGGTGAAAATTCTCGAGCTGTCTGCAATCTTCCCATGCAAGAGATCTTCGAGACCGCGCGACGCCAAATGAAAAATCGCGCTAGTGCGTCTGCTGCATCGTAACCACGCGAACCGAACTCCAGTCGTTCTCGGAGGATCCGTAACCGTAAAGCATCACCCAGAAATCACGAGGCAGATTCTTTACAGCTTTCTGCATTCCCGTTTGGCCGTTTAACATAAAAAGAAAGTCGTCGCCTCGACGCACAATTCCCACTGTAGGACTCGGCGTCTTAGTGCCCAGTTTGTGATTGTCAATTCTGGAACTAATTCCATCCACAATGGCCCACGCTTCAAATACTCCTTCACTGGACAGGATCCACTCGATACGATTGCGTCCGGAATCGTCAAACAAGACGGTGAGATTTGCGTAACCTACCGGCACTCCAGTCTTGCCGGACTCAGGCAGAGCAAGCCCTACTCTTGCCAACGTGGCTTCCACGATGAAGCGGTCTGCCTTGAATTTCTGCTTTGTACGTACTCCGGACCGTGAACCGCTCACGCTGCGCAAATGCAACTGCCCGCCCTCAACTTTGAAAGTGCCTCCCGTGCCGCCTTCAAGCGAGAACCGCTCCCACTTGCTCTCATCGAGCGCGGTCCCGTCGAAGCTGGCCAGCCACTCTTCGGCGGACGGTTGCGATGCCGGCGATGTTTGACCCAAAACGATTGCCGCGCAGCATGCGAGCAATGCCGCCAAAACAAAGATCGCTTTCACCGCATTGACCTCCAGTTTTCGATCAAGAGCTCTCGATCAAAAGCGCACATCAGCCAGCCGGCGCACAATGTCACGACGCTGGTTCTCAGACTGCTCTTTCTCTTCTTTGCTGAGCGCTTCAAACTTCGCCATCGCGGCTTGTCCTTCGTCCTTCTTCTTAAGTCGCACGTAAGCGCGCCCGAGTTGGTAATAAGCTTCCGCAACCTTGGGGTCAGCCTTGATCACAGCCTCAAGTTCCGCAGCGGCTTCCGCAAAACGATTGTTGCGCACGTAGAGCTTGCCCAATTCCAAGCGGGCCTGCTGGAATCCAGGATCGAGGAGCAACGCACGTTTCAAGTGCGACTCAGCTTCTTGTTCATCCGGGGGAGAGAGTTTGGAAAATGCTTGGGCGATGAGATAGTGGCCGATTGCCGAACGATCGTCGAGAGCTAGCGCACGGCGATAGTACGGGAGAGCATTAGGAACGTTGCCTTGGTCGACACGAACCATGCCTTGATAGAGCAATGCGGGAAGCATGTGCGCATCCAGTTCCACGGCCCGCGCGAACGCTTTCGTGGCATCGTCATATTTGTTGTCCTGAAACTGTGCGATTCCCATGGCGAACCATAGGCGGGGTGATTGCGGAAATTCCTTCAAGGCTTCCTGCAAACGAATCACCGCAGCCTGGGGCGCCTGCGTATCGGTGAGGAGCATCGCGTAGCGAAAACGATATTTCTCGCTACGGGGCTCGAGTTGAATGGCCTGGCGCATGGCGGGAATAGCCTTCTCAGCATGCCCGCTGTCCTCATACACCTCGGCCAGCGCGGCATATAGGGGCGCGGACTGTAGCTCTCGCGCAATTGCCGCTTCCAAGGTACGTCCGGCATCCGACAAGTTCTTCTGCTCGCGGTAAGCGCGCGCCAGCAGCACCACGCGATCTGCATTGGAAGGTTCGGCAGCAACCGCCGCCTCCAGTTCGATCGCTGCCTCTCCGGAAAGTCCAGCCTCCAGTAGCGCTGTGCCGAGTTCCGCGCGGGCCGAGGGCGTTTTCGAGGCCGGTGGAGCGGTATGCAATTTCTCCTGATAGCGGGTGAATTCTTCAGCGGCGCTCCTCGGTTCATGTAGCCGCAGTGAGATCACGATCAACGAGCGAGCAACTTCGGCGTCGGGCGCGATAGCCTCGGCGCGCTGAAAAAGACTTCGCGCGGTGCGCATGCTTTCCGGAGTGTCCGCGGCAAATCGAATCTGGGCAAGATTTATCAGCGCGCCGGCTTGTTTCGGATCCAGCCGAAGCGACGCTTCGAACTCTTTAATTGCTGCCGGCTTACGGCCGAGCCTCAGCAGGATCCCCCCGTGATTATTGCGGGCCTCCGGCGAAGCCGGAGCAACTCGAGCCGCCTCCGCGAACTGACGCTCGGCCTCCGCCAGTTCTCCAGCATGATCCGCAATGAGTCCCAAATAAGTGTGTGCCGCAACACTCCTTGCATCCAGCATCAGCGCGCGCCGGAATAGCTTCTTCGCCCCTTGCGCGTCACCGCGCTCCAGCGCTGCGGCACCCTCCGCCACAAGTGTGTCGGCTCGTTGCGCAACTTGAGGCCCCGTGGATGTTGAAGCATTTCGCGATTGCGTAAACATGACGGGTGGCGCTGAGGCGACAATGGCAACGATCACGACGAGTCTGGGCATACAGAACATGAAATCCAGACTAGCGCAGACCGAGCTGGCGAGAGACACGAAAATCTCGCCAGTCGCTCCAGCAGTCCTCAGAAAAGAAGCTTTAATCCGAATTGAATGACGCGCGGGTCGTAAATGTACGGCTGGTTAATGACGTTAGCCTTTCCGAAGTTCCCTCCATCTCGGATGTCATTGTCCGGCGGGAAATAGCGATGGCGGTTGAACGGGTTGAAGAACTCGGTGCGAAATTCCAGCGAATATCTTTCCGTGAGATTCGTCCTTTTCAAAACGCTCAGATTCTCGCTATAGAACGGCAAGGACCGGGCATTGCTGATTACCGGCGGAGCAGTCCCGAAGAATACATTCGGATCGGCATAGTAGCTCTGGTACCTCGGGTCGGTCACGACTGTCCCAGTGGCACCATCGTTGTGAAATGTTGGCGGCAAGGAGAAGGCAGCTGGATTGAGGAGTTGAAAGTTCACACCGCTCGGGCTATTACCCGTAAAAATAGGCTGTCCGGTAAGATTCGGCCGAATGCTGCTGTAGAAGCCGAGCAGATTGAGGCTGTCAGTGAACACAGGATCCGAATCGAGCACCACCGTCGGAAGCCCCGACTGGTAACGCTGGATACCACTGACTTGCCAGCCGCCCACGATCTTGTCGACGACCCCAGGTTGGGAGAGAAACTGCTTGCCCCTGCCGAAAGGCAGCTCATACAAGTAATTAAACACTGCTACGTGAGCCGCACTGCTAGGAGACACCGTGAGGAGAGATCGGATGTCGTGTGGATTCTGAACCACGTTGTTGATAGGAGAACGGCCGATCAGGTCTTCCGCTGCATTGGTAATCAGCTTCGACCAGGTGTAAGAGAATCCGAACTCAAATCCTTTTGAGAACCGCCGGTCGACCTTCGCCTGCAACGCATTGTAGAAGCTGCGGCCCTGGCTTTCGAGTTGCTGATTGATTTGTCCATATTGCGGGAAGGGGCGTAAAGCCTGTGCCACGCTGCCGTTGAAGCCGGGGTATACGTCCGAAGTGCTTGCCGGCAAGGGCGACCCCACGCTCGCGGCATAGGCCACCTCCGCCGGATTGGCAAGCGCGGACGCTAGAGACTCATTCAACAGCGGGAAGCCCAGCTTCAGAGCATTCAAGGGCACAGCATTCAGCCGCCTGAAATTTGATCGCAAGCGGGTGGCATGACTGCCAATATACCCCACTGAGAACGCCCAGTTTCCGGGCAGTTCACGCTGATAGTCAAAACTGTATTGCAACGTGCGCCCGGTCTTGAAATTGGGATCGAAATAATCTACGTCGCTACCAATAAATTGCCCGTTAGGATCGGGAACCGGGGCGGCGGGATAGGTACTAAGGAAAGAGTTCGCCTGGCGGCCATTGGGAGTCCGCAACATGGTTGTGTTGTAGCCCTCCAGCCCCGAAGTGATGTCGCTAGCGAGCAGCGGGGCATAGTAGATACCGATTCCGCCGCGAACGACGCTGTGTTGATCCAATGAGTACGCGAATCCGAAACGGGGCGCCACGCTGCCGTAATCAGGGTTTACAAGGCCGCGGTTGCTGGCTTTGAGGCCGCCTTGTCCGCCAGCCCCGACGAGGGCGCCCAAGCGCGCGCCGGCGATCTGCGGGTCAGGGTTTGGTACGGTGGGATCGAACCCACGCATACGATTGTGGGCCTCCACGCGAGGATAGGGAATCTCGTAACGTATTCCCAGATTCAGCGTGAGGCGCGGCGTGACCTTGATATCGTCCTGGGCAAAGAACGATGGCGCGAAGTAGCGCCAAGCCGGCTTGACCG
>Ga0209488_10004301_pt1 | contig 11171 bp, 6 predicted proteins | sample Rivendell_Oct201_8_FD_188349 | JGI IMG/M metagenome (GOLD analysis project Ga0209488, IMG submission 188349) | Vadose zone soil microbial communities from the Eel River Critical Zone Observatory, Northern California, USA -... | ecosystem: Environmental > Terrestrial > Soil > Vadose zone >... | reverse complement strand
GGGGGAAATGGCTGACCGCCATGCCACAGCACGGGGTGGCTCTGCGGGTCTTCTGCGTCCTCGTCCTCGTCGTCCTCCCCAGATTGGAAATTCGATGGCTGGCGTTGGCGCGAGGGGAAAGTGTTTCGAGAGATAGGCGACCTTGAGCGAAGGCCTTGAATTAGAGAAAAATTTGAACGCAAGGGCGGACGCGACTGCCGGCTGTCACCCCATTCTCCTTCCTCCTCTTCCTCCTCTTCTCCAGTCGATTCGTCCGGTTCATCCCCTTCGTCATCAATCCCTCCATTTCCATATCTTTCTTCGAAGTTTTCATGAGAGCCTCGCTCGCTGTCGCCCTGCTGTCGAGGAATGATGGAGAGTCCCTCTTCGGAATTTTGTAGGGTATCATGAGGGGTGAAAGGTGGACGTTGTTCATCGGGTTTGTGGATGCTGTCCAGGATCTGCTGCTGCTGCCGGACGACCTCCGGCGAGTTGGAGGAGTCGACGAGATCGAGGGCCCATTTACGTTCGTTCATCTCCAACCGCAGCTGGCTGGTGAACTGCTCTTGTGCCAAAGATCGAATATTATTCATGCTCTCCTCGAATTCGCGTTGTGCGCGTTCGCGACTGCTTTCAGGAGGCTGAGAGTTGAAGATGGCATCGCGTACTGTCCGAGCCTCCTCGACCATGTGTCTGAGCTCATGTTCGACACGCCTGCGCAGGTCAGCTTTCCATTGTTCATCGGGCTCAAGGACGCGACTGTCTGTATGAATTGGTGGCGGATGTGGTGGCGGTGTTGGCGCTGGGGCAGATAGCATTTAGGGTGTGCCTGGATGAAGCGCCGAGGGTTTTGTCGATAACAATCTGGGAAAGCGGAGCTGGTCAATAGCGGGATCACATACAAGGGATAGGCGGATTAGGGACGCTCACGATTGTGCACGGACGTATGAAGTGGGTAGGAGGACTGAGGGCGCCGTATGGAGGGGGTGGTGACAAGCAGGGAGCTCAGAGGGCCTTACGATATCTGTTTGTCGGGATGATCAGCCTCATGGCAAGCCCATGCGGCGAGAAGCGAGAGAGGCCAGACCTGCGCGATATGCAAAGGCGTAATAGACCGCAATGGTGTAGTCGAGTTGGGGCCACGCCGGGTAAGACGTGCCAGGATTGCGGCAGTCCTAGACGATGTCGTCGACTGGAAGAGTTGGTGGAAGGAGGCCCTTCGCTTTCCCTCGCCCGGGCCTCTTCGCTGTCCGTAGCTCAGACCATATTCCCGGCCCGGTTTTCGCTTTCCCACGGCTCTATCACACTCCGGTGAACCCCGAAATAGTCGCTCCAGACCTAGAACTCGGTCTCCTTTAATTCGCTCTATACTCCCCTTTGCCATCGGCGAAAAGCGCTACTTGACCCCGTGAGCTTTCCTCCTTTCCTCGATGCAATTTTTTTTTTGGTTTCGAACGACGCCCCCGCCTCGTTTCCCGGCTTTCTGAGATTTTCCCCCCGTCCTTCTACATACCTCTCGGCACATTTCGCGAGGCAACCTATCTTTGATTCTAATTCGATTGGTTCTACTGCCAGAAAATGCGGCTTGCATGGGTGTGGCCTTCTGCTGGGACTGGATGAACATGTGTCTTTAGCGCCTATAATGTAATCATCGTGGGCCATGGAACTTTCTTTCGCGGCGCGGCCTTGTTTCTCGGCAGACACGTTGCACCTAGCCCTTACTCACAATCTCCTATTCGTACTTTGGGGAAGGACCCCCTTTTTTCCCGTCTCGAACTGCACGGCGCCACTCATCACACCCCGGGGCAGTCAACAGTCAATAGAAGGGTGCACGCGTGCTTTGACCAACCCTTTAAGCTCGGCTTGATCACTTTCTACGCCTGCCACGTCCATGTAGGGGTAAGAAGTACTTGGGTAGGTTTATCTTGATTATCGATGGATCGGACAGGCAATAGCTTTTTAGGTCCGACCGAGTCCCTAAAGAAGCGCACTCCTCCCAAACATAGAGTAAAGTGGCTGAGTCGAAGAACCCTATATATCATAACTCGCTCATTACACTGTGCGTCAGAGGTCCATGCTGCGGACGTACCTTGCTCGTGCATGCTTCTGAAGCTTCCCTGCGCCATGCGTTGCGGCGAGAAACTCCCAAGTTGGCAATCTATTTTACACCTCGTTCTTATCCAACGGCCTGATATCGCGGCTACGTGGGTCACGTCCTTTTCAGTGTGTAGCGGTTTACAAGGTCACCGATTTTCATTAGATCATTTATTAGATCGCCAGCGAAGTCATGGCGATGTTACGACACAGTACATTGGGATGGCTTTCAAACGGCCGATATTGTGATTTAGGGTATCCGGATGATTCTCTGACACGATCCTGACGTAGATGATGACGGAGATATGCTCCAATCAAGTTATCCCCAACTGTTTCTACACGCTCGCTCGTCGTACGTACATACTAAACCACCGTTCCTTCCCAATGAACGGTCTAGATCTCTCTGTCCTCTTTCTTACCTCGACTTTGCTTGCGCGCGACCAATTATCACCTGCTCGTCCCCACTCGTCGCCGTGTGGAAGCTTGGATAATATCGTCCCTTGTACAACCTTTTCCAAGGTAGTTGACCTTGTGTGCATAATTATCTGTCGGAGATGAAAGCTTGAATTGGTCGAATGTGGCGTGACTTCGTGTGCAAGGTGCAGCTTGGAATGCATCAGCCAACAGGGGCATTGTGTCATCGCGAATCACTATTTATAGGGAATCACTCGAGAGACATGATATCATGGGAATATCTATGCTGACCCACAGCCGCCCGGAGGCATACTTGGAGATGGTGAACGGGTGAATCGTGGGCTCTATAGATACAATCCATTGGGTGCACTATCATGATGCATTGTTTTACACGACGCTAGCAAACATGGAGAACGTCCACCTCTCATCCTATCCTTGATTCCCATAGTTCTCCCAATCTTGCCACTTCTCGTCGCTTTTCAGAGAATCGCCGTAGTTTAAACGCAGGGTATTGTTGCTGATCCTTGACGATAGAGAGAGCAAGTCAGCATCCCGGTCCCCCGGGTCACCGTGACCGTAATAATGTTTTATCTCGGCCTCCATCTCTTGCAGTTCCGCCTCTCTTAGTTTCAGTTTCTCTTCTTTTTCTCTAACAGCAGCTAATTTGTGTCGGAGGTCGTCCTCTCGGAGATTCCTTGTCCGACTTTCTTCCCCTATAGTCCTGAGCATCTGTTCCATCTCCGCCTCGCGACTCTGGATGTGTCTTTCTCTCTTCCGTAGCCGTTCTTCAAGTTTCTGCACCTCTGCCTTTGCCACGGTAAGTTGACACTTTACGCATCTCAGTGTAGGCTTCTGCCTCAAACCACTGTCGTACCTTTTCGAAATGCGCCTGCTTCTCTCGCCTGCTGACCTCCTCGTCCTTGCGGCACGCCTCGGCTTCTCTATGCTGTACTTCTGCTTCGCGTTTCTTGAGATCTTCTTCCCGACGTGCTACTTCAGCTTCCATCTGTTGAACAGTCTGCTGAACAACTGCTTCGCGCATCTTTGCAGAAGCTCCCACCTGACGAGCGCTCCCTAAAGTCTGTTGTGCCTTCTCCTCCAGACGAAGTGCCTCGCCCTCTCTGTGAGTCACTTCCTCTTCCTTCCGCTCGACTACGGTCTCCCGCAGAAGGGCTTCGGCCTCCTGTGTCTGGGCTTTGGTCTCCCGGACAAAGGCTTCTGCCTCGCGTTTCTTGGCTTCAGCCTCCTTACGCGTAGCCTCGACTTCCTTCTTCTGCGCAGCCGTCTCGCTACTCTTGGCAAGTCGCTCGGCCTCCTCTAGAGATAGTCGTCCCCTCTCCTCGAGACGACGTGCTTCCTCTCGCTGGACTTTGATCTCCTGCATAACGACCTCGGCCTCACGCATCTTGGATTCTGCCTCGCCGTTCTTGGTTTCATCTTCCTTGTGCTCATCATCAGCTTCATTCTGCGCCGCCGCATCGCGCATCTTGGCAGGAGCTCCTGCTTGACGCGCACTCGCCTCGAACGACTCCGCCGCATAAGGAGACGGCCCCGAAGCGCCTGGTCTGTCGTGCGGTCTGAGGGGCTCGTTGTACGTACGGTTCAACATATCGTTTAACCCCCGTACCACAGTCCACGCACCCGCCTTCACCTTCTCGCGCTCTTCTTCTACGACTCTGGGAAGGATTCGAGTCTCAAATTTGTCAGGGTGCCACCGCTTCAGATGCTCTTTGATTCGATCCTTGTGGCTCTTCCCGTTGGTGTCAGGGGCGTGCTCGGAGAGCACGTATGCGCTGATCGCCGACGTTGTCATGTCCTCCGGCTCGGACGGACGCTTGAACACAGGCCACGCGAAGCTGTTCCATCCCAGGTTGTAGTTATCGCTGGCCCTAAGCTCCCTCCACTTGTTCTCGTGACTCTCGTACAGTCTGATGAGCTCTCCGTGCGAGAGTACTTTCGTGTTCTTGGCCTGTCGATCGCTCTCCAGCCGCTCCTGCTCCCCCCTGAACGCCTCCTACCGTTGTCTCGCATGCTCTTCCGCGCGCCGGGGCCACTCCGCTTCGTAGAACTTGGTCGCGTACGGAGACGTCCGTGGAGCACCCGGTCTTGCACTTGTTTGGGACAGCCACGGCGCCATCGAGAAGGGTTTCGCTGATGACGAGAACGAGGTATTGGTTGCATGTGAGTTACTGGTCGGGCCTGGACGACTTGACGACAACGAAGCGGCATAAGAACTGAAAGTAGAAAATCCTTTGCTTCGATCGCCTGCGGAGCCAGTCGCAGGTTCGGATGGATGTGGCGGCAATTTACCCCACGATACATTCACGTTGTTCTGACGCTCCCGTTTCGCCGTGCACCGGTAGTGTTGAGCCTCCCACTTCTTTTGCTGCGCCTCTCGTTCTCGCAGCAGCCGTATGGAGGGGTGGTGAGAAAAGCAGAGAGTACTGCCAGTTAAGGCCTTACGATAGAGGTGATCAGCCTCTCGGCAGGCCCATGCGGCGAGAGGCGAGAGAAACCAAACCTGTGAGATGTGGGACTCGGAAGCTGTGATAGACCACCAATGGCAGTGGTGTAGTTGAGTCGGGTCCTTTGTCAAGTCCGGAGCCACCTCACGGGAAAACCTGCCCTTATTCCAATTTGATTCGGGCTACGGCTTAGCACGGTCGGACGGAGATGATCGCAGGTTGCAGGGATACACGCAATGGGGTCAACACGTGTACTGTGGCACTGGGCGTCAACGGTGCAATGTTGTATAATCGTCGAGTATCAACCTTCTTTCGCGGCGCGGTCCTGTCTCTCCAAATGACATCGACACATTACATCGGGCCCTTACTCATAATCAACTTCTAATTTAAAGAAGCGCACACGATTTCGGCGTCGCGCATTCAGTTACGTTCTGAGGCACACTCACCTGCCAAAAGAAGTGTGAGGATGTACTTCCGGTTGGCTTGAAGTCTTGAACGTTTTCTACGCTCGCCACGTCCACGTAGGGCTAAGGAATACATGGGAGAGATTATTGATCAGTCATTTTGGACTCGTACGAGCTCTCGTATGAGTTGAAAAGTCGAAAAGGAACCTAGAATCCAAAAAAAAAAAGATTCCCAAATTCATTTTCAGGACGAGTGAAGCACAAAATAACCTTTTTCGAAAAGTAGACAAGTAAAAAAGCTGATGGATATTTTCCTGATGAACGAAGTCTATGCCCTTCATGTGGAGCACGGCGGCGGGCCGAGTCGGTGTTCAGAGAACCACTGTTTTCTAATACTGCCTTTGCGTGGTAGCCGGACGGGACTTGTGGTCTGTGCCTGTCCACTGACAGGGACGAAGGTCCGAGAACTACCTTGCAGACGGGAACGGAGCGCAAGAGGAAGGTAGGAGAGTCCGAGAAGCTGGAAGTACTGTAGTTTGTTTGAAGAGAGAGGTCTCTGGGCCATGACTCACGTGCCGCGGCACGGGATGCCGGGACTCAGCCTTAGGCTGATGCCCAGCGAGCGTCATTCAAGTTTGTCTCCGTCGTTGTCCTCAACTCTCAATTGAACTACAACTGGAAAGAGGAGCTTTTTAGGCCCGACCAAGTCCCTAAAGAAGCGCACTCCACCCAATCATAGAGTAAAGGACCCTATATCATAACTCGCTCATTACGCTGTGCATCCGGACATCCCTTGCTTACATTCCAAGTCCCTGCGCCATGCGCTGCGGCGAGAAACTCCAAACTTGGAAACTTTCGACGACCGAGATCGTGGTTGAGGGCACCCGGACTGCGGACTGTACTCTGACCCGACCCTGACGTAGGCGATGGATACGCTTCCAGTCAAGTTGTCCCCAACTGATTGTCCACGCTCACTCATCGTACGCTCCTGCAGATTCATCGTTTCTTCCCAATGAACGGTCTGTCTCTTTTTCCTCTCACTTTCCTCGACTGCTTGCGCGCGGCCACTAGTCACCCGCTGGTCCCCGTGTGGAAGCAAGGTGCGGCAGCATTTCAGTTTGCGCACGACGATATGGCATGCTGTGAGGAAGATACATATGAACAAATAAGTGGACCTTCAATAAAACCCGGCGAATCGCGCGCTCTATAGGTACAATCCACTGGGTGCACTGGCAGTCTATGCATTATCTTACATGACGCTAGCAAGGAGAACGTCCATCTCCCATCCTATCCTTGTCTCCCATAGTTCCCCCAATCTTGCCACTTCTCGTCGATTTTCAGGGAATCGCGAGAGTTCAAACGCTGGGTATTATTACTGATCCTTGACGATAGAGAAAACAAGTCAGCATCCTGGCCCATACCGTGACCGTAATTCATCTTGGCCTCCATCTCCTGGAGTTCCGTCTCTCTTTGTTTCAGCTTCTCTTCTTGTTCTCTGACAGCAGCCAATTTGTGTCGGATATCGTCTTCTTGGAGATTTACGGCTCGACTTCTTTCCTCTATAGTCCTGAGCATCTGTCCGATTTGCGCCTCGAGACTCTGGATGTGTCTTTCTACCTTCTGCAGCCTTCCTTCAAGTTTCTGCGTCTCTGCCTTTGCCACGTTAGTCGACACTTCAGGCATCTTAGTGCAGGCTTCTGCCTGAAACAACTCTCGTACCTTTTCAAAATGCGCTTGCTTCTCCCGCTTGCTCGCCTCCTCGTCCCTGCAGCGCGCCTCGGTTTCTCTACGCTGTACTTCTGCCTTGCGTTTCTTGGCATCTGCTTCTATACGTACCGCCTCGGCTTCCTTCTGCTGAACAACTGCTTCGCGCATCTTTGCAGAAGCTTCCACCTGGCGACTCAGAGCGCTTTCCAAAGCCTGTCGTGCCATCTCCTCGAGACGACTTGCCTCGTCCTCTCTGAGACTCGCCTCCTCTTCCTTCCGCTCGACTGCGGTCTCCCGCGCCTCGCATTTCTTGGCTTCAGCTTCTTTACGCGTGGCCTCGACTTCCTTCTTCTGCGCCACCATTTCCCCAATCTTGACAGAAACTTCCGCTTGACATGTGCCACTCCCAAGTCTCTCGGCCTCCTCCAAAGACCGTCGTGCCCTCTCCTCGAGATGACGTGCTTCCTCGCGCTGGGCTTCGATCTCCTGCGCAAAGTCCCTGGCCTCACACGTCTGGGATTGGGCCTCCCGGTTCATCCGCTCAAGGTCCTCTTGCTCGCTATCGTCCTGCTGTCGAGGAATGAGGGGGAGTCCCCCTTCAGAACTTTGGAGAGCGTTACGAGGGGTGAAGGGAGGGCGTTCTTCATCAGGGTTTTTGATGCTGTCAAGGATCCACTGCTGTTGCCGGACGACCTCCGGCGAGTTGGAGGAGTCGACAAGATCGAGAGCCCATTTACGCTCTGTCATCTCCAAGCGCAGCTGGCTGGTAAACTGCTGTTGTGCTAAAGATCGAATGTTATTCATGCTCTCCTCGAATTCGCGTTGTGCGCGTTCGCGACTGCTTTCTGGAGGATGAGAGTTGAGGATAGTATCGCGCACTGTCCGGGCCTCCTCGGCCATGTGTCCGAGGTCATGTTCGATACGCTTACGAAGGTCAGCCTTCCATTGTTCATCAGGCTCAACGAGGCGACTGTCTATGCGAACTGGTGGCGGATGCGGTTGCGGTGTTGGCGCTGGGGCAGATAGCATTTAGGTTGTGCCTGGATGAAGTACCGAAGGTGGTGCCGATAACAATATGGGAAGGGCGAGCCAGTCAATAGTGGGATTACATACAAGGGATAGACGGATTATGGATGCTCACGATTGTGCGCGGACGAGGTGCCCAGGAGTAATGAGGATACCGTACGGAGGGTGATGAACGAGCAGAGTGTACAGCCAGTGAAGGCCTTATGATAGATAATCAGCCTCTTGGCAGGCCCATGCGGTGAGATGCGAGAACCAAACCTGTGAGATGTGGGACTCGGAGGCTGTGATAGACCTGCAATGGCAGTGGTGTAGTTGAATCGGGTCCTTCGTCAAGTCCGGAGCCACCTCACGAGAGAACCTGCCCTTATTCCAAATTGATTCAGGCGACAGCTTGGCACGGTTGAACGAAGATGAGGTTACAGGGATACACGTATTGTGGTCAATATGTGTATTAGGCGTCAATGTTCGTGGCGTGGTCTTGTTTCCAATTTCGGCATTACACCCTCTGCCACAGCCACAGAAGTGTGTGCACGTGCTCCCAGTTGGTTTGAGAACACTTTCAACGTCCGCCACGTCCACAAGATTATTGACCGGTCGAATAAGCAATAGTCTCAAGGTATAACGAAGTCTCAGAAAACGCGCATTCGTTTGATAGATACGGAATAGAGCCGCCGCCAGTGTGCCAGTGTTGTTAGAGGTCCATGGGGCAAACATACCTGTGTTAAGCCCTGTCCCTGGTGTCTCTGCCATTGACACAGCTTCATCGGTCTCAGGCTGGGTCACAACGTAATCAGTGCATGGCGGTTTACAAGAGGACTGCCCTTTATACGATTATCATGTGAAGTCTCTGAGTCAATTTGAAGGAACTCAAAAATCCTGCCCTAATTCGACATTGATTAATCATGGTCCGACGAGAGCCTCTCGATTGAGCGTCTCTTTGAGACATGGTCAGATTTGTCAGCCACCGTCCAATCGGCCAGCATGTATACACACACAACCACGGTAATTAGTGGTCTATCTGCAATTGTATGGAAAATGCACTTATTAAGGATAACACACCTATTTTTATTTTGGAGCAAAAGAGTGCGATTCCATGGAGTCCATATTCTCGGTTTGGGGAGGATTGTATCTAGGTTTGGAGCGTAGGTTTAAACCGGCATTGCCGGCACATCATGTGACTTCCGTGGTCGACCGCAACAGCTCCCCCTTTCCATTTTTGCCTGTTTACTTCACGCGCTCTCAAACCACGAAGTCCTCATCCCCTGTCCCTGTTTCTGTCCCACTCGACCGCTCTTGCTGCTTCTGTTGCATTTGAAGATTGATCTCCTTGGGAGGGAACTTGTTCAGACAAAGGCCAAGCTGGGGGCAACCGGACAAGTAATTCCCTACATACGCTGATGACCCGAGCAGTGTCCGAGGCTAGAACCAGCCTGGAAAACCAGAAGCGCAAGACCCGTCGATCCGTCAAGACGAGCGCACGCTGCATCACACATCCGGCACTTCGCACGCAGTGGGAGGTTGAGAAACAAGAAAATGCTCATGCCCAGAGAGAGAGGACTGAAAAGGAGGCCCAGATGGCCACTGAAGACGCTGCGCGCCGAGCCCGAATCCATTCAGAGATTACAAAAAGGACCTTTTCTGGTGCGTTGCTATCCACGCTTTCTCACTGCACTGGCAAACCCAGACATCCAGCAGGATCCCAGATTTTCTGGGCTCTTCCAACAGGGTCAACGGCAGTAGGTAGACCCTAATTATTAGACAGAGTAGCATGTGTTTGAGATACAGTCTTGCAACAGGCCAATTCATTTTTCACCCCTCCTCATTCCCCCGCTCCCCCGCCCCTTGCACTGACCGCACGTTCAAGCTTAGTCACATGTGACATTCGTGACTGGCCGATTGGACAGAGCTGACCCGGTTGATGGGGTAAAGCACAGTACGGGGGTCGGTGATAAGGTGCAACCGCGGCCGGTAACGCTTTCAGTGACAAATCTCATTAATTGTGTGTCCTCCATACAGTTGGTCCCCTATCCCTATCCTCGACAATTGCACTACAGATCGCACTTGCATCAGCCAATAGAAACATCGTGTCATATCGAAACTTGAGTCGTTTCCCAGCGTTCTGAGATTTTCTCCCGGTCCTTCTACATCCCACTCGAACCTCTGGCCCACCTCTCTGTACATTTCGCAAGGCAACCTAATCTTGATTCTAATTCGATTGGTTCTACTGCCAGAAATCGGGGCTCGCATGGGTGTGCCTCTTGCTGGTACTGTGCCTATACTAATCATCGTGGGCCATGGAACTTTCTTTCGCGGCGCGGCCTTGTTTCTTGGCTGACACGTTGCATGCTCACAATCTTCTATTTTTACTTTGGGGAAGGATCCCTTTTTGCCCATCTCAAACTGGACGGCACCCTTTAAGCTCGGCTTGATCACTTTCTACACCTGCCACGTCCATGTAGTATGTGGTTTATCAGCTTTATCGATGAATCGAGCAGGCAAGAGCTTTTTTGGTCCGACCAAGTCCCCAAAGAAGCGCACTCCTCCCAAACATAGAGTAAAGTGGCTGAGTGGAAGAACCCTATATCATAACTCGCTCATTACACTGTGCGTCAGAGGTCCATGCTGCGGACATACGTGTGAACTGGTGAATCGTGGGCTCTATAAATACAATCCATCGGGTGCACGCTATCACGATGTATTGTGTTACACGATGCTAGCAAACATGGAGAACGTCCATCTCCCATCCTATCCTTGGTTCCCATAGTTTCCCCAATCTTGCCACTTCTCGTCGTTTTTCAGAGAATCGCCGTCATTTAAACGCAGGGTATTATTGCTGATCCTTGACGATAGAGAAAACAAGTCAGCATCCCGGTCCCCACCGTGACAGTGGTGATGTTTCATCTCGGCCTCCATCTCTTGCAGTTCCGCATCTCTCACTTTCAGGTTCTCTTCTTTTTCTCTGACAGCAGCTAATTTGTGTCGGAGGTCGTCTTCGCGGAGATTCATGGTTCGACTTTCTTCCCCGATAGTCCTGAGCATCTGTTCGATCTCCGCCTCGCGACTCTGGATGTGTCCTTCTCTC
>Ga0209488_10004300_pt1 | contig 11173 bp, 11 predicted proteins | sample Rivendell_Oct201_8_FD_188349 | JGI IMG/M metagenome (GOLD analysis project Ga0209488, IMG submission 188349) | Vadose zone soil microbial communities from the Eel River Critical Zone Observatory, Northern California, USA -... | ecosystem: Environmental > Terrestrial > Soil > Vadose zone >... | reverse complement strand
ACGACAATGCCTTGTTGGTGGGCACCGATGGCAGGTGTATCCACTGGAGGGGTGGGCAAGGGATTGGGGTCAAGAATAGCAGGGCCGGATGACGGAACGTCGAGAGTGGTAAACGGACGAGTTCCCGGGGCCATAGCAACTTCATTAAGAGCGACAGCCTGAGTGCGGCGGTGGGTAGTGAAAGTCCGATGACTGTCTCCCGCATTCTCGTCATTGTCGTGCGGCGTGCGCGGCGTCGGCTCCCGATGATGACACTGCGTGCTGCACAACGAATACGAGGACAGATCAATCAGAATATCCGAGTCGTTGTCGGCGGTGGAGGCGGCGAATGCTGTGGGAAATGAATTCTTGTCCTCGTGTAGTCCCATAAATACATGCCGGAAGTTCTTGAGGGTAAGGAGGGAGATGCGGTCATTGCTGCTCTGCGCTTTCTGGACAATGGCGTTCCATGATGCGCAAAATTTGAGCTGCAAATCACGGAGAGTGCTTGATCCGTTAGATTGGGAATGTGATGAGGGGAAATGTCTATCAGAGACATCGGTATGGATGACCCGATGAGCAAGGTCGATGAAGCTGGCGAGTGGGACGGCGTCACCAAGGGAAAGGTATGTTCGAAGAAGATCTTCCGACACGTCTAGTTGGTCCACAGCGAGGGAAATCCAACGGTCGTTGCGGTTCGGGGCGGTTGCGATAATGCAGGAGACGATGCTATTTATATGCCGCTGATAGCTTTCATGGTTGCTCTTGTCCCAGAGAATAACCCGTTTCAACGGATTTGAGTAGTTGAGGCCACTTCCCGTTCAGGATGTTGTCGAAAAGACGCGAAGTTTCCCCGGGTCCAAGTGCCGCATGGGATGCATTCAAACAGACGATCAGACGAGAATTTCTGACATCCTCAGTGACTGTATTGGAATCGAATGTGCGGCCTAGGAAACCACGTAACACCTGTTTCAACTTTCCCTGTATCCCAGCGTGATTGGTGTGACAGTGCCTAAAGAGTTCAGGAACGGCTTCAAAGAACTCTTGCACTGCATCATCTTCACCCAGAGCGTTCAAAATCCAATCCAGGACATAGAGGTCGACCTTGGACGATGGTTTCGAAGCGACTTCCTCGGCTTTCACAGCTATATCCTCGAAGGCCTGATCGAAAATACCCCAGACTTGATAGTTGAAGCGACTACGAGGCATGAGAAAAAAGCAGACCAAAGCAGTTGAAAGTGAAAGAGGCACTGTGGAGAGCGGCGTGTAGAGTAGGCTTCCGCGCTGGAAGAGTGGTAACAATGTGAGGAACATGTATAACAGCAACGAAAAAGCAAATAGAGAAAATATGACACCAAAGATAATGAGGTTCAAATTGAAGAGGAAGATGAGGAGGCCGATGATAAAGAGGAAGGCGGAAAGATGTAGAAAGCAGGGCAACAACGAAACAACGCATTTGATAAACAACTTATCCACGCTGTGGAAAAATAAGATATGGATCCTCGCCTGTGTTCTCGGATTACGTTGCTGTGACTGAGTGTACCTGAGGTACCGAGGCGCCCATTGTTGCACTAGCTTCGCTGAGGTAGCACAGGCAAGATTGAAATTCAAGCTCAAGAACCAGCATAGGTTGACCAAGATTGCGGAAGTTGGCTGAGAGAAGGGAGGTGGTTGAGCCACTGCACTGGCAGGCGGGTTAGATGGACGAGGTGGATTTGCTTCACCAAGATGTCCTGGAGATAAGCATTTGTGGTATCTTGGGGACTCGGCCTTAAATCCTGGATAGTCATGGCGAGGAGTGCAGCGACAGCGGCAGAGAATAAACCCGCCTATACACTTCCTGTTGGCGCCTGGGTGGTGTGAAAGATGACATGAGGACTCACGAAAATTAGGATCGTATCGGCATCCTTTTTCCAACGACCATCTTAGTATCTTATTCATCTGCCATTTTCGAAAGCATGGAGAAGAAAGATCCAGAGCCATCGCCAACGCTGGGGTCTTCAGGCCACGACACACGGGGTAGCGACTGGCGCAGTTCGAGGTGGTAGCCCTCTAAGTACATGGGTGAGATTGATTGAGACAAAATAGTGCAGCAGTACATATACCCCGGGAATACCCTTTCTCTTCATCTGGAAGTATACCCTGAGACATCGAAAAGGGTGATTTGACGGAAAGATTTCAAGGTTGGACGTTGAGCGTCGAATTTACCTTGAGGATTCAACGTTGAATCCTCGAGGAAAACTTTTAACTTCCGACCGTTTCGTGGTAGGACACGGAGCACACATGCTGCATGAACGCATGGCATGACTCGGACGTGTGACGATCCCTCCAACACCTCCGAGTTATCAGATCAGGTGGGAAACTTGGGGATAGCAGCGACACAACAGGCAAAATTACTGTAATCAACGTTGAGTGGAAGTTGAAATGACTGACCATGAATATACCCTTCGGTCCCTTCCATGGTTCATCTGGATGATCCTTCTAGCGGGTCCAAGTCGAGTGTGCATTGGACCATTAGCCTAGCGGAGTTTCAAATTCAAAGCAGAGCACTTGTGGAGGAAAAAATTATTCCCCCGCTGTAGATGCACAGGTACCACTACACCCAGGATGGGGTGTCCTTTTGTTCCTTCCTAAGCGGGCGCGTAGTTTATGGTGCACAAAGATAATGTTAGGCCATCAATTACCAGGCGGTGATAAGCCAGTTCCACCCGGCCCGGTGGCGACTGCTCGCCGTACGCATTACATAACCGTAACTCGTAACTTCGTGTAGAGTGGTGTGTCGTCACGAGAACTAGAAGAAAAGCTAGCATGTTAACAAAAAGTAATGTACAGCAACCACAGCACCGAGTCCTCAGTCAGCAGGGCGTTAATTCAAATTTTGCAGCTTCATCCATTCCTTGTCGTTAGCATTAAAGTCCACGCCCTTCCCCTTCCACCACTCCCTCGCCCGCTCTCCACCCCCGATGGCATCCTCAAGAGCCTCCTCGACGTCACACATCCTATACTGAACTGGCAAGCCGCTCCTGTCCCACCATTCGAGGATCTCTGGCCGGTCATGCCGCGTAGCGCCTACCAGCACGTCCTGATCAAAGAACAACTGAAGCCCACTGTTCATCCACCAATGGAGCACGTCGATGTGGCCGTGACAGCTTGCATGATACAGCGCCTGGCGATCGTACGTGTAGTCGAGGCCAGAGTGCGTCCACCACGCGAGCGCGGCGACGTGTCCTGCCGCGCTGGCGTTATCCATGACACGGCCCACCTTGAGCGGGAGCCGCGCGCGCTGCTTGCGCCACCACTCCAGGACATCCAATCGGTTCTTGGCAGAAGCGTGCTCGAGCGCGGCCTCCGTGTATTCGAATGGAAGGCCTGATTCAAGCCACCAGTCGAGCGATTCGACTTGGCCGGCGCGCGACGCACCGTCGATTGCTTCTATGATGGCATGCGAGTCGGGAAGCGGAAAGTCTTCAGGGTACACCGTATGCATGGTCTGCCACCAATTGAGTACATCAACGCGCCCATGATGTGCGGCGGTGATCGGAATTAGGTGGCGGCGGAAGACTTCGCTAAAGAGTGAATGGCAGTGGCGGAAGAAATAGGCGAGTATGTGGATATAGGAGAAGCGGACGATGAGCCTTGCCCCGACAGAAGTTGGAGGGAAAAAAGTTGGTTCACAAGAGATTAAGAGGGGCAAGTAGCCGGTGAGAAGCGCGTAATCTGTTGGGGAAGCTCGTGTCCATGGCAGAGGCTGAGGTAGCGAGGTGGGCAATCCCACGGCTTTGGATAATTCCCAGTCGCCCACGTGGTCCATGATATCAGCCATGATCTCAACGGGGAGGGGAGGAATGTGCGAGGCCCGGGGACGGAAGTTACGGGCGGTTTGCGTGGAGGGTTTTGATTTCACTGACTGGGAGGGAAAGGATGACTCGGCAGAGGACGACACACCAGATTGAAGACTCAAAGTTTTTGGCTGATCGGTACATGATGGGGATTCCGGTAAGGGAGAAAAATGAAGGTCGACTGGTTCCGTGTCGTCGCTGATTGGATCACATCGCACGGTTGTGGGGGGAGAAGCGTACAAGCGTAGGTCGTAGTGGGCAAGCCTACAGGCAAGCTCCAGCTGGTTTCCCTCCGTGGAAAGCGACCTCACTGAACAGAACAAGTGCAGTTGTTGATACGTCAATCGTCGGTAGGCATCGTAGACCAGATCGACGGAGGATGGCGAGAGCAGGGTTGAGGGCTCATTTGAAATGCGGTCAACTAGGCAAGACTGCAAACATGTCAATGTCAATCTGTGGGCGCTAGCCCCTGCAAGAGATCTTATCATCATACCTCCACTTCAGAATCCGACGTCTGATAATCACGATTCCCAATCCCCGAGTCTGCCACTGAGGCCGGACGCGTCTGTACCATTCACCGCGGTGTTCAAAAGAGGGATAATTTGAGCGGATAAAAGGGATGCGGTGGGACTATCAAGATTTTGGATGGGCTCAACTGGTTGTCAACGTGGTCGTCCAACTGTACTCGGCCCGCCCGGGACGTCCTCAATTTATATTTATTCCATGAAAAAGAACGAAATATAAGTATGGGGACCAGCCTGAAGACTTCGCGTAAATCACGATCCTAGAATGCATTATCTATGACCTAGACCTAGGCCATCAGGTGAGGGGGTGTTTGCGTGCAGCGGTCTACGTCAAGTTACAATTTCGTGCACAAATTTCTCTGCTCTGGAACAATGTCGTTTCCCTTCCCCTTCACCAGGAAATCCCTTATATTGGTGAGGGCTCGTACTTCCATCTTCTTTTGTGTGTCGCGTGTCTCGGTTCCCATGTGTGGGAGAAGCGCAGCGTTTGGAAAGTCAAGGAGTCGTGGATTAACCGCGGGCTCATTGGGATACACGTCCAGTCCAACAGCACCCAACTGCCAAGGGTCGTGAGCAATATCGAATGGCTTGATCGGCAAAAGGACTCACATGCCCGTCCTCTAGCGCTCTGATCAACGCAGCCTCGTCAACGACCTTCCCTCTGGCAGTGTTCACAAGGACAGCGCCTTTGTTGAGCTTCCGAATCATCCCTTCGTCGACAAGGTGTTCCGTATCCGGTCTTAAAGGAGCGTGCACGCTCAGCACGTCCGCGAGGCTCAAAAACTCGTCCATCCGCTCCTGTTCGAAATACTCGCACCAATCCGGGGCATCCTCCACCTTCCTCCGCGAGTGGTAGATGATGCGCATCGGAAATGCATGGGCTAGTTCCGCCAGACGGAACCCGATTCCCCCAAGGCCAAGAATTGCCAGTGTCTTCCCGGTAAGGTCGTGAGTCTGGGACGCCGAGATATCGTTCTTCCAATGTCCGGCGCGCAAGCTACGCTCGCCCTTCGAGAAATGCCGTAAGGCCGATATCATCAGATACAGTGCCGTAGTCGCAGTTGCGTCATCAACGGCAATAGGCGTGTTGGAGACAGTAATTCCTACGGGTGAATGAGCAAAGGGGTCACGCCAGGGCTGGGTAGCCTGGGCGCAGTTAGGAAGCTGATTTGACGTACCCTTTTCTGCGCACGCCCTGACGTCAATTTGGTCATACCCTGCGCCGTTGTGCGCTATCCACCGCACCGAGGACGGTAACCCCTCCAGAAGCGCTCGGTCGAACACCCCCACGTGTTCAGAGGACTCGTTTGTACGATAAATTGCCACTGTACGTTCGTATCTTCCCCCTGATTTCATATTCGCGAGAAAGTCTGCACGGTCGAGGGAATCCATGCGCTACGAGGAAGAGTAATGGGCCATGCAATGAGTGAATACGCAAGCGGCGGAAAAAGAACCCCACTCACGACGACTTCAGCTAGACCCTCGAACAGCTGCTTTGATTCCTCGTGTGCCCATACGATATCACCTAGATCGTGGCTCACATATCCGATCGCACAATGGAGACGCAGTGCGCACCGCAGAACAAAACGCGAGGTAGAACCATGATTCGGGCACGCTAGGGTGCTTCAGATAAAGGAGATCGATAGCGGCACATTTGTGATTCCTCGGGGAGAGAACGCCTTATATCTCGCCCCACAACTTAACTCCTAGCCGAGGCGGCGGAACGGTCCGTGGGACGTCCTCGACTGACGAGCCTTCCCTTCCCTTCCCACAGGCCAGGACCGAGTAACAACTGGCGCCCGGACTTACGTACTAAGGTGGAATAAAAAAACCCATATATTCAAACAAAAGTGTCAGGGGTGAACCAGTGAGCGGTTGCCAGGGATGATAGTAATCCTACTACAATAACGCTCTAGTCTATTTATTACCTGAACCGTAGCGCGTCTTACGACCCCAGTCAAAGGGGACGTAGCGATACTTGATCATGTGTCTGCAAAAAAACCTGGTGAAAAAGGGTTCAGAAGAAGAGGTGCCTGACTTACTGTAACTGCCTTCTCATAGTCAACACGAACAGGACGCAGAAATACATCACAAGGATTGGCCAATATACTGGGACGTCGAATACGGACGAAAATGTCATAAAGAACGAGATCAAGGTCGCGCGTGTAGTGGATAGCCTGTATTCGTAGTGGTTGGAGTAAGAAGCTGCCCAAGATACGTTTTAGGGAAAAGGGTGTACCAAAATTGCCATTCTGGAAGCCGGCGAACGAATGGGCGGAACTCGTCATCACGGGAGCTAGGAAGCGGTGAAGGCGTGTCACTTTCGCCGCCTTCGAGTTCGTCTGCCATCAAATCATCCTGGAGAGACGGGTCGAATTTTGGCTGTAGGAAGGCCAGTAGCAGATTGAGGAGGTAGATGGCATGCGCGTCTAGGGACATAGACATAAGAAAGGGGTCACCCATACGAGAACGTTGATTCTACTCACAGCAAACTGTAAATAATGATTAGGCGCCGAGGTCAAGGTCAGCGAACGGAGAGGGGTAACGCACCGATATACCACTGTGTACGTCAAATACGACATGTGAGCGACAGAATTTCAAGATTATTTGGAGTTGGAGGAACACATACGCCTTGCGCATACAGGATACGGAGCTCGAATACAGCGATTGTTACGGTAGTTCCGATCCACCGAGAGAAAATGTGAGGGGTAATCCGGTCAAGTTGCTGCTGATATTGCCGCTTTAGGCGGGCGTATGTCGCTGGGATGTTTTGTAGAGAAGCGGAGGTCTCTCCAGCCGCGTCCGAAGAAGACATCATATTGGCTGACCCCGTTGCTCGACGTAGACAGGTCGACTTGAAGAGGAGTCGGGTGAGCCCTTTTGGGTATTATACGAGTAAGTATAATAACTCGGGAGATGAGGAGAAGTACGACGAGGGACGGGAAAGGAACCTTGGGTCGATAGAGCAGAGCAGGCAAGAGCGGGACGAGACGTGCTGGCGACGGTTGACAGCAGATTATGTAATAACATCAGGTGATCTATCGCCAAGAAGACCATTTCCGGAGGATGTGCCTACCACGACTACTGTAGCACGAAATCACACTGGCAAGGGCCAATTAGTTGCCAACAGAGAACTCACTGCTCTCACACTCACACTAGTTCTGGCGGTGTCGCCGTGGCAGCCTTCTCTGCAACGTGCCCTTCTATCATGTGTTCTCATCCGCAGCCGTTGCGTTTATTCAAAACGTGGGCGCTCCGCGGCACGTGCAAAAGAAAGAGAAAAAACACAAACACAAATCATTTACACCTGGCGGAGTGCTACTCCGGTGCTCCTCGTGCGTGCGCAGCTGGCGCTGACACAATATTAATTCCGGGAGACTGCTTTCCTACGCGACGCGAATGTTCACGTTCACGTTCTCCTTGAGCTAGTCACGTGTTTTCCTGGATCTAGCAGTAGTAAAGTGCTGGCAATTGGAACAGTTCCGCGGTGAGCTATCGGGTGAGTTTATTTACAAAACCTTCTCAATGCGGACGTGTACTTTAGTGGAAATGGTAGCAGCCAGACCCGTCCTCAAATTGTAACAGCTCGCAAAGTCGCAGCTTTCTCCGTCGATGGATGTCACAGCGCAATTCAGAGTTGACAATGAAATAAATAAGGAGAGGAGCGCGACCTAGTTCGAGTGCACATACAGCGATCCCCGATCAATCAGAGAGGTCAACTACATGCTTGTCGCTACAATCTGCATGCAACCACTATTTATGCCCTATTTAGACCGAATAGAATGAAGGACTCACAAATACTGATCGAAACAATGCCCACCATCCAGTCATGAATATCACTACTTCATCACCGCAGACCTTACAGTTGGTGTCAATGCGTAACAGAAGGCGATTCAAGAGGGATCACTGACCCCTTATATCGGAATGGCACTACGTCTAGAGAGACGAGGGCCGGGGTCGGTTGTAGATGGGGTAACAGAGACGACAATGCCTTGTTGGCTGGCACCGATGGCGACTGTATCCATTGGAGAGGTGGGCAAGGGATTGAGTTCAAGAATCGCAGGGTGGGGTGACGGAATGTCGAGAATGGTAAACGGAGGGGTCCCTGGGGCTATGGCAACTCCATTAAGAGGGACAGCCTGAGTGCCGCCGTGGGTAGCGAAAGTGCGATGACTGCCTCCCGCATTCTCATCATGGTCGTGCGGCGTCAGCTCTCGATGATGACCCGGCATGTTACACAACGAATACGAGGATGGATCATCCAGGATATCCGAGTCGTCAACGGTAGAGGCGGAGAATGCCGTGGGAGATGAATTCTTGTCCTCGTATCGTCCCATAAATACATGCCGGAAGTTCTTCAGGATAAGGAGAGAAATCCGGTGATTTCTTCTCTGCGCTTTCTGGACAATGGCGTTCCATGATGAGCAGAAATTGAGCTGCAAATCACGGAAAGTGATTGATCCGTTAGATTGGAAATGTGAATGTGATGAGGGGAAATATCTATCAGAGACTTAGGGACGGATGACCCGGTGAGCAAGGTCGATGAAGCTGGCGAGTGGGACGGCGTCACCAAGGGAAAGGTATGTTCGAAGATCTTCCGATACATCTAGTTGGTCTACAGCGAGGGAAATCCAAGGGTTATTGCGCTTTGGGGCGGTTGTGATAATGCAGGAGACAATGCTTCTTATATATGATTGATAGCTTTCATCACTGTTATGGCCCCAGCTTATCAACGAATGTCCCATTTCAATGGACTGGAGCAGATTTGGCCATCTTCCATTGAGAATATCGTCGAGCATCCGCGAGGTTTCCTTGGGCCCAAATACCGCATGGGAGGCACCTAGGCAGACGATCAGACGAGAATATCTGACGCGCTCCACCACCATGTTGGAATGGAACGTGCGGTTTAGGAACCCATCCAACACCTGCTTGAACTTGCCCTGTATCCTAGCATGGCTGGCGTGAGAGTGACTCAAGAGGTCGGGAATGGCCTGAAAGAACTCCTTCACTGCGTTATCTTCACCCAGAGAGTTTAATGTCCAGTCCAAGAGATAGAAGTCAATGTCCGGTGACTGATTCGAAGCGATAGCGTCTGCGTTCTTGCCTACATCCTCAAAGGCCCAACCGAAACCTTGGAAACCCCAGCCTTTATAGATGAACTGCTCACCACGAATGATGAGAAGGACAGCAATCGCAATTGATAACAGCGAACCGGGAAATTTGGAAAGTGGAGTGTAGAGAAGGCTTTCATGTTGGAAGAGCGGCAAGAACGTTAAAAACGCATATGCTGCCAAAGAAACTGCAGAAAAGAAATGTATGTGACCGAAAATAATGAGATTGAGTTCGAAGAGAAAGGCGAGGACGCCGATAATAAAGAGAATGGAAGAGATATGTAGAAGGCAGGGCAACTTTACGACTATCCGTTGGATGGAAAATTCATCCATGCCGTTCGCCCGTGTCTTCGGATTACACCGGGGCAAATCCAAGCTCAAGAGCCAGATTAGGTTAACCAAGGTCGCATTCGCCGGTGGGGAGAAAGGAGGTGGCAGAACTGATAACAGTGGACGGACTCAAATGAGACACATTTGATTCAGCAAACAATCGGTTGATGTTCTTGAGATAGAAGTTCGTAGTATCTTGGGGATTTGGCCTCAGGTCCTGAACGGTCACTGCGAGCAGCACCGCAACAGCAGCAGAGAATAAACCTGCCTTTAAGTTTCCGGTTTCGCACCGATGGTGCTATAGAAAGATGACATAAGGACATACGAAAACTAGGATAGTATCAGCATCCTTTTGCCAGCGTTCAACCATCTCAGTATCTTCTTCAGCTTCCATTTTCAAAAACATGGAGAAGAAAGATCCAGGGCCATCGCCAACCTGGGGTCTTCGAATGACGACACCTTGAGTAGCGACTGGCGCTGCTCGAAATGGTGGTCCTCTAGTAAGCAAGCGGGTGAGATTGGCTGAGATAAAATAGTGCAGCAGAGCATATACCTCGAGTATTCCCCTTCTCTTTATCTGGAAGTATACCCTGAGACATTGAAAATTTGTTAAGCAGCAAGATGTGTAGAAAGATGATTTGACGGACACTGCAGATTTTAAGGGTTGGGAGTTGGCCCTACAGCGGGACTTCTCTGCTTGAACTAGTGTCAGTGTCAACATCCGTCGAGTTGTACGGTCCAAGGGACGTGGGTGTGTCCTTTCTTGGTCGAGTTCATTCATTCTGTCATGAGCGGACGCAGCAAAGCAAGCTTGGTGGCTCCTTCCGGAAACCTTTGAGGACATAGTGAAGACATGCCCTGTGCTATCAACAACGTTGGAGTCTCGGTTGATAAGTGACCTGGCCACAACTGATTGAGGTGGCGCCGATTCCGGAGTCCCTCATATGTTGATGGAATTTCCATGGAGAAGACAAGTCAGTGCAATGAAATTAGAAATGTAGAAACCAGAGTAAGCAGACTCCGAGCCCGGCGGGGGGCTTCTACAAACATTTTCGCGGGAACTTGAGGCGACAGCCACATCCACTCATTATGTAATCAAATACCTGCTGAAAAGCCTTGAGGTTATTCGCATCTCAAGGCGGCGTTTCAGAGATAATGATAGGGCCATTTAGAGGTACCAAGTGACAAATGACGATTTTCTGACTCGTTTTACTTGACATGAATATTATTTAACACGTGATCCGCGGTAAACTCGTTCGGCGGCGTCATCGCACAACCAAATCCCGCACTGGCACGCAAGTAGGACTGACTCGAAAGAGTTCAAGACAGATGCGCCCTTTTCTCACACATTAACGCTCACCTTCGGTCGAGGTATCCGTAAAGGTTGAGG
>Ga0209488_10004299_pt1 | contig 11173 bp, 15 predicted proteins | sample Rivendell_Oct201_8_FD_188349 | JGI IMG/M metagenome (GOLD analysis project Ga0209488, IMG submission 188349) | Vadose zone soil microbial communities from the Eel River Critical Zone Observatory, Northern California, USA -... | ecosystem: Environmental > Terrestrial > Soil > Vadose zone >... | reverse complement strand
CGAATCATTGACGTTGAACAGAGAGAAAAGAGAGAGAAAGAGAGAGAAACCACACCCAGGCGCGAAAGTGTCCCTTTTTTTTTTTAGAGTTCGTGATGAGCAGCGTCCTCTGCAGGTGGCAACGGCTGTTCTTTCAGCCCAGTAATCTTCATGTGAATGTGAAGGAGCGTCCGGCGCTGATACTCTGACAATGCATCTTCCTCCTTGTACTGCGAGTCCATGAAGTGCATCACCTTCTCCACCGCCTCTAGAGCCGCCGTCGCAGAGGGTATCGAAGGGGGGAGGCCCTCCGTGTAGCAGTCAAAGACGTGCATGCGTTGCTGCCGTTGCCTGGGCAGGGGAAGTGGATATTCCTGATTCGCAGATGGCACGTGGTCCGGGACGCCAGGGTTGTATCTACCGGCAAGGTCGGCCGGAGGCTGATCAGAGGACGCCGAGGTGAGCGAGGTGAGAGCGGAAGAGGGTGCACCGTCCGAGCCGGCAGTCTGAAGTCCGGACGGAGCCAGCGCACGGGTAGGGGACTCCATGCGCACTGGGGACGGCAGGCTGTAGTCAGTGCCGCCCCCCTGAGAGCCCGAGCCGCCAGTGTCCGCACCCGATTCGACGGACACGTTCCCCGGCCGTGGCGTCGAGGACCTCCTCAACGTGTCCTCCACCGTGTACAGGTCGTTTGGCAGATAGTCCGCGATCGAGAGCCCAAAGTGCTGCGCCGAGTCTGCACCCACGCCGTGGAGGCGACCTAACCGTGCGTTTCTGCCACTGCCGTGGAATTGACCCCGACGGATGCCGTGTCTGTGCTTGAAGTTCTCGACCCAGCCGGAGCTCGCCTTGAATTTGTCTTCGGGGATCTGAAGCTGTTTCGCAACCTCTTTTGCCTTGTTGCGGATCACCGAGTCGGTGAGCTGCACCTTCTTGTCACGGCACTCGTACAACCACTTGGCAAGCTCGGACTCGATCTCCGGAAATTTTGACGGCCTTCATAGACGGAAAGGCGCTTAGGGTATTGCGTGGAACGGCGAAATGGAACATACCTGTGTTTAGCGGTGTGCGGCTCCTCTCCGTCCGGCACGTTGAGCCATTTACTCTTCTGTTTCAGAATCTTGGACACCGTGCTGCGTTCTACGCCCCACTTATTTGCGATGTCCTCTTGCCGGATCCCAGGGTTCTCCTGGTGGTAGAGGCAGATTTCCTTACGTTGGTGATTGAAAAGCCGCTGTTTGCGTGGCTTGCCGATGAGTTTCTGGAGGGCTTCTCCTGAAGGGTATTTGAAGAGCGGCCGATCAAGGTCGGACCTTATGCTAGTTCCCTCTGTGAGGCTGGTGATCGCAGAGGCCACGCTGTGCGCGCCGGGTGAGACAGCACGGGGGCTGAAGGCCGGACCGGGGAATAAAGGGAAGGAATACTCGGGAGGAACCGATGAGGCGGCGTACAACGACGGCAGTGGCGGCACAGAGAGGGGGTCTTGATGGGCAGAGATTGGGGTGTTTGAATGCTCTGACGGTTCCCCTGAGGGCATGCCGTCAGTGGGCGTCATTGAACGCGACGGTGACAGCTGGGTAAGTGGAGGGAGCTGCGCGGAAGTAGTTAGGCGGAGAAATATTAAGGAGATAAAATGGAATCAAAGACACGCACGTCTTGTGTTTCACTCTGGGAAGTGGACTCTGTACCCTCCTGCTGACCTCCCGGGGGCTGAGGCGTTCCGCGCAACTGCGCGGCCCGCGCCTGGCGGCGGGTCAAGACACCGCGATGGGGACCAATGCTGCTCTCGATTTGAGAGCTCGCAAAACTTAGTGGCACGGGGGTGCTGAGCTGCATTCGGGGTTGAGGATTATTATGGGGGTGGTGATTATAGAAGACGGCGGGTGAGGGAGCAGTATAAGGCAAGGTATGGATAGGCTGGTGCATCAAAGAATACATTCTGGCGTGGTCGGCTTGCGAGGTAGACATAAGGGCATGGTTCTGAGGCGACCACGACGAAGTAGAGAGGGACGGGTGGAAAGAAGAGCGGTTGTGGTGAACGGGATCGGTGTATTGAGTCGAGTACACGAGTGTCTGAGCATCGGAGTACGGGTGAACGGCGTTCATTGTCTTGAGACGTGGGGCATGCGCAGGAGGGTAAGGAAGTAAGGAAGGGGGGGGGTGATATAAGGGAAAGACCCTTAGCGGGGCAGTTGAGAGGGGGGAAAGAAGAGGCTGCCCCGAAGAGGGAATGGAGGGCAGGGCACACACTCAGTCCGACTGACCGAGATTGAGTGCTAAATGTAAGTATTACACCCCGGCCCGGGCCCGGAAACGGGAAATCGGTCAAGTCGAGTCCCCACCCCATCCTCCTCCCATGGCGATATCCATCTTATGAGCTATCATCAATATCCAATCGCGTCTCTCCCAGCTCGCGGGCGCCTTCCTAGTTCCTCTTCGCCGCTTATGGTCAAATCCGGATATTGTAATCCACCACAATTTCAGTGGCGTTCCATCTCGCGCCATTCTCTGGTTCCCTTTTCTCCCCCCTTCCCCCCTCCCCTCTCTCTGTGAGTCCATGAGATGAGCTACGCGTGTGCTGACAAAGAATAAATCATCCCTCCCGGTTATTTCCGCATCTCTCTCGTACACGCGTTTTACAGCCTGCCATGGGCTAGTCAATTCAGACCAATTTCCTTTGCATGGCGTCCTGTAACCACCAAGTTCCCTGTCAGGAAGAATTTCTCCTTAGAAGCTGTCATATCAGGAGTACTAGTATCCCGTGTCTCCACTAGATCGCCCGGAGACATCGCGGACCTCCGAGCTGTTTGCGTACCGCACGACTCAGGGTCCTGGGCCTTTCCAGACTGGACAATGATGGCCCAATCCTCTCTGACTCAACCAATCCTCGCCCGGTGTGACTTTCAGCCCCAGTTCGGAGCGGGAAGGGCCCTCAAATGTCACCACCCCCACGGTAATGTCCCGAGATGGCTTTTCCGGTCCTGCAGGCTGTCACCTGTCTCTCTCCTCCCATCCTGGGCGCAAATGAACGCCTCATGCCCAAAGGCGCCTTTATCGCCCTAATCGCGCTTCCACTGGACTTTGCTCCTCATCGATAGGGCAGGTGCGGTCCCAGGCCGTCTCGGCCTTGCGCCTGTCACTCTCATTTTGTCACCCTACTGCTTTCTTTGGAAGTCACCCACGGTCCTATCCGCTTGTCCGGGCCTACGGTTCTAGGTGCCAATGTGGCTAATTGGTCCCGGCATTATGATACCCAGCCTAAACAAGGTTCGTCGTGACCGTATCTTTAACATGGGCGTTTCTTGTCTTCTCCTCCGTTTCCGCGACTTCCTAACACTCTACGATATACTGTACAGTCAGCAAACCCAACCCTGAGATCGCCTTTCTAACCCACACGTAGAGAAATGTTAGCAATCATTGTTCACTGGTTGTTCTTGCCCCGTTTCGTGATCTTATGGATCTCGACCCAGCTAGGCTGTTCTCCTGACCCCTCTACGTCCAGACTGTCGGATTCAATAAGCTTCTCTTCTGACTCCCCTCTTTCCCCTCCTTCCTGATGGAAATATTTGTTCATCTACGCCTATTGCGCATTGCGTCTTCTCCTAGCGACTCTCCCTTTGCGACATTAACCACCCCGATAGCGACTAGCTCGCAAGCAGGACCTGCGTAAACACAAGTCAGGGTAATGACAGTGCGCAGAGGGTACTACCCCACATTGTATTGTAATGTCCCCCATGTCGTTCTAGGTTATTCTCTGTCCCTGCTTTCATTTGTGACCCCAACGTATAGCCGGCGCAGAGCCCCTCGATCATTTTCTAGATTGGGTTGTGTTAACCTTCATTCATTGGCGTCACACCTTCCGACAGGATCTCAGCTTCCCCCAAACGAAAACTCTACGATGATTTATAGTCTGAAAATTTGTCCTACTTGGCCATTTCTAGCAAGCCCTTCCAGATCGATAACCAGGGTTCGTCCACCCATAGCCCAGCTCTCCACTGTTTGCCCGTCCACCACAAACGTTCCCCACACCCCATGCGTAAAAACGAGGTCTTTGTTGCGTAAACCCTCCCATGGGCACCAATGACCGGGGTACACCAGCCATGAATTTCACGAGTAGTCAAAAATTTCCCGTGAGGATTTGAATAACAAAAGCATGTGCAGGGCCGTGGGAGGCAGGCAAGTCGAATGACGCGCGACGCGCGTTCCCTGGAGTCAATCGCCCCACGCCACCATGGCTGTCCTCGTGTTGCTGATGCCCCTATCACAGCGTCCTTACGGAGCTGTGCCGTGACAAGTTCCGGTATTCTTTTTTTTTTCTCCCTCCCTCACGGTCGCGAAGGCCCTGCCCGGACTCGCTGCGCGGTAGTTCTTCTTCCTCCACCCCACTGGCTTGATCGTGAGGATGCACTTCGTTTGGGTTCTTCTCGGGCGGGCATTTCCCCCGCTGTGTAATACTTCTCCGTTGTATCTCCAGAGACATTTTTCAAATTGTGAGGGCTTCAGTTGCAATACCAATTCAGTTCATCGGTATCTCCTACGCTGGTAGATGAGACGATACTGGTTCCGAGGTGACCGCCTATACGTACCGTTTTGAGGACCCGAGAAAGCGGTTTACATTGACCTCATATTCCGCATGGTGCTTCCATATGTGCCTGTTTGATGTGTCAGATAAACGTACAAGCTAACAGGGTCTCAGACATACACCCTATGCCTTCTCCACATCAGGAGTCTTCTCTGCGCAGCCTCACTGCGGCCTCGAGCCCAGTGCATCACGTGTTAAAGATAGAGCACGTGCCCGAATTGAGGTCACGCGGCTGAGTCCGACTCGTCGCTTTCGCTCTCGCTTCGGTTCACCGGGAGTTCCACTCGAAGGGATACGGCGAAATGTCTCCCATACGAGAGGTATGGGCGCCCAATCTCGACCTCGAAATGCGGAATATACGGGATCTCATAGACAAATATCCGTTCGTTGCCTTGGTATGCACACACCTCCCGCCGCGCGCGGAACACACATGCCGCCACGCACCAACCTGACGCATCCCATGCCCCCCCCCCGTTCCAGGACACAGAATTTCCCGGCGTAGTCGCACGTCCAATAGGCAGTTTCAAGACCTCGTCGGACTACCACTACCAGACGATGAGATGTAACGTCGACCTGCTCAAGATCATTCAGATTGGTCTCACGCTCTCCGACGAAGACGGGAACTACCCCCAGGACGTGTCGACCTGGCAGTTCAACTTTCATTTCAGCATAAAGTGAGTGCTGAGCGCTTCTGCGCGCACGGAGAATTCTGCGCTCCGGTCCCCCCCTCTCAGTAGAGGTGCTAATCGCCGGTTCCAGCGAAGACATGTTCGCACCGGAATCGGTCGAGCTCCTGCAAAAGTCTGGGATCGACTTCCAGCGACACGAGGAGTTTGGAATACTACCGAATGATTTCGCCGAGCTCATGATCACGTCGGGACTGGTGCTCACGGACGAGACGAGGTGGATCTCCTTCCATAGGTGTGTCATTTACGGCTGCCTTTTCCAAAATTCTGTGAACTGAGTATAGCCGGTCAGCGGCTACGACTTTGGTTATTTCCTCAAACTGCTTACCGCCTTGTCCCTCCCCACGACAGAGGAGGCCTTCTTCGAAAGGTTGCGAAGATGGTTTCCCGTCAGCTACGACATGAAGACGATGATGCGAGTCGCCAAGGGACTCAGAGGGGGTTTGCAAGAGGTCGCTGACGATCTCGGGGTAAGCAACCCTTTCTCTGCCCTGCCCAAGGGTGCAGCATAACCATAACTCACACGTGTTCCTCATTTCATTGCGGAAAAAAAATAATCCACACATGCTAGGTGATGCGAATCGGACCTTCCCACCAGGCAGGCTCAGATTCGCTCCTCACGGCGTCCACGTTCTTCAAAATGCGCGAGCTCTACTTCCTCGACCACGTCGACTATTCGGAATTTAACGGCAAGCTCTACGGACTCGGCGACACCTTCTCGCAGATGAACGGCCTGCCGGATCCAGGGCGCGGCGGCGCGACGCCCGCCGAGCGCGAAGACCGCCGTGCAGATGGTGCCTCGGCCGCGTTGGCCGCTGCCAGCGTCCAAGTTCCCGCACAGATTCCGCCTGGGGCAGGTTACGGGCCCATGGCGACCAATGGTGCATTCATTAGAACCAGCATGGCTGTTGGCGGAGGCAGGTAGCTTTGTTGTTTTGTTCATTCGTGTCAGAGTCAGACGCGTTTGCGTTCTTTTTCCCACCTTCGCTCTATCTCCCCGTGCCGTGCCTAATTGTAGCCGATCCAGAACCTCCCCTGTGTGATTTGCTGTGTACTTATTCGCTTTGTATCGAGCCCATCTATCCTCTCACGGACCCCTATCTGTTCTTCTCTTTCTCTTTTTCTGTTCTGGACGCCCACTGCCGAGGGCATCTGCTACCGACTTTGGGTTCTATCTGCATCTCCCTCTCCCTCTCCTCGCGCGTGATTAAGTTTAAAGGTGTAAGTTCCCGTCCCTCTGTGTCAGTCAAGGTTTTGTCCATGCGGTCTACCCGGTGGGATTTCCCGTAAGTTGCTTTCGGGCGCGTTCCTACTACCAAAGTACCCCTCACGGGTGGGCGAAACGATTTCAGAAAAAGGGGCGGCATCATGATCCCTCCTTCGCACTAGTGCGTCGGGTCACGTTCCGAGGGGCAAGGTGGGCGAAGCGAGAGGGACCAAGAAACCGTTATGCCCATGGGGATACCTTGGTAATTCCCAATGAATGAGGCCGCGGCAAAATAGCAGCCCCAGATTGAGTTGAGTGGGGGTTGAGGTGGGCACCGAGCACACAGTATTTGCGGCGCTGAGCGAAGCAGAGTGCAGTACTACTATACGCGCTAATTGAAGGCATCATGCTCGGGCGGCTGTATCGGCGATATGCTCAGACTAAGTGATTGATGGGATTGATTGATCGACCACCTGGTCGTCTCCACATCAAATGAAATGAAATTTCGAGACCCGAGTTAGGAAGAAGCGTAAGGTAAGGGTAAGAAAAGGAAAAGGGAAGTTGCAGGAAGGAAGCGAACAGAACGGCTGATGCTGATGCTGATGATGGTGGCAGAGACGCGGCTATGCGATGCTCTATATGATAGTACACGGTCAAAAAAACAGCTCCCGATGAGAGAAACTTCAAGGAGACTATCAGCCCAGAGGTGATCCCAACTTGAAGCCTGATTTGCTTCCGTGGTTCTAGGTGTCCCTGTCAGGGCTCACGCGCTGCTTTCGGTTCACGCACTGGTAGGCATTCCTGTGGCTCACCATTCAAACCTCCCCCCCCCTGCCGAACTCCCCTTAAAGTTCCCCTCTCCTCCCGTGGTATGGTGTGGTCCCTAAAAGCCAAGGCGCTCGACGAGGGCCCCCGCAGCGAGCTTCTCCACCTTCCCCAATCCAGCAACGAGGAACACACTTGAAACTGGATTAGCGACAATGGAAGCTACGAAGAAGCTCCAAAGCGTCCCATGCCGAGGGAGGGCAGCAGCGCTCGATGTCTGTTCCAAGTTTCCCTCCCTGGTGCCTGCGCAGCAGCCGCCGCTGCACGCCGCACAGGATAACAAAGGAAAGGGTAACGTTTCCTTTTTGCGGGTGCGCTGCGCCAAACGTCTGTCCGTGCGCCGCCAGTGGCTGCTGCCCAGTGCTTCCGCTCCCACCAAGGCCTAACTAAACTCTGTTGGGGTTTCGACCAACCACGAACGGCGTTATGCCCTGCGCGTTTTGATTGGCTTCAAGTGACCGTGTGGGAGAGCGCGCGACCGGTCGTCAGAAGATGACGACGACGATAAGGAGGGGGGGTAATAATAGACGGAGACGGAGGCAGTTAACTTTTTGTCTCCTGAGAATTCGGAGGGCAGGGGAGAGATAAGTTCTAGTGGAGTGAAGCTCTCACGGGGACACCCTAGTGGTTGCTGCGTTGCTCTCCGCGGCCTTGTATGCGTTTCGCCCCTCGTACGTCATGCGTACGTGAGAGACCCTATAGGGTTTTCGCCCTTCGCCGTGTGTACAAGTATGAATGCGCGTGCGATAGGTGCGTGCGAGGGGACCCCCGAACGACATTTAGCAATATCAAATTGGAAGCCTGACAGGTTAGTGAGAACAATACCCAGAGCCGATGATAAGCTGCTCCGGCTACGGTGGCTGCCGGTGGGAGGGGAAGGGCTAAACTGTCTTCTCATACATATCGAATGAAGGAAATAAGTCCCACATTAATAAAAGAAAGTAGGTTCAATCTTTACCCAATTAAGTGTTCTGCAGCGTCCGCATCGACATGCAGCAGCCCACCTAAGAACCCAGACGTTCATAACTCGAGATAGCGGGTAACACATAGGCTGAACATCGTCCCGATGCTATTGGGAGAGAACAGAGGCAAAGGCTGGGACGGAACTTGTACCACCACCTGCATACGAAGGGCGCTAACTTGAAATAACCCACGTGGTCTGGACTCAGAAATGAAAATGAACACGCAACGCGCGTCGACCCTGATGCCAAGCTGGATTTGGCTCGAGACATGCGTTCGCTTCACGACGAGAGAACTCCCTCGTAGAACTAACTGCATGACCAAGCCAAACGTTTTGCGCACAGGGTTGCGGCCGTGCTTCGTTTCTTGGTGGGTGCGGTGAACGTGGCTTTCCCCAGTGGGGGTACGAAGTCTCATTGACAGTTGGCTGCTGGAAGCAAAACAAATGCAAAGGACGCCACGGCCTGTTGGGGACTCGACCCGAGTCGAGCCCTTCTGGTGATCGCACTTCCCTCCCCATCTCAGAGGCAACACACCAAACCTAGTAAAATTGAGGGGTAGCGTCCATTTTACACTCCACCCACTAAATAAGTTCCACCTGCATCATGTCAATCATCTGGCCCGATGAAAAGAAATGGGCGCTCACGTAGTTGCTGGGGAAAATACCCTTCCTTCCCAGCGCGTCAATGCCTGAGAAACCTTAGATTAGTATGGAACAACTTGAAATGGATGTGTACTATCGCTTACCCTCCCACCACCCTTCGGCGTAGTCCTGCCCGCCCGATGTACCACTTGTAAGCTCAATACGAGCGCCCTCTGAAACATCTAACTCATCTGGACCCTGGGAGTGGTAGTCATAGAGTCCACGAACTTCCAACGATATCAATGACTGGGAACCAACTGGTTTGGGAGCCACTCACCGAACTGACCAGAGGTAACACTAACAGGAGACGCGATGCTGGCGGCTGGTGTTTGGGGTACTACATCCGCTGACTCTACGTACGATGCAGGGACAAGCCCTCGACCACCATCCTCATCAAGCACTTTCACCCATCCAGAGCCATCATCTTCTTCAATGACACGCACAGATGCACCCTCTGGAACGGGCGGGGTCAGAGTGGCATACCAGTAGCACGGTACAATGCAGGCAGACTAACCCTGAACAGCAAGCTCGAAAGGGGACGTAGGGGTAAAATCGTAAATGACACGGACGACGGGGAACTCCGTCTCCGGGGTGGTGAGGAGGCTGGGTTGCGTAAAGAACGAGGCAGTAGGCGCTACAGCTGAGGAAGCTAGAGAACACGTGAGGGTGAGACCCTTGACCCGATTTGGGGACAGGACAGCCTCACCTCTTGAACTGCTTCTAGAAAGAGCGGGAGTGGAGCTCAGAACAGACTCTGTATCCGCCATTTTCTGCCGCACGCCGCGAACGCCCGAGCAGTCGGCCGCCACCTGAGTTATCCGATGAAACCATGAAGACCCTCCCAGACCAGAGTCATGAAAAACGCACCTTCAGCTCGCACTTTGAATGAACAGAGAGTCCGCACGCTTTGCACGTTTTCCCCTGCTTGCTGAGACCCCAAATAGACGTCTACACAGAAGGCCTTAGTCGAACCGTAGGCGGTTGGGGAATATCCCACATACGGCACAGCATCCACATTCCGTGGGTATTGTGAAAGAAGAACTCTTGAACGAATGTGGTCTCTGGGAGCCCTCATCACCTGAAATGGAACGAGAAAATCGGTTCTTTTTTTCTTACACTTTTCCTTGGCGCTTACCCCCAAGTGCTGCCTCGACAATTCGAATTTCCGTCTCCAGAGTCGATTGAGAGCCCTCGTACAATGTCACCTGGTGTTGTGCGTCTAACAAACCCTGCCCAATAATCACCGGTGGTCAGGTGTGCATTCACCGCATTGTTTATGAGGGAAACGGTGACGTACATCGATGGCGTCAACACTCCCAGACGCAGGATTTCCACTTCCCGCATTTACAAATGACAAGGCCTGTTCCGCTTCCTTTCCTTATCCACCGGGGAAGCCGGGTCGGAGTTCCATGAGCATGTTCGTGATCATGACTCTGCTCACTTACTTTTATCCTCGAGCAACGGTTTCAGCTCAAGTAGTTTTCCGCGGGATTTCGAAAGCTTGTTCTGCAGAAAGATCTTAGCGCCACCTTCGATCGTAAGCTCGCCCTAAAGAAATTCTCATTCTTGCTGATGGCCAGACCAGAAGCCTCGGTCCACCCACAGTGTCATAGTAACTGGCGCAAGCCTCAAAAGTCCAATCGGTCGGGGCGCTGAAAGGGCGGAGATTGTGTTCGATGAATAGACCCTGATCTTTCTTAGAGTCAACCGAGCTTATTGCAGAGTCTACGGCCGAGACCTGGTTCTTCAGAGTATCGTAATGAATCAGCTGGAGCTCCTGAGCAAGGTGAAGCACGGTCGAGGCGCTGGTGATGTAGTTGGACTGGAGGTGTTCTGCATTGCGTCAGTGGCTAATGTTTGAATAGAAAGAAATTCCTGACGATGTTGCTTATTCGGAAGTCAGGTTACACCTGCCGCAGAGATGTAAAGAGTAGGTCTCACGTTCTCTATCGCGGATAAGGCTTCCGTGTAAAACCTGTCCTTCACATTGTTGGCAATGGCGGTGGACATGACATATACACTCGTCCGGTGAGCTCGGACCTGTTGTTCCACGGGAAGTGAGACATGAACTCACTTCTTGGCGTTGTGCATATCCACAACTTGCTGCTGATACTGTCTTGCCGCTCGGCCAGAATGCTTGTCGTCCTGGGCGCGTTCCTGAAATGGAATCATCAATACTCGTATCTGCTAGCAGAGTGCGGTAGCGCTGCATTGTGTTGGTAGCATAAAGGTGTAGTGCTTGCTGAGGATCGCCGGGAAATAATGAGAATACCAATACAGCAAATACTTGT
>Ga0209488_10004298_pt1 | contig 11174 bp, 11 predicted proteins | sample Rivendell_Oct201_8_FD_188349 | JGI IMG/M metagenome (GOLD analysis project Ga0209488, IMG submission 188349) | Vadose zone soil microbial communities from the Eel River Critical Zone Observatory, Northern California, USA -... | ecosystem: Environmental > Terrestrial > Soil > Vadose zone >... | reverse complement strand
ATATCTCGACCCGCCGCTGCAAGCGCAGTCATTCCTCGGAATCGGCCTCGGCATGCTCGCCGTGATTGGACTGCTCAGCGCGGTCCTCATTCCCGCCACGCGGCGGCGGGCCGTCTGGCTCGTGGTTCCGGTGCTCATCGGGCTCAAGGTGTTCGGGTTTCCCCCGTTGCAATGGATTGCCCGGCTCCCGCTGCTCGACCGGATGCCGTTTACTTACTTCTGGTTCGGGATGCTGTACCTGTTCGCCGTGTCCGGCATCGCTGCCTTGTCTGACTTGCGCGAGACGGCGCCCAGGCGGCGGGTGGCGATCTGTGCCGGCGTAGCGGCCGTGGCCGTTGCGGGGCTCATGAGTGCCGTCTCCGCGGAAGATGTCTCGCCTGTGTTTCCGCTGCAGCTCGCGGTGTACACGCTCCTGGCCGCCGCCTTCGCGGCTCTCGCTTGGGGAGCGGCCGCGGCCTGGCAGCGGCCGGCGGGCATCCTGTGCGCAGCCGCGCTCGTCGCGGGCATCGCTGCGGAGCTCGCGTCGTATCGCTACGCGCTCTCGGACCGCGGTAATCCCACCGCGGCTCCGCGGTTCGCGCGCTGGCTCCAGCAGAGACAGCGTGGCGGGGACCCGTTCAGGGTAATGGGCCTGGGCGAGTGGCTGCTTCCCAATTTCTCCACTGCCTTCGGTCTCGACGACGTGCGGATCTGCGACGCCTTGCTGGCGCCGGAATACGTCGAGTTCATCCGCCGCTACTTCGAGCGGGATCTTCTCTACGGGTGGCTGCTCCATGCATCCCCCCAGCGCGGGTTCCGGGTCCCCGAGGGAATCCTGAATCTGCTGAACGTCCGCTACCTCGTCTCGTTCCCCGCGGGGCTCGAGGACTACATCGGACGCAACCGCGTGGTGTACACCGATCCCCAGATGCAGGGCGGCGTGGTGATCGAGAACCAGCACGCGTGGCCGCGCATCTTCGCCGTGCAAGGCCCCCGTGTCGAAGCGTCACCCGAGGCAGTGCTGGACCGGCTGGGAACGCTGGATGCGTCGGCGCCATTCGCAGTGGTCGCCGGCGACTTCCCCAGCGATCGATGGAAGGCGATGTGTGCGTCCGGGTGCGGGACCGCCGCCCTCCAGCAGCAGGTATCCGACGTCCGATACGGCATCAACGATCTCTCTTTTCGCATCTCGGTCAGCGGCCCCTCGGTGGTTGTCGTTTCCGACGCGCTGGCCGAAGGCTGGCGTGCCTACGTCGAAGGCGTCGCGCAACCCATCTTTCGCGCCAATTACCTGTTTCGAGGATTGATCGTCGACGCCGGCGTTCACTCCATCCGATTCGAGTTCCGGCCGCCGGGTTGGAACGTGGCACGCTGGCTGGCCGGCATCGGTCTGCTCGTCTGCGCTGGTCTCGGTGTAGCTGCGCTGGTGGCGGCGCGGGTGCTCCGCCCCCTCCCGGCTGGTGCCGTTGCAAAATTGGGCGATTGAGGGGCACGGGATACTGTCGACCGCGCGAGCATCACGCCCGCGGGAGACGCTGTGGCCATCTTCCTGGACTCGAGCGATCTCAACGAGCTCCGCCAGTTGATGGGGACCGGGATCATCTCGGGGATTACCACCAATCCGCTGATCATCTCGAAGGAGAATCCGGGCGTCGACCTGAAGACGCACATCCTCGAGATCATCTCCATGGCCAGGTTGCCCACCAGCGTGGAGCTCACGACCGAGAGCGAAGCCGAAATGCTCGCCGAGGCGCGCACCTATGCCCGGTGGCATCCGAAGCACGTGGTGATCAAGGTTCCCCTGACCGAGATTGGCCTGCGGGTCATCAACACGCTCGAACGGCAAGACAACACGCCCGTGAACGTCACCTGCGTGATGTCGTTCAACCAGGCGTATTTGTCCGCCCTGGCCGGAGCTACGTACGTGAGCATCTTCTCGGGCCGGGTGCGCGACATGGGTTATGAGCCCGCCGAGATCATCGAACAAACGCGCACGGTGCTCGACAGGGAGAAGCTCAAGGCCCAGATCATCGTGGGCTCGATCCGGCATCTGGGCGACGTGAACGAGGCGCTGCACGCCGGCGCGCACATCGTGACGGTTCCGCCGGCCATCCTGCGCAAGATGTTGTGGAACCCGCGGACGACCGAGACCATCCGCGAGTTCAACGACGCGTGGAGCAAGGATCGCGCGCGCCGGAAGTAGACCGGCGAGCAGTGGCGCGCTCAACCGCCCGGCCGCGCCGGCGGCGCGGTTTTCCCCGCGTTGGCCTGGAGCTCGGGCACCGAGCCTCGTCGGACTCGACCAGATCGTGCATGTCGCGGCCGCCGGATGAGCATGAAGGTCGGCGGACAGCGGTTGGCGCGAAATGTCCCGAGATGTCCCTTGAATGGGCCCGGCACCGTTAATACGGGTGGGTTTGCGATGTCGTCATCGTCATCGCAAACCGGAGGCAGCATGAATCGGGGAGCCTTGATCGCAGCGCGGCGAAGGTCCACGATCCTGGTGTTGGCCATGCTGATGTCGGCCATGATCGTGGCGCCTTTAGCCGCACAGGCCCAAACTGACGGAGGAACTGACGGAGGCTCTGACGCAGGGCAAGGACCGCCAACCTATAATCCGTATCCGCCGGGTATCCTCCCGGCCGACCTGGAACCGGAAATCGATAGGGTCCGGCGCGAAGTCCAAGGGATCTTCCAGCAAGCTCTCGCACAGTGGCAAGCATTACCGGCTCCGAATCTGACGGGGCAACCGCCGACGCTGCAGGGCAGCGGCTACGACATGGTCCAAACGCTCGGCAAGCTGATGAACTTCGACGAGAACATGTCCACCCTCAGGGATATGGCCTGCGCCTCTTGCCATATGCCCTACGCTGGCTTCAGCGGACCGATCCCCTCCGTCAATTTGACGATAGTCGCATTTCCCGGATCGTTCCACTTCCGGGCCGGCAAGCGCAGCGCCCAGCGATACACCTATGCCCCTTGGTACCCGGTACTCCAGTTCAACGAAACCCAACAGCTCTTTTTTGGCGGAAACTTCTGGGATTCCCGGGCAACCGGATACTTGCTCCAGAATCCCGACGCCGAGCAGGCGCAGCATCCTCCCGTCGATACACAAGAAATGCAATTACCTGACACTGCGTGCATCGCGTGGCGACTATCCCAGGCCCAGTATCGACCTCTCTTCGAGCAAGTGTGGGGCGCGGGCGCGTTCAACATCAATTTCCCGCCCGACGTCGAGCAGATCTGCTCGACGCCTGGAGGTGCGGCGATCTTCGGCACCAGCACCACGCCAGTCCAACTGACGCCAGAGGATCGCACCCGCGCAAACTCGGTGTTCAATCACTGGGGGCAGTCGCTGGATGCTTACGAAAAATCGAAGGAGGTCAGCCCGTTCACGTCGAAGTTCGACGCGTTCCTGAAGGGCAACGCGACGCTGACGGCGGACGAGATGGCTGGCTACAACCTGTTCAAAGGCAAAGGCAATTGCAACTCGTGCCACCTCGACGGACGAGGGACGACCCTGACCCCAAATCTGACCGACACCAGCGACGAGGCGTTGACGACGCCTGTCTTCACCTGCTTCGGCTCCGCCAACGAAGGGTTGCCTCTGAATCCGCGGAATGCGTTCTACTATCAAACGACCCCGGACTTCTTCGGCTTTACCGGCAATCCCTTCGGCTTCGCGTACCGAGACCTGGGAATGGGGACCTTCCTCAGAAGCGGTTTCGGTGCCGCTCCCAACCCAAACTCGGAGTGGAACTCGTTGGCTCCGATGACCGACGGCCAATTCCAGGTGTCGACTGCGCGCAATGTGGCCATGGCGCCGTCACAATGCCCGACCACTGAGGCGCCGGGGCCCTTTTTCCAGAAGGGGTTCTTCCACAACGGTTACATCAAGAGCCTGAAGCAGCTCGTCCACTTCTACAACACGCGCGATACGGCATTCGCCATGCCGGTGACGTCCGGACACTGCCCGGCAGGAACGACCGAGAGGGTGGACTGCTGGCCGATGCCCGAGGTGAAGAACAATCTCGACATGACGACCGGAAAGCTCGGCTTGACGGATCAGGAGGAGAACCAGATCGTCGCTTTCTTACAAACCCTTACCGACGGTTTCACGAAGCCCTATCCGAACATCGATACGTTCACGGGCACCTGCACGAGTGGCGGTACGGCCGCGACGCAGGGGAATGACTCCCTCATCCCAACGCCACCGCTTCCGCCCTGCGCAGCGGCAATCTGCGGCGTCGCGCCCGTTCCCAATCCGGCCATCCCGTAATGGCAAACACGCTCATGGTGGACGGGACACGACGAGGGAATCCATGAATCGGCTGCTTCTGACACTTGTGATCGCGACGACGGTAGCTGGCCTGCTCGCTCCGAGCCCAGGCGCCGCCCAGATCCTTCCTCCTCTCAAGAAGGCCGAGCGCGTCAAGATCACCAAATCGCCAGAGCTCGAGATCGCCGGCGAGTATCTGACCATCATCAGGTGGGAGACCAACAACCCTGGGGGTTCGGACGTGCATTACGGGATCGTGCACTACGGCACCGATCCCAAGGACCTGAGCAAGACGGCAAAGAATCCCATCCGGCTCAACCACCGCCACCGATACACGACGTTCCGCGTGCGCATCGAGGGTCTCGAGCCGAAAACGACCTACTACTACAGGGTCAGCTCGGAGGAGAGCAGTGGCACGAGCGATGGGGTGAAGAGCATCGTCAAGAAGTTCACCACGCCTCCACGGGGAGAGCGATTCGTGCCGGATCCGAAACCCGGGTGAGGTGCACGGCCGAGCGGGCCAGCTGCCGAACCAGGTTGGCAGGGCGACAGCTGGTCCGCGGGCGTATCGTCATCGCGGTCCTGATACTCCCGACCTCGTGCCGGATCTACCGACTTACCGGATGGCGGGCCGGTTCGTCAGCCACTCTGAGAGACGGCCGGCCGTCGATCAGGACATCTCTCTTGCGAAACAGAATGCGGCCGCCCGGCGTCCGGTAATACCTGATCTTGCGGGCAGCCACCCACCGGTCGACGGTGCGAATTTCCACGCGACACAGTTGCGCAACTTCGCCCTTCGTAAGGAACTCTTCGCCAGGCGCGCCGTTCCACATAGCCGGTCTCCACGCTTCGATCCGCTGTGCAGGCGATTGTGCCGATCCATGAGACATGGGTCTATCGGTTGCAGAATGTCGTCCGACTTGACGAAGAGCTGCTCGAGCCCACCCAGTTCCGCAGTCGGCCATGCGACGTACGTACCGGGCGCGTCCGCGCTCGTCGGTAGGCGGACGGTCGAGGCACTCCACTCCGTGCGACTGCGATGTCGACCGGCCCGTACACTGCGACCGCAACAAGAGCATTCGCGAGGTTCCACCGGGCCTCCTCTCGCTGATAGATAGATCTCGAAGGTTGCAGTTTGCAATCGTTGCGCCGCGGTAAGTGCGTCCGCGGCCATGCCGGGACTGTCGCAGCAAGGTTCACTGCCGGTGCAGGCGCCGGACACACCTGTGCGGGAATCGATCAATGCCGTTTGGCGAGCGAGCGACCACCCTCTGGATACTCCAGTCCGGCATCGCCGTGAACGCAGCGAGTGACACGGGGCCGCCTGAGTTGGCGACCGGGACGGTGTGACCAAGCCTGGTCAGCTTGCGAGCGAGGGTGCCGCCAATGTCGTCGTGATTAACGGCGCACCGGGATCTCGATCTCGACCCTGCCGAGCCTCGTCACCGACGGCACGCGGCTTGGCTCGATGTAGGGACTGTCCACGTTGGTGATCTCGAGGCGGAGAACGTCGGCCGGATCGGCTTGCCAGAGGTTGCCATAGGAGGTGATCGTCACCTTCTGGTTGCCGATCGGCCGAAGAGGGCTTCCCGTGTCGAGGGTGTAGGTGCCGCGCGTGACCAGATGCTCGGTACCGTCTGGCTTGACGTCGACCAGACGAATATTCAGCTGCTCCCGGGATGCCGCAGTGGAGAGCTGGACCGTCACGGCGGGCTGCCCGGCGATGCGTAGCGCCGCCCCATTGGCCAGGTCCGCGACTCTTACCTCGTACCGCGCCACGTCACCCGGCAAGACGTCGGGGAGCGGCGGCGCCGGGTTCGGTTGCAGCGACTCGGCGCCCGCCATGACCAACGGGTCGAAGAACACGCCGCTCGGGTTCGTCGGATTGTAGGTCAGGATCCCACCGCCGGGAAACGCGTGCGCGACGGCGCCGTTCGCGAGGTCGTCGTAGGTCGGGACGCGGATGACGTCGCCGGAGTTGAACGGCTGCTCGCGGACCCGCGTAAGGGCGGCTTGTACGTCCAGGGCGGGCTGTGCGCACGTCGGCGACGCGGCGCCCTTGCACTTCAAGTAGAAGTCGAACCAGCGGTGGATCTGATCTTTTACGAGCTCGACCTCGCCCTGCTTGTTCGTCGCTCTCGGATGCCCCAGGTCGCCGAGATAGAGGGCGATCGGGTAGCTGCCGTCGATCGAGCGCAGCGTCCGGTACATGCGCAGGGCTTCGGGGACGGGGAACAAGTCGTCGGTCCACCCCTGGATCTGGAACACCGGGAGCTGCGGTCGCCGGTTCGCGTTGTTCGGATGCGCGTTCTGGACCACCTGGTTCCAGAACGCCTGCTGCCACCAGATGGATCGATAACCCGCCACTCCATCGACGATCTGGGACCCGATGGGCGGATTATTGTTGGGCTCGGTAGCGACGAGGTACGCATTCCAGACGAACAGGTAATCGGGGTAGTTCGGATAAGGACGCGCGGGATGGGCCGCGAGGCATTTGGGCATCTACTCGGTGGCACGTCCTTCGACGCGGTGTTCTGCACATCTGACCAACTCGCGATGGGAGCGCTCTATGAAGCGAACGCGCGCGGGATCCAGGTCCCGCGTCAAATCGCGGTGATGGGCTTCGGCGACCTGGCGGCGTCCGCGCATGTCCAGCCGTCGCTGACGACGGTCGCGGTGGATGGAAATCAGATCGGACGGGAGGCGGTCCGCATGCTCCTGGAGCGTCTCGACCATGCCGAGCCGCAGTGCCGGTCTGCTGAACGGATCGTGGACGTCGGCTTCCGCGTGATCGCGCGAGACAGCGCCTGATGCAGCTCGTGCGCAATGATTTGCGGGACGGTCTCCAACAGCGGCTACAACCGCTTCTCCATGCTCACGACACGGATCGGGTACTTGAATGCGGAGCTCGTCGAGGGTTCGACGGCTGTCACCCGGTAGCCCATCTTCTCGTAGTACGGGATGAGCTCGGTGCGGTTCTCACCGGTGCTCATCGTCATGACGGAGCAGCCGGCGTCGCGGCAATGCGCTTCGGCTGCTTCGACCAGAGCCCGTCCGATTCCTCCGCGACGAACTGACGCGTCGACGGCCAGCATCCCGAAGTATCCGGCCTCGCCGTCGACGCGAACCTCGACGGCACCGACCAGTCGGCCCCCGTCCTCGGCGACGAGGAAGATCTCGTGTTGCATCGAGATCGAGGTGAGGACCTCTGGCGATGAGGTCCGCTCGCCTCGCCTGAATTCCTGCTCGATCTCGAACGCGGCATTGATGATGCGGGCGATCTCGCCTGCGTCCAGTGCTGTGGCCTGGCGGATCTTCATCTGCGCCCTCGTTCCACGGCGAGTTGGCCTGGGTTGCGTATGGTGTCCCCGAATCGCCGAATCGCAGGGAACGGGGCGCGGCTCTAGGTCTTGCCAGCGTACGCGGCCTGCAGCTTTGCGATGTCCAGCTTGACCATCTTCAGCATCGCGTCGGTGACACGCTTCGAGCGCGCCGGGTCCTTGTCGCTCATCATCTCGTCCATGACGGCCGGGACGATCTGCCAGCTCACGCCGTACTTGTCTTGCAGCCACCCGCATGCCTCGGCCTTGCCGCCTTTGAGCAGCGCGTCCCAGTAGCGATCGATCTCGGCCTGCTCGTCACAAACGACGACCAACGAGATGGCGTGATTGAACGGGTCGAGCGGCCCGGCGCTGATTGCCTGGAAGCGCTGGCCAAAGAGCGTGAAGTCCACGACCTTCACGGAACCCGGCGGACCGCTGGGCGAATCACTCAGCAATGGCGTTACCCGGTCGACGCGCGAGTCGGGGAAGATCGACGCGTAGAACGTCGCCGCCTTCTCGGCATCGTTCGCGTACCAGAGGTGAGGAAAGATCTTCGAGCTTCGCTTCACACCCATGTGCGTACCTCCTCTAGCCCCTAGACCGACCTGGCGGCGACAAATCATCGGTCCCGTGGTGTCCTGGCGACCTGCAGTCCGGCGGGTCGAGGTGGGTTTTGCGACGTCAACGCGTCAAGCCGGAAGCGAAAGCGTCCCCTTCGGCCCGGTGAGCGTCGCGTGGATCGCCGGTTGTGGCGCACTCGAGACGGCGACGTCGACCTTCAGGGTTGAAACCGTTGCTCGCAGCGCATCGGGCTGCGGGCTCTTCAGCTCCAGGCGCTCGATGCGGCACCCGCCGGGGGCGTCGCTAGCAGGGTGCGGCGACTCCTTGTCCCATTCGATGAAAAAGGGCAACAGCCCGCCCTGATCGTCGCGGAGGAACAGCAGCTTCCAGCGAAGCACTTCGCCCGACGGACGCTTCCGCGAGCCCGGTCTCGGCGGATCGAACGCGATCTTCGCCGCCGTCAGCTGCCGGGCCAACCCGTCCATATCGTCGATGTGCGCAGCCCACCCGATCAACCGCGGTGCCTCGATCTTGTACAGCTGCCGCACGTCGTTGCTGCGCGGCTGCGCGGGGTCGGGCGCGATGATCTCCAGGTACTGGCGCCCTCCGAACGAGAGCAACGCGTTCCGCGACCCTCGTCCTGGATGAACGCCGCCGATGGCTGCTCGAACCCCCAGGCGGCGCTCAACGAAGTCGATGCCTTGGTCGAGATCCCCGCAGCCGAGTTGCAGGTGATCGAAGGAACCGGGCACCGCTGGCGCGGCCCGCGCACGAAGCGCGACCGCGCCCGCTGCCAGCAGCATCGTTCGACGCGAGATTCGCTGTGCCATGCGGCGCCTCCGAACGGCGCATCCTAGCAGACCGCCGCGCCCGTCCGCCGGTCCGTGCGTCACGCTTCGAGGATCGCGAGCAGGCGCTCGATGTCGATCGGTTTCACCAGGTGATCGGAGAAACCGGCGCGCAGCGCCCGCTGGCGGTCGGAGGGCTGTCCGTATCCGGTCAGCGCGAGGATGCGGCAAATCTCGTCGTTCACTTGGATACAGCCCTTGGTCGGCGAGGTCATCGCCATCCCGACCAGCCCCAATTCGAAGTAGCTCCTGAAACGCTGCTCGGCGAGACCGTCGGCCGCGCGAATCGCGGCTGCGCGCGGGCGCTGCTGCTCGGTCAAGTCCGCGTCGGCTGTTTCTCCAGGCGGAACGGCGGGAGGCGACGGCGCTGGTCCAGGCAGTTCCAGACTCACCGTGGCGCCGTTTCGCGGGCTCCGGAACGCGCCGCCCGCCTCGCATCCTTCGTGCAGTCGGCGGTCGCGCCTGATCGAACGCGCCCATCAGCCGGTCGCCATTACCAGGCCGACCTCCCGTGAGCGGCGCGTGGGAGGCGGCGGTCCGCGCCATCTCCCCGGCGCGCGCGTACACACCATCCAGGTCCCATGTCGATGACCGGACCGGGCCTCTACGTGCCCGCCGGCGCGCTCCAGGAACCGTTCGACGACGCGTTGTAGAGCTTGCCGTCGGCCGCGTTGGCGAAGACGTCGAGGCGCCAGCGCCCCCACGCGCAGGCCAGCGAGAACCCGGTGAACGGGATCGGTTCGCCCGTGCCGGAACGGGGCATTCCCAAGGACTCCGCGCGCGTCCAGGACGTGCCATTCCAGAAGCGGTGGAGGAGATCGCCGGCCGGTCCGCGGGCGAAGACGTCGAGCCGGGTCCTTCCCCCGCCGCACGCGGCGGGCGCGCTGGTAAGGGGCAGCGGGACCTCGATGAAGCGTAGCGCCGGGTCCTGCTCCTCGGGAGCCTGAACCGGAACGAACGGCGCCCAGACCCCGGCGTTCCACCACTTCACGAGCAGCTCGCCCGCCGCGCCTCGCGCGAACACCGCCATGGCGCTGCCGCCGCAGGCCGCCGCGGAGATGCCGCCGCGGACGGACAGGTCGGCGCCACGCCCGGGCGCGAGCCCGCCCAGCGACTCGAGCTCCGAAAATCCGGAGCCGCTCCAGGTCGTGTGCAGGAGGTCCCCGGCGAGCCCCACCACGAATACGTCCATCTGCCCCGGCGCGCGGCTGCAGGCTGTAGGTGCGCCGGCGAGGCCCATCGGGACCGCCACCTCGACGCCTGGTCCTTCGGGCGTTCCGACGCACTCGAACCCGCCCCAGTCGCCGGAGCGCATCGTGCCGTGGAGGAGCTCGCCCTCCGGACTTCGCCCCAGCAGCTCGATCGATTCGTCGCCGGTGGAGCACGCCGCGATGTGCCAGTCCACGGGCAGCTCCGAGGCTCCAGCGCGAGCGACCGGGATGCCGAGAGAGCGGAAGTCCGTCCACCCTTCCCCGTCCCGCTGGCGGTGGAGCAGCTCGCCGCGGGGCCCGCGCGCGATCAACGCGAGGCGTCGTTCTCCGGAAGCGGCGGCGGCCGGACAGCGGACGTCGCCGGCCAGGGGGGACCACAGGTCAAGCATGACGTGCTTTTGCAAGAAATCGCCAGCGCAGTCCAGCACGCGGCTGACGGGGCGCGCATTGACTTCGTTTTCGGTAAGGGCGTACGGGCGGCGTTGTCTGCAACATGGAGGGCACCCACATGAAGAAGATCCCCGGTTCCCGCGAAGAGGATACCTGGTTCGACGAGGATCAGCTCGACGGGCTGGTGCGCGCCGACGATGCCGACGATCTGCGTGGGCCGATCCCCACCCAGATGGTGTCCAACGGCGAGTACCTGCCGAATCCGCAGACGCAGAAGCAGAAGGAGGTCGAGTTCCGCATCAAGGAGCTCGCCGAGCGCGTCTCGAAGAAGCTGGGCATCAGCCGGCGGAAGTTCCTCGGAAGCTCCGGCGGGATCGCGGCGTCCTTCATCGCCATGAACGAGGCGCACGGGGCCGAATTCTTCAAGGTGAGCAAGGACGAGATGTTCGAGCCCGAGGCGCATGCGAGCAACGCGCCGCCCAGAGACCTGTTCGTGTTCGACGATCAGCTCCACACCATCCGGTCGAGCAGGACCGGGCCGGGGAACACGCTCCGCGACATCGCCGAGGGAAACCACAGCTCG
>Ga0209488_10004297_pt1 | contig 11181 bp, 7 predicted proteins | sample Rivendell_Oct201_8_FD_188349 | JGI IMG/M metagenome (GOLD analysis project Ga0209488, IMG submission 188349) | Vadose zone soil microbial communities from the Eel River Critical Zone Observatory, Northern California, USA -... | ecosystem: Environmental > Terrestrial > Soil > Vadose zone >... | reverse complement strand
TACATGTACGGTGACTTCACATGGCACAGACTCACACTATGCTGACTAGACAGACTGACGGTCGCACAAAGGCCGCGTAAACGCGGAACTACGAACGGCACCGTTATCTATCGTTACAGGAATGTCTAAGGTCGCTTGGTCATGACGCAGTCCATTTGCGTCGATGGCATGGCGGAGGACGTCATCACGGCGCTGTCGCGCTGTACACCAGCGGTGGGTTCGAAATTCCTACGGTCCTATTTCCCCACGCCGCTCAGGTAGTCGAACGCAACATGCACCGTTGCCCGCAACGCCGGCAACAAGGCGGCCTCGTCGATCTGGAAGCGCGGCGAGTGGTTTGTGGCTACAAGCGAGGCTGGGATGCCTGGAGGCGTAGCCCCAACGTGATAGAACATCGCCGGGATTTCCTTGGCATAATCCGAAAAATCCTCCGAGGCCGTGCGCGGTTTGCCTTCGATAGCCTTGTCTGCGCCGGCCACGCGGCGCAAGGTCGGCAGCATGCGATTGGTCAGTTCCACGTCATTGATCAGCGGTGCGGCACCGTCTTCTCGCCATTCGACGGAGGCATCGCCGCCGCCACTTCTGGCGATCAGCTCGGCCGTCTCGTTAACGCGTCGCATGATGAAATCACGCATGTCGGAATTGAACGTGCGCAGCGTCCCGACCATTTCGGCTTTGTCCGCGATGATGTTGGAGCGATTGCCGGCGTTGAACATCCCCACTGTCAGCACTGACGGGTCGCTGGTGACGTCCACCTGCCAGCTTTCAATCGTCTGCAGCCCGAGCACGATTTGTGCAGCGAGAACGATCGGGTCGACGCCGGCCCACGGGCGCGCGCCATGCGTGCCGCGGCCTTTGACCGTAATACGGAAATTATTCGCGCCCGCCATATACCCGCCGGCTCGATAAAAAATCGTACCGGAGGGACCGGGCGCCGTTACGTGGAGCCCAAAAATGGCTTCCGGTCTCGGATCGGTCAGCGCGCCCTCCCTGATCATGCTCAGCGCCCCGCCGAGCTGATTGGCAGACTGAACGCCCTCTTCGGCTGGCTGAAAGATCAACTTCACAGTACCCGGCAATTCGCTGCGCATCTTGGCAAACACTTCGGCCGCTGCCATCAAGATGGCTGTATGGGCATCATGACCGCAGGCGTGCATCACGCCCGTTTCGCGTCCCTGCCATCGCGTCTTGACCTTGGAGGCAAAGGGCAGATCGACCTCTTCCGTGAGCGGAAGGGCGTCCATGTCGGCGCGAAACGCGATGACCGGACCGGGCTTGCCGCCTTTGAGGACCGCGACCACACCTGTCTGCGCGACCTTCTCGCGCACCTCGTAACCGAGCGCTTTGAGATGTTGCGCGACAAGCGCGGACGTACGGACTTCGAGAAAACCAAGCTCGGGGTTTTGATGGATGTCGCGTCGCCACGCGATCATCTTGCTCTCGACTGCTTTCGTCTGCTGATCAATCGTGTCACGCAATGTATCGGCGTCGCCGGGGGTATACTCGGCAATGCTCGCAAACAATGCGAGAAGCGATATCGGCATGAGGCTCTTCATTGCACCTGTCCTATCTGTTTAAATTTAGGAGAATAGGCGACTACGCTAGCTCCGAATTCGGGCGCATCGGTCATCACGCTTCATTTAATCCTGATGCCGGCCATCACTGAATCGCGGCTAAAGCACGCGACCCGAGTGTGCGGCTGTCATCGCGCCATTCTCAATACACGATTTGGCCGTTCACGATAACGTAGGAAAACCCCTCCGCATACTAGTGCGGTTTCTCAAAGGTACAGGGCCATATCGCGGTGATCCGTCGCACCCAATTCGGGCCTGCCCGAGTTGGGTTTTTTAGCCCTTGCAAGTGGAAGTGCGGTAGAATGGCCCTTCGCAAGGCAGCGGGCACCCATCTGGCAAGCCCGGCTTCGGGAGGAGCATATGAAAATATTGATCTCCGGTGCACTACTGAGTTCACTTTTGGTTGCGACTGCGCTGACGCCGGTTTCGGCCGCCGACATGACGCAAGAGCGCGCGCTCAATGTTGCCAAGGAGCCGCAGAATTGGCTCCTGCACCACGGCAACTACGAGGGCCACCGGTTCTCGCAACTCAAGACCATCAATGCCGAAAACGTCAAAGACCTGAAGATCGCCTTTGCGGTCGGGCTCGGCGGCGTCGAAGGCGCCGGCACCCGCTACAAGTTCGGCAATCTCGAAGCCACGCCATTGGTCGAAGACGGTATCATGTATTTACCCGACGGCTGGGGCTCGGTCTACGCCATCGATGTCCGCGACGGGAAAAAGGGCGTGATCAAATGGAAAATGGACCCGGAAACCAACAAGGCCTGGGCCGGTGACGTCGCCTGTTGCGGCGTCAACAATCGCGGCGTCGCGCTCTGGAAGGACAAGGTGATCTCGGTCACGCTCGATGGCCGGCTGATCGCCACCAACAAGGCAACTGGCGAGAAGGTCTGGGAACGCAAGATCGCGGATCCCGCCATTGCGGAGACGCTGACGCTGGCGCCACTGATCGTGCGCGACATCGCCATCGTCGGCACTGCCGGCGGCGAATACGGCATCCGCGGCTTCATCGACGGCACCGACCTCAATACCGGACAGGGCGTGTGGCGCACCTATACGATTCCGGGCGCCGGCGAACCCGGCAACGAGACCTGGAAGGACGGCAAGGAGCGCTGGAAGCATGGCGGCGCCTCGGTCTGGGAGACCGCGACCTATGATCCCGACACAGACACATTCTATCAGGGCATCGGCAATGCGGGTCCGGACTGGGATCCCGAATACCGCCCCGGCGACAACAAGTGGGCCGCCAGCGTGCTCGCGCTGAGCCCCAGCGACGGCAAGATCAAATGGGGCTATCAGTATACGCCGAACGACCCTTATGATTTCGACGAAATCTCCGAGCACCTGCTCATCAATGCCAAGATCAACGGCGAAGACCGCAAGCTCGTCGTCCATGCGGCGCGCAACGGCTTCTACTATGTGCTCGATCGCGTGAATGGCTCGTTCGTGGCCGGCAAGCAATATGTCGATAAGCTCAACTGGACGACCGGCCTCGACCCGAAGACCGGCCGGCCGCTCAATTACGATCCGAACAAGGACGTACAGGAATACACGCCGCGCAGCCACGGCACCCGTGCCAACCCGGACAGCGACCCGCTCTGCCCGGCGCATATCGGCGGCAAGAACTGGGAACCGACCGCCTATAATCCGGAACTCAACCTGCTGTACATCCCGTCAAAGGAAGGCTGCAACCAAGTCTACACCGAGGAGCAGAAGGACTTCGTCGACCAGGGCGGAACCGTCAAGCCACGTGACCGCTATGCGGGCGGCGGCACCCGCACCAAGGATCGCCAGCCTGGCGCCATCAAGGCCGTCGATCCGGTGACGGGCGAACTCAAGGCCACCGCGCGGTTCGACCTGCCGAACTATGCCGGCTTGCTCACGACCGCCGGCAACCTCGTTTTCACCGGCCACCTTGACGGCACGTTCTCGGCCTATGACGCGCGTACGCTCAAGGAAGTCTGGAGCGTGAATGTCGGCGCCGGTATCAACGCGCCGCCGATCACTTATTCGGTCAATGGCAAGCAGTACGTCGCGGTGCTGGTCGGCTCGCGCCTGTCGGCAGCAATCGTCGCCACATCGCCGGAACTCAAGCACCAGGCGCCGTCATCCATGTTGTTCGTGTTCGGACTGTAACCGAGTTCTGCAGCGCTCTCGGCGGCTGTGCCGCCCCGGCGGCTGTGCCGCCCGCAACCCAACCCGGGCCTGCCCGGGTTGGGTTTTCTATTGCGTCGAAGTCGGGTAACATAAAATTTCACTCAATAGCGGGCGCCGGAAATGAATCTGGCACACGCGGCCCAGGGAGGAACGGAATGCAGACTAGATTGACCGTTTTGACACTCACTTCGTTGTTGGTCGCTACCGCGCTCACCCCGGCCTGCGCTGCCGACATGACGCATGAACGCGCGCTCAATGTCGCCAAGGAGCCGCAGAACTGGCTGCTGCATCACGGCAACTACCAGGGCCATCGGTTCTCGGCGCTCAAGGAAATCAATGCCGAAACCGTCAAGAATCTCAAAGTCGCGTTCACGGTCGGTCTCGGCGGCCACGAGGGGGCCGGAACGAAATACAAGCACGGCAATCTCGAAGCGACCCCGATTGTCGAAGACGGCATCATGTATGTGCCCGACGGCTGGGGCTCGGTCTATGCGATCGATTTGACGAGCGGCAAGAAAGGCATGTTCCGCTGGAAATTCGATCCCGAAACCAACAAGGCCTGGGCCGGCGACGTCGCTTGTTGCGGCGTCAACAACCGCGGCGTCGCGCTCTGGAAGGACAAAATCATTTCGATCTCGCTCGACGGCCGCATGTTCGCGCTCAACAAGGCGACCGGCGAAAAGGTGTGGGAACGCAAGATCGCGGAACCCGCAATCGCTGAAACGATCACGCTGGCCCCCCTCGTTATTCGCGACATCGCAATCGTCGGCTCGGCCGGCGGCGAATATGGCATTCGTGGCTGGATCGACGGCACCGACCTCAATACCGGGCAACAGGCCTGGCGGACCTTTACGATCCCGGGCGCCGGCGAGCCGGGCAACGAATCCTGGAAGGACGGCAAGGAACGCTGGCGCCATGGCGGCGCATCCGTTTGGGAAACCGCCACCTATGATCCCGATACCGACACCATCTATCAGGGCGTCGGCAATGCGGGCCCGGACTGGGACCCGGAATACCGGCCGGGCGACAACAAGTGGGCCGCAAGCGTGCTCGCGATCTCGCCATCCGACGGCAAGATCAAATGGGGTTACCAGTACACGCCGAACGATCCATACGATTACGACGAAATATCCGAACACCCGATCATCAACGCCAAAGTCAATGGCGAGGATCGCAAGCTCGTCGTGCATGCCGCGCGTAACGGATTCTTCTATGCGCTCGACCGCACCAACGGTTCGTTCGTCGCCGGCAAGCAATATGTTGACGAAATCACCTGGACGACGGGCCTCGACCCAAAAACCGGCCGCCCGCTCAACTACGATCCGACCAAGGACGTCCAGGAGTACACCCCGGGCAGCCATAGTTCGCGTGCGAAGCCGACTGGCGACCGCCTGTGCCCAGCGGTTTCGGGCGGCAAGAACTGGGAGCCCAGCGCCTACAATCCCGAACTCAATGTGCTCTTCCTCCCCACCAAGCAGGGCTGCAACCTGATCGAGACGGTCGAGCAGAAGGACTTCATCGATCAAGGTGGCACGGTTAAGCCGCGCGACCGTTTCGCCGGCGGTGCCCCAAAAACGACGACACGTTCGTTCGGGCAGCTCAGGGCCGTCGATCCGGTCACCGGAGAAACCAAGGGTACCGAAAAGCTCGACTATGCGAACTGGGGCGGCCTGTTGGCCACGGCTGGGAATCTCGTGTTCTTCGGCCAACCGGACGGCACATTCGCGGCTCATGATGCCAAGACGCTCAAGGAACTCTGGAGCTTCAACACCGGTACCGGCATCAATGCACCGCCGGTCACCTTCACGGTCAACGGCAAGCAGTATGTGGCGGTGCTGGTCGGTTCGCTGCAGAAGGTGAACGTCCTCAACACCTCGCCCGAGCTGAAAAACACGTCAACCGCATCAATGCTGTACGTGTTCTCATTATAGGTGATGCCGAATAGGCGATGCCGATGGGACCTCGGCGTATCAGGATGCGCCGAGGTTAGCGATGAGCCAGCAGACGACCTCCGACCGGCTCGCGGTCCCGCTGCTGCGGCCCGTTGCAATGCCCCAGCCGCGTCCGGCTTTCCTGGTTCCGCGCTACGTCAATATCATCTGCGCAAGCCTGGCGCGCGGCGGCGTCGAGCGCCAGGTCGTGGACCTTGTGGCGGCGTGGAACGCGGCCGGGCATCGTTGCAAGGTCATCGTCTTTAGCGACCACAAGCCGGCTTTCGACCTGCAGTCCGGAAAGGCGGCGACGGTGGTCCGTCTCCATGGGATCGACCGGTCGGAGCGAGCGCGCGCCGCCGCGCAGGAAGTCATCGCCTCGCCGGCGATGTTCGCCTACACGATGCTCATCCGAGGGGCCGACCTGCGCGAACTCTGGCGCCACGGGATCGCAACCGCGCCGGTGGTCGTCAATGCGCGAGCCGCCTGGCAGGACGCGCCGCAGATCTACAACGATCCGCACGTGCCGTTCGTCGTCGCCGTATCGGCGCACGTCGCCGCGGAACTGCGTTCCGCGGGCCTCACACGGCCGATTGAGGTCATCCGCCATGAGGTGCCGCGGAGCCTTTCGTTCAGCGCAGAAGCAAGAGCGCGTATCCGCGCCCGGTTCGACGTGAGCGACGACTGCCTCCTGATCGGAATGGTCGGGCAGTTCAAGGCGCAGAAGGCCTATCCGCGGGCGGTTCGCGTGCTCGAGCACGTTCAACGCGCAAGGCGCGCGAAGCTCATGATTGTCGGGGGATGGGATCACGCCTATGGCTTTTCTTCCGCCACGCATACTGCGACCTTGCGGCTTGCCGCGCAGCTTGAATGCAGCGGCGACATCCTGCTGCCCGGCAATGTCGAGGACCCCAGTCCCTATTACAGTGCGTTCGATGTGTTCTTGAATACGAGCCTGTACGAGGGACTGAGCATCGCAACGCTCGAGGCGCAAGCGCATGACTGCCCGATCGTGACGGCCGACGCCGGCGGACAGCGCGAGTGTCTGCGTGAGGGCGACGTGCTGGTCGGGGAGCTGGAGGATGATACAGCCTATGCGGCGGCCATCCTGCGGGCCACGCGCCGGCCGCCCGAGCCGGCGAACGAGCGGCCGACCGTCCCGCACCTTTGGCAATACCTCGCGCATGCCGCCGACATCCGCCCGCAGGCAGGGCGGACATTGATTCTTACCGCCAACCTAAACATCGGCGGGGCGCAGCGCTCGCTCGTCAATCTGGTCACGCGCCTTGCTACGCCCCCTGGCGGCAACGTCTATGTCGGCGTCCTCAATCATCTCACGTTCGATGGCTTCCACCACATCTTGCGGGAAGCCGACGTGCCGACCTTCTTCTTCGGTCTCGGACAAAGCTTCGAGAACCGCACCTTCGAGGTGCTGTCGTTCCTGCGCAACGCCGGGATCGGCCAACTTGTATTCTGGAACGTCGATGCGCCAACCAAGCTCCTGCTCGCCAAAGCGCTCGCTCCCACGGCGCTGCGCATCATCGATGTAAGCCCGGGACCGATGCTGTTTCGCGAACTCGACCAGACCGGCGAGTTGCAGCGCCGCATTGCGTTCGACTCTGCCGATTATTTTCGCCGCCTCGACAGGTTCATCGCCAAATATGACGGCGGCGCGCCGCCTCAGCACTATGGCTTTGATCCCGCGCATGTCACGACCATCCGCAATGGCGTGCCGCTTTCCGACACGCCGCTCCTGCCGCTGACGCAGCGGGCTGCAAACCTCATCACGGTCACACGCATCGTGCCGAACAAGCAGATCGAGAGATTACTTGCGATGATGCATTTCCTGCGCGATCGCGTGCCGGATGCGCGCCTTACGATCGTGGGCGGTGTCGAGCAGCGCCATATCGGCTATTGGGAGGACCTCGTCGCCCAAATCGAGCGCGATCAGCTGGACTGCATTGACTTCGTTGGCCCTTCAACGGACATTCGGCCACTGCTCGATGCGCACCGGGTTTTCGTGATGATATCGAAAGAACAGGGTTGCCCCAACGCGTCGCTCGAAGCGATGGCGGCCGGCCTTCCGGTGGTCGCGAACGACGACGGCGGCACGGCCGAGCAAGTCGTGCATGGCAAGACAGGGTTCATCACGGGCCATGATGATCCCGCCGGCATGGCGGCATGGGTCGAGAAACTGCTGATCAATGGCGCTCATGCCCACCAGCTCGGCGAGGCCGGCCGCGATCGGGCGCGCGTCACGTTCAGCATGGACGAGATGGTGGAGCGCTATCGGTCGGTGCTCGGCCTCTGACACACGAGGAATTCATGCTGATCCGCATCGAGCTGCCGCGCAACCGCGATTTCTGCGGGTGTCTCCTCGTGCTGGATGATGCCGGCAAGATCGCATTCGGCCCGGAATGGTGCGCGGGCCGCGCCAACGACGCGGCCGCTTTACGCCGGGGCAACGACAGCCGCTCATGTCTGCTGCCTTATGGCGACACGCCGCTCGGCCATTATCGGCTGCGTCAGATCATCTCGATGCGCGAGGCGAGCGATCACGCGCTGAAGCAATTTGGCCGCTTCGGCATTGTCTCGCTCGGTGCGACCGGCGGACAGGCGCTGATGGCTGACAGTATCGGCCGGTTCGAAATCTGGATTCACGGCGGCTGCGCTGCGCCGGACGGTCGGCTCGCCAGCACAAACGGATCCGTGCGGCTCGCGGACCCGGCCATGTTCGCCCTGCTCCAGGTGCTCAAGGGACGCGAGGGCGCATTGTGCGAGGTCGTCGAGGCCGAGCGAAGGGCGCAGGCCCCGCACGTGTGGGAAGATGGCTTCTTCGACGAAGGCGATCCTCCTTCGCTCGATGGTGTCGAGAGCGAGCCCGAATGGCCGATCCCGGTCGCGATGACTGCCCCGCTGCGCACGATCTTTCTGGGCGAATATGACGGCGGCGGCACGGACACAGGCGTTGTCGGAGATCAAGGCAAAGCCGGAGGGGATGCCGAGACGGAAGGCAAGAAGGAAGGAATAGAAGCAAAAGGAGAGCCGATCGGGGCTCACGACGCTGGCAAGGCGGGAGCGGAAAGTCCGTCCAGGGAGGGCGGATGGAGAGGCGCGATTGCCGGCTTCTTCCGCAGTCTCTATCGCGACACGACGGTGTCACACAACGTGCGGTATACCGACAATGCGCAGCCCGCCGCTCAGGCCGATGTGCGGGGAGCGCTGGCTGCCAAGTTTGACGCCGCTTCCGCGCGGAAATTCGCGGACCTTCCCGCCGCGGCTCAAAATGCATTTGCCGGCCTTGGCCAAGCTTATGGCGCCGACCTCGACACCGCATTGCCAGGATTCTGGTCGGCGGCAGCGGCGGGACGCTGGCCAGGGGCCGTGCAAGCGCTGCTTAGAACGCGCGACCAGCACATCGTCGCCCGCACCCGTGCGGCTGACCTTCTGCAGGGCGCAATCGTCCAAGGGGCTTTGTCGTAGGACCGCGCCTCTGGGGAGATGGAGAAAAACTGTGAGACCTCAGCGATAGAGGATCGCAACGATCTCGATCTCCTCGATGCCGGACGGCGCGCGCAGGGGAACGGTGTCGCCCACCCTCGCCTTCATCAGCGCCTGCGCCACCGGCGACAGCCAGCTGATCTTGCGTTGCGACAATTCGGCCTCATCGACGCCTACCAGCGTGACTGTGTGCTCACCGCCATCCTCCTTGGCATAGGTCACGGTCGCGCCAAAGAAGACTTGTTTCAGACCTTGCTGCTGCCGCGGGTCCACCAAGACCGCGCTGTCGAGGCGCCTGGTCAAATAGCGCGTTCGGCGGTCGATCTCGCGCAGGCGCTTCTTGCCATACTGATAGTCGGCATTCTCCGAACGATCGCCATTACTGGCGGCCCAGCTCACGACCTCCACGACCTTGGGACGCTCGTCCTGCTTGAGCCGACGCAGCTCCGCCTGCAAGGCCGCATGCCCCGCAGGGGTGACGTAGTTCTTGAAGTGGGCCGGCAACGCGTCGGCCTGCTCGTCGTCGTGATCGTCGGCGCCGGTATCGGATTCCCGGGTAAAGGCTTTGCTCATGGGAGTGCCCTACAAGAAACGCTTCATGTACCGTTTGCACTGCTCCGGTGGATCGAGTTCGTTGCTGTAGCCAAACTCCCCGCATGAGCCGCAAACCCATCGCATCATCGATTCGTGCGGCTGGATCTTGTCGGGCATCCATCGACAGTGGGCGGATTTTGCGGGAGCGCTCCGTCCCAGGACCATGGATCCGATAATCGCCAGAACAACGAGTATCGCCAATATGTGCATGTGGGCATGTCCCCGCAATGGTGAAGCAACGTGCGCGGGCATGTGCCATCGAAAGTGGGTGTCAAAATTCTCGTCCCGTGCATCGTTTTGACGTCGCGGAGAATTTTGAATGTCGATCAATGGTGCGAGTTGCGATGAGTGTTTTCGTTTGGTCGCGCCGCAGGCCTTCGTGGTTCAAACTGAAACGAGAAAGGATTGCTCATCTCGTGGGTGCGACGTGCGTCCCCGGCGGCGCCAATGCGGCAAGGGATTCCGTGATGCTTGCCGCTGAAACGGCGAACCCGAGCTTCAACGGATTCTGAGGTGCAGTCACGCTGACATTTATGCCCTCAATTACGGCTTCCTCGTCTCCATCCGCCCTCAGTAAAGGCCCTCCGCTATCGCCCGACTGGATCACGCAGTCATGGCCGATCAGCTTGCGGTCCGGCGATACAGTCTTGATCCGGCAGTCATCGTCTGCCGTCATCATGTAGCGCCGCTCCCGGGCGTATCCGGCGGTCTTGACTGGCGCTCCAAATGCCGGGACCACTGTCGCCATTCGCAATGGTCTTGTATCAGAGGGGAAGGGGTCGCTAACGTAAAGCACGGCCCAATCGTCGGCACGGGCTGCAAGGCCTGCTTCCACTTTGGTGGGGTCGAAGCCTGGAGGAACGATATATCTGGAAGCAACACTGTGCAGCCGATATTGTTCTCTGACGTAGCCAAGCAAGAAGTGGATATATTCTGCCGAAATGAACCGATGCGCGCCTCTGTTATAAAGGCAATGCGCGGCGGTCAGGATTTGATGGGTGCCGATCACCACGCCAGTGCACTGGCCGCCTGTGCTATTGCCGATCCTCCCAATCGATGACCATGGATATTTGTTGGCGTCCACGACCTGCCGATGAAATATCGTCTCCGTCTGATCCGCGCGGAGTAAGCTTGAAAAAAATAGCGCCGCAACGACCAGCACGATTATGGGAAAAAGAATCTTTGAATTCATGTCATCACTCTTCCCATCACAAGTCTTTCCCATCACAAGTCTCGCAGAGCCCTCCTTGGCGACTGGACCGAGAAAAAATGTCCACAAGTGCAGCACCTTGGTCCGCAAGGCTCCGGGTCGCTTGCGCCTTATGGGAAGGCTACACCGGTCGTTGATGTTCGGAAAGGGCGCGCGGACTGCTTGAAGGTCGTGTGCGAAGCACTGGTCCTCGCTGTCCACGCATCGCGGCCCC
>Ga0209488_10004296_pt1 | contig 11182 bp, 8 predicted proteins | sample Rivendell_Oct201_8_FD_188349 | JGI IMG/M metagenome (GOLD analysis project Ga0209488, IMG submission 188349) | Vadose zone soil microbial communities from the Eel River Critical Zone Observatory, Northern California, USA -... | ecosystem: Environmental > Terrestrial > Soil > Vadose zone >... | reverse complement strand
GCTTACCTGAGCATTTCCGGCCGTGGCCGTGAGTCCGGTGGGAGTGGGTGGCGGTGGCGCTGACGAGGTTACCGTAAGAATAATGCCCGGCCCCGGAACTTCCAGATTGCCGCTGTCATCAACCGCTCGACTCCGGACGTTCACAGTTCCGCCGTTGGTAAATGTGGCTGTATAACTCCAGTTCTCCCGACCCACTGCGGGGCGCCAGATTGTTCCCCCATCGACAGAGATCTCAACTCCTCCCACCACGCCACCGCCCAGGTCTCCCGCGTTACCCGAAATAGTAATTGGGGAACCCGCAGCTACGCTGGTTCCCGGCAAAGGCGAAGTAATCGCTGATGTGGGTGGAAGGAAATCGCTTGAGGCTGTCGCTGGCACGAGGCCCATTTGCAGTGTGGCTGGCTGCACTCCCATGTCTGCTAGAAGATTCACGCTGGACTGCCGCATATTGGGATCGGCAGGCGAGCCAGTCCACCCAGCGTGATCGGAGTCCACCCCCCACAACCACTGTACGGTGCCCGCTCCGAAAACCAAGGCTCCGCTCGGAGCCCGGTACAGGGTCAAGTGGTGCGTTTGAGTGCCATTCCCAAAGTAGTAGTGACCTGGGGGCGGCGACGGAGAGAAGTAGAGATAATTTGTCACAGCCACGGTAGTGGTAGAGAGCCGTATGAGACCCGCAGGCCTGAACCCATTGTCAACGTCCTCATCCGACTCATAGCCAAGTGTACTTTGCGCAAGAGTGGCAACCTGGCCCGGCCCGAGTTGCGCAATGCTAGTGTTCCGCCAGAAGCGCATTCTGCCGTCATCCTGAGGCACGGTGATCGCGTTGTCTTGAGGCGAGTTGACCTGGAACATCGTGCCGGTCAATGCATTCTCTGGATGGCCCCCATCGGCGGGAGGGCTAAAACGCGGGTCCCGCCAATAACCCGTCCAGATAGGGGAGCTACCTGAATCGAGAGGATCGATTGGCCCATTCGCGTCCGACTCTTTGTAGCAGACCAACGTTCGGTACGGCGTATTGCTGCCATCAATGCTTGTTTCCCAACGGGTCTTCCAGAAGATTTCGTTGCCGCTAAAGAATGCCAGATTGACGCCAGCTGCCCGGGCAGCTTCAACGTTGGCACGCTGCGCACCCGACCAGTATTCGTCATGCCCTACAGACATAAAAACCTTGTGCTGAGAGATCAGAGCCCCGTTACGATCCGTATCTACGCCTGTGAAGTAACTGACGTCGTACCCGTTCGCCTCCAGAAAGTGAACGATCGGATACTCATAGGCGTAGAATCCCCAGAAACCATTAGCCGGCTGGCTTGGCCGGTTGTAACTGACTTTGTAAGCGCGGCCGGCCGGGTTTCCGACGTAAAGACTGTTCCCACCGTAGTTGTTGTAAGCCTGCCAGGTTGCGTCGTCAGTCTGTTGCAGGATGTCAGAATGGCTGGAATCATTGCGCACGACAAAAATAATGGGGCTCGCCTCGCCGGTATCTAGCCGTACGAGTTTGGCAAAATAGATTCCTGACGTGGCGGTGCTCGGCACCGTCCACGACGCTGAAATCCCCCAATTTCCGCAGTCTGTCAGGCCTGTCGTACTGTCGGTCAGACAGGGAGGTTGAATTTGCGGCAGATGCGCCGACGGCGAGACGGAAGCAATGAACCGGGCATCATTTCCCTGATAGTAGCCCAAGCGATAGATGTCGATCCGATAGGAGGGAGCAGATGTGGAGATTTTGAAGAATATGGTTTGGCCCACATTCACGCTGATGTCAGTCGTAAAACCCTGAATATTCGGTGAGCCTGCCCCATCAACGTACCACTGACTGGCGGGAGTGCCCGGCAGACAATTCTCCGCCTCGACCGGGTTTTGGGGTGCCGTGCAGGTGGCAAACGCAGCCGGCGGCAAAAAGCTAAGGACGAGGAATGCGAACAGAGGAGTGGCAAGTGTGGGCAGATGTGGGCCGGCTCGCGTCATGGCGGGTCCCTTCGGATACAAAGCGCAACGAAGATGCTCTCGGGCAAGAAAGCTGCGATTCCGCCAATTTCAAGCGGAGGCGAATACGACTTGCGAAAACTCGTCGCTACACCGTCGTTTATGGCTTGCATGTCTGCATCGAAAAACAACTCATAAAACAAAAACCTGCGGTAGAGTCGCGCGGATATCGGCCGGGAGCACTCGTTTGCCAGTTTCGAAAGCGGCCAAGGGCTGACGCTCGAAGTAACGAGAGCAAGGAACGCACGCCTAATCTAGCCCACTGGCGGCGCTTACGTGTGGCTGTCCTCCGCGTTTCAACCGATGTTTTCGGTACACTCGGTAAAACTGAGTAAGAAATCAAATTGGGGCAGCGTAAACCAACCATTTCATGTTGCTAAAACCATATCGTTAGGGTCGCCGTTCGCGTCGTACCGTTATAAGACGCGGAGATATTGGCGGATGTTGTGACAAGAACGATCGATGTGTTCACCGTGAAGGTCGCCCTGGTCGCTCCAGCGGGAACGGTCACACTAGAAGGTACGCTAGCCGCCCGGTTGCTGCTGGAAAGCTGGACTTGCGCACCACCTGTGGGAGCCGGCCCGCTCAGCGTGACCGTGCCCGTGGAGGATTGCGTGCCGCCCACGACACTCGTCGGGTTTAGCTGCAGCGAGGAGACGGTTGGAAGTGGTGGGGGTGGGGGCGAGACGGTGAGCGTAATCGTGGTTGTATTCGTTAAGGTGCCAGATGTACCTGTGATGGTCACTGTGACCGTGCCGGTCGTGGCTGTGCCGCTGGCCGTGAGCGTCAGTGTGCTCGTCGTAGAGGTGGGGTTGGGGCTGAACGACGATGTCACGCCGCTCGGCAGACCCGAAGCAGACAAGCTGACGCTGCCGCTAAAGCCGTTCTGCGGAGCGACCGTGATCGCGCTGGTGCCGCTGTTTCCTTGTGTAATAGTCAAGCTGGTAGGCGATGCGGATAGGGTGTAGCTGGGCGCGGCTGAAGGGGGTGAAGATTGCTCGAAAATCAAGATGGCAGGTTTTGGTTCGCTCAACGGGACCGCTACGAACTTTGATGTGGAGATCACGTAAATAGCAGCGCTGCCACCGGACGTGTCTGACATGGTCCCTCTTCCATTTGTTGGGGATGAGGATATGGAGTAGGTGCCGTTGAACGCCACGCCGGGGACCGGTCCGCTCGATGCGCCGATATCTTCGGTACCGATGATATTGCCCGTCGGGCTGGCACCGTCCGCCGTGAACTCGCCGGAGCGGACCACTACACCAAACTCCACCGGGTCGGTCGTGAAGCCGGCATACCTACCGTTCACCCCGCTATTCGTGAACGATCCTGCTGCCTGGGGTTCACCGAACCCGAACAACACATTAGGATCCGCGACGAAGAGGAACATCTGATTCAAGCTCACCAAATAGGCAACCAAGCTGTACCCTCCGAGCGTCATCGATGTTCGCCCGTTGCTTGTCGCACTGTACGTCCCGGCCATAGCGGTGACGGACCTGGGTGCGCTGCAGAAGTTCTCGTCGAAGGTCAAGGTGAAGGCGCCATTGCCGTCGGCAGTGAGCAAACCTGCGACGGCTTTGGGCACGCCACCGCCACCCACGCCGCCACAGCCCGTGGAGAGTCCGGTGAGGTAAATTACCGTGTTGCCGTTGAGCGAGGCGTTGGAAAACCCTCCCGCGGGAACTTGCTGGCGCAGCACAACGCCACTTAGGAGGGGGGTCGACGTCGTGACCGTGTCACTCTCCATCACAAAGAGCTTTCCTGCATTCACGATGTAAAAGACGAAATTCAGGCTGTTGGGTGTTCCGCCAAACGTGAAGGCGAGGTTCATTGTGCCCCGCCCCGTGGCGGTATTGGATACGGCGTAATTCGCTGACGTAAAGATCATCGAATAATCAGTGCCATAGGCGTTGACGTCGCCCGCTGCGTTGGTGAGAGCGCCTGCACCATTCGAAGTAAATCTGCCCGCAACGGCCGCTCGATTGTTCAAATTGTCTAGGCCGGCAGCACCAAATGTATAATCACCCGTTATCTTGGCGGTGTTGAACGCAGTGGTGTCCACCTTTTCCATGGTCCCCGAGCCGATCCTGCCGGAACCTCCCGCGGCATCGAACTCGATGAACTGTGCGTTGCCATTGGCCATCATGGAAAATGCGAGCCTCACACCGGCCAAGTTCATTACGCCTCTGTGGTCCGCACCGATGGCATACGTCCCGGTGAACGGTTGATCGACCGCGGCTCCGAAACCTACACCGTTGTTATCCAGTTCGCCGTTCGTCAGATTCCCGCTCCCGTCCGCCGTAAATCTTCCCACGGCGGCAAAGACAGACGAGGGGCCACCGCTCCCAGTGATCCCGTTGAAGGTGAATGCATAGTCCCCCTTCAGTTCGGCGTTTGGGTTCTGGGCTCGGACCGTCGAAGCAAGGACCAGAATGAAACATCCGATTAGCACCGCGATCAGCTTCCTCATTTTTTCTCCTCCACTTGGATATGTCGGTCAGCCGTAAGTTCCGATGGATTGTACGGGAGCGGCCACAATCCGCTGGCCGTGGGCGTTGATCTCCATCTGGAAACCTACGTAAGGTTGGAGTGTTACAGTGGCGGCACTTCTGTTTTGGCCGGTATTATGTTCGTGGCTGCACCACATTTTCTTGTTATCCGATAAACTTTGTATTGGGCGTTCGCATAAACTTCCTGCAAGTCGCCCGCATATTTGTCCGTAAAAGTCGTAAGGAAACCGCGGGGAGCCGCTACTGACGGCGCGTCATCAAGGGTGCCGGTCACGATGTGAGTAGCATGCAATTCGCAGAATTTCTTCCACAGCTCGTCGTCCCTAGGCGTCCAGTAATATGCGGCAGCGCTGCGGTTGGTGAAAAGTGCGAGAGCCCGTGGCCTGCGAAAGATGAATATATCGTTTGCGTCCGTTTTGCTGACAAAGTCAAACAATGCATGTGCCTCTGCATTGTCGACTCCATCTAACGGGCCATAATTGAGTTTCGAGTATTTACCAGCATAAGATAGCACAATGGTTGCTACTACCATCGCAACCGCGGCTATGCGCTGCCATGCGACTGCTGGTGCCATCGCCGCGTCGAAGCCAATCAGAATGTAAAAGAGATAGAGAGGTACGAGCGGGATGAGGAGTCGGTCTGACGGCGCCGGCCAAAGCAGGATGACCGCGAGGTACGCAAGTGAAAACGCTTCGAATATCCCCACGCCTCTTCTTAGCCGTGCCGCGAAGCCGATCAACGCGAAGGCCGAAAGTAACGCTAGCACGGCAACTCGCAATGGTAGGCTGTAGCCGTTGTCCCAGAGAACCGAGAGCGATTTCAGATAGCCTATCGCGTGAGAAAAGAGCGCAGGTGCGGCTCCGAATTGATCGAGGTAGCTGGCTTCAGTTTGCACAAACAGCATTTCCACCCCAGCGCCCAATAGGAACACCATTGTCGCAACGATGGAGTACGGGCTGAGCTTCCGGAGACGTAATACGTCCCGCAGCCACAGGGCGGCGATGAGACAAATTCCGACACTCCTCGTGCCATAAGCGGCCCAAATCGCAAGTCCCGCCAGTGCTGCGCTCGAGTACGTCCACGAACTGTTCTGCTCATAGTTTTGGTGAATGAGGAACAGACTTAGGTAGGTAAACAGCAGGAACGGAAATTCCGAGACTATATTTTCCTTGTAGTTCCAGAAATATGGACTAAATCCAACCGTGGCCACAAGCGCGAGCACTTGCTTTGTCGACAATTCATGCCGGAATGTCAGCGCGACCGCCAGCAAGGCGGCGAGGAAGAGCAGGATGACCTCAATCTTCATGGCGGTTAAATTCAGTCCGAAAGCTTTGTACGCCCCGGCGAGCAGCAAGGGGAATACAGGCGGATACGTCTTCGGTCCCAACTCGGCATATTCGTTTTCGTAAATATATCCCGTGTGACGATAATCGACGCCGAGAGCGATGTTCTTGGCCTCGTGTATGTACATAGCAAAGTCATCGCCGCAGGCCTCGCCTTCGCCGGGCCTGATTGTACTTAGGTAGAACGCACCGATGAGCACAATAAGAGCGACAACTCTTTTCATAGTGCCGTCTTGGACATAACTTTTGCGACGTCCTGCGATGGTGATAGGACCGGATCCCGATGCCTTCCAATCGGAGCCGGGCTGTTCTCAGTCCGGCGACCATAGAGGAATTGCAGCACAAATACCCTTCGTACCAGGGACACTGCTGGCGGTACAATTGCCCAGGCGATATTCAGATCGCCGCTGCCTGGTCGGTCACCAGTCCAGAGGAGCTGCCGCTCAGCGTGGTCTAGCCTAGCTTTTAATCTTGCAAGGTCACCTGTTATCAACCACGAGATGCCTGGCCAAGTCGGTTGCTAATGCTGATGTGAAAAGCGCCGCGCCTTCGGAATTAAGATGGAGTGCATCTGCCTGGTAAAATTTTGACGAGAGCGCACCCGGGTCAATAGGGACAAATGTCTGCACTCCGGCCTTTTGTGAAGCGGTGGCCATTTGGCGGACGGCACTCTCCGAAGATGGAGTCGGCGGGACCAAAATAATCAGTTTGGCACCATTCGCGTCACATAATTCGCGCAGGGTTCGCAGGCGAGAGATTGCAACCGCTTCAAATTCAGGACCCCGGGGAATCGTCGGTGCGACCTTTATGAGCGAGACAAGGTCTTCGAAATGGGGCACAATCCGACGGAGAACCTCTGCTCGAAGGGCACTGCGCCTATCCCAAAATGTGCTCGAATGTTCGAGCAAAAGGTTACTCGTTGCAGTGTTATCCAGCCTCAAATCTGAAGCCACACCGAGGACATCTCGGACATCAAAAAGCATCAGCGGGGAATAGTCCTGACGTACGCCGGTTCCAAGGAAAAGATCTACTGGGAGGCCGACAACTACCACCTGCGGCCTTGACCCCTGACGAAATAGCCGCCGCAGCCCATACAGCCAGTCATAATAACCAGTAGCTTCCAAGAAGATGGGATAGATCTGCATCCTGCCGGATGTCAACTCGTGCAATCGATCTAAGTCGACTCCATACAGGAGCAAGGAATTACCTACCAGTAGAATGGACGTTGGTTCGCCAGGCTTTGAGGGGCGCCCCTTAATGGCTTCCCCATATTGCCGAGAAATTCGCGCATAGGTGAACGAATGATGTTTCACCAAATAAACGGAAAAAATCTCCAAGCCCGCGAGGAAAATAGCGCAGATGAAGACAAGCACCTTCGCGTAAAACAACGCCGGAGATTTAGAACTGGAAATAGACGAATGCATTGAGACCATTCCCCGAAAAAAAAGTGAGTACAACGAGAGCGGCAACCGCCACTGCTGTGCGAACTGCGTAGGTCCGGTTTGCGAATAGATATTCCTGATTGCCAGATTCCAGCATCAGGTCTACAAAGAAAAGAGGCATTGAGAAAATACACAGCATGAAGAAGGCCGAGGCATACTCGCTCCGCCAAGTGAAGTTAGAGAGTCCAGCCAGGAACCGCACGGCTGCACTGAGTGAGGTGGCCCGAAAGAATATCAAGGTCAAGCAGAAGAGATTGAAAGTCAGAATCCGTTGTGCCCAAACGGAGTAGAAACCGTCAGACGGCGGAGGGTGAACTGCATCTCCTGGCCTCGATTTAAGGGGGAAAAGGAAGCGCTCAACGCCCAAAACGACGCCATGCATGGCACCAAACACCACAAAGGTCCAGTTTGCACCATGCCAAAGACCCGCCAGGGTCATGGTGGTGAGAAGATTGCGGGAAGTCTTCGATTCGCCATGAGCACTGCCACCCAGAGGAATGTACAAGTAATCGCGCAGCCATGTGCTCAAACTGATGTGCCAGCGTCGCCAGAAATCCTGAAGCCGCCGTGCCAGAAAGGGCTGCCGGAAATTGACCATAAAATGGAATCCCAACAATTGAGCGCTGCCCCGCGCGATATCGCTGTAACCGCTGAAGTCTCCATAGACTTGCCAGGCAAATGCATACACCCCGATGAGAACAACCCAGAAATTTGGAGCCCCCAGTTGGCCACCGAAAGCGGCGTTGGCCAGAAGCGCACAATTGTCTGCAACCACGCACTTGCGCAAAAGACCAGAAAAGATCAGCATGATGCCATCGAAAAACCGATCAGTGTCGAGAGAACGATTTGTCTGAACCTGAGGCAGTAGGTGCGCCGGTCTTTGAATCGGGCCCGCGATCAAGTGCGGGAAAAGACTGACAAATAGACCGTAGTCGACGAAAGATTTGGCAGCCTGCAGTCTACCCTTATAGACGTCTACGATGTAGGCGACTTCCTGAAAGGTATAGAACGAAATTCCCGGCGGAAGGATGACGCGGATCAGCGGCAGCGGAATATGGTGAATGCCCAATGTCGCTAGAGCGCCCGAAAAGGAGTCTATGAAAAAATTGAAGTATTTGAAGACGCCGAGAATCGAGAAATTCAATACAAGTGAGAAAATGAGCCACTTCTTGCGGTTGGGGTTCGCTTGACTCGATTCGATCCTTTGCGCAATCAGAAAATCCATCGTTGTACTGCCGATCATGAGTACAAGGAAGCGCCAATCCCACCAGGCGTAAAAGAAGTAGCTTGCGAGAAGCAGGAAGACGTTTTGCGTGCGGTGACTGAGGCGCCAGTACACCAGCACAACAGGGATCAAGAAGACGAAATACGCAGGGGAGTCAAAAAGCATTGTGATGAATCAAAGTGGAATTTCCGTTTGGAAAACTGAGCCTATTTGTAGTAATTCGCGAAAGGCAGCCACGCAGGTACGGAGCCTTATCGACGACCACAAAAGTGAAAGCTAGGGCATCGCTCGCCGGCGCCAAGATCCCAGAAGGAACATAGGTGGCAGTTCATCGTGTTAGGGCGGTGAAGAGCCGAGCCGGAGCGATCCGGCCAGACGGGCGCCCCGCGAATCTGAGGACCCCAATGAGAAATCCCAGCCCATACGCCACGTGGTACACGGCGATTACTCCGGGCAAGATCAGCAAAGCTCGCGGCTCCAGCGAGCGCGTAAACGGCAGCGTTGAGGCGGCGCACGCCAGGAGATAGACGAACAGCCCAGTCGCCAACGAGGCGGCGATCGCCGAGGCAACCGTGTTCATCCCGAGCAACACCGCCCACGCGAGTCCCATCAGCGAGCTCAGTATCCAACTCACGAACACGACGGGTACAGCATGCCGCCAGCACGACAGGGCTCGATGCTTCCGGATTACGGCCACTTTCCAGAAGCCGTACTGCAGGTATTGGCGGAACAGTGCCCCAATAGACGCCCGCGGCGTATAGGATGACCTGATTCGTGGCGACTGCCAGATTCGTCCGCCAAATCGCCGCAGACGGAAGTTGAACTCATCGTCCTGATTCCGCACTAGATCGGGGTCAAACAGACCGACTCTGTCGAAGACAGTTCGAGGCCAGCACCCCAGGTACACCGTGTCAACCTCTCCCTCGTAGTCCGGTTGGTGCGCTCTGCCGCCGCCCGAGCAGAACGGAGATCGAAACGCTGCCGCGATGGCCTTCCCGATGAGCTCTCGGCCCTCGGCAACCCACGGGCCACCCACGTTGTCGGCTCCGGATTCCTCAAGGACCCTTACACACTCCCGGATATAGTCTCTCGCGTAAGTCGTGTGAGCGTCCATGCGGATGATGATCTCCCCTGTGGCCACCTCGATCCCCGTGTTGAGCCCGGTGGATACGATTCGCCCGGGGTTGTCAACCGTACGGATGTTAGGAGCGTTCTGGATGTATTGATGGAGCAACGCACGAGTCCCGTCATCGCTGAGGCCATCACTGACGAGGATCTCGAGCTCCCAACCCGGCTCGAGATCTTGTGCGAGCACAGAGTCGAGGAATTCGCAAATATGCTGTTTCTCGTTGCGACACGGAATGATGACCGATATTTTCACAGACGCCTTCTACTCATTAGCGTTCTACTTCGAGGCCATCACGGGAAGGCCGGCGAGAAACCCGGATACTCATGCGCTCCCACGTCGGTAACTCCGGCGTCAATTCCAGGGCTACTGGGCTGCAAATGGAAGTCGTAGGGCGCCGTCGAAGCATTGACGAAGAGCGGGTCCACGCCGATCTGGTTTGCGCCGATCGTGAAGCCGGTCGGGTCCGATATTACAGTGCTAACGCCATAGATAAGGTTGTGGTCAAAGACGGAGCCCGAGATTGTGGCGGTGTATCGCGTGATGGCTGAGCTATTGGGGTTGCAGAAGATGTTGTTACGAATCGTGATGTTGGAGTTGGTGTTCCAAAACATGATTTGGCCAGCTTCCCCGTTCGCGTTTCCGAACGCGAACGTGTTGTTTGCTATGAGCCAGTTGCTGGCTCCATCCGCCGTCTGAACCGAGAAACCTCGGTTCATGTTGTAGAAGATGTTGTTGATTATGGTCATGTTTTGGCCTTGAGAATAGATTCCGTGGTCAAAGTGCAGAAGGGTCTGGCCGTCCGTCCGACCAATGTCATGAAAGGAATTCCCGTAAAAAGTGAAGTTGTATTCCGAGGCGTGTAGATAGATTCCGTTGCGGCCGATTTGGTCAGTGACGGTATGATTGGCGATGTTTCTGATTTCGTTCCATCGAATGGTGATGTCGTGAGCCGCGCCGTCGGTTTGGATGCCTGAGTCGCAGCCGCGCTGAATGACGAAGCCCTGGATAACTATGAAGGAAGTGCTCTTCAGGCCGAAATACGCAGAGGCACCATCGCAGCTGGTAGTCGTCGACGAGTTCATTGAATCAAGAATTGCCTTGCCGCGATTTTGCGCCCGGAACGTGATCGGATTGCCCGCAGTGCCCGAATAAGCGAGGATTACGACAATGTTGGGAGCTACTACCCCCTCGTTATCATAGGTGCCGTCCATGACGATCACTGTATCGCCCGGCTGGGTGGCGGTCAGCGCGGCTTTGGATAGGTGGCGGAAGGGGGCACTTTGGGTTCCTGGATTGGAATCGCTGCCAGTGGTCGCGACATAATACGTCGCGGCGCTCGCACGCTGGCCCAACAGTGTCAACACACTTGTAAAGACAAGCAGACGCCAGGAGCGAGCTGGGTTGTTTGTTAATCTGAGTTTCACGGTTCACTACCTCGCTCTTGAATTTCTCGACTGAGACAGTTGGCCAGTTATGCGGCGGCGCGGTCCGATTTCACTGAGTTCACAGCACTGCATTTGAGAAGGATCTTCAACCGCGCGAACAGT
>Ga0209488_10004295_pt1 | contig 11182 bp, 13 predicted proteins | sample Rivendell_Oct201_8_FD_188349 | JGI IMG/M metagenome (GOLD analysis project Ga0209488, IMG submission 188349) | Vadose zone soil microbial communities from the Eel River Critical Zone Observatory, Northern California, USA -... | ecosystem: Environmental > Terrestrial > Soil > Vadose zone >... | reverse complement strand
CCTTTTGCACATATTGAGCGAAGTGCATGCTGACCTCGGCGATCATCTCGGGTCTCGGCCTCGGCAGCATGTACGGCCTGATCGCGCTCGGCTTCCACGTCACTTACGTGGTCTCGAACACCGTCAATTTCTCGCAAGGCTCGGCCATGATGCTGGGCGCGGTGCTCGGCTACACCTTCGCGGTCACGCTGGGGTGGCCGCTGCCGGCCGACGCATTCGGCGGCAGCTTCGTGTATCCGCTCGAGCCGAATCTCGTTGCGCTGGGGCTCGTGGTCGGTCTCGATTACCGCGACGCCGCGCTCGACGTGCACGTCCTGCTGCAGCGGTTGAAGCAACATCCGCTGCTCCGCACCCTCCTCGCCGGCGGCGAAATGGTCGAGTGGGGCGCAAAGACCATTCCCGAGGGCGGTTTCTACTCGCTTCCCGAGCGTCGCGCTGGAGCGGGTGTCGTCCTGCTCGGCGACACCGCGGGCTTGGTGGACGTGCCGTCGCTGAAGGGGATTCACTACGCCATGCAGTCGGGGATGTACGCTGCGCGCGCCATTTTCCAGAATCTCAAGACCGGCACGGGGCTGGCGGAGTACGATCGTCTCGTGAACGCGTCGTACATCGCCGCTGACTTGTACCGCACGCGTAACATGCGCCTGGCATTCCGCGACGGGTTCTACCTCGGCGGCATCCAGGCGGCGCTCATGACGCTGACCGGGGGACGGTTCCCCAACGGCGAGTATCGGATACATGCCGATGCGGAAGTCCCACGTCGAGTGTCCCAGGAGTCAGATGGGATGTCGAACGGTGTGAGCAAAGTGGACGCGGTATTCAAATCGGGGAATTCCACGAGAGATACCGTCCCCAATCATCTGATCGCTCGTCCCGATGTCCCCGTGGAGGTCGCCAGGTTTTATTCCCACGTCTGTCCGGCAGGTGTCTATGAAGCGGTCGACGGAGGACTGCGCATCAACGCGCCAAATTGTGTCGATTGCAAAGCGACTGATGTGCTCGGACCGCGGTGGACGCCGCGTGAGGGCGGCAGCGGGCCGAAGTACAAACGGATGTAGCGCTAGGCGCGGTTTTCCTTGAAGTAATGACGCGCGCGCTCGGCGAGCTGCGCGGTCGACATCGGCAGATTGCGTTTTACCCATAACATCGCGCGCTGGCCGCTGGGGAATCGACGCGCACCGTCCTGCCGCGAGATTCCCGCCATCTGCGTCAGTGAAATCCCGAAGATCTCCTTGCTTGCCCGATCGAGCGCCATCCCAAACTGCTCGTCTTCCGGAGTGCCGAGGATTTCCGTATGCGTGCGGCCCAGCTCTTCCAGCGGCGCGGCGTATGCCTTCTCGCAGTGGGTGTCCATGGTGTAGCCGCAATAGAGAGAGAACGGGTACGTCCCGGCCATAGCGTTCCAGAAGTCCTCAAGCCGGATCGCCGCGTCGGTGTTCCCCCCTTCCCACAGCGCATTGGTGAGCTCGGAGTAGATCCGGAGACCACGTCCATGCGGCTGCAACCTCGACAATACGGGCTGAACCGCGCTCCGAAACTCGGCCCACTCCGCGACGCCGTCGATCACGAATTGCTCGAGCAGCGTGTCGACGTGGAGCACGGCGAGCTGGCCGGCGTTACAGAGTGCCTGAGGATGGAATTTGCCGGCCGTCAGCCCGGCGAACGTTCGCTCGACCTGTTCTGCCGTGGCGACGAGGAGCACGCTGTTACCGCGGCGCAACCCGGCTTGGAGGAAGGTGAACACCGACTCACCGAGCCCGTCGCGATCGCGGTGGAACTGCGCGAAATGGCGCCCTGGAGGTGCTTCCGCTAACAGTGACACTGCTTATTGCAACGAGTCTTCGTAGTAGCGCCGCGCCCGTTCCAGGACGGCGGCGCTTGCTGAAGGAAGATTGCGCTTGACCCACAGCATGGTCCGCTGGCCGCTGGGGAAGCGCCGCTCGCCCTCGTGGTTGTGACGCGAGAACCCAACCATTTGCGAAAGCGGGACGCCGAATACGTCCCGGCTCGCGGAGTCCAATGCCACGCGGAACCGCTCGTCTTCCGCGGTGCCAATCATGTCGCTGTGCGTGCGGCCGATCTCTTCGATCGGCCCCGCGTAGGTGTGGTCGTGATGGACGTCGAGCATGTAGCTGCAGAACAATGAAAACGGGTACAGGCGCGCGAGCTCGTTCCAGTAGTCCTCGAGCTGAATCGCCGCGTCCTGCTTCCCCTCCTGCCAGAGCAGATTCACCATCTCGCCATACGCCCGCGTCGTACCACGCCCGAACGCCCGGACCCGCTCGAACACGGATGCCATCGCCCCCCGAAAGTCTTCCCAGTCGGGCACGTCGTTGCGCATGAACTTGCGGAGCGTCAGCTCGGCGTCGTGGAGCTCCAGCTGTCCGGATTTGAGAAACGCCGCTGGGTCGATCTCATCTTCGCGCAACCGGTTGAGGAAGAGCTCGGTGTGCGCGGGCGCGGCGATCACGACGACCGGGTTGCCGCGGCGCAGACCTGTCTCCAGGTACAGCGTGACGGCGTCGGTGAGGGCCTGCGGGTCGCGGTGGAGCTGCGCGAAGTGCCGGTTCACGGGGGCTTCGATCAGCAGCGCACTGACAAGGGGTGATGACATTTAGCGATTGGGCGCAGACGTCAGCGGGGAATTCATGGTCGCGTACAGTAGGGATTTGCTTTTCCGCCAGCAATAATTCCTTGGTACGAATTCACAGGCATGTATCTCATCCTCTTGGACTAGCCCATCGGTTGGAAATCCTGAAAACTCAACTTGATGCCGTCGATGATGAACTGGACGGCGATGGCGGCCAGGACCAGCCCCATCAGTCGGGTCAGGATCCGCATCCCGGTCTGGCCGAGCCGGCGCTCGACTATGGAGGCCGCCCCAAGCACCCAATACGTGATGAGCGCGGTCAAGATGATCGAGACGTAGACAGCGATCGTGGCGGCGGTCGATTTTGCGCCGAGCGCAAGCACCATCACCGTCGAGATCGCTCCCGGCCCCGCCAGCATCGGGACACCAAGGGGCATGATCCCGATGTCGTCCTTCTGGATTCCCTCGGCCGTCTCGATCGCGGTCTCGCGCTGCTGGCTGCGCCGCGCCTGCACCATGTCGAGGGCGTTCAGGCCGATCAGCACGCCGCCCGCGATCTTGAACGCACCGATCGTGATGCCGAAGATCTTGAAGATCAGACTGCCGCCCAGCGCGAACGCGATGAGGGTGATCGCGCAGGTCCACGCCCCCCGTCGCGCGAGCACCTTGCGCTGCGCGGGTGAGTCGCGCGCGGTCATCGCCAGGAAGGTGGGAATGACCGCGAACGGATCCACGATGAACAGGATCGACGTGAAAATCAGGACCAGCTCGATCGCCCGCTCGGTCATGGCGTCCCGCTCAGCAGACCGGCGCGGATGCGCCGCATCCTGGCTGTCGGCGCCGCGACATCGCGCAGCTGCGCGCGCACGCGAGTGTACGTGCCCGCATGGAAGTGAATGGTCACCGGCTGGCCGTCGCGCACGACATCGACCACGACCGCGGCACCGGCTCGGACGGCCCGTACCGCGGCAGAGACATCGGTCCCGTCGAGGATGGGCCGCCCGTTGATTCGCACCAGCTCATCCCCGGTCCGCAGTCCCGCCGTCTCGGCGGCACTGCCAGGTGCGGCGACCGCGCGCCAGCGGCCGCCCTGCACGGCGGGCGGGATCGAACCGATGCGCGCGTCGATGTCGGGCGTATCGGTGAACACCACCTTCCACCCCGCGGCGCGGAGATAGTCGTCCCACGGGATTTCGGTCGCGCCGCTCACGTACAGCCGCCAGAATTCCTCGAAGTTGCGTCCGGTCGCGCCGCGGACGGCCGCCACCAGCTCGTCGCGCGTGAAGCCGCGGTCACCGGCATAGTGCGCGAGCAAGTAGCGCATGACGTCGTCGAGCGACTTCGCGTTGTCGGTGGAATCGCGAATGGCGAGATCGAGGAGGAATCCGAGCAGCTCGCCTTGCAGGTAGTAGGACAGGACCTGGCTGTTGTTGACCGCGGGCGAATCCCACACGGTCCAGGACGAACGCTCGGGCGAGATGAGCAGGCGAGCGGGATTAGTGCGGTAATTCCCGATGGAGGTGGCCAGGCCGCTCGCAAAATCGGCGGGACTGTCGAGCCCGGCCCGCGCCAAAATCACGTCGGCGTAGTAGTCGGTGACGCCCTCGCTCCACCACAGGTTCACCGTGCGGACTTCGTGCTCGTAGTCGAACGGACCGAGCTCGACCGGCCGGATACGCTTGACGTTCCAGGCGTGGAAGAATTCGTGCGCACTCACCGTCTCGGCGCCGCGGGGATTCCGGGCCAGCGTTTCGGTCGTGACGCCGATCGTGGTGGAATTGAGGTGCTCGAGCCCGCCGCCCCGGCCGCCGACGAAAATGAACGTGTAGTCCTTGTAGGGAGCAGTACCGAAGATGCCGATCGCCGTCGTGGAGATGCGCCGCAGCATGTCCACGAACACGCCGGGCGCCTGGGCGCGACCGCCGCCGAGATCCACGACGGCTCGGTGCGGCGTCCCGGCCGCGCTGAACGCGTAGGTCAGGAAGTTGCCCAACAACGCCGGTGAGTCGATCAGGACGTCGTAGCTGGGCGCCTGGAAGATCGTGCTGTCGCTTCTCGTCGGCACGAGACCCGTGGCGACGCGCCATCCGCGCGGCATTTGAAACGTGACGCGAGCGGGCGCCTGTTTCCAACCGTCGAGATACATGAAGGTGCGCGGGCCATCGACGACTCCGGACGTCGACCGCAAGAACCACCGGTTATTGGGCCGTCGCCATTGGTCCGCATCGCGCAGCCCCGCGCTGTAGCGCACCGTGATCCGGGCGGCGCCGTGCGGGTCGATGACCCAGGAAATCGGCGAGTCCTGTCGCACGGGCAGGGGATCGCCGGCCGCGGTGACGGCGCCGACGTCCCGAATGTTTTGCCAAGAGTCCATGAGCCGGTAGGCCCCGGGCGCCCAATTGGGGATGACCAGACGGCTCGGGCTGGGCGGATTGTTGATCTGGATCTCCACGAGATACGCGGAGCGGTCGGAGGGGACCGTTACGGCATAAAAGAGCTCGGGAGCGCGGGCTTCGGGGGCTTGGGGGGCTTGAAGCGCGAGGAGAAGGACGAGCAACATACGGTCTGGCTAAATCGCTACCTGCACTACCCGATCCTTCCCTGACTTCTTTGCATCGTACATAGCCTGGTCGGCCCTGCGGAGCAGGTCGTCGGTACTGGCATCCGTCGCGGTGCACGAAACAACTCCGATGCTCGCCGTCACATTCGGCGTCCCCTTGAACACATTGCGCAGGCTCGCGATGAGCCGTTTGGCCGCGGCGTCCGCCAGCTGCGCGTCCGTCTCGGGCATCAGCACAGCGAACTCATCGCCGCCCAGCCGTCCCACGACGTCTGCCTGCCGCACGGACGAGCGCATCGCGTCGGCCACGAGCCGCAGCACGGCGTCCCCCGTCTGATGCCCATGGGTGTCGTTGATGACCTTGAAGTTGTCGAGATCCATATACATGAGGGCGAGGGCGCGCGGGTACCGGCGGTTGCGATCCAGCTCCTGGCCGAGCCGCTCGGCGAACGCGCGGGCGTTCAGCACGTTCGTGAGCTGATCCTGAATGATCAACCGCGCCATCTGCGCCTGGCTGCGCCGCAAGGTCTGGAGCCCCGCCATCGCCACGCCCAGCACGGCGACATACGCAGCCGCATTCGCCAAGCGCCAGATCATGGGAGTCTCGACCGGCATCTGGACCCACGCGGTCGCCTCACGCAACCCGGTGGTCGCGACAGCGAACACGATTCCCCAGACCAACCCCTCGGTCCACGTGACCAGCAGTACGGGGATGATGTAGAGAACGCCGAGCCGGGCGTCGGGCGGCGTTACCGCGTTGACCCAGTAGACCAGGAGGGTCAGGAGGAGATATCCCGCGAGGCGCAGCGTCCGGCGCCCCATCAGTACGGCGGCTCCGCGACGTGGCGGGGGTCATCGAGGATCAACGCCTGCAGCTCGGTGCCTACGGCAACCGTCTGCATCTCGGCAGGGACGATCAGCAGGGCATTGGCGCGCGCCATACTGGTGAGAATGCCAGAGCCCTGCGGCCCTGTCAAACGAGCCCCACCATCCTCTACTATTGCGCGCAGGTAGTGTCGCAGCTTGGGACCGAGGGTGATGGGCTCCCGGACGACGACCGGGACCGTACGGCGAAACGGCAGGGCGTGTCCTTGGAGGCGCCTGATCGCCGGACGTACGAACAGCTCGAACGTCACCATCGTGCTCACCGGATTGCCCGGCAACCCGATCCACGGGACTCCGTGCAGCAGACCGAATCCAACGGGTGCCCCGGGCCGCATTCCGATCCGCCACAGCTTCAGCTCGCCGCCCAATTCTTGTAGCACGCCGCGCACCAGGTCGTGCTCGCCCACGCTCACGCCGGCAGTCGTGACGAGCAGGTCCGTGCCCGCCGCGCCGCGCAGGTGCTCGCGCAGGCTCACCTTGCTGTCGCGCGCGATTCCGAGGTTGATGGGCTCGGCGGCCGACCGCCGAATCAGGGCGTCGAGCGTGTAGGAGTTCGAGCTCGCGATCTTGGTGCCCGCGAGAATCGCGTCGCGCTGCTCGAGATCGACGATCTCATCGCCGGATCCCATGAACGCCACCCGGGGTCGCCGATGCACCAGCGGAGCATCGTACGCAATCGACGCGAGCACACCGAGCTGCGCCGGACCGAGCGCGCTCCCGGCGGGGAGTACCACTGTCCCCTTGCGGATGTCCTCGCCGCGGCGCCGGATGTTTTTCTTTGCGTCGCGCGCATTTTGGATCGTGACTTGGGCTTTCGATGGCTGCGCCGTGTCTTCCTGGCGGATGACGGTATCGGCGCCTTGAGGCAACGGCGCGCCGGTGAAGATGCGGGTTGCTTGCGCCTTCCCCACCATTTTCTGGGGAAACTGTCCGGCCGCGATCGTCTCGATGATGTCGAGGTCGGTTTCCGGCTCCGTGAGATCCGCGCTCCGGACGGCGTAACCGTCCATCGCGGAATTGTCCCACGGCGGGAGGTCGAGCGGACTGGCGACGTCCTCGGCGAGCACGGCGTCGAGCGCCTCGCGCAGCGACCGCCGCTCGGGTGGAAGCGGCTCAATGTGCGAGAGGATGATCGTGGCGGCCTCGGCTGGCGTCATGGCGGCAGGATCTTCGCGCGGTCCCAGGCGAGATTGGCGATTGTCACGAGCCAGGCGGTGTCGCTGAATCGGAACACGGGGAAGGGAGCACGCAGCTCGCGGTCGTCCGTGACCATCGCGACCCAATCGGCGGGATCGTGGACCGCGGGATCGAAGAGCGGTTTCGGTCCGGCAACGGTCCGATATACCTCGATCTTGGGAAGCGGCGCGCGCTTGAATCCCTCGACAAGGACAATGTCGGCGTCACTGAGGTAGCGCTGCGCGAGCGTGATCGGATCGGACTCCACTTTGGTGTGCTCGAGCAGCACCCGTTGTCCCGGCGCTTCCATCAGCACGCGCTCGACTTTCCCCTCGTGCCAGTGTCTCCAGGTGTCCTTGCCCTTCTGATCCATGTCGGCGGGGTGCGAGCCGTGCTTGATCGTCATCACGCGGAACTTGCGACGCACGAGCTCCGCCGCGAGCGCGACGAGAAACGTCGTCTTGCCCGCGTTCTTGAGGCCGATGATGGAGATCATGCGCGTCGCTGCCACAGCGCCTCCGCCCGCTCGAGATCGTCCGGCGTATTCACGTTGAAGAAGAGCTCGTCGGGGTCGCCGAAACCCCGAACCTGGGCGAGGGGGAGGATACCGACCCTGACATCGGCGTGGAAGGAGATGGCCTTCAAGTCTCCCGTGTCGAGCCGCCGCTCGATCGCGGGACCGCACGCGGGCCCGTAGACCGCGCACAGCGGCTCCAGTCCGCGCCGGCCCGAGCTCTCCGGCAGAAACGCATCGTACTTGCCGGCTGCCTGGCCTTGGACTAACGCCCGCAACAATTCCTCGGGAACGAACGGCATGTCCCACGCGACGCAGAGAACCGGTGCCGAGCCTGCCGTGACGGCGGTGTAGATCCCGCCAAGGCTCCCGAGACCGGGCCGGACGTCTGGAATGGTTTTCAAGTCGGGTCGCCACGCGGAAGCCCCGGGCGCATTGGCGATCAACAGGGGGAGTGCACCGGTCACGGCTTGCACCGCGTCGACGACGCGGTCGAGGATGCGGCGGCCGGCGACCGAAACCAGGCCTTTGGGGGCTCCGCCGTAGCGACTGGCAGCGCCCCCGGCCAGGACAGCTCCTCGCACTCAGACCCCGAGCTGACGGTGTTCGACGGCGAGACAGTGATCCTGGACGAACGGGATGCCGGCCTTGGCCGCGCGCGCCTGCGCCGCCGCGTCCACAACACCCTGCTGGAGCCAGATCAGCTGCGGCTTCAGGGGAATCGCCTCATCCACGACGGTGCCCGCATTCTCGCTGCGTCGAAATACATCGACGACGTCGATGGTGTGATCGCGCGCCGCGTCGGTCAGTGTGCGGTAGCTCTTCTCTCCCAGAATCTCATCGTGGCCGGGATTGATCGGCACGATCTTGTAGCCCGAGCGCTGGAGATAGCGGGCGACGGAATTGCTTGGCCGCATCGGATTGGGGGACAGTCCCACGACCGCGATCGTGTGCACCTTGCGGAGCAGGTCTCCCAGCGTCTTTTCCTCGGCCGGCGTCACGTGTCCCGCTTGTGCACGTGCGGGGTGCCACTGACCGCGCGGCCGACGAGCACCATCCCGGACCGTTCGGCGATGGTTACGGCGAGTGTGGACGGAACGCTCGGCGTCGCCACCCAGGCCAGACCGGCCCGTGCGGCCTTGAACGCCAATTCGGCCGAAATCCGGCCGGTCACGAGCAGCCCGCGGTTCTCGATCGGCGTGCGCGCGAGTACCGCGGCGCCGATCACCTTGTCGACGGCGTTGTGCCGCCCGATGTCCTCGGCGTGAAAGAGCAGCGTCGCGCCGTCAGTGAGCGCGGCGGCATGAATGCCGCCGGTCTCGTTATAGCGGGCGCCGGCGGCAAACAGCTGTTTGAAAAGGGTACGCAGCGTTTCGGCCGTTGGAGGATCGCCGCGGAGCGGTGGCGAGTGCGCCATCGCATCGGGATCGGCGAGCATCGTCGCGACGGCGCCGCATCCCGACGCGAGCACCGGCTTGCGACGTTCACCTTTCACCTGAGCGAGTCGCTCCGGCTTCACTTCAGCCCAGAATCCCAGATCAGGTGCGCAGGGCCGCAGCTGCACGAGGTCGTCGAGGGAACCGATGTATCCCTCCCCGTGGAGCCAACCTACGACCAGCTCCTCGAGCTGGTCGGGAGTGCACATCCAGGTGACGGCGGGCTCGCCGTTCACTTCGAGCCAGACGGGCCATTCCTCGACCACGGCCGAGTCGGCCCGCATACGGCCCGAGCGGTCGCCCGGCTTACGATTCGCCGCGGTATTCGGAGTAGTGATTGGGACTCTCCTCGATGCGGACGCAGTGCAGGCCCACGCCCGCGGGCAACGTACCGGCAATCCGGTTCCACACGTGCAGCGCCAGCGCCTCGCCGGTCGCGACCCAGGTTCCGTCAGAAAACGGCGCGATGTCCTCATTGATATGACGTCCGTCGAACCGGGCCACGACTTCGCGCTGCAGCAGCGACTTGAGAACCGGCAGGCTCATCACCCCGCCTCGGGCCGGATCGAACACACCCTTCACGGTCACGGCGCAGCGATAGCGATGGCTGTGATCGCTCGTGGCTCCGGCAAACTCCGGTGTCTCGGGAAACCGGTGCGTCGCAGTGAACTCCACGATCCTCGTCAGGTATCCGGTCGGGGAAGGCATTCCTTAGAATACCTGGACGGCGGTGGCCTTGAAAGAGAACACGACCTGGCCGCCGGGAGTGAGCGCCAGATCGCGCGCCGCCTCGGCGGTCACGGCGGCCACCAGCTCGACGCCTCCCATGTCGGCCCGCACGTGCACGCCGGCGCCGCGGTGCTCGATCGCCATGCCGGTGACGCGACCCTTGAAGACGTTGCGCGCGGAGGACGGCAGCGGCTCGCGGCTCACGAAAATGTCCGTTGGCGGGACTGCGACGACTGCCGGACCCGCGCGGTCCGTCATGACGACGAGATCGATCGTTCCGACGCGCACGGTCTTCACACCGTCGCCCGGCGGAAGCTCGACGCGGAACAGGTTCTCCGGTGTGACGGGTGACAGGCGGCCCTCCGCGAGCGCGCGGATGTCATCGGCCCACCGGTAGGCGTCTTCGAGCTGGTGCGACGCGATGCACACCGCGAACGGCCGCGCGGCTCGCTCGGCCGCGAGTGCGCGATACAGCGCGCCCGCAGCGGCGCGATCAGCCGAGCTGGCCGGTTCGTCCAGCAGCAGGACGTCGGTCCGCAGCGCGAGCGCGCGCGCAACGGCCACGCGCTGAACCTCGCCATCGGACAGCTCGTGACGGTGCCTCGAGAGAAGCGGCGCGAGTCCTAAGCGGTCGACCACGTCCGCGATAATCCCGTTCGCCGCCGTCCGTCCGATATCCCGTACGTGAAGCCCGTATTCGAGATTCTCGCGCACCGTTCCGCGAAAGAGGATCGGCCGTTGCTCGACCAGCGTCAGGCGCCGGCGCAGCGAGGCCGGAGGGCGCCGTGACACGACGGTGCCGTTCAACACGACCTGTCCTTCTGTCGGCGGCTCGAGGAGCGCGAGCAGCCGCAGCAGCGTGCTTTTCCCGGCTCCGTTGTGCCCCACCACGGCCACCGATCCGGTGCGGGGAATGGTGAACTGCTCGAGATCGAGTACCACGCGTCCTTCATAGCGGTGCCGGACGCCGCGCAGCTCAAGCATGGCCGCGTCCCTGCAGCATCTGCAATGCGATGTTGACGACGAGCGCCAGGATCAGCAGCACCAGTCCGAGCGCGAGCGCGAGGCCGAAGTCGCCCTGCGATGTGTACAACGCGACGGCGGTCGTGAGTGTACGCGTGGAGCCGCGGATGTTGCCGCCGACGATCATCGCCGCGCCGATCTCGGCGACGACCTGGCCAAAGGCGGCGGTGATCACCGCGACGAGCGCAAAGCGGGCTTCGCGCGCCACCGTCCATGCCGTTCGCCATGATCCCGCGCCGAGCGTCTCCGCGGTGCGGCGGATGCGGGGG
>Ga0209488_10004294_pt1 | contig 11186 bp, 6 predicted proteins | sample Rivendell_Oct201_8_FD_188349 | JGI IMG/M metagenome (GOLD analysis project Ga0209488, IMG submission 188349) | Vadose zone soil microbial communities from the Eel River Critical Zone Observatory, Northern California, USA -... | ecosystem: Environmental > Terrestrial > Soil > Vadose zone >... | reverse complement strand
GGTCCAGCGTCGCGGCCGATGGGATCGCCCAGCCGAGCTCGGGTCGATAGGCCTCGTCCCACCAGCCGTCGAGGATGCTCACATTCAACCCGCCGTTCGCTCCCGCCTTCATCCCGCTCGTTCCGCTTGCCTCGAGAAACCGGCGCGGGTTGTTGAGCCACACGTCGGCGCCATGAACGAGGTAGCCCGCGAGCTCGATGTCGTAGTCCTTGAGGAAGACGACGCGCGGCTGCTCGCGTGACAGGGCGACGATGCGAGCGACGATCTCCTTGCCGGGCTGGTCAGCCGGGTGCGACTTGCCCGCGAACAGCAGCTGCACCGGGCGCTTCGAGTTGTTCAGAAGCTTGACCAGGCGCGGTGAGTCCTGCAGCAGGAGGTTGGCGCGTTTGTAGGGCGCGAAGCGCCGCGCGAACCCGAAGGTCAGGGCGTTGACGTCGAGCTCTTTTACGTTTTCGGAGCGCTTGCCGGCGAACTCGAGCAGGCGGCGCTTGAGCTCGATGTGCGTCGACCACAGGTCGGTCGCCGGTATCTCCATCACCGCCTGCCAGCGGCCATCCCTGCCGTCGAGGTCCCACCAGTCCGGGCCGACGTAGCGGCGCAGAAGGGCGGCGATCTCTGGCGCGATCCACGTCGGCATGTGCACGCCGTTCGTGACCGAGCCGATGGGGACCTGTGTTTCGGGCAGGCTGCGCCACGCGTCCTTCCACAAGCGTCGCGACACGGCGCCGTGCAGGCGGCTCACCCCCACAGACTGGTCGGCGAGGCGCAGCGCGGCGTAAGTGGTGCACAGGCGCTCGCGCGGGTCTCCAGGTTTCTGGCGGCCGAGGTCCATGAAGCGGTCAAACGAGAGTCCGACCTCAGCCAGGTACGGGCCGAGGAGATCCCAGACCAACCCGGGCTCGAAGTAGTCGCTCCCGGCGGCAACTGGCGTGTGGGTGGTGAACACGATTCCCGCCCTCGCGACGAGCCGGGCCTCTTCCAGCGTCATCTGCCGCGACGCACGCAGCTCGCGGATCCGCTCGACCGCGCACAGAAAGCTGTGGCCCTCGTTGAGGTGAAATACGCCTGCGGTCACGCCGAGCGCGCGTAGCGCGCGAACCCCACCAATGCCGAGCACTATCTCCTGGCGCAGCCGGCGGTCGGGTTCGGGCACATAGAGCCGGTCCGTGATCGAACGGAGGTCCGGCGGGTTGGACTCCAGATCGGTGTCGAGCAGGAAAAGCGGCACGCGGCCGACCTGCGCCCGCCAGACGCCGATCCTCACTGTGCCGTTCCCGATCGGCGCCTCGACCTCGACGCCTTCGACCTTTCGCACCGGCAGGTCGAGTCCCCGATTCTCCGAATAGACCTCGACCTGGCGGCCGCCACCGTCGATCTCCTGCCGCCCGAAACCTTGCCTGTACAAAAGCCCGACCGCAATCAAAGGCAGGCCCAGGTCGCTTGTCGCCTTCAGGTGGTCGCCGGCCAGGACTCCAAGACCGCCGGAGTAGATCGGCAGGCATTCCGCCAGGCCGAACTCGAGCGAGAAGTAGGCGACGACGAGAGGCGCCTGTGCGTCCATGAACCGCGGCTTGCGGTCGTAGTACTCGCGGCGCGCCGCTCGGGCATCCTCGAGCGCGGCACGAACGTCCTCGCGCTCGCACGCGCGGGCGACCGCCTCCTCTCCGAGCCGCGAGAGCATCAGGACGGGGTTCTGGCGAGTCGACTCCCACACCTCGGGCTCGATGGTGCGAAAGAGATTTTCGATTCGAGGCTGCCAGGTCCACAGCAGGTCGTGAGCCAATTCGTTTAGTTCGTCTACCAAGACCTACGATGTTATGCGGTACCGAGATGAAGGCGGTTGTGATGGCGGGAGGGGAGGGGTCGCGTCTCCGGCCGCTCACCAGCCGTCAACCGAAGCCGCTGGTCCCCGTCGCCGGGCGGCCGATCATGGAGCACATCCTGCTGCACCTGCGTCGCCACCAGATGCGCGACGTGATCGCCACCGTTCAGTACATGGGAGCCTCCATCCGCAACTATTTCGGTGACGGATCCGAGCAGGGCGTCGCCCTCACCTACTCCGTCGAGGACTCGCCGCTGGGTACGGCGGGCTCCGTGATGCTGGCCCGCCAGCAGCTGACCGAACCATTCGTCGTCATCTCCGGCGACTCGCTGACCGACATCGATCTCGCCGCGGCGGTGCGCTTCCATCGGGAGCGGCGCGCCATCGCCACCATCGTCCTCAAGCCCGTGCCGAACCCGCTGGAGTACGGAGTGGTGGTGGTGGATGAAGGTGGGGCCGTCCAGCGCTTCATCGAAAAGCCGAGCTGGGGCGAGGTCATCTCGGACCTCGCGAATACGGGCATCTACGTGCTCGACCCCGCCGTCTTCGACTTCTTCCGGCAGGGCGAGGTGACGGACTGGTCGGGCGATGTGTTTCCGAAGCTGCTCAAGGAAGGCGAGCACGTTTTTGGCTGGGTTGCCTCCGGCTACTGGGAAGACGTCGGCAGCCACGCTGCCTACGTCAAGGCGAACTTCGATTGCCTTGACGGCAAGGTGAAGGTCCAGATCCCGGCCGACCGCGTGGGTGACTCGACGTGGATCCACCCCGAGGCCGAGGTCTCACCTGGCGCACGCATCGATGGGCCCGCCCTCATTTGCGCCGGCGCCAAAGTTCGCGCTGGCGCGTGGGTTAACGGTCCGGCTGTCATCGGCGGCTACACCACCGTCGATTCCGGGGTCAAGATCTCCAACTCGATCACGTGGGACCACAGTTACATCGGCCTCAACTCGCGACTGCGAGGGTCGGTGGTGTGCAGGTCGGTGACGATCAAGAACGGCTGTCTCCTCGAAGAGGGCACGGTGATCGGCAGCGACGTCGTCATCGGCGCGGGCTCGACCGTCAACCCCAACGTACGCATCTGGCCGAACAAAGAGGTCGAGCCGGGCGCCGTCGTGCATGAGTCGATCATCTGGGCGGGCTCGTGGAAACGCGGGCTGTTCAGCTCCTACGGCCTCAACGGGCTGATCAATGTCGAATTCACGCCTGAGTTCGCGTCCAGGCTCGGCGCCGCAGTCGGGGCGCTCGCCCCCAAAGGGACCGAGATCGGGATCTCGCGCGACTACACGAGGTCGGCGCGCATGATCAGCCGCGCCCTGATGTCCGGGATGATCTCCGCCGGCACCAGCGTCACGGACCTGTCGGTGCTGCCCGCGCCGGTGTCGCGATATTGGGCGCGGCACAACCATGTTTCGGAAGTCCACGTTCAGACCTCGCCGGTAGACCCGCGCTCCGCCGACATCCGCATCTTCGACGACCACGGGCTGGAGCTCGACAAGCGAAATGAGCGGCGCCTCGAAAGCCTTTTCTTCCGCGAGGATATCCGGCGCGTGTCGCACTACGAGATGGGTCGCATCGTGCGCAGGGACGGGCAGTCCGAGCGGTACGTCGAGGACATGATCGCCAAGCTGGACCTGGAGGCTTTGCGCGGCGCGGCTTTCAAGGTGCTGATCGATTACAACAACGGGGCCGCGGCGACGGTGCTGCCAAGGGTTCTGCAGGAGATGAACTGCACTGTCATCCCGCTCAACGCGTCTCCCGCCGAGATCATCATCGAGCAGGACGACAGCACCTTTCGCGACCACCTCACTGAGATGGGGCTGATCGTTTCAGCGGTGAAGGCGAAGATGGGGGTGTTCATCGACACGCCTGGCGAGAGGTGTTTCCTCGTGGACGAGACCGGAACCGTGCTCGACCACGACACCGCGTTCGCCGTCCTGACGCAGCTCGCCCTCTCGAGGCGCACCGGCATGGTGCTCGGGCCGGCGTCGGCGTCGCTGGCTTTCTCGATGATCGCGGAGGAGCTCAAGAGCCGGTTTGTACCGGCCAAGATCACCCCCGGCGCGGTGCTCCGCGCCGCGCAACACGCCGACACGGTGCTGGCGTCGGACGATGCCGGGGGCTACTGCTGGCCGGACTTCGCCGTGTCGTTCGACGCCATCTTCACAACGGTGCGAGTGCTGGAGCTGCTGGCGCAGACTGGCGCGTCCCTTGGCGCATTGCGAAACCGCATCCCGCCTGTGTCGCACCGGGCGGCAGTCGAGTTCTGCCCATGGGAGGTCAAAGGCCGCGTCATGCGAACCATGATGGAAAGGCACATGCGCGACCGCGTCGATCTCACCGACGGCGTGAAAGTGTTTGTCGATGGCGGTTGGGTGCTGGTCGTACCTGACGCCGACCGGCCCGAGTACCACGTCATTGCGTCCACTCTCGACCCTGTGCAGTCGGATCGCCTGGTCACCGAGTACTCGCTGCTGGTGCGCTCCGCTGTCGCAGAGGCCGCTCCGCAGGCCGAGGCCGTGGTCGAAACGTAGAATCTGGCATCTTCTGTTTTGGGGCGCGGGCGTAGCTCACCTGGTAGAGCGCAACCTTCCCAAGGTTGAGGTAGCCGGTTCGAGGCCGGTCGCCCGCTCCAACTTGTTTTCTTAAGCGCCTTGAATTAGTGTCGTGAAGTACCGTCAGCACCGCCAGGGGGATTGGGATGAGACGACGACGACTGCTCGTGCTCGCCGCGCCGGCGCTTCTGCTCGCTTCAGTGTTCGGCGGCTCGCCGCTGGCGGCGTCCGGGTCGGGTAGCCAGCTCAGCGCCACCCAGCCCGACGCTGCCTATGCCGCGAGCGCGGCTAAGGTCAGGAACGTCTTCGCCACCACATTGAAGACAAGCTGCTACACGCCGGAGGCGCCCTACTTCGGGAGCCTGGGCCCAAATGATGGCTACGACGGCATGTCTTTGTGCGCGGGCGCCTCGACCACCGGCGAGGACCTCGGCCCGTACGCCTCGCAGGCGGGCAGCAATCCAGGCTATCCAGCGACCGCTCCGATGCTGGTCAAGGACCACTCCGAGTCGGACGTCCAGGCTGATCCCACCAACGTCATGCATCTCATCGGCACCAGCAAGTGGTTCGTGAGCGCCGAAGGCTACAACCACCTTATGGGCTTCTACGAGTCCTTCGACGGCGGAGCCAGCTGGCCGGTACAGGGCCACATTCCCGGCTATGAAGGTTGGACTGACAACACCGATCCGGTCGGCGCCTTCGACTTCTATGGCAACTTCTACTTTCTGAACCTGCCCTACCAGTTTTATTACAACAGCGACGGCTCGCATAACTTCCAGATCAACCAGAACAAGGAACCCAATCCGACCGTGTCGCCGGAGGTGATCTCGGTCGAGGTGCGCCCGCACGGCGCCGGATCTGCAGGTGACTGGATCACCCAGCACAACGGTCACCTGGACTACGTGGCCGCCTACGATGCCAAGGGCCGCGAGCCCGACAAGCAATGGATCGCCGTCGACACCAACCCAGGCAGCCCGTTCTTCAACCGCGTCTATGCGATGTGGGCGGTCTTCGACGGGTGCTGCACAGCGAAGACGTTTGTCTCGTATGCCCAGGCCTCGTCCGACGGGACGCACAGCGACTGGTCGGCTCCGATCCGGCTGCCCGACGGCTCGAACAACCCCCAGGGCACCACGTATGTGCTGCCGCACGTCGATGGGGACGGTGTCCTCTACACGCCGCTGACCAACACAGCGCCTTCGAAGGGCTACTGCTGCGACAAGATCACCATGATCAAGTCCACGGATGGAGGCGTCACATGGAGTGTCACCTCAGTGGTTGCCGACAACATCGCAGCGCCCCCGGCGAGGTTCGCAAACACTACGTTCCGCGACGGCATCGAGACGACGTTCACGGTCGGCCGTCAAAAGGTCGCCGGGCGATATCCGCTGTACGTCGCATACGAGGACTACAGCACGGGCGTCGATAACATTCAGCTGACGGCCTCCTACGACGGTGGCGTGTCCTGGTCCTCACCGATCAAGGTCAACGACAATGTGAGCCCGGTCGACGAGTTCCAGCCGGGCCTTGCCGCCGCCTCAAACGGCACCATCAGCGTCAGCTTCTACGACCGCCGCCTGGCCTGCGCCGCCCAGGGAACAGATGAGGCGGCCGCGGCGGGTCTCGCACTTGACCGGGCCAATCCCCGGTACAGCGGTAGCCTCCCGCCCTACGGAGCGACCAACTACTGCGTCAACTCCAGCATCCAGTTTTATCGCGCGAACCTGCAGCGAGCCGGCTATAACGTTCGCCTCTCGCAACACGGGTTCGATCCTCAGCTCAACTCGCCCCACACGAGCTGCCCGGGCTGTGTCGGGACCTTCATCGGTGACTACTTCGGCAACACTTTCACCGGCTCGACCAGCGTGACGACTTTCGTCAGCACGTACTCGCAGGGGGACAACAACAACAAGCACTACCAGCAGCAGGTCGTGGCGACCCTGACGATTCCGTAGTCGCAATCAGATTCGATAAGAGGGGTCCGGGCACCCGGGCCCCTCTTAACATTCTCGCGACCCATCCACCCCAACGGAGGATCACTCTATGGCCCGCACCCCGCTGCTGAACCGGTTCCGCGAGCTCGTCGCCGATTTCGAAGAGGCCGGCCGGTCCGGGCGCACGGTCGAGGCCGTGCAGGAAGAACGGCGGCAGATGAAGCTGACGCGCCGCGACTTCCTGAAGGTGACCGGTGCCACTGTCGGGGCGGCGGCGTTCGCAGGGCCGATGGCGGCCCTGGCGGCGACAACGAAGCCAGGCGGCCAGCAGCAGCAGGGTCGGATCGCGATCATCGGCGGAGGCATCTCGGGCCTGAATGCAGCGCTCACGCTTCAGGACGCCGGCATCGCCTCCACCGTTTACGAGGCTTCAAGCCGTGTGGGCGGCCGGATGCACTCGGACACCACGTCATGGCTCAACGGGCAGACCAGCGAGCACTGTGGTGAGCTGATCGACAGCGGCCACAAGACGATCCTCGGGCTCGCCAACCGGTTCAACCTGCCGCGGGCGGACCTGCTCGGCGCGGAACCGATTCATTCAACCGACACCGACTATTTCTCCGGCCACTACTACCCGCAGGCTCAGGCCAATGCGGACTTCAATCCTGTCTGGACCGCCGTCAAGAAGGACCTCAACGCGGCTTCGTATCCGACGCTGTACAACCTTTTCACGCAGGCGGGTTGGGATCTCGACCATATGAGCCTTTACGACTGGATCGAGAGCCGGGTGCCGGGCGGGCACACCTCGAACATGGGCCAGCTGCTCGACGTCGCTTACAACATCGAGTACGGCAACGTGACCACGCAGCAGAGCTCGCTCAACATCGTGTACCTGCTCGGTTTTTCGCCGGTTCCGGGCAACTTTTCGATCTTCGGCGCCTCAGACGAGCGCTATCACATCGTCGGCGGCAACGAGCGGCTGCCGAAGGCGGTGGCTGCGTCGCTGGCCGCAAGCACGGTGCAGCTGAACACCGCATTGAGCGGCATGGTGCGCAACGCGGACGGCACCTTCACCCTGTCCCTGACGAGCGGCAGCGTGACGACCAGCCGGGTCTTTGACCGGGTGATCATTGCGATTCCTTTCTCTGTTCTGAGGACGATCCTCACGTCAGATGCGGCGTACCGTGCCGCGGGCTTCGACAGCCTCAAGCAGACGGCGATCACGCAGCTCGGCTACGGCAAGAACGCCAAGCTGCACCTCCAGTTCGACACGCGGTACTGGAACACCTCGGGTCCGTGGGGCATCGGCAACGGCGCCACGTACTCGGATACGGGCTACCAGAACACCTGGGACGTCAGCCGGGCGCAAGACGGAAGCACCGGCATCCTCGTCGACTACACAGGTGGCGGCGTGCCGCTCGCGTCGTTCAGCGGCGATCCCACCAACCAGGCACTGGTGAAGCAGTTCGCAAAGACATTCCTCAGCCAGCTCGAGCCGGTGTTCCCGGGGATCACAAGCCGGTGGAACGGCCGCGCGACGCTCGATGTGCCGCTCAATGATCCATTCCTAAGGGGCTCGTACTCGTACTGGAAGGTCGGCCAGTACACACAGTTCAGCGGCTATGAGAAGGCGCGGCAGCCGGACCCGACGAGCGGCAAGTGTCACTTTGCGGGCGAGCACTGCTCGCAGGACTTCCAGGGCTTCATGGAAGGCGGCGCCGCCGAAGGCTTACGCGCCGCCAACGAGATCCTGAGCGACTACAAGGCGGGCATCTTGCCGTAGAGCTACGATCGCGTTGTGAGTTCGTAACAGGAGGGCACTGCGATGCCGACATATATCTCGTTGCTCCGATTGACCGGCCAGGGAGCCAAGGCGATCAAGGACAGCCCAAAGCGGCGCGATGCCGCGGCCAAGGCGATCGAGAGCCTGGGTGGCAAGCTGGTTCACACGTATTTGACGATGGGCCGCTACGACTTCGTCGCGATCATCGAGGCGCCGGACGACGAGGCCGCCGCGAGGTTCGCATTGATCACCGGGAGCCAGGGCAGCGTGGCGACCGAAACGCTGCGGGCTTTCTCGGAAGCCGAGTTCGAGCGGTTGCTCAAGACTCTGCCCTAGCGCACTAATCCTTGGGAATCCGCAGGGGGAGCACGAGCCAGGCCATAGCGGCCGTGGCGGCCACGCCCGGCGCGAAGGCGAGCACGGCCAGACCTGTTGCGTCCCACAGCGCACCCGCGATCAGCGGCACCACGAACGCGACGGCGTACTGCACCGTGAAGATCGCTGCGCTCATCCGGTGCACGTCGCCGGCGGCAGCGAGCCTTGGCGGGAGCGTGAGCACGACGATGAAGGAGAGGGCGGCGGCGAAGCCGAGCATCAGCGCCCAGAGCACCACACCCACGCCCGGCGTGAGGACGATTCCAAGCTGCGCCACCGCCATCAGCACGCTCGAACCGACAAAGCCAATCTTCCCGGTGAGGAGGCGCTGCCAGATGGCGACCGTCGGCGCGGTGAGCAGCTGCGCACCGTTCAGCGCCAGCAGGGTGGGGGAGATGAGGTTGTGGCGCCCGGTCTGGTCAAGAAAGTCGGGGATGTACGCGTTGCTGCCGAAGTAGACGGCTGACGCCATTCCCATGACCAGGCCGATGCGCACGGCCTGGTTCTCGCGCCAGCTCGGCCACCAGCGCGACGCGACACCTTTGACCACCGAGCGACCGGCCGGTGCGGCGAGCGCGATGCCCGCCGCGCTGAGGAGCACGATCACCGACCACATCGCGATGGCCCAGCGCCAGTCGCCGTGCGCCAGCGGCAGCACGCCAACCGGCGTGGTCAAGGCAGTCGGCAGCGTCTCTCCGACCAGGATGCCGTTGCTGTACACGGCGGTCGCAATGGCGATACGGCGCGGGAACCACTCGCGCACCAGCGAAGGAAAGGCAGGCTGGCTCACCGCGACCCCGACGCCCATCAGAAAAGTTGCGGTGTACAGCACCGGCGTGCTGGGACCGAAGCCGCGCAGCGCGCTGAAGACCCCGACCAGGCAAAGGCCGATCAGCAGCGCGCGACGAACGCCGAGCTTGGCGATCAGGAGCGAGCCGGGTACGGACGCCACGGCCAGGATCAGCACGGGCAGCGAGACCAGGGCGCCGACCGCCTTCTCGTCGAGGTGAAGCTCGCGGTGGATGAGTGGAATCAGCGGAGGCACCGCCAGCATCGTCAGCCGGAGGTCGATGCCGCCCAGCCAGAGGAGGAGCAGCCGCACCCCATCCGCTCGCGTTAGTCTCACCCGGAGTCAACCAAGGCGTTCCATACTTGTGCCTGTGCCGGGCCTTTTGATCGTCGCCTCATCGGGTCCCCAGGACCCGACCCGAGCCAGCGTTCCTTTCCACATCGCGGTGAACGGGGCCAAGCCCGGCGGCACCGAGGTCGCCATCGCGCTGGCCGGCGACGCGGCAGAGCTGGTCAAGCCTGACGTGATCGCCAACGTGTTCGGCCTCGGCCTGCCGCCGCTGCGCGACCTACTCGACAAGTGCCTGGACCAGGACGTACGCGTTTACGTTTGAAAAGGCTGTGCTGAGGCCCGTGGGGTCTTACCGTCGATGCTGACTCCAAATGCCTCGTACATCACACCCGTCGACCTGGTGCGCCTGACGATGGAAGCGGACAAGGTCCTCAGCTTCTAACAGCCCCAATCGCGGCCAAGGCGCTTGGATTCTCCAAGGACGACAGGTCGCCGGGATCCTTGCCGGTGTAAACGGACTTGACGACGCGGCGCAGGATTTTGGCGTTGCGGGTGCGCGGCAGGTCCACGACGAAATGCACCGCCTTCGGCCGCAGCGGCTTGCCCAGCGCGGTCGCGACGAGGTCCTGCAGCTCCGTCGCCAGCTCTTCGGTCGCCTGGCGGTTCGGCCGGAGAATCACGAAGCACACCAGGGCCTCGCCCTTCAGCTCATCGGGAACTCCAATCGCTGCCGATTCCGCGACCGACGGATGTCCGACCAGCACGGACTCCACCTCCGCGGGTCCCAGCCGCTTGCCCGCGACCTTGATCGTGTCGTCGGAGCGGCCGAGGACGTACCAGAGGCCGTCCTCGGGATCGACGTACGCCCAGTCGCCGTGGACCCACACTCCATCGAAGCGGCTCCAGTACGTCTCGATGTAGCGCTGGCGGTCGCCCCAGAAGCCGCGGGTCATGCCCGGCCACGGATTGCGAATCACGAGCTCTCCGACCTCTCCGCGAACCGAGTTGCCTTCGGAGTCGACCACATCCGCCGCGATGCCGGGCACCGGACCAGCAAACGAGCACGGCCGCAGCTGCGTGATCACGTTGCCGCAGAGAATGCCGCCCGAGATCTCGGTGCCGCCGGTGTAGTTGATGACCGGGATCCGCCCACCGCCGATGTTCTTGAAGAACCACGCGAAGGGGTCGGGGTTCCACGGCTCGCCGGTGCCGCCGAGGATGCGCAGGCTGGTGAGGTCGTAGTGCGCCGGCACCTCGTCGCCGTGAGTCATCAGGCCGCGCACCAGGGTGGGGGAGACGCCGAGCACCGTGACCTTGTGGTCGGCGACCATCCGCCACAGCCGGTCGGCCGCAGGGTAGTCGGGAGTCCCTTCGTAGAGGACCATCGTCGCGCCGAGGATCAGGGTGCCGAAGATGAGCCAGGGCCCCATCATCCAGCCGATGTCGGTGTACCAGAACACGGTGTCGTCCTCTCCGATGTCGAAGCCGTGCGCCATGTCCTGGGCTGTCTTCACCGGGAATCCGCCGTGCACGTGCAGCGTGCCCTTCGGTTTGCCCGTCGTGCCGGACGTGTAGATGATCATCAACGGGTCTTCGGGGTCGAGCTCGTGCGTGGGCGCGTGATCGGGCTCGTCCTCGA
>Ga0209488_10004293_pt1 | contig 11188 bp, 12 predicted proteins | sample Rivendell_Oct201_8_FD_188349 | JGI IMG/M metagenome (GOLD analysis project Ga0209488, IMG submission 188349) | Vadose zone soil microbial communities from the Eel River Critical Zone Observatory, Northern California, USA -... | ecosystem: Environmental > Terrestrial > Soil > Vadose zone >... | reverse complement strand
CGACGAGGTCATCGAATGAGGCTCGTCCAATGAGGCTCACCGAGGAACAGCTTCTGTTGCGCGACACGGCGCGCGACGTCGCGCAGAACCTGCTCGCGCCGCATTCGGCCGAATGGGACCGCGAGGCGCGGTTTCCGAAGAAGGCGCTGGCCGAGCTCGGCAAGCTCGGCTTCATGGGGATGCTGGTGCCCGAGGCTTACGGCGGCGCCGGCGCCGACCATGTCGGCTATGCCCTCGCCTTGGAGGAGATCGCCGCCGGCGACGGCGCCACCTCGACCATCCTCAGCGTGAATTCGCTGTGCTGCGGCGCGGTGCTTCAATACGGCTCGGAGGAGCAGAAACAGCGGTTTCTCGTGCCGCTCGCGAAAGGCGAGAGCCTCGCCGCCTTTTGCCTGACCGAGCCGCAGGCCGGCTCCGACGCCGCCGCGCTGAAGACTCGGGCGCGCCGCCACGGCAACCGCTGGATCGTCAACGGCACCAAGCAGTTCATCACCTCCGGGCAGAACGCCGATGTCGCGCTCGTCTTCGCGGTGACCGACCCGGCGGCCGGGCGCAAGGGCATCAGCGCCTTCATCGTGCCGATTTCGACGCCCGGGTACCGCGTCGCGAGCCTCGAAAAGAAGCTCGGTCAGCGCGCTTCCGACACCGCGCAGCTGGTCTTCGAAGAGATGGAATTGACCCCCGATCTGATGCTCGGCGGCGAGGGCGAGGGCTACCGCATAGCGCTGTCGAACCTCGAAGGCGGCCGCATCGGCATCGCCGCGCAATCGGTCGGCATGGCCCGTGCCGCCTACGAGGCGGCGCTCGCCTACGCGCAGCAGCGCGAGACCTTCGGCGAAAAAATCATCGCGCATCAGGCGGTGGCGTTCCGCCTCGCCGACATGGCGACGCAGATTGCCGCGGCGCGCGGGCTGGTGCTCGACGCGGCGGGGCGGCGCGATGCCGGCGAGCCCTGCCTGAAGGAGGCGGCGATGGCCAAATTGTTCGCCTCGGAAATGGCCGAGCGGGTCGCCTCCGATGCGATCCAGATCCATGGCGGCTATGGGTATCTCGCCGATTTCCCGGTCGAGCGGATCTACCGCGATGTCCGGGTCTGCCAGATCTACGAGGGCACCAGCGATATCCAGCGCCTGATCATCGCCCGAGAGATCGCCAAAAGCTGAGACAGATCGCGCAGGGATCGCCCGGGCCGGGTTCTTCGTTCCTGTATCAGAACGGAGGAACCATGCCCGAGCTGCGCATCCCTGTCGAAAAAGTCTGCGCCCTGATCGAAGCCGCGCGCGAGATCGCCGGCAAGGTGCCGCCGACCACTGGCGACCACACGACGACCGGCGACGACAGCCCGCTGGTCAGCATCGAGGATTATCCGGACGAAGACGACCGCCGCCGCGAGATGGTCGAATTCATCGCCGGCCTCAATGTCGACGAGCAGATCGATCTGTTGGCGCTGATCCTCATGGGCCGCGGCGATTACGAATTCGCCGATTGGGATGCGGCGGTCAGCGAGGCGGAGGGCCGCATCGCCGCGCGCGCCCCCGATTACATGATCGGCGACGCGGCCTTGCCGGAATATCTCGGCGACGGTCTCGAAGCCTTCGGCCTGACCTGCGACTAGCTAGGCGCTAGGGCGATGCGCCGGACTGGTGTGTCTTAACGTCGGCGTTGCTTGGGAGGCCGGTCGCGGATGGAACCGGCGGAAGCCTCCCCACCTTCAGGGGCGGCGGACGGCGAGCGATCTCCCGGAGGCCCGCCATGGCGACCGGCACCGTCGACGGCGCAACCCAGCCGCTCGCCGCTAGTTCGAGTTGCCGGAGCACCCCCGCCACTGTTGTCGGCTTGATTGTGGCGATCCGAGCATAGATCGCCCGAGCGGCATCGCAGGCCGTTTTTGCCACCGCTTCGATCTGATCGCCGCTTTCCTCGATCGAAAGGCGATTTAACAGCTCATCGCGACGTTTCTCACACTCCCGCAATTCGTCGAGGAGCGCGAACAGTCCGGGGTCGGCAGACGGTTTAATCTCGGCGGCCCAGGTCAGGCCGGGCAGCCGGTCATCGGATGCGGTGATCATGCTCGGTGCTCCTCTGTGATCCTTTCCAAGGGGGAACCGGGGATTGGAAAGACCCACAGAGTTACCGCGGCACGAATGTCACACTGGCGCGGACCGGGAGGCAAGGGGTTTTCCGAACGGAGATGCCATGCGCAAGTAAAGGCCCGTCTTCGCCCGGCTTGACCGGGGCGCGGCACCAAGGCAAATCCAACTCGCCGTTCGCCTGGTCAGGCGTCCCTCTGCCCACTTAATCGGACACATCGCCCTCCCGCGCCCGTCGCACAGGCGGGTGGCGTGGCAGTCTTAGCCCTTGGAGCAGGGAAATCGGCGGGATCAGCGCATCAGGCGGCGAGTGTGGCGCGGTGAATGCTCATCGCAAGCCGATCGAACTCGACGGCGAGGTGGCGTAACTGCGCGCCGGCAGTTTCGACGCGTGTTCGGCCGGCAAGCCGCCGCAGAAAGGCGGCGTAGTTGCGATATCGGGCGGCGCGCTCTTCGGGGGATGCGGGCATGGCAATCAAACCTCTGTTGCCAGGAACATGGTCGCGCTTCCGGGGTTCCGGTGCCGCCGATCGATTGAACTCCCCGGCGCGGACTTCCGGTCGTTGGGGTTTTGCGGCTTGGACGTCGGATCACGGGGCCGGCGTGAGCGTCATCGCCGCGACCCCGGCGGCAACATTCAACCCTTGATTGGCTTCGATGCTGAGCGGCTGAAGCGCGATCGAGCTATTGGAACCACCCACCAGCGCATTGGCGCCGACACCGACGCCGACGGTGGCGCTCGCGGTGCCTCCCACATAGTTGCCAGCAAGCGCGCCCGGTGCCAGAGCGGCGGTTGGGGCAACCACGGTCCACACCAAGATGCCGCCCTGGGTGAAGCCGATATCAACGCCAAATTTTGAGATGTCCCCGACGTAATGCTCATAACGCCCGCCGGGACCGGCGAAGGTGCAGTTGATCGCGCGCGACGAGCCGAACACGAAGCCAAACCCGCTCGCGACATTGCAGGTCAGCGTGCCGATAACGACGCCCGGTTGCGCCTGCGCCGGTGCACCAAGTGCCAGGGAACCGCTGAGTGCCGCCGCCAATGCCGCGGCGAGCCGCATTGTCCTGTACATATCGCAGATCCTCCCGGCTGATGCAGGCCGCGTTATCCAACGCCGACAGTGTGGATTTGTTCGATCCGGCTTTAGGCGATTTCCGGCCGGCCCTTTAAAAGCCTTGGTCGGCTGCGAGCCTGATCCGCACCGGGAAGCGGCGTTTGGCCCCGGTGATCATCAATTTCGAGCGTGCGGCGATCGCGTTCGTTGCTGGATTTCGTGCTTGACGGTAAATCGCGGCCGTTGATCTCAACATTGCCGTCATCGGTAAGCTGCCGGCCGCGTAGCTTCCGCTCTGCCACCAACTCGAACCGCGTTCGTTGCAGATGATATGCTTCCAGGCAGCGCTCTGGCGTTACCCCGCCGTCGATAAAGCGACGGAAGACCTGGCGCGGGACGCGGACGACGCCCTCATACTCTCCGATACCGATCCCGAACTCGACCGCTTGGCGCTCCTCGTTCCAGCAGGCGTCCTCGGGGAAGCGAAAAAACACGCGGTGCCTCGGGATATGAGCGAGTTTTGAGTTCTCGTATTGTTCCAATCGGTAGCACCACTCGCCGCCGATTACAATGTCATGCCGGGCGGACCTCGATGTCGGCCACAGGCAATGAAGGCGGCGGTTCTGCCGTTCACTGAACGTGGACGGCAAGACGATGCTCATTGCGACCCTCGTCGGGCGCGGCGTCTTCAAGGCAATCGCGCTTATCGGTGCATTCGTGCTGATGATCGCAGTGTGGTTTTGCGATGCCTCGCTACTCACCGTGGCTGCGGATGCGAACCTCCGCTTGGTGAAGGCGGTTACCAGTCTCTTGCCGCTCGACTGGCCGAGCAAAGTTGAGAGCGTACTGCGAATCTTGGGGGCCGATCGCGCGCTTTTGCTCATCGAAGGAGTGGCTGCCGCCAAAATCATTATGCTTTCGCTCGCCTACCCGTTTCGGCGCCCCAGGCCCTGAACAGGCACATCTCGTCGCCGCTAACCTCCGGCGTAGCGCTGCTCACCTGCAATACGAGATCTGCCGCAAGGATCAGCTAGCTTTGGCTGATGCAACCCAAAAGAATGCACCGGCGCGAACCGTAACTTATTACAGGATCGTAGCAGAGGGCTGGGGCCGTGGTCGAAGCGCCATCCTGATCGCGCTAAGGTGTGGCATACGGCTGCCCCGCACGCGGTTGCCGGAACGCGCCGCACCGGTCGTCCGTTCGTTTGATGTAAGTTAAATGAAAGGGAGGTCCCATGGATCGGCAGAAAATTGAAGGAACCCTTAAGAAAACAACCGGAACGATCAAGGAAAAAGCGGGTCAAGTGATAGGAAATCGCCACCTGGAATCTGAGGGAAAGGCCGAGAAGACTGAGGGCCATATCCGCGGCGGCATCGGCAAGGCAATGGACGCGGTGCGCGAGGTCGTCGAGAAGGAGTAGGCTGGGCGCCTCCATCGACGAACATTGCCCCGCCGGGATCGGCGCTCGGCGGGGCTTTCTATGGGCGTGTAAAAGGAGAGGAGGCCCGAAATGAGCGACGAGAGCCTTAAGGCGCTGCCGAGGGATGTCCCCGACTACCATGCGCGCCAAGCTGCGCATCTGAGGGCCTTGGCCGAGAACGCGACAACCCCCCACCTCAAGGCCCGGCTGTTGGACGAGGCAGAGCAACACGACCAATTGGCCGCTGCCGACGACGCGTCCCAGTAATTAGCAGCGCAAGTTTCCCTCGACTTGAGTCGCTCCGAGATTCGTTCTGACGTAGCCGATCCTGAACCGGCGTCCCGGCGAAAGCCGGGACCCACTTTTCAGCCGTCTCGGGCGCGGCGGAATGGCCCCCGGCCTTTCGGGGCGCCGATCTCATGCGGTGCGGGTGAAATCTGCTTGGACCAGAAATCGCCCCGCGGTGCTACGGCCGCGCCACCGGGCCGCGCGAGTCGGGGAGTGTTGCCGCCTTCTCCTTCCAATCGTTCGACCACGGCGTCACCGGCCGCGGCACCTCGACGCCGTCGACCAGGATCGCGTCGGCCTGCTCGTTGAAGAAGCACAGGTAGCCCTTGATCTTCGGGCATTCCGGGACCGCCTGAGATCCCTCCGGCCGGACCTAGTGGCCTGGCGGATCTGAAATCGTCCTTTTGCGCGAAGCTTGTCTGGTTCAAATTCGGAAAATTCACCCGTCCGCTTTTCCAAAAGCCGACGACGGGCGCTCACCCCACGCGCTTTGCCGCAACGGTGGCCGGCCAGAGGGGTACGATCCGGTCCGCCATGTCGAGCGTGGACCGCCGGTGTGCCACGATAACGCGAGAGATCGTTAGGGTGCGAATGGCATCGTTGATCGCTCTTTCATTCTCCTCGTCAAGATGGCTAGTCGCCTCGTCGAGCAACAGGATGCGTGGGTTGCGGTAAAGAGCCCGCGCCATCACAATGCGCTGCACCTGCCCGCCCGAAAGTGAACTGCCCATGGCGCCGACGAGCGTCTCATAGCCCATGGGCATGCGAATGATCTCCTCGTGGATAGCGGCGAACTTGGCCACTTGCTGTATCCGCTCAGGGTCAGGCGATGGACAGAAGCACGCGATGTTCGAAGCGACCGAACCTGCGAACAGCCGGTCCTCTTGCAACACACAGCCGATCTGGGCGCGATAGGAGTCGAGCCCGATAGACCGGATCGGCAGGTCGTCGACCAACACCGTGCCGGTCGACGGGTGCAGAAGACCGGCCAGGATCTTGAGCAAGGTTGACTTGCCTGCCCCGGATGGGCCAGCGATCGCGACGCATTCGCCGGGGGCCACATCGAAATCGAACTGGGCTATCACCATGGGTTCGTTATCGCTGTAACGGAAGCTGATCGCTCTCGCACTGAGCGCCACCGTAGGGCTTACGATCATCGGTGCGGATGCGATGGACGGGCCGGCCTCACTTTGCTCCGGCTCCGCGATAGCTATGTCGGCGATCCGCTCGCCGTGCACGGTCAGCGTGCCCAGCCTGACGACGGTGTCGAGGCATTTGCCTACGCGCAGGGAGAATTGATCCTTGTAGGCAAGGAAAGCAACCAGCATGCCGACGGTGAGATTGCCCCCGATCACCGCGCGCGCGCCCAAGAAGATGATCAGAATACGATCCATTCCGAATAGAAAATTGCTCGCAATAGTGAAGATCATGTCGATCTTGCTGACTCGTAACTCCGTACCCACCCGGTCCACGAGGTAGTTGTTCCAAACTCCCTGCCGCCTGTCGCCGATAGCGAGCGCCTTGATGCTCGCCATGCCGTGCAGGGATTCGAGGAAGTGTGAGTTTTCGTACGCGGCATAAATGACCGCTTCCTCGTTTGCCCGCCGATACAGGCTGTATGCGACACTGCGCATCAGTCCATAAATAAGCGTCGTTACGCAGGCTACGATCGTGAGTAACGGAGCATAAAGCCACATCATCCCGACCAACACCACTGCCATTACACCGTCGACCACAGGTGAGATAGAGCTGGTGCTCAGCGTCTGCTGGATCTTATCTATTGAGATGAAGCGCGAGGCCACATCGCCTGCATGTCGGCGCTCGAAAAAGCTGAGCGGTAAGCGAAAAAGGTGCCTGAACAGGCTCATTTTCCAATAGAGCGTCAGGTTGGAACTGGCTGCCATGATGGCCCAGGAACGCACGAAATCGATCACTGCGCGAAAAGCGAGCACCAGCCCGATGCCGAGCGCGATCAGTGTCAGCAGATCAAGATCGTTCGAGACGACAACGTCGTCTAGTACCAACTGGAAGCCGATCGGAATCGTAACTCCGATAGCCTCCAGAACCAGTGACATAATCAGTATCCGGCTCGCCGCACTGGCGAACCCATCGGTGCGACGGAGTAGCTTCCAGATGCCGACCCGTGCACGTTCCGTCTTGCGCTCGAAACTCTCAGTCGGCCAGGCTTCGAGCACGACTCCAGTGAACCGCTTGTCGACTTCTTGCAGCTGCACGTGCCGGCGGCCGACGGCGGGGTCAAGGATCACGGCGCGGCGCCTACCTACTTTGGCGAGCACGACGAAATGGTTGTGATCCCAATGCAGAATGCAGGGGAGTCGGAGGCGTCGCAGGTGCGGTAGCTCTGCCCGCAATGCCCGGGTGGCAAGTCGCATATCTGAGGCGATCCGGACAAGGTCCTGTAGCGTCGACCCTCTGAATGAAAGGCTATAGCGCTGTCGCAGCGCCGGCAGGTCAACGCGATGGCCATACCGGCCGGCAATCATCGCAAGACATGCAAGGCCGCACTCCGCCGCCTCGGTCTGCAGCACAAGGCGGGTGTTTCGCCGAAAGATCGCTGCGGCGTGCTGCATGCCTTCTCGAGTGTCCATTTGGGCTCCCCTGGTCCCCCGATTAGGTCCCATGTGCGGCGCGCGCAATGTCGTAAACCGGCTGTAGGATCCACTGGTAGAGCGGTCGCTGATCAAGCAGCACAAACGCCTGCACCTGCATGCTCGCCGGCAAAGGCCGGTCCGCCCCATCGATCTTTACTGATGGGCTGTCTGGTTCGACGATAACGCGGTAAAGCGGGCCGCTTTGATTGGCCGCTGACGCCCCCGCTAGCAGCGTCTGCACCTCGTCCGAGGTGAGCGCAGCATGCGAGACGGTCACGACGGTGCCCCCATATTCACCAAACTTCTGGTAGGGGAAAGCGCTGTAGCGCAGCAGCACACGCTCACCCTGACGGATGAAGCCGATTGCGCTGCTAGGGGCGAGAAGCTGCGCCTGCATGCTGGTGTCCTGCGGCACGATCTTCAACATTGGAGATCCTGCGCCGACTGCCTGGCCGGGATGCCCCATGATTGCCGTAACGACGCCAGCACCTGACGCATGGATCACAATCGAACGGCGTGCCTCACCGGTCGCTAGCTTCTCGTTGATCTCGGAGATTTTAGCCTTTAGGGCGTCGATTTCATCGATCGAATTGATCGCGGTGTTTGTGAGCTGGTATTGGGCGTCGTTAAGTTCGGCTCTGAGCCGGATCTTGTTGCTTTCCAATTCCTGCTGCTTGGACTGCGACTGCATCCAAGCTTGCTGTCGCGAGCCAAACTCATTAAGCGATGCTTGGCGACGCTCGAGTAAAGCACGAAACAGGCTGTATTCATCATTAATCGTCTTAAAAAAACCCTGCTGCGTCGTTATCTGGATGCTGATTTGATCGAGTTGTGCCTTTAGATTTATTATCTTAAGTTCCAATTCCTTTTTCGTCTCCTCGCTCATACGAGTTTTGCGTTCGATCTGATGAAGGAGCATCTCGCGTTGGTTGATTAGCACATTTGCAATTGCTTGCTGAACACCGCCGTCTTTGGTGGCGGTATCAATGTCGAGCGAGTAGAGCGGGGTGCCTTGCTCTACGGAGTCGCCCTCCTTTACAGCAAGTGACTCGACACGACCCGAGGAGGGCGCGGAGATCGTGATCAGCCCGGAATTCGGCAACAGGGTGCCTTGTAGGTCTACTCGGCGGGCATAGCTGCCGAACGCGATCAGTGCGGCAGTGGCTGCTATGAGAACAATCGAAGCAAAAGTAGTGAAGGTTGCTGGCAAGCCGAGAGCCAGTGCAGGCTGCCCCTCCCATGCGAGCTCGCGCGCCTGCAGAGACTGTTGTCGAAAAAGGCGAGGATGCGAGGCGGTTATTTCTGTCACGATGGCAACTCGGGCCTTCCCGTTACGTCTTGCACCGCTCGATCGACCTGTAGTATTCTACGCGCGGGAAACGGTCCCCCTCCCGGCTATTGCGGAGCCGGGAGGGGCCGAATGTCCGTTAGAGCTTAACGACGACGGTAATCGGAGCGAAGATCCTGTTATCTTCGACGTTGATGAGGGCGTCGCCGTCGCCGCCACCACCCGCCACCTCGTCGAGCTCGGTATCGGTCAGCTCGCGGAGTTCATACGACAGCTCTTCCATAGTTTCCTCCTCTGAAACGCGATTGCTCATTGTCAATCGCACAAACGTTTATACACATGGCTCCATTTTAACCTCCGTTAATTTTTGTGTGAATTTGCATCCTTGGTTTTACTGATGGGGTTTAGATTCAACGCCGGTTAAGTTGAGGAATCCATCAGCTAAGCGTTCAGATTCAAACTGCTTCGCAGTTTCTCTACAAATTCGGAATTGTATTGTAACTATGTTGTTACCCACATTGATATTTCGCAATACGAGTTGCATTGGTGCAATTTATTCGCGCCTTATTCGCAGTCGTTAACCAGAGCGATGCACCCCGGATGGCGAAAAGAGCACGGATCGCACTTGCGCCGGCGTCTCGCTGCGGCTAATCGCGAGATTGCATTGGGCTGGCTCTACAGAGGCGCAAAACCGGCCCGGATACGTCCCAATTGCTGGAGTCCGGGCTCAGATCAGTTTCGCCGGACCTGCACTGGGTCTGCCAACGGATACGGGCGAGCCCACGGACCCACGACCGCCCGGTGATCAGCGGTGCTTGCATGCCGCTAGGCCTATGCGCTCGACGTTCATCGTCTGCGTAAGACGCCTAGAATCACTTCCTACTCTGGGTCGCTACGGGTGAGCTGGACAGTCGCGTAGCGCAGGGTCGAGCGCAGATAAGGCCATCTTACCACGACGCCGTCCGGCCGCATGCCTCGGCGGCCTACCAGACTTCTACCCAAGGCGCATTCGGGACCGTGCTCGCCGCATCGCGGGCTGCGCAGACTGACCAACTCCGCGGGTCATGCTCCCGCTCTCGCCACCTTTCGCGTCGCCTGGGGCTCAGGTTTGCCTTTCGGGTCGAGCGGGGACAACGCGCGCCGTACCCGGTTGAGTCCGGGGTCTCTTGATAGCGCTCAACACCGCTCGCCTTGGCTTGCAACTCCGCGATCTGTCGGGTAGGTCGATCGAATGCATAGACTGCGTAGGTTTGGAGTTGCTTTTTGTAAGCATAAATCTGATTCGGGTGCAGCGCGTATTGCCGAGCGAGGTCGGCAATCGACTTCTGCCCGCGCAGGGCGTCTAACGCAATCTTCGCCTTTAGTGCTGAGTCGATCCTCCGTCTTGCTCTCGCCACTGTTTCCTCCCCACCCGAAGGTAGCTAGCGGGATTCGGCGCTCAAGCCAGTTTTTTGGATTTTTGTTAGGTGATCGTTATCGGTCACGGCGGTTGTTTGTTTGACTATTTATTCATCGAATCGGCGAGGTTTACCAATAAAAAATAACACCCACTTAATAATCAGGGGTTTGTATGATATTTAGATCAATTTTTGTTAAAATTACACTAGCGCTGTTAGGCGCACCGGGGGATGGCTCAACGGAGCCACTTCCGTCGCAACGATAGGTTTTACCTCTAATTTCCGCTTTCCATCCGAAGCCGCCATCAGGTCTGCTTGGGCGGCGTATGAACTCTGCGTCGGGATCAAAAAAGACCCCTTTGGCCCGGCTTGTCCCGGCCATCCACGTCTTCAGATGGCCTCTCGCCAGAAGACGTGGGTGCCCGGCACAAGGCCGGGCACGGGGCTAGTGCCGCTTTACGGCCGCGCCACGGGGCCGCGCGAGTCGGGGATTGTCGCCGCCTTCTCCTTCCAATCCTTCGACCACGGCGTCACCGGCCGCGGCACCTCAACGCCATCGACCAGGATCGCGTCGACCTGCTCGTTGAAGACGCACAGATAACCCTTGATCTTCGGGCATTCCGGGATCGGCTCGGGATAGCTCCACACGATGTCGGGGAACAGCCGGTCGCCGATCTTCGCCGTGTAGTAGCGCGCCTTGCCCTTGTACGGGCAGGCGGTGGCCTTGTCGCTGGCGGCGAGCAGATCCATCCGCACATCCTCCGGCGGGATGTAATACCGGGTCGGCAGCCGCGTCTCGAACAGGAAATGGCCGCGCCTGGTGTCGGCGATCGTCTCGCCGCCGAGGATCACCTGCACGTGCCGCGACGAGGCGACGACATCGACCCGCTTATACGGGTCGCGGGGATGGACGAAGATCTCGTCGTCCTCCTCGTACCAGTGGTCGACCCGGTCCCAATAGAAGGCGACGTAATCCTTGATCGCATCGACCTCGTCATAGGGCTCGGGATAGCCCCACACGGCGTTTTCCGAGC
>Ga0209488_10004292_pt1 | contig 11190 bp, 12 predicted proteins | sample Rivendell_Oct201_8_FD_188349 | JGI IMG/M metagenome (GOLD analysis project Ga0209488, IMG submission 188349) | Vadose zone soil microbial communities from the Eel River Critical Zone Observatory, Northern California, USA -... | ecosystem: Environmental > Terrestrial > Soil > Vadose zone >... | reverse complement strand
GTCAATCAGGACGTGGGCATAGTTCAGCTGCGAGCCAGCCAACCAGCGTCCATTTCCGGTAGCGATGCGCTGTGACGCCTTAAGCGAGCTCGAATGCGAGAGATTCCGCCATTCAGCCCTGATCGCGTCCACTGACGCGACGCAGTTGACTTGCCGATCTGCTTGAGCTGGCGCCGCTCCTGCCGAGAGCGGGATCGCCGTAAGGGTGAGGAGTACAATCAAACCATATGCGCTGTGCTGCATTTTCGTCTGTCCTTCTGCTATAAAGACGCGAACCGATGACGAATGGATCGTCGTCAGCTCCGTTTCCGAAGTGATGCGCGAGCGTGAATCACGGCCCTTTATCGCAACCGCCTCGCGCGGATCGGTGGCCGCCATCTCCTGCTTCAGGTCGAGGGTGATCTCCGCTCGACGCGAAGATAGTGGGTCGGCCGCATTACGGCGCGATGTCAGCGTTGGGGAATCGCGTCACCGTCGTAACGCCGGAACGACATTGTCCGCGCCCAGAACGGGCTCATCAGGAGCGTTGGGGCGCCGTTCTTGCTTAGAATATCTACCGCCCGGGCGAGCCGGACGAATTGACCTAGATCAAGCTTGGCGACAATTTTCGTAGCGGTGAGGAGCTGCCGCGTCGTCTGACGATCAAGGAGCCGGATAGTGGATACCGCGGTTCATCGCCACCTGCTCGGTCACGGGTCCGAGCGAGACGGCGGGGAAATAGGCGAGCCCGCCCACCTCGACAACCGAGTGCATCACGGCGAGCGCAGGACCCAAGAAATGCACAAATTTCACCTCGCCTTCGAGGCGCGATCCTTTCACGACCGTATCGAAGATCTGCCGATGGAACGCGGCGATTTCCCGCCGTCCCTTCAAATGTGTCCCATCCCACGCGACGAAATCGGCACGGTCTGTAAACGGGGCCGCAAAGGCGGTGCTATCACCCGCATTCCAAGCGTCGATCATTCGCCGATGGATGGCACGGATCGTATCCTCGTCTGCGGCAGTTTGCGTTGTTGGCTGTGAATTCATGGTTGCTCCGCGGAACTCGTTTGCTGTGCTGGTCGATATTGGGCGCTCATCGGCACTGGAGTCTGAGCAACCCCGCTGCGCTTACATTGCCAGCCGCTGCAATGGGGTGGTCCAGGACGCCCATCTGGGAGAGTAGCGTCGCTTGATCCCAATAGAGATGCTCGCTGGCGACTTTACCGGCCTCAAACTGAATGACGCACGCGAGAGCGAACTCGGCGCTTCGACCCGTAGGGCGCACCCCCGGAAGTATCCAGTCCATCTCGATCGTGTGCGTGAAGCGCATCACCATTTCTTCGACGATGCGATCGGCGCCGAAAGTCTGCGATAAGGAGGTGAGCTCGAGATCCGGCGGGATGTTCGGCAGAAATTTATTGGCGTAGAACTCGTGGACGGCGGCACGACCGACTCGCCCCACTCCGGACGCGACAAGAAACACGTATGGGTTTTCGGTCATCGTCGCGAGCGCCGCCTCCGCGTCTTTGAGTACGAATTCGGCGTAGGCGTGTTGCTGCCAGGCGCCCAACATGGCCTGTTGGTCGGGCGTGAGATTGTGTTTGTCGATCGCGTCGGTCATTTTTCGCTCCTCTCGGTCTAGCGGCGCGAACCCGTCGTTCAGCGCGCCGTGACCTACGACTTAGGAAGCAGGGAGCGATTGATCGTGAAGATTCCTGCTGTTTTGGTTGGGATCAGGGGACCAGCCGCGTCAGCGGAACGCCGTGGACGCGCCGAACCCAACGCGACAAGTGGCTCTGGTCAGCAAAGCCGGTCCGCGCCGCAATTTCGGCCAACCCAAGCTGCCCGTCGCGAACAAGCTCGGTCGCGCGTTGCACTCGCAGATACACGACGTAACGGTATGGGGTCAGGCCGACCGATCTTGTAAACACACGCGAGAAGTGGAACGGGCTGCGCCCGGAAATGCTCGCGAGCTCGGCGACCTCGATGGGCTCGTCAATGTGGGCGATAATGTAGTCTCTGAGCCGCGTGAGGACAGGTTTGCCCAACATGCCTCGCGCCCGGGTCTCGACCTCTGAAGTGTGACGAGCAATCAAGTTGTCGACGAAGTCGCCGGCAACCTCGCTCCAGAAGAGCGGTCCATTGGGGTAGTCGGCTGCGCTCTCCAGCGCCAAGGTGCGGGCAAGATCGAGAAGCGCTTGGTCGTAGCCGAACAAGCACCCGATCAACTGCGCGTCGAGCGCCGAGTCCTCTGCGGCGGCGAGCGAGAACCAGCCGGGATCGATCGCGACGAGAAGCCCATCGACGCTTTCTTCGACATCGGCAGCACAATCGAAACCCGCAGGACAGATCGCCAGCGACCCGGCCGGCGCCTCGCGCCGAAGCGCCCGACCGGCCATGCGGCGCTCAATGCGCAACTGGGGCATCTGAAAGCAGACGCAGTGGCGTTGCGGCGTCGCTGCGAAATGCATACCACCGTGGAACCGCATGCGGAGCGCGGAAACGGCCACTTTCGCCTGGCGCGCTGCCGGCGGCCAACGGTGTTGGCGGACTGCCATCCGCTTGCGCGGCGTGAACTTCGCCGATTCCTGCCCACATATCTGCTCCCACGGTTTCCTCCAGGAGACAACAGCCGACCGGCGTACCACGATCGAGATGGCGATCGCGCCCGTCCTTAAGAAATGTTCTAAACAAGGATCAACAGGTATGATCACCCTGGTCGACGTCAAGACCGACGATCACGGCGGATCGGCTGCACGATCTCGGGACGCTTAGACCGCCGTCGCCAGAATGGCCGGTTTCGGCGCATCTCGCCCGTTGAGGCGCATTCCGGCGAGGGTCCCTTAACCGAACATATAACGGCCACTCAGGCCCAACCGCCGGAACGGGTCTTCATGCCCCTCAACGGCCATTGCCGGCGCTGCCTAAACAACCGCGCGGTCGGGTGTGGGAAGTTGGTCATACGTTTCGGGGTCCCGGAAGGTAAGAGCGAGGTCAGCTACCTTTCACAGTTCCACCTCCTCAATGCCACAGGCAGGGTTTATTTGAATCTCTGAGCAGCGGCTCGTCAATTCCAGTTCTTAGCGCCGATCGCCTCGATCACGGTTCGCAACAGACTCGCCGCTGGAGGGAGGTGGATTCGAACCCTCGGTCCCCCGTAAGGCTTCATCCAATGGCTCCGCTTCTCGACGCTCCTCCGGCGACGCCGCCAGGACCAGCCAGTACCTCGACACTTGCCATCGCACGTCTCTTGCATGGCGCGTCAGGCCGAGTTTGATCTACCGCTGGCGTCGCGATCTTCGGGCCGCGCGGCAAATGGCTTCACTCAGGTACTGGTGGCGCCGACTGCCGATGGGTGCCCGACGAGAAGTTTCCCGTGGCCGCGATCGGCCCCGCTATGGCGCGATCTGGCAGGGCAAAAGAGCTGCAACGGCGTGGCGATCCTGGCGCGGGGCGGCCAGCCCGTGGAAATTCGGCGCAGCTTGCCTGGCGATCCCGACGACACGCACAGCCGCTATATCGAAGCAGCGATCGATGGCATGATCGTCCTATGCCTCTAGCTGCCGAACCGGTATCACCCGTGTGGACGACCGCCGGATTCTCAATGGCATCTTTTGGGTCTTGCGATCAGGTGCACCGTGGCGCGATCTCTCCAACATGGACGTGGATCAGACTTGCCGGCGGAGCAAGTAGACGGTCATCGTGGGATGCACCCCCGAAAGTCGGGTTCGCAATGGACTCGCCGCTGGAGGGTACAGGGATCCGAACCCTCGGTCCCCCGCAAGGCAACCGTTGTCGACACCACCCCGCTGACTGCTCCGGCATGTTTCGGTGCTGTGGCGGTGCACGGGAATTGGAGTCGGTACTATGCGCGGCATGTTTGCAGGCCCGCCGCGGCGGTCGTTCGTCTTATGCCGCGCGGTGCAGCTCTGCAAGGCGCTCGCAAAGCTTGGGGGCGTGCCAGGGCGACGTGATGGGGCGTCAAGCTACGTCGTCGCAGCTCCATTCTGCGAGCTTTGTCCAGCCATAAGGGATCAAATACTTGGCATCCGCCGCCGACATCTCGACGGTGCCATCTGAGCCGATGTTGAGATGCCGGCCCGAGAAGGTCTGCACGGATCCGATGCCGGCGGGCGCCTTGAGGCGGACGTAGACCTGCTCCAATTGCTCCGGGCGCTTCAATTTTTCGGCCATTCTGCGGGTGTGCTCGTAGATTCCCCAATGCGGCATTGGCGTTTTGAACCAGTCCAAGAACTGAGCGGTCGAGTCGACCTGGTCGTCGTGCTTGCCCTTCGGGAAGACCGTCATCTCGTGAAGGTATTCGGCGAGCCAGGGCGCCGTCTCCGGGATGTGGACAAAGCCGTTCTCGATCATCGCGGTTTGCGCGTGCAAGCGCATGATCTTGTCGATGGTCGGCTGGTAGCGCGTGACACCGTGGCCGCCATCGTGGATGAGCTCCTGGATGAGCTGGGTGCCGGAGGCCTTGTCCTCGATCAGTATGACATTCGCATTGAACAGGCTCTGCTGCTCGCGCACGGCACGCTTGAGTGCCGGATACTCGAGCCGTCTACGGAATAGACCGAGGAGGAAGAGGTGCTTGCCTCTAACGCCCCAAGTCGTGCACACCGAGAAATCGCTGAGCTCGGTGGCCTTGTTGGCGGTGTCCCAGCTCTGCACGATGCGGTCGAAGCTCTCCGGCCGGTCGTTCTCGCGATAGCGCCTGAACCATTCCGCCTTGACCAGGCCGCCGCCCAACGGGGCAGGGGATTGCTGATATTGGCCGGCGAAGTTGTATTCGCCGATCGTCCGCCGGATGTGGTCGAGGGTTTCGAGCGGCTCGCGGTCGGGGTGCAACGCCTCGCCCTGTCGGCGCGTGAAGCACCGCGGTTCCCAGATCGTCTCGATCCGGTGCACTTCGTCGGCTTCGGCGATCGCCGGAAAGCTCAGGACCTCCCAAGCCTCTTGCCCGAGGACGTGGCCGACGAGATCGTCTTCGTGCAGCCGCTGCATGATCATGATGATGGCGCCGTGCTGCTTGTTATTTTGCCGGCTGTAGAGGGTGTGGTCGTACCATTCGTTGGTGGCTTGGCGCTGCGCCTGGGAGAGCGCCTCCTCCGGTTTCAAGGGATCGTCGATCAGGATGATGTCGGCACCGCGTCCGGTCAGCACGCCGCCGGTGGAGGTGGCGAGGCGGTAACCCTGGCGGGTGGTGATGAACTCCTGTACGGCCTGCCGGTGCGGGGCGAGGCGCGTCGGAAAGATCTGCCGATACCACGGGCTCATCATGATGCTGCGGCAATCGCGGGCGAGCTTGTCGGCGAGGTCCTGGGCATAGCTGGCGCAGAGGATCTGGGCCGAGGGATCGTGTCCCAGACACCAGGCTGGAAAGGCGATCGAGGCCATCAAGGATTTGAGGTGGCGGGGCGGCAGGTTGATGATCAGCCGCCGGATCTTGCCTTCCCGCACGGCGGTCAGCTTGGCGGCGATGACCTGGAGATGCCAGTTCATCGCCAGCACGGCCTGCGGGTTGAGGTCATAGAAACAGCGCGCGGCGAAGGTGGCGAAGTCCTGCCGCAGCACGGTCCCGTACTGGGCGCGGGTCAGGTTCTCGATCATCACTTTTCCGCTTTCGAGAAGCGCGCCCTGAGCTGCTCGATGACCTTCTCGTCCGCCGCGCTGAAGGCGGAGGTTTCGGGAGACGCCGGCTCGGTCTGGCCTTCGATCTCCCGTAGCAGGTCGAGCAGGATCTTGATGGCCCGCCAATCGGCTGTGGCCGATTGGTTGACCAGCTGCTTGATGATCGCTTCGCGCTTGGTGACCTTGCGACGCCCGCCATTCTCGGTGACGATGACGCACTCGTTCAGCGCTTCACTCAGCAGGGTCTTCATGTTCTTCGCGCCGGGCGCCCGGCCGCGGGGATTGCCGGACTGGCCTCTCGTGAAACGGGTGTGGCGGGGCGGCTTGCCATAGCCCACCGCGTAATCACCCTTCTTGTCAGGCGGCATTGGCGGCCTCCGCCTCGCGGGCGAGGTCATCAAAGCCGCGGCCGCTCGCGGCATGACGAGCGCTGCCGCTGGTCAGCGCCTGCCAGCGGCGGATGATCGTATCGACATAGGCGGGGTCGAGCTCCAGCCCGTAGCAGCGCCGGCCGGTGCGCTCGGCCGCGATCACCGTCGTGCCGCTGCCGAGAAAAGCATCGAGCACGATATCGCCGCGGGCCGAGCAGTCGAGGATCGCGTCGGCGACCATCGCCACCGGCTTCACGGTCGGGTGCAGCGCCAAGAGATTGCCCTCCTCGCCGCCGCGCGCGAAGGAGTTGGCCCCGGGGTAGTGCCAGACATTGCTGCGGTTGCGCCCAAACTGGCCGAGCTGAACATTGTTGCGGTGCGAGCCACGCCCCTGTTTGAACACGAAGACAAGCTCGTGCTGGCTGCGATAGAGTGAGCCCATCCCGGCATTAGTCTTGGTCCAGACGCAAAGGTTTATCGGCCCGCCATAGACCTCGCGAGCGGCCGCTAGCAGCTCGTCAATGTGGCGCCAGTCCATGCAGAGATAAGTCAGGGCTCCATCGGCGCTGAATGCCGCAAGGTTTCGACAAGCCTGGCCGAGAAAGGCGATGAACTCGGACCGACCCATCTCGCCCGAGGCCATTGGAAAGTCGCGGTGGTGGATCGCTCCGAGCCCGCTCGCGTGGCCGTCGATCGGCACGTTGTAGGGCGGGTCGGTGAACACCATCGCGGCCCGTTCGTCGCCCATCAGCGTCATGAAGGACGCGGGATCGAGAGCATTGCCGCACAACACCCGATGGCGACCGAGGACCCATACATCACCGAGTTTACTGAGCGGCAGGCCGGCCGGAACGTCGGGCAGTACATCTGCCGGATCATCGGTGGCCTCGGGCGGGTCCTCGAGGGAGGCGATGCGCAGATCGATCTCGCCCATCTCGAAGCCGGTGTCTTCGATGTTGAAATCAAGCCCAATCAGCGAGAGGTCCTTAAGCTGTTGCGCGAGCAGTCGGTCGTCCCAGGTCGCGATCTCGGTGAGCCGGTTGTCGGCGATCATGAACGCGCGAGCCTGGGCTGGGGTAAGATGATCCAGGCACAACGTCGGCACCTCAGTTATGCCGAGCAGGCGGCATGCGAGCAACCTCCCGTGCCCGGCGATAACGTTGCCATTGCGATCGATTAGAATAGGGGTAATTAGGCCAAAAGCCTCGATGCTGTTGGCGATCTGCCGGACCTGCTTCTTGCTGTGGCGCCGCGGGTTGGCGGGGTCCAATTTCACCGTGTCGATTTGACGATACACGATCTTTAAATTTAAACTCTGCTTCGAGCTATGCTCCGGGGATTTCAAACTTGCTTCCCGTTTGACTTTGCTATTCATCGAAAGAATTCCTCTATCTATCTCGCCTTGCCGATCAGCGGTATCGGGTTTGCTCTTTGACAAGACACTCGGACGCGGTCTTCGCCAGGGAGGCTCAGGATCCAGCAGTCACGCCAGCGCGCTCGAGTCGACTGACGTGATCGGTTCGCCGCGATCGCGGTTTTCGGAGCGTCGGCGAGGACGAATAAATCTATGAATTAGCAGTCGTCGCGACCGGGATCCCGGGCAGCAGCTTCCGCTGATGATCGGTCGTGCCAAGGTTCACTCCTCTACTCATCTCTAATTCCCGGAGTGAAAGGTCGCACGAGGAAAGACAATATCAAGATTACGAGTGTCGTGGCCCGAAAAATAGGACCGAAAATCAGTATTGTTTTGGAATCTCTATTTTCCCGGAAAAATGATCCTAGGAAGGACGCTAATTTTTCCGGTTCTCCGAGCCAGCGCTGCGGTCAGGCGTTTTTGAAAAGAGTTCTCGCTTTCCGGAACAACGATGCGCGCGTCAATCAGCGCTGCGCAGTGCTTTGTAAACCGGTGCAACGGACCGGCAACTCCAGGATCGTGGTCAGCAGTGATCTCGCAGTAAAGATCGTGCACCGCCACGAAGAACCAAGTCTCCGGGTTTTGCCGACGCTTTTTTAGCGTTCCCTCCTGCGCCGCCATAGCCAATGCCATTTCGATCTGAGGGGACAGCAAACGCAGCTCTTCGACAAGTCGCGGGACCTGGCTGCCGCGCCAGGGATCGGACAACATTGCTCCGATCTGGCTCAACCCGCTCAGGTCGGCATCGAGAACATCAACAACGGTACGACACGCCACGTGAAGACGAGAAAGCTCCTTTTTGAGCTCAGTGTCGGTCTTGGCCATTCCGCTGATCACTTTATCTATGTGGTACCCACGTCCGATCGTGCTAAGCCCGGCGCGCAGGATCGCGAGTGCTTCATCAGTGACCGGGATCTTCCCCGCTATCAGGGCCGCCTTTAACCTTCCGTGGGTCAGTTCCATAGATCGCACCTCCTTGGTGGTGTGCTCTGAGGCTGTCGGCGCATCAACCGGCCACGTCGATCATGTCCCCGTTTTCGACAAAAACCAGATCTCGGACAAGGCATACCCTCACGTCACCGCGAGGCTCAAGTGACGCAAGTCTCCACTGTGCCAAGACGGAGAGATCGTCAACACTAGGAGAATCTGGTCTAAGGGTGGCTTCCTGCGTTAACCCTTCGAACCCCGTAGTATTCATGAGATTCGCGGATGTGGGTTCCCGTTCGGCGTCGGAGCCTAGGGAGATCTTTCGTGTTCCTGCGCAGCGCAGGCCTTGAGATCCGATTCGGCAACCAACTCTCTATCGTGCGGCAGGGGTGCGATCGGTGCCAGCGTTCGCGGCGGCTTCGTCAAGTAAACCGGCTGGGGTCGCCGGTAAGTGCCGCGATGGCGCGATACTTGAAACCTCCTCCCGCCAACACCGTTTTACGCCGGTTGTCGTCCACCCATGCCGTCTGGTTGGCTTCGGAATCCGCACGAAAACGTCCGATTACAAATGCGCTGCGGATTACGAGCAGAAAATTGAACGACGTGGCGACCGTCCCGCTTGTATACAAGGATCACTAATTCCCGGCAGTCTTGACGATGTAGCCGCGCTCGATCCCACCCCGTACCGGCGCCGACCCGTGCCGCTCGGCCGCCGTCAACGTCGTGCCGCTGCCGAAAATAGGCGTCGAGCACATGTCGCCGCGGGTCGAAGCGGGCAAAGGATCGCGTCGGCGACCATCGCTACCGATTCATCGTCGGGTGGAGCCCCGGTAGATTGCCCTTCTCGCCGCAACGGGCGGAAAAGTTGGCGCTGGCTAGCGCTAGCCATGCTACGTGACGGCGACGTCGGCTGCGAAGAGCGGGTGCTGCTATCAGCGGCGCTGCGACGACCACGAGAATCAGTGGCGGGCAGGATTCCGTGATCAGGAGGTCGCGGGGAGGCTGACGCGATGGCAGAAATCTCATACCGCCACCGCTTTCCGCCGGTTGTCATCCAACATGCTGTGTGGCTCTACCTGCGTTTCACGCTGAGCTATCGCGATGTTGAGGAACTGCTTGCCGAACTTGGGCTCGACATGTCGTACGAGAGCGTGCGCAGCTGGGTGCTGAAATTCGGGCCGATGATTGCCCGGCGGCTGCGGCAGGGTCGTCCTCGGCCGAGCGATCGATGGCATCTCGACGAGATGGTCATCCGGATCGCGGGCAGACGGATGTATCTATGGCGCGCCGTCGATCACGAAGGCGAGATCCTCGACGTCTTGGTTCAGCGCCGTCGAGACCGGCACGCTGCCATCAAGCTCATACGCAAGCAGGGCTTCGCGCCGAAGAGAGTGACGACGGATAAGCTGCGCTCCTCCCGCGCTGCGTTCCAGCACCTCAGGCTTTCCTGACACCATGAGCAGGGCTTGCGACAGAACAATCGGGCCGGAGAACCCGCACCAGGTGGTGCGACGACGAGGATTCCCTGATCAGGGCAGAAACTTCCCTGATGGCCTGATTTAATTCCCTGCAAGGCCGCAAAAAATTCCCTGTTCGGATGCGTAGGGAATTGCTTCGCAACCAGTTGAAGTTGTTCCTGAATTTGGGGTTTTAGGGCGCCCGCGGAGGCCTAAACGAACAAAATTCCCTGTATTTTCCCAGCTAGCAGGGAATTTCTCAAACAGAGACGAGTTCGCTCGAGACTGCCCCCTCCAGCGGGGAGTCAAGGCGGGATCGGTGGTTGAGCTGCTAGAGGTGGTCGATGCCACCACAATGCCGATGCAGAGCCGGGTCGGGATGGAGAAAAATTGGGCAAGAGTGAGCTGGTTCACTTATAGTTACCGAGCGGCGCAGGAATGTTCCGGTTGCGCGGACGACCGAAGGACTGTGTTGTGTCGGAGGAGACCAAAGGGCGCGCCAGGCGTCGGCTTGCGGCAGTTCTCGTCGCCGGCCTGAGGCCGCTGTTCCCCGGCGATGAAAGAGGCAGCTTCGCCCGGCTCCAGTTTTGCCTGACCGAGATCATTGTTCCGCTTGTCTCGCAATTCGACGGAAGCATCTTCAAACAGACCGGTGATCTGGTGCTGAGCGAGTTTGGCAGCGTCGTCGAGGCGGTGCGCTCCGCCGCCGCCCTGCGCGAGGCGATGGTGCGACACAACCAGAACTTGCCCAACGAACAGCGCATCGCGATGCGCATTGGCATCAATCTCGGCGATGTGATCGCCGAGGGCGGCGATATTTTGGGCGACGGCGTCAATATAGCAGCGCGGCTCGAGGCGCTGGCCGAACCCGGCAGCATTTTTGTCTCCGGGACGGTCCACCACCACATTGCCGACAAGGTCGATTTCGAATTCGAAGTCCCAGTGACCTAGTACCGGGTTCCCCAAGTTTCTCCTTCGTTCGGGGCACGGCGGATCGGCCACGGCCACGGCCACGGCCACGAAAAACGCCACCCTGTCCCCCGGCCGGCCCAGGTGGTAGAGCACCCCTCTTCACCCTCCCCTCCCCATGATCCTCCTCACCCGCGCTGCCCCCATCCTCACCGCCTCACCCGAAGACCTCCTCCTCGCCGTTCGTCTCGACCAACATGGATTACGTGCTGCGCAATCTCGGCGTGCGGTCGCTGATCGTTGCCGGAATATTGACAGACCAATGCATCGATTCGGCGGCGCGCGACGCCTGCGATCTCGGCTATCTGGTGACGATCGCGACCGATGCCTGCGCCACCCACAGCCGCGAGCGACACGAATGGTCGTTGCGCAACAACCGCGGCTATGCCCGCCAGCGCACCACCGCCGAACTGGTGGCCGAAATCGAACGGTT
>Ga0209488_10004289_pt1 | contig 11191 bp, 13 predicted proteins | sample Rivendell_Oct201_8_FD_188349 | JGI IMG/M metagenome (GOLD analysis project Ga0209488, IMG submission 188349) | Vadose zone soil microbial communities from the Eel River Critical Zone Observatory, Northern California, USA -... | ecosystem: Environmental > Terrestrial > Soil > Vadose zone >... | reverse complement strand
AACGCGGTCAGAGTCTTGCAATCGTTAAGAGATAAAAACCCAGACCTCGCCGCTCTTTTGCAGGTGGGTGATCTCTGCCGCTCTTGAGGACCACATGGGTCAAAGAAAAGCCGATGAATCGTAGCGACTGCGCGAGGACCCCGCTGTACGCAACCTCGACCTTTCCAGTTACCTGCTGGTGCCCAGTAAGTCTTCAAAGGGCCTACTTCGGGCGTCCATTAAGTTTTGAGCACCATTATTTAAGTGCAACGCATAACCCGATACCCACTACTCATCAAACAGATTCTGCAATATACGGAACCAGATCAAGGCCGAGAGCTGACAGAAAATGCGCTACACGCGGCAGAGAGGATCCTGGATACCATTAACGAGGCGATACGTGAGCGAGAGGGTCGCAATCGGCTGAAAGCACTTTCACAGGACCTGTGGATTGGCCAAGGGTGCGCGCCCCTGACTGGCCAGACTCCCAGACTGCGTTTACGTTTACATGCCCTTATTTTACAGGCGGCTGGACCTGACAGCACCAACTCGGCACCTGGGCGACCGGAAATTGCTGCGAGAGGGGCCTCTTAACAAAGCCAAAAGCGGGCGCAAGTTGCGCGCCTTCCTTTGCAATGATATTTTCCTATTGACGGATGAGCACGGAAAGACCCTGTACCGCATGGTGCATTTATCATCGCTCGGGGACTATGCTAGGATGCTCAAGCTTGAACTGATTTAGCCGATTCCATTATCGGAGATTCAAGTAGACGAGGCACCAGGGCATAGAGGTGCGGGTCATCGTGAATGTCCCTCTTCGCGATGATTTTTATCCGGCTTTGCAGACGAGCTCTCCTTCCGGCTGTCGGTCGCGTACCCGCGCGGTGGAGACAAGATAATACTACGGGCGAGTTCTGCTCGCGAGCGTAACCTTTGGGTGGCGGACATCGAGACGGCGAGTCGGAAGTGTAAAAATGCCGAGCAGGCTGTGGCATTGAAAGCCCGTGGAAATTATTGAGGACGCTGGCTGAAACTGGTTATTCGGCCATCAATCATGCATCATGGATTGTTTATGTGTGTTTGTTTTGGGACCATCTTACATAATCCATTTCTCCACTCTACCCACTCCAACCCGGCCATGAGTGCGATGGACCCATTGGACGCTCTTCGCGCAGCAATCAGCGCAAAATACGAGATCAAGCCAGTTAATACCTCCGGCGCACCTGCTGTTTCTCTTCGCGCTGCCACGCACTTGCGCCTCTCAGCCGCGGTTACACTTCCAAAGAACGCGCCAACTCGGCTCCGCAGAGTGGGGAGCAGTGCGACAGACCCGGTCTCTGAACCGGATGGATTTTTCATGCTCGAGGCTGTCTACCTCGCTTGGTCGTTGCGAGATGCGTCCGGCGGTGAATACATGAAGCAAGCACGAGAACATGGGCTCCCGGCAGGCGGTTTCGTTGGGCTCACAGAGCGGAAGAGTATCGTCGACTGGCTGAAGCGGGTTGTTGCCGTCTTGGATAGCATTGTTCCACTTTCAGGTATGTTCGACTCCTCTTTCGAAAGTACGTCAGTGCCATCCCGTCCTCAACGCGCTCAGAGTCGACTACCCCACCGGGATCGCCCCCTCCTTCTGTCTACCGTCGCCTACCCGTCCCGCCGTCTTCTACTCCTCACACGCAAGCATTGCCATCCACATCTGCCCGCTCCCGTGGAGACGCCGGATCGACGTCATCTCCTAAGCGGCGCTATGTACCCGACACTGCAGATGTAGAGGTTGTAAAGAAGATTCGTCAAGGCGAAGTCGAATTGCGCGACCATAACACCGTTTTGCGTGGTATTAAAAATAATGTTTGATTTGTCATTAAAGTAATAGTATTCCTGCTGACTTGTACCCATAGAACTTTTCGTCTGTCCGCAATGCGTACGTGGCCAAGCTCAAAAATCTGAAGGAAGGTAAAAAGTCGGGGGCAACTGCACCCATTGCGACACAGCTCTCAGGTATCTCCACGCATCACCATCATTATGAGGTTGGTTAATGACTTCTCATTTCCTCGTCTGTAGACCCCAAGGCGCAGGCTCGTAAACAAAGTGCGTGTATACCTTCTCGCTCATCTAAATCGTGTCTGAGATATTCTATAGAGAACATGTATCCCATCATCATGATATCTTCATCACCTACGTCGCTTATTACCATGTATAACGTTCGACGCTTCCTCCAAGAATCTATGTACGTTCTCTCCATGTCCTTATCAACAACTGTCTTGACCTCGTCTCAGATTCGAGCCATCGGCCGAGGCCCGTGCGCGTGCTGCTGCAGAGGGTACCACTCGGGCAGAGGACCTCATACCTATCGACCGCGAACGCACCACGATAGAGCCAGGTGGACAGGCACGTGCCAGCGCTCAACGGTATTATGTCGTTGATTCGGTCGAGGCTCTCAACAAGTTCGGCGCAGACGCCTGGGACCGTGTTGTCTGTGTCCTTACGACAGGCCAGGTGTGGCAATTCCGCCCTTATAAATGGAGCGAGCCGCGCGTCTTGTTCCATCACGGTGAGTGTCTGGTTGACCTGTGCATGGGTACTTGATTCAGATCATGGTGTGTCGGGAAGTCAAAGGCATCTACGTGTCATGGGCGAATGACCCACCAAACCCAAAAGTCAAGGATTGGAACGTCACCGAACTCAAGGTGAGCTATTTTCGACGTTTGCCAGCTGGCTAGTTCACTCTATTGTCCGCCTAGATCGACCCCCACCGCCGGCACGTGGACAAGTCGACCGTCGCTTATTTTTGGAAGACGCTGGATACATGGACTGCGGCTCACAAGCCATCCCTTGTGACCGCATGATACCGGCCATGGTTTCCGTTCAATTTATAGTAGAGTTAAGCGACCACCCGGGCTCTTGATGTACATGTACTGTAGGGTATGCGCGTCGACTGTATGAGCCGAGCCCATGATCTGCCTTCTATGTGCCCAATGGGGAAATCAGGCCGATCGCGATGACAATAGTGTTAAAACCCTAACCCTAATAAATATTCAAGTGGTACGACTCCTTGTTGCCCTCTGGGAGAGCGCCTGTCCTCCGTTTTCTCTCTTTCCCTTCTCTCATCTTCCACCCCCAGACAACATGCCTAAAATACCTGCTGTCTCCCCCGCTACTGGCGAACGTCCTCCTCCAAATTTTGTGCACACAGTCGATGGCAATTTCGTCGATTCGCACGGTCGAACACTCCTCTTTCGTGGGGTAAATCTTTCCGGTTCGTCAAAGGCTCCAGAGGGCCAGCCCTCGTACCTCTTAGATGGGTTTTGGGAGAGTGCCGAAGCTGGCGGGGACAGCTTCATGGCTCGCCCCCTTCGTCTCGACGATGGCTCCGCCGACGTTCACCTTGCCCGTCTACGTGGTTGGGGCTTTAACATACTACGCTACCCAGTCACTTGGGAGGCCCTGGAACGTGAAGGACCGTAAGTCGTGAATGCGTTTTTATATCTGCCCTTCTGACTGAGAGCCTTCCAGTGGGATCTATGACTACGATTTTATGGACCACACTATTCGCGTATTACGGAAATGCAAGGAATATGGGTTCAAAGTATACATGGATCCTCATCAGGACACTGTAAGTGTATACAACACTCTGCAACGTTTCTTAATCTCATCGGGAAATACTATCCATCCCTGACCCGCGCCATCTTCATCGCGCCGTTTCCCTCGATTCGTACCGTTCCCGCCATTTTCCACTTGGCACACTACAATGCGACTCTTATACGACGGGTTCTCATCTATTTTGATGCTTCCACTTGGGGTGTCGCTTTCAAAACCGCGTTTTGCCCTGATCGTTGTTTTATCCCGATCGACTGGCACCAATCCCTTACCGCCTCGGAACACCGCTATTGTGTTTCCAATTTGAAACACTCGTCACTAATTTCCAGTGGTCTCGGCATTGCGGTGGCTCTGGAGCGCCGTGTTGGACACTCACAGCATGTGGTATGAACCCACGCAACTTTACGGCTACACAGGCCACCATCCTCCACAACGAGTATCCGTTGGCTCATCAACCCGACCCTGCCTCTATCCCCGCCATGACGTGGTCAACGAATTACGGGCGCCTTGTCCCCCAAACGCTCTTCACATTGTTCTTTGCCGGCCGTGATTTTGTTCCCAACTGCACCCTCGATGGGTGCAATATTCAGGACTACCTCCAATCACACTATATCGAAGCTTTTGGGCGTTTGGCTGATAAGATCCGGGATGCTGGGGACTTGTTGGACGATTGCGTCATTGGTTGGGATAGCCTGAATGAGCCATCCGAGGGCTTGGTGGGGTATCCTGACTTGCATTCGCTACCTGCAAAACAGGGATCAACCCTCAAGAGGGGTCCCACTCCAACACCGGTGCAGTCATTGCGCCTAGGAATGGGGCAAGCCCAGACCGTCGAAAATTGGACGTTTAATGCATTTGGTCCAAAGCGTGCAGGCATGGTGACGATCGACCCAAAAGGCCAAACCATTTGGCTAGACCCTTCGACCGAACCAAATGGCGTACATCCGCGATACGGGTGGAGGCGTGGCTCAGAGTGGCAACTTGGCAGTTGCCTCTGGGCCCAGCATGGTGTGTGGGACATCGAGACGGGTTACGTGATGCGCCCCGATTATTTCCGCTACCTCCCCGCAGTCGAGTTTGCGGGGCCAGAAGATGAGGTCGCTGAGGTCGAATTTGTTTCCGACTACTGGGCTCCACATTGGCAAGCATGGGCAAGACGCATCCGCAAGGCGCACCCTGAAGCAATTCACTTCGTTGCACCTCCTGTCTTTGCGCAGCCTCCTCCATTACCTGCTGAAGACCTGGCAGGGCGCTGCGCTTACTCAACACACTACTATGACGGACTAACCCTTGTGACACGCCACTGGAACTGGTTTAACGCGGATGCGCTGGGGTTATTGCGCGGAAAGTACAGCAATAAATTTCAGGCACTTAGGATAGGCGAAAAGGCAATCCGGCGCTCACTCCAAGCTCAGCTGACGATGCTCAAGGAGGACGCACCTATTCTGGGTGCCTACCCAACCATGATTGGAGAAATTGGCATACCTTTTGATATGGATGGGCGCAAAGCGTACGGTTGGACGGATGGGGGGCGTCACAAGGGGAATTTTTCCAGTCAGCAACGCGCACTCGATGCCAGTCTCAATGCCACCGATGGCCCGAATTCCCTCAGTTACACGGTGTGGACGTATTGCCCCGATAATATGCACCAGTGGGGTGACATGTGGAACATGGAAGATCTCAGTTTGTGGAGCGTCGACGACCTGCGTCTTCGAAGTGAACCTAGTATGTATCAAGGCAACGCAGACAAGTCCTCCGCATTGTTACTGGCAGCAGACCGTGCTGCACGATCTCGTAGCACAGTCCGGCTGGGTACCACTGGTTGCTTCACACCGGGATATACCTCTCAATTGTCATTGGCGACAATTTCTCACCCTGCGAATGACACTCAAGGTAGTATACCAGACGTTACGTCCTTCAACCCCTGGGACAGTGCCTTCGACTTCCTGACGGATGGAGCTCGAGCTGTCAAGGCGTTTAGCCGGCCTTATCCGACTGCCACCGTCGGAATCCCCACTGACATTCGGTTTGACATTGCCAAAGCCGAATTCCGCTTGGTCATCCGCGTGCGCGCAGAAGACGCCCCCCTCACCTTCTCATCAGCGACAATTCGTCCTGGCACACCTTCTTCCCATTCTACCGTCGACGACCCCAAGGCAGAACCTCCTGCGACAGAGATTTTTTTACCTATTGTACACTTCGCTGCAGACCGCACGGTCGGCGCTCTGTTAGATCGGTCCAGGTACAAGCAGGTTCCACCCACACCCGATATTGACATAGACGAGGAGCCGGTGCGTTCGCGCTCCAGCGAGACGCTGCAGGGCATTTCCCAAAGCCCTTATCCTCCCCGAGCTTTACAGAACGGCCTTGCCGTGGCTGTCTTCGCGTCTGCAGGTCGGTGGGAGCTTGATGGCACGAGGTTGTTATGGTGGTACCCAGTACCAAGGCCAGGCGAGCCAGATTATGAGCACTCAATTGTTATTGCACGGCGGGGTGGCCGCATCGTCACGGCGGAGGATTGTAAGCATCAGAGTTTCTGGGAACGCTTATGTAGTCGTACGAGTGACTGTTGTATCATGTGAACCGGGTTAGATGGAGCGTGCTTACCATTTTATATTATGTGTTTATGGACTGTTACATCTATCTATCCTAATATTTTAGACATACGCTTTGTGATCATGGAGTCTTGTTAAAAGTTTGGTGCACGTATGTGTATTTTAATACACGTTTAGGACCACCTCCAATACAGTAGTAATGATCTAACGGGGGCGTGTCTAGTTCCTTGTCTGTCTATAAAGGATCACTAGAATGGTATTGTGGTTCCGTACGCTGAGGGAGACGCGTTACGACTGGTCGGATTGAATGTGAGTGTTTCGAAGAAAGGTATCATCTGGTGATTCTGCGTAGCCGCCACCTCGAAGCCCGATATCGACGACGCGATCCAAGATGCGAACAAGTTCTTGGTTCCTGCGTTGCAGTTAGTAAGGACAGTGTGGGTACGTGGATTGACGCACCGTTGTCGCTCTTCTGCCATCACCTCTTCCCATATCCGAAGATGCTCTCTCAGTTCACGCACTTGGATCCGGAGCTCCTCGATAGAACCATTCACGTCAGAGCGTTGCTTCGACTGACTGCGCGACGAACGCCACGATTCGCCCAAGATGAGAGCCGTAGCGACGCTGAACAAGAAGCCCTCTGCTAGAAAATTGGAACCGTTCTCGATGGCCCTGGGGAGTGTCTCAGTCGGATATCCGGACAGGGAAATGCAATGGAAGGCACATACCGTGTTTCTGAAAGTGGGCGAATATGCTTGGCAGGCTCACCCAACAGTCCCGTTCGTAGCCTCACCTCGTAGCGGTACACGGTCTGTGCGAGTGATACACACACCTTTCGGAAGCGCTCGTGTCTCTCATTTCAATGTCAAAGTTTTGCACACAGACTCGGACACAGACAGTAAGAACTTACTCTCTCGCCTGGTCCTTGATGCGTGAGCTAATGGGCTTGGCTAGCGTCTTTGGAGATATCAATGACTGCTTCAATGATGAGACAGGGAATCTCACTCGAATCAGTAACGTGCCAATCTTCACAGTTGCCATTGGGTAAGCGTCAGAATTGGCTTACTGCAGTAGTAGGACTCGCGGATGTTGCACTGGCAACACCGCAAACATGTCCTGCCAGTGGCAGTGCCGCAACGGGCCGCCTCTGCCGACAAAACCTCAGTGCATGATGAATCAAAGCCCACGATGCTGGGGGCTGTAGCCTAAACCACCCACATAAAATCAATGAGTAGATTGGATCATTACAGTAGAGTCAATGATTCAGAATATTTCCATCTCATATAAAAATCAGTTACCATGTTAATTCAAACGAGTTCCAAAGTGATCATTTTTCTCAAATAAATGAACCTGGCTACATTTTCACCTCATTCCCTTAGACTGTAGTGTTCTGTGGCCAATATATTGAACAGACTCACTTGGGTAATACATCCGAAAGCTTTGGCTCGCGCCCCTGCTAAGTTACAATATTTAGTTTTGGTCATTTGTAACGGGAGAATTATGTAATGATTTGAGGAGGTCAATTATTTGTTTTCTCCCGCCACGTCCTGTCCATTCCTCACTAGGCCTCACTTCTTCCTCACGGTACTTCCATTGTGAAGCATTAACTTGCTTTACATTCCTCCCTATTGTCTCTAGGTTGTACTTTCTAGGTGGTCGTCATGTCACAACAGGTTTCGCCGCAGTACGCATGTGCGTTACTTTTTCGTTCAGTTCGACTTCAGTGGTCATATACGGTCAATACAATATGCGTTGCCCAGACCGCCTGGCTCTATGCAATGCCTGGTTTAACTCCCACGATCATTGGCGTTCTTTGAGTTTCCCTTGCATATGCTGATCCAAGCTTTGTAGTCCGTGCCCAAAAATCTGTTGGCCTTGTTGGTGGATCTACCTATGAGCTCATCGAGGCTTTCCAGGCTCCAGATGCCTCAGCTCGTACATACCAGTACAGCTCAGACGGGAGGCTTTTTGCACTTGCAGTGCCCTCCGGGTGCGTCAGGTTGCAATTCTGGATGATATGTGCCACTTACGCGAGAGCTTTCAGCGTGCTCGTTCATCAAGCGGAGACCGCAGTTCTGCTTCAAGAACTCGCAGTTCCGAACGTTGTTGATCTCAGGTTTTCTCCCCGTGGGACGTATCTCTCAACATGGGAGCGTCATGCCAAGCTCGGAGATGGCACTCAGCATAAGAATCTGCGTATCTTTTCTGTCTCCACAGGGGAGGAGCTTATATCCTTCTCTCAAAAGTACCAAGATACCTGGGATGTTCAGTATACGATCTCTGAATCCCACGCCATTCGCCTAGTTAGTTCGGAGATTCAGGTATTCAGTCCTGCTGAATGGGGCAAGGGCGTCGTTGGTAGGATAAAGGTCGAAGGGGCATCCGCTATCACACTCAGTCCTGGCCTCAGCCCCTCCGTCGCCATCTTTGTCCCAGAAAAGAAGGGTCAGCCCGCGAGCGTTCGCATCCATTCCTTGCTCAATCTGAGCGCTCCACCTACTTGCCAGAAGACGTTCTTCAAGGCGGAGAGGTCCCAAATTAAGTGGAACAACCTTGGCACGCAGGTCCTTGTTCTTACCCAGACGGATGTCGATAGCACCAACAAAAGCTATTACGGACAGTCGGGACTTTACTTGCTCAGTGCTGCAGGGAACTTCGATTGTCGTATCTCCCTTGACAAAGAGGGTCCGGTTCATGACTTCACTTGGAGTCCAAACTCTAAGGAATTCGGAGTTGTGTACGGTTGTAAGGTTGAATGTATAGTTTTGTATTCCTTGTCTGATGTCATTTTTTTCAGTTATGCCGGCTAGGGTTATGCTTTTCGATCAGCGCGTCCGGACGTTGCACGACTTTGGTACTTCTTTCTCTAACTACATCTCGTTCAACCTTCAGTCGCGGATGCTCCTTCTGGGCGGCTTCGGCAATCTTGCGGGCAAAATTGATATTTACGACAGACGTTCGCTAACCAAGATATCCACAATCGATGCATCCAATACGTCGCACTGCGAATGGTCCCCCGACGGGAAATTTATCCTTACTGCCACGCTCTCCCCACGTCTGCGGGTTGATAACGGGATCAAGGTGTGGTACCTGCTCGGCCAGCTTCTACACATCCAGGATTGCGAAGAGCTCTATCAGGCGAGCTGGCGCCCTACTCTCATTGATGCAGTACCCCTATTCCCATCTGTGATCCCACCTGCGCCGGCGCCATCTGCAAGCGTCCAAGCTGCAGCAGCAGATGCAAAGCCCTCCCCCGCCCGCCCTTCGGGCGCCTATCGCCCCCCTGGGGCGCGTGGCCAAAGTGCCTCTATGGCGTATAGTCGTGAAGAGGAAAGTGGTTCCCCGATGGGTACCCCCCGTGGTAGCGGCACAGCCACTCCCACACGCCAGGGCCGTTCTCTTGCCTCCCAGTCTAACGGTCAAGGAAGCCGATATATTCCCGGTGCGCCTGCGTCCCCTCCTAATTTCGACAGCGGGAAGCCGCGCAAACGCAAGGGCCCAAAAGAGAAGGGCGAAGGGGGTGGGCGGCGGGATGGGGGGCCTGGACTTGGGGCTCTGGCTGTTGTGGTGCCAAGTGTTAAGGTTGACAGTGATGGGGTTGCGACGAACAAGGACCCTGAGCCTCCCACACCAGGCGTGGAGCCGCTTGACCCCGTACAAAAGAAGATTCGAAATCTGAGCAAAAAGGTGGGCAATCGTCCAAGCGTTTTCCTGAATAAGGTTTCTGAATATCGAGTTTCAGCTAAAGGCCATTGACGAGCTCAAAGAGAAGGTGGCGCGTGGTGAGCGCCTTGAGGCAACCCAGGTAAAAAAGATTGAGAGTGAGGTGGACATACGAAAGGAGCTTGCAGCGCTGAGCTTAGCACCCTAGGTTGCTTATTTGTCTTTAGCCATCTAACTTTCTCTGACAATAAGGGAGTTGAACACTGTATCCATCAATCTGCTCTTGTAGATAAGGTAGGGTAGAGAGTCGACTTATGATAGTTTGAAATTTGTGCTTAGAAAAAGACTGCAATGTAGTGTTAACCCCCAGAGACCAAAGTTAATAAGATGATCCTGGTTTGAAGATTGAACACTGATAGGATTAATCCTTCCTAGGGCTTAAAAGTTGGGTTCAGTCTGGTTTTTTTGCCTTTTTTGGAAAAGACTGGACCAGACCAGTTACCAAATAAGGATGGACTGGACTGGACTGCAAAAAACCAGTCCAAACCAGTCCAAACTGGTTACAATCACAAGTGTAGTTCAAACCAGTCCTAACCAGAACTGACAAGGACTGATGGGAACTGACCAGTTATGACCAGTCAGAACTGGTCATAACTGGCTATTTCACCACCTTCTCCTACTTATTTTGATTCAAACACACCAACAATCAAACAAATTGGCCAAGAAATGAGCAAGATATGATCAAAATGATATCATGCCTTGTCAAAAACTTTGTTTTAATGATATCTTGCTCAATTCTTGGCCAATTTGGTTGATTATTGGTGCATTTTTATCAGTGAGGATGTGGCTGTGCAGAACCAGTCCAAACTGGTCCTGGGACTGGTTATCTTCAAAATCTTGATGAACTGCAACTGCAGTCCTCTGAGGACTGCAGTGGACTGCAGTTCAGTTCAGTCCAGTCCCAGTTTGCCATGACTGGACCTTGAAGCACTACATAGACAAGATAATCCCAGGTTGAAAGTCAGATAGAGATGGGATTAATCCTTCCTAGTATTCAGTTTGGCTACACATGTTGAACTTGAAGCTCTTCTGAGGTGTGCTTGAGAGTGCTGCAAGATACAGTAGAAAGATAATTTATTAGCTAGTTAAAGTACAGTTTAAATAGCCTACTTAGTGTACTACAGTACAAATGAATGCATACAATACTGGTAGTCAAAGTGTACAATAAAGACACTGTAAATACAAGGTATATAATAAGGAAGGTCATATGGACCTCTGCTAAGCAAAGAATAGGGGCGTTCAAAGTTGTCCTTATTTCCTACTTATTGGTTACTTATTTGGCCACTTATTCTGTCACTTATTTGATAAGGAGAATGAGAAGTAAAGCAATAAGTAAT
>Ga0209488_10004288_pt1 | contig 11192 bp, 9 predicted proteins | sample Rivendell_Oct201_8_FD_188349 | JGI IMG/M metagenome (GOLD analysis project Ga0209488, IMG submission 188349) | Vadose zone soil microbial communities from the Eel River Critical Zone Observatory, Northern California, USA -... | ecosystem: Environmental > Terrestrial > Soil > Vadose zone >... | reverse complement strand
GTCCGTCAGGTAATTCAGATTGTTGAACGCGGGCGGAGTCCGCAGCGCCCCGAGCAGAAGCCCGGAGACGTCGTTGCCGTGCTGCACGAAGTTTCCGCGCGAGTCCACGTAGTTGAAATTCCCGCTGAGAGTGACTTTGCTACCGACCTCCTGCGAACCCTTCAGGCGGAAGCTGGCACGGTTGTATTTGTTGTTGGGTCCCTTTACCACTCCGATCTGGTTGGTGAGGCCCACCGAAGAGTAGAAGCTCGTACGCTCGTTGCCGCCCGAGACCTGGACGTTGTTGTCCGCGGTGGTGCCCGTCCGGAACAACTCGTCCATGTGATCAAAGGTTGGAGTTCCCGCGGGCAGCTTGGCTCCCCATGACGTTCTGCCCGCTGTGGGAGCGCAGTCCGGCGTGCTTCCGCACGTCACAGCTGCGTCCGGGATCGGGACTGCTCTGGCCAAAGACCCCTGCGCATAATCGTGCTGTAGAAAGTCGACCAGCCGCGCTTTGTCGAAGTTTACCGTCGACGAAACGCTGACTCTTGTCGGCCCAACGTGTCCTCGCTTGGTGGTGATGAGGACCACGCCATTGGCTGCGCGTGCTCCGTAGATCGCCGACGCGGCCGAACCCTTGAGGATCTCGACCGCTTCGATGTCGGACGGATTGATGTCCGCCGCACGGTTCGGGGTTGCGTATCCACCCTGGCGATCGGCGAGAGATCCGCCATTGACTGCGAGGAATGCGGTGGAGACGGTCTGGTTGTCGATCGGCTGTCCGTCCACTACAAACAAAGGCTGATTGGTACCGGTGAGCGACGCTGCTCCGCGAATCAGCACGGACGCGCCCGCGCCAGGCTCACCCGACTGCGTGCGAACCACGACATTCGGAGCCTTTCCCGCGAGAGAGGAGATAATGTTTTGCGGCTCCGCGGCGCGACGAATCAGAGAGCTGTCGACCGAATTGATCGTCACTCCCAATTTCTCGCGGGTCGTCGACGTTCCGGCGCCCGTCACGACGACCTCGCCGAGGCGGAACGGATTGATCGCCAGGCTAAAGGTCTGATTGATCGTGCTGCCCGCGGTCAGGGTTATCGGAACCGACCGCGCCGTGTACCCGATGACGCGCGCGGTCAGGGTCGCCGTTCCCCCGGTTGCACGGCCGGCAGGAACGACGAACGAATAGCTGCCGTCGTCGCTCGTCTGCGTGCCGAGGTTCATCCCGGGGATGAACACTGTCGCGCCCCCGAGGGGCACGCCCGCATCGCTTGTTACGCGGCCGGTCACGGTCGTTCCGCTTTGGGCGAACGCCGTCGATGCCGCCAACACGCAAGCGGTGATGGCTGACAAGAGTTGTTTTCTCATACAGCTCGACTCTCCTTGGATGGTGTGTCCCGGCAATGTGAGAGCGAGCGGAGAAGCGTGATAGAGATTCGCGGTGCCGAAGCTGTTAAGGATTCGTAGCGAATTTGTATACATTTTGTGCGGGCGCGAACGAGGCCTCAGGCGCGTCGATGCCAGGTGGTTATTCCCTGAAGCGTTAGGCCTCCGCAGGAGTCATCCACGTGCGGGCGCGCCAGTTTTTACAATTCGCATACATCGATTGCGGCGCAGATATCGCGGCGGGGGAGTATTGTATGTCCGCTGCCACCCGTCCCAATACGATGTCTATAGCCAGTCAGATGCGAGCATACGGAGCCCGGCCACTGTTGCTTGGCGGTGCGCTTCTCGGCATTGTCGTCGTATCCGCTCTCGCGGTGCGCGAATCCATGAATAACGCCCATGAGCGGAGAGCAGCCGCGGAGCGGACGGTCAGGGATTACGCGAAGTTCGCGAGCTACCTCTATACGACGCGCGCCTATCTCTCGGCCCGCGAGCGCACGCTGTTTCAAGCGTATGTCGCGATTCACCCCAGCGAGCCGTGGATTCGGAGTGCGCTGCCGCCCGTAACGGCAATCCCTGCTATCCCGGATACGACTGAGAGATGCGGGCCGAGTGCAGCGTGGCCGATCTACAGATTCAGGATCGATCTGCCATTGCGGTCGGTCACCTACGCCGGGGGACGTCCGTCCCCGGGAATCGACACAATAATCCGAGATTCCATACCGACGCTCGCGACCAGGCCGTGGGTGAGAGGCGCCCGCTTCGGCTACCTCTTCGTCGACGCGCCCACTGGAAGGGAGACAGTCGCTTATGCGCCGGCGTACGATTCGGCGGACAAGCTGCTCGCCGTATACGGATACCGGTCATGCTATGGCGTTCGCGACACCATGGATTACTCGAACATGTACAGGATCGTGCGTGTGCTGCCGCCGATGGTACCGGGATACGTGGAGGAGGGTTCGCCAGCCGCGGCATATACCGGCTACTCACCTCCCTCGTCGCGCCCGGCAGATTCGGGTCATAAGGTTGCAGCTCGTCCCGCGGATATGGAGGTAATGAAGGGCAGATGGTCCTTTGGGATGCCCGCAGACTCGTTACTGACGCTCACCGTCACGGACGCCAATAACAAGGTGATTTATCAAGTTCCGAAGGGCGGGAAGTCTTCGGACAAGTTTTACGGTGTGTCACCTCTTGGCTACATAGGCGGCACGGTGTTTTGGGTTTCGCTCAGGCCGGACGTCGCGCGCTTTCTAGTCGTGGGTGGAATTCCGGAATCGCACGTTCCGGCATCACTGCTCCTGTTGGCCGGAAGCATCGTGCTGGCGATCGCCGGTTTTGCGTCCCTTCGCAGCGAGGTTCGCCTCGTCAATTCGCGTGAACGATTTCTGGCGAACGTCTCGCACGAGCTACGCACGCCGTTGCAACAGATTCTTATGTTCGTCCAGCTGCTTCGCCTGGGGCGCGCGCGAACCGAATCCGAGCGAGAACAATCGCTGGAGATCATCGAGCGAGAGACGCATCGCCTCATCGCGCTGTCTAATTCAGTGCTGGCGGCCGCGAGATCCGGAGGGCAGCTCCAGTCGGGCCCGGTCGACGTCGCGCACGTGGTTCAAACCGCGGCCGATTTTTTCACGCCATTGGCGCAGGCGCGCAAGATGAAAATCGAGCTCGACATAACAGAGCCGGCGATGGCGCGCGGCGATCCCGGCGCGATCCGCCAGATACTGGTCAACGTTCTAGACAACGCCGCCAAGTACGGACCTACGGGTCAGACGATCTCGGTCGGCGTGAGTAGCGATGAAAAGATCGTTCGCGTCTGGGTCGATGACTGTGGGCCGGGAATCCCCGCCTCCGAGCTGGGCAACGTCTGGAAGCCGTTCTTCCGAGTCCCCGGCACACTCGACGACAGCACGGGTGGCGCAGGCCTGGGGCTTTCGATCGTGCGCGATCTGGCAACAGAGATGGATGCTGCAGTGGAGCTCTCCGAAACTCCGGCCGGTGGTACACGCTTCATGCTCACTCTTCACAGCAGTCAGAACGGCACGCCGTCATGACGAACGTCTGGCAACCGTCTGGAGCGAGCGAGGTCGTTGTCGGCCGTTCCATCCTCATCATCGAGGATAACGAGACGCTCGCGCTCGGGCTGCGAACCAGTCTCGAAGTCGAGGGTTACTGCGTCGAGTGCGTGATCGATGGGAATGAAGGTCTCACCTGGCTCGAGCACAACAATCCCGATTTGATCATTCTCGACCTAATGCTGCCGGGCCTGAACGGGTTCGAGGTACTCCGCCGCTATCGGGCCCGCGGTGGTCCGGCCGCCGTGCTGATTCTTTCCGCGCGCGACCAGGAAGTGGACAAGGTGCAGGGATTTCGTATTGGTGCCGACGACTATGTCGTGAAGCCAGTGGGTGTGCTGGAACTGCTCGCTCGCGTGGCGGCGATCATTCGGCGCGCGGGGACAGCAGGGAAAGGAACCGCGAGCTCCAGCGATTCCGCGCGAATCTCGCAACTCCGCTTTTCGGATGTGATCGTCGATCTGCGAACGCGAACGGTCCTGCGAGGGGGTGAGCCCGTCGAGCTGAGCCCGATGGAATTCGACTTTCTTTCGTTTCTGATCGAGTCCGGCGGCGATATCGTTTCCCGCGACACACTTATGCGACAGGTCTGGCGCTACAGTTTTGGCGTCACCTCACGCACCGTCGATCAGCACGTGGCCAGGCTCCGCAACAAGCTCGAGCCGGATCCGGCGCAGCCCCGCCATCTCATCACGGTCCGGAAGGCGGGGTATCGGTTCCAACGGTAGCCGGGTGCTTAAGCGATCCGACTCCAACTCGTGCGGGAACGGAACACTATCGCGAGCAGGACAACACGCATACGCGGCCGCGCTAACCGATTAACGCTCGGGTTGATTGGGTGACTCGTAGACATAGGCTTCGGTTAGCACGGCTCCACGCACGCGGTTTCGTGTTGCATTCGCGGAAAGTAGGGCGGTACGACGGTGAGGTTGACTGCACCCCGCCACGCGATCCATAGATCGCGCAGGAACGTCTTCTCCATTCTGCGCAGCGCCGAGAGGTGGCAGCGCTTGGGAGTCCATCCCGGTCGTGTGACAGCAAGCCTGGAGCGGGCCGCATCGTAGAACGACCGGTAGTCACTTCGGCATCTCAGCATCGATAAGCCGATCAGATAGCATGAAATGCGCGCTTGTGCGTCGTAGCTACCACGTCCGCCGAGGGCGCTCCGGCGGGGGGCAACGCGCGTAGGTTGCTTGCCGACGATTGCGACGAAATCGCCCGAGCACTCCCTGCGTCCCTCGCGCACGCGATGCGTGCCCGGCGCCTCGTATCCAAGCGGATACGCAACTTCGAGACTGCATTGCCGGCACCGATACGCGACGCCGGGAATTGTCCCGAGCCCACAGTACGCCCAGAATGCGGATGGCGTTTCCGCGCGAGTGACATCCAGCCGCGACAGCAACCGCGCGGAGAGCAGATGACCGAGCCCCTTGATGCTCGACAGCCAGGGCCATGCCGGATGCCCCTCGATTGCCTCTCGAAGCGCACCAGCGACGGCGGCTTCATCGTCGAGGGAGCGCGCGTAGGCCCGCTCCAGAAGACGGGGTGCGCCGGCGGTCTCGCCCTTTCCAATTGCCTTGAGAAGCGGGTCGGCATCCTCGACGCTGGTGACCAGTTGGGAAAACGATCTGCCTTGAAGAATTGCGCGCAGGCGCTCGCCATGGGCGATCCGCGATGCTTGCGCCTCTTCGTACAACTGATACAACAGGCGAAGCTCCGACGCGGAGTGCGTTCTGTAACCGGGCGAGTGAAGTTCTTCGAGCGAGATCGCCATGCGACGGCAATTAGGGTTCGGAATCGAATACCCGATACGCTACACCCGCGCGCGGACGGACATTGTCTACGTCAGGTAAAGGAATCGCGAGATGTCGTTTACTGTAGTCTGGCCTTGCTGGTTCGCTGGTTCCGCGGAATCAGACGAGTCGCATGTAGCGGCAGGCATTGAGTAGAACGAGCATCGTCAACGACAGCGCGACGAGAGCCGAACCGAAAACGACGAAAATATATCCGGCCTGACGCGGCACTCTCGGATGGACTGGGCGTGGGATGCCGAACAAGTGGGCGGGGCGGCCGCGAGCAACAACGAAACCAACGGATATGATATGACCCCCGAGCGTGGCCACGATTGCGGCGAGCAGGCCGCCCTCGAGCCAGAGATAAATACGAAGTCCTTCCATAGACCAACGTGCGACCACGTATCCGTCCGCGGTCGATTGCCCGCTGAGGTCAATCACCAATGATCCACCGATCACCGCGACCGCAATCAAGCCGAGCACCCACACGACGAGCGCCCCGGGAACTCTCGAGTTGTGCGGCATTAGCGTGATCATACTGGTGGTCGGAGGACTTGCATTCACTCCGTGACGAGTCTCGCCGGAGATGTGCAACCCGGCTTCCGCTCATTTCCGCGTTGCGTTATGGCAATCGCTCGTCGGGAGCATCAACCATTGAACGGCTTCAGGCACGATGGACGATTGTATCGATCTTCGCGAAACGATTGATCACGTTCTGTTACCGGTCCCGACCGCGCTCTACGCGCAGCTGCGCTGTATTCGCTTCGCTGTGGGCGAGTGCGGGAAGAGGGAGACCGCCTGTCGCGCGTAGCCCCGCGCGACGGAGCAGTGGCCGCGGCGCGAGTACAGCTCCGCCACCCGAAGGTTGATGCGGAAGTTGCCGGGATCCCACACCGCGCCGGTAACCCAGCCCGCCGTGTATGCTCCTCGACCAACCGCCGTCATCGCCACGGTCTGCGTCACGCTGCGCGCGACGGAAGCGAGGGAAAGCAACATCAGGACGACCGCCGAGATTCCCAATGTCCTCGTCGAGATCCTGACCTCGCGCGAATTCCGGCGGATCCCGCTCGCTGCCCCAAGAATGCTCCACACGAGGAACGACGGAGCCGCGAGCACGAGCACTACGTCGAACGCGCTGACTACCATCGTCGCCACTACGGTCCCGGCGAGCACGCACTGGGCCAGGACGGCGTCCGGATTTTCCAGCTCGCTCCATCGTCTCAAACCGCTGAAGAAGAGAAGGATGAAGGCACTCAATAACGCGGCAGCCGGAAGGAATCCCCGCTCGGAGACGAACGCCACCCAGTCACTGCTCGGCCACGGGTTCGCGGTCATACCGTCATCGGCAAGAGAGCGATCGTTGGAGGGCGCGAAACGAACGTACTCGACCGGCCAGTTACCCGGACCAACTCCGAACACCGGATTGGAAATGGCCATCCGCAGCGAGTTCTGGTACTGCGCCACGCGTCCGCGGCCGCTCCCACTCTTGTAGTCCACCATCCCGCGAGCAGAGTCGAGGTACGGGGAATCGCTGTTCCAGTTGAGAGTGTTCGGCAGCGCAATCGCCGCCATTCCACCGATGGCCGCCGCGAGCGTGAGGCGCGCGAAACGACCACCGATTTGGCTCTCGCGCCAGTATTTCATGGAGGCGATCATGGGGATGAACAGCAACACCACGCAGGCAGCCACAGCGAGCCACGCAGCCCTCGAGCGCGACAGAACCAGCGCCGCACCCAGGATCGCCCCGCCCAGCGAGCCGAGGAGGGCGCCAAAGGGACGCCGGGCGGTAACCGTGCACCATACGAGCGACGGCAATCCGATCACGGCGATGTGGGCAACGAAATTCCGATTCCCGAACGTCCCTCCGGGAGCGCGGTTGGCGCTGAAGTACTCCGTCTCGAGACCGTACGCCTGCGCCAATGACAGCGCGGCCGCGACTACTGCCGCTGTCGCGGCGGCGATCAGGATTGGCCTATACGAATCACGTGGAGCCACCGAGCGAGCCCCCCAAAAAACGATCGCGCTCGAGACGCTGATGGCGACCGAGCGCTGCGCTACCCAATGATTTGTGGCAAAGAGAGCCGAGGCGACGCTCCAGAGCAGGAAAAACGCAATGAGGCCGTCGACGATATCAAATGAAAGCGTCCGTCGGCGCACGACCAGCACAAGCGCGATGACGAGGGCAGCCACGTGCAGAACGAGCTCCTTCGGCACGAAGTACCGATCGAGCTCGAACACCTTGTATGGGAGCGCCGCAACCACGGCCGCAATAACTCCCACCTGTATTGCCAGCCTGATCAACCGATCCGCCATCCGGGAAATATGCTTCGCTCAGGGGGCTGGTGAAAAAGGTCAGCTCAAAAAAAAGGCCCCGCTCGACTAGAGCGGGGCCTTTCCCGTGTTTTCAACCTTTCATCAGGTGCAGACGATTGCGCCGGTCGAGTTGTCGCAGGTCTTTGCGGACTGCGAGTGAGTCGCGGTTGCACTCCAGCCCATCGGCGGACCAGCAACCAGTACGGCGGTGATCGTCACGTTCGACGAAGGCGTGAACCCCTGAAGTGTAGCCGGGCTCGTCGCAGCTCCTGCGAAGTAGGCGCCGTTGTTGTCCGCGGCGTACTGCTCTTCGTAGGTCGCCAGATTGCGCAGGTCAGACTTCATCGCTGCGACATAGGCTTTGTCCTTCGTGTTGGCAAACTTCGGGATCGCGATCGCGGCAAGAATACCGATGATGACGACCACGATCAGAAGCTCGATCAGCGTGAAGCCTTTCTTGTTGGTTTGCATTTTAGAGATCCTGTGATGTGGTTAACCGACGCGAAAGCCGATAGTGTCGGGCACTACAGCTGTGATTTGTCGTGGCTGGATGCTCGAGACCATCTCGGCACATCTCGCTCGCGTCGAACTGCGTCTGTGAGAGCACGCGCTTCACTCAAAAGACGCGGAAAACCACTCCTCGGCAACACCATTTCGGTGCGCGCAAACGCGATTTATTGCCAAGAATTGTGCCTTCAGCTCTTGCGCAATAGCGATGGCTGACCATCTACCCCGGAATTCGCGCTATGCCCGGGAAATCACGTATGAATGGTCCCGATTTTGGAGCCACGGCTACGTGAATTTAACGTGACGATTTTGTCAGACTTTCGTCGTGAGCTCGATCCGTCGCTCCCCGTTCTGACAACCGAACGAAGGCTCGCGAATTCGGTGCGTTACCCGCGGCGAAACAGCGTGCCGAGTACGCCGCCCGACACGCCACGGGCGCGATTGACGCGTCGCAGCTGATCCAGCTCACCCTTGTCGAGCCAGATCCCGCCGCATTCCGGACATTCGTCGATCCGCACGTGCTCGGCGTGCTGCTCATTCAGGTCGGCGCCACAGCGGGGGCACTTGTTGTGGTGCGCCTGCCGCTCCATCGCTTTCCGCTGGGCGTCCAGCTTCACCCGCATCTCGTGGATGATCTCGAGATTCTGCTTGGCGAAATATTCGTGTTCGTTCTTGCTCGGCTTTTCATCCGTCGGCATCGTCGTTCCGGATCTCCTCGTGGAGATTATACACCCGAGTCGCCGGGTGGATCACGGGTGTAGCGCTCAAGGCGAGACGCTCGCGAAGAAAATCTCCAGGTTTGTAGGAAGGGTTCCAAATGTCTTCCCAACGCCTGTCCAGGTCATTCCCGCAGTGCTCGCGAGCGAGACGATTCCGTTATAGTCGCCGATGAACGGGCGAACGGTGGAACCAGCGGGGACGCCATAGGCCGATGGATCGAAGCTCGACCTCGACACGCGGACTGAACGCCAGCTCGCGCCGCCGTCGCTCGATGTCGCATAAGTCAGGTCGACCATGGTGTTCGACGTGTAGCTCCGATCGTAGAACGCCACATCGATCCGGCCGCTCGGCGCCACTCCGAGCTCCGCGGCGAAACGGTCGCCGCTGGGCGCTGTGGCCACAACGGTGCGTGGAGTCCAGTTCGTCAGATCGTTTGCTGAGGCAGAGGTAATGAAGATCTTCCCGACGCCATCGACGTCGATATCGGCGTAGGCGACGTAGAGCCGGTTGTTCGCGGCGTTGTATGCGGGCGCCGGGTATGAGCCGGGACCGCGGAATTGGCCACCGCTGATGTTGAAGCAATAGGGCGGGAAGAGACACACCGGATTCGTGAATACCGCGAATTGAAACGGGGTGCTCCAGCTCTGACCGTGATCTGTCGACTTGCTGACGAACATCGCGGTGCCCTTGCCACCCTGAATCGAATTGTCGAAGGTCACGTACGCGACGCTTCCATCCGCGTTCGTCACGATGCGCTGGTCCTGATCACTCCGTACGTTGCCGCTCGAGACCTTCACTGGACGCGAGAACGATCGGCCCGCGTCCCGCGATGTCGAGATCCAGACCGGGGAGTTGGAACCGAAGCCATGGAACTGCGCCCAAGTCACGTAAATCGTTCCGTCTGCTCCAACCGACATCGCCTCGTGGTCGGGGAACTGCCCATTCGAGCCCTTCGATATTCCCTGGCCATTGAACGCGCTCACGAGCGTCAAAGGATCGCTTGGAATGGCATGCGCGCCGGCCTGCCAGGTCACGCCGCCATCGGTCGAGCGGCTGAGAAAGAGCATGGTGCTCGTACCGTTGTAGCTGAAACAGGCGAAATACGCGGTGCCATCGGGGCCGAATGCCGCCGCTGGATCGCCCCCGAAATCTCCGTCGCCCGTGCCCGCCACGTCGGGATCATTCGTAAAGCGCGTGATTCCCGGTAGAAAGCCGTTGGGCAGCGTCTTGGTCCACGTCTTTCCACCGTTGAACGACGCATTGACGCCGCAGCCGTCGTTGTAGTTCCAATCGTTGTTGCCAGTGATGAGGTTCTGCGCGTTGCGCGGATTCACGGCCAACGGCGTTTCGTTTTGCGCGGTGGTGTCGTTGGTGACGTTCACCACTGCATTCACCGTCGGACCGCCCGGGACGGAGGCTGCCAGGCGAACGTTCGCGGGAGCGTTGAGAGCATCGGGCGATGGAGTGTCGGAGCAGGCAACGAGTACTGACAGACCGACAAGAGCGGAGCCACGAAGACAGAAACGCATGGGAAGACCCGGTGACGGGTGAGCAAACGGAGTGACCATATAATCCACTCCGAATCAATTTCCGCAATGTCCCGCCGGCGTCCTTTTCGCTTACGGTACGCTTTCTAACCTCACCTGGCGAACCAGTAGGTCGCCTTCACGAGGAACACATTGCTTGGGCGTCCAAAGATTCCCATCGTCTCGCGACCCGTCCGGAAATCCCCCTCGAACGGCAGAAAGTCTTCGCGCTGCTGCTGCCACACAAAGAACAGGGCCGACCCGGGCCGGTACTCCCAGCGGATCACGGCATTTCCGCGGAGCGAGTGCGTGCGGAAATCGGGATTGTTTATGGAGAACGATGGCGCGGCGCCCGCGCCATCTGGATCCGCGGTGTAGGAGAGCGTCTTCCCGCTCACCGGATCTCTCACCGCCGAGATAGTGCTGGCGTTGTCTCGTCCATAAACGAGGTAGCTCTGGGTCCCCGGCGTCGCCAGCTCCTTGAAACCCCGGAAGCGTCCGGCTGACGCGAATGGCTGCGCGTAGAGCTGAAATGAGAGGAGCGGCGTCAACGTCCATTCAACGCGGGTGGTCGCCGACAGCGTCGTCTGGAAAAGGTCGCTGAAGACGTAGCGCCGGCCGTAAGTCGTCGTCGCAAGCGCGTCGGTCGTTCCACGCACGAATTGAATGGAGTTGTGATAGAGCGAAAGCGCGGGCGTGATGATCACGTGCACAGAGGAGCTGGGCCTGATGTCGACCCCAACGCTCATATCCTTGGCATAGCCGTGCGCTTCATCACCATAATAGTCGCCGAACAAGTCGTACGAAACGACCGATCTCTTGTCGGTCGTGATTTCCGTCCACGCGCCGTACTGTGTCGGCTGGCGTCCGCGCGGACCGCCACGCGTGAGCCG
>Ga0209488_10004287_pt1 | contig 11193 bp, 5 predicted proteins | sample Rivendell_Oct201_8_FD_188349 | JGI IMG/M metagenome (GOLD analysis project Ga0209488, IMG submission 188349) | Vadose zone soil microbial communities from the Eel River Critical Zone Observatory, Northern California, USA -... | ecosystem: Environmental > Terrestrial > Soil > Vadose zone >... | reverse complement strand
GGCGTTGGTGCGCCCAAGGGCACGTCCGCCGAGACCATCGACAAGCTCAGCGAGGCGATCAACAAGGCTCTCGCCGACCCCAACATCAAGGCGCGCTTTGCCGACTTGGGTGGCGTTCCGTTTCCCGGTTCGCCTGCTGAACTCGGGAAGTTCATTGTCGAGGAAGCTGAGAAGTGGAGCAAGGTGATCCGGACGGCCAACATCAAGGCGGAGTAGATCGCCCCGCGAGTGGATATCGCACAGATCGCGTTTGGTGACGTCGACCTCGCCCATGTCGCCTACGGGTCAACGGCGACATTGCCGACCACAAGTTTGTCAAAAAGCATCGCGGCCAGCGTTCAGTTGGAAGAGTCCTAATGCTTCGCGAACCTCATCGAGCGTAGCCTGCGTCACCCGCCGCGCATTCTGCGTGCCCTCTCGAAGCACGGTTATGATGTGCCCCGGATCGCGTGCCAAAATCGCTCGAAGGTCACGAATTGGCGCAAGCAATGTCTGTACTGTCTGTAGAATGTCATCCAGCCGACGCTTCACCGCCATGTCGCCCAGGCCACCGCGTCGATAATGCGCCTTGAGGGTCGCTACTGCAGTCCGGTCCTCGTCAAAGGCATCAAGATAGGTGAACACGACATTGCCCTCGACCTTGCCAGGATCCGATGCTCGGAGATGGTCGGGGTCGGTAAACATGCTCTTCACGGCATCGCTGACGTCACCAGGAGATGCGGAGAGCGGGATGGCGTTGCCTTGCGACTTGCTCATCTTTGATTTGCCGTCCACGCCGGGCAGCCGTCCGATTGCGGGAATCAGGGCTTTGGCCTCCAACAACACGTCTCTGCCAACTTGGCGATTGATACGTCGGACGATTTCGTTGGTCTGCTCGATCAAGGGTGCTTGATCCTCGCCAACCGGCACGACAGTCGCCTTAAAGGCAGTGATGTCGGCTGCTTGTGCGACAGGGTAGCAGAGAAAGCCCGCCAGGATGTCGCGACCAAATCCACGTGCTTGGATTTCGTCTTTGATAGTCGGGTTTCGCTCAAGCCGCGAGACTGTGACGAAGTTCATATAGAGGAGCGTCAGTTCAGCGAGCGCGGGCAGATGTGACTGAAGGCAGATCGTCGTCAGCTCTGGATCAATCCCAACAGTAAGATAATCGAGCGCCACTTCCAACACGTTGTGTCGCACTCGCGCCGGATCGTGTGCATTATCGGTTAGGGCCTGCGCATCAGCCAAGAGCAGGAACTGACGATGGGTCGATTGCAAAGTTACACGATTCTTGAGCGAACCAACGTAGTGCCCGAGATGTAACGGACCCGTGGTCCGATCGCCGGTTAGTACGACGAGGGGCGAATTGGTATCGACAGTCATGACAGCTACTCCAAGTTAAGAGCCGCCGTGTCATCGGACTGTCGATAGACGTAACCCGCGCCAGCCGAATCACGGCGGCTACGGTTGATCTCGTGATGAGGCCGCGCCGCTCCTAAACGGAGCGCCACCAAAGGGAAATCTGGTTGGTACGGTTACTCATGGTTGGCGACATGCCACAAAAAATGAGAGCACCCTTTCCTCCTTAGCGCGAAGGCCGTGTCCCATTTTTGCTCTTCCAATGCAACGCAATCGCCTCGCGGCTGGCGCTTATGCCGGGGCGGCTTCTCAATGGCGACACAGGCAACTGGCCAGCACCAAGGCTGTAGGATGGACAATAAGGGCGTAAACGCCGTTTTGGCCCATCTACGGCCGGCGTCGTCGGAATCCGCAGGCAATGACCGGTCGACTTCCGCTTTGGGGTCTACATACTAAAGATTCCGATATGCGGATAACGCAGATCTCAGTCCGCAATGCGGAAATGTTTGCACTGCAACATTATTGTCTTGTCGCGCCGATCCAATTAATGAACTGTAAATACAAGAGTTTTCGCCTTCTGGACGCTGTTTACGAAAATGCTGCATCGCAGTATAAAACCGTTGCGCATAGCGATCATGAGCACACCGATGCGACAGGAGTGTGATGCCAGTGTCCCGCATTGCGGGCGAAGGCGATAATGGCGGTCGCCTGCACCCGAATCCGGGCTAGAGGCCGATGCGGATCAGCATGGGGAATTCGGGTGTGAAAAACCGCAATTGTTGCGATAATTTGGGCATTTTGCGATAGGGTGAGGGCAGGCGGTTGAATGTGTGTACGGTGCCGTACACAAAGGATTCGATTGCAATTCTTGCTGTTGTTTTTGACGATCAAAATTAGCGTGGATACCGTACGTCAGAAAGCGGGATTGTTGCATTTGCAACAAAGTTTGCGCTGCGGAAAGCAGGAAAACGGGGTGATTTTACGTAGTACCGTTGCAAGATGGTGATTATGGGGGTAACGTTGATTTCTCATGCAACTAGCCAACGACGTGGGAGGGACGAATGAATCGAACCCGAGCACTGACGTCACTGAGCATGGTCTTACTGGGAGGCGCCGCGTTCGCGGTCGCTGCCCTCATGCCAGCAACGCTGCGAGCTCAGCCTGCTACCCCGACAGACGCTGCCAACTATAAGCAATTGATGCAGATGTATTGCGTCGGCTGCCACAGCGGTCCGACACCATTTGCCGGACTTAATCTTGAACCACTGGATCCCGCCAAGCTCAATGAGAACGGCGTGATCTGGGAAAAGATGATCCGCAAGCTACGCGACAAGCAGATGCCGCCAGCCGGCATGCCGCGTCCCGACGACGCCACCTACGAGGCTTTCTTCAAATTCCTCGAGTCAGGGCGTGATCGATTGGCTCAAGCCAATCCGAATCCGGGTCGCACCACGCTTAATCGGTTGAACCGGACTGAGTACGCCAACACGATCCGCGATCTGCTGGCGCTCAACATCGACGTCAGGGACCTGCTCCCGGGCGATGACACGGGCTACGGCTTTGATAACATCGGAGACGTGTTGTCGGTGTCACCGGTGCTGCTGGAGAAGTATCTCCTCACGGCTGGCAAGATTGCGCGTGCTGCCGTTGGCGATCCCAACATGCAGCCGACCGTGGAGGCCTTCGAGGTTTCGCACGGCCTGAAGCAACGTGATCGCATGGACGAGGCGCTGCCGGTCGGTTCGCGCGGCGGTGCGGCCGTCAAGCATCGTTTCCCGGTGGATGGCGAATATGAGATTTCCGTCAACATCTCGCGCGGCAGGGCCGAAAATTATCTCGGTCTCGGCCGGGAGCGCCAGTTGGACCTGAGGCTCGATGATCAGAGGCTCGGCCTTTATACGCTCGCGCGCAATCCTGGACGTTCTTCGCTTGGTTCGGGCACGCCGCCTGATGCGCATCTCAAGGCACGTTTGGTCGTCAAGGCGGGCACGCACGAGATCGGAGCTTCATTCCTGAAGGATACTATCGTTCGGGAAGGCATCATTGATCGCGTCCGCGAAGATGCGGTTCCTACGTATTTCGAAGGCATAGGGGCGATCACCGTCACGGGGCCGTACAACGTCCAGGGACCTGGCGCCACGGCTTCGCGCGAGCGGATTTTCTCTTGCCTGCCGAAGGCTGCTTCCGAGGAACAGGCCTGCGCTGAGCAGATCCTGAAGACGGTTGCAAAGCGCGCTTATCGGCGCCCGGTGACCGAAGATGACGTCAAGCCGTTCGTTGAGCTCTATCAGCAAGGCTCACAAGCCGGTGCTGGTCGTGGCGGGTTTGAAGCCGGCATCCGGTTGGCATTGCAGGGATTGCTGGTGGCGCCTGACTTCATCTTCCGTCCAGAGCATGACCCGGCGGGAGCACCTCCTGGCAGCTCTCATCGCGTCAGCGATGTCGAGCTTGCCTCTCGGCTGTCGTTCTTCCTGTGGAGCAGCATCCCTGACGAAGAGCTGCTCGCCGTTGCGGAGGCCGGAAAGCTCAGCGACAAGGCCGTGCTGGCGCAGCAGGTCAAGCGCATGATGGCCGACCCGAAGTCGGAGCAGATGGTCAAGAACTTCGCGGGCCAATGGTTGTTCCTGCGGAATATTCGGAACATCTCGCCGGCAACGGAATCCTTCCCGAATTGGGACGAGAACCTGCGCCCCGCGATGGCGACAGAAACGGAGATGCTCATCGACAGCATGATGCGTGCTGATCGCAGCATCGTCGACATGTTGCAGAACGATTACACCTTCCTCAATCAGCGCTTGGCTGAGCACTATGGAATCAAGGGCGTCTACGGCACCGAGTTCCGCCGGGTTGCGCTTGAAGACAAGAACCGCTGGGGCCTGCTCGGACAAGCAAGCGTCCTGACGGTGACCTCCTATCCCAACCGGACGGCGCCGACGATCCGTGGCAAGTGGGTGCTCCAGCAGATCCTGGGCACGCCTCCGCCCCCGCCTCCGCCGAACGTTCCGTCGTTGAAGGACGACGAGAAGACCCAGCGCCTGACCATGCGTCAGCGTATGGAACTGCACCGGCAAAATCCGACCTGCGCGGTTTGCCACCGGATGATGGACCCGCTTGGGTTCGCGCTGGATAACTTCGATGGTATTGGTACGTGGCGTACGTCCACCGGAATCAACGAGCCGATCGATTCTTCTGGTGTCATGCCTGATGGGACGAAGTTCGATGGACCGACAGGACTGCGTGAGATCCTGCTGTCGAAGAAGCACATGTTTGTTGAAAACTTCACTGAGAATCTACTGACCTATGCGCTCGGTCGCGGCGTGGAGGAGTATGACCGCCCTGCTCTCCGTACGATCGTGCGTCAGGCTGCTCTGGAAGACAACAAGTGGTCATCTATCATTACTGGTATCGTCAACAGCACACCGTTTCAAATGAGGAGGGTAACAGATGGTAATAACTAAGAAGTACATTCCCCGACGGACGTTCTTGCGCGCAGCGGGTGCGGCAGTTGCCCTCCCGATGCTGGACGCGATGACGCCGGCTTTTGCGGTCGAGGCCAAGCGGCCGATCCGCATGATGTTCATGCAAGTCCCGAACGGGATCATGAACCTGAAGAACGAGTTCGCGCCCAAGGATGAGGGCCCGATTACCACGATGCCGCGCAGCCTTGAGCCTATGGCGGCCTTCAAGGACAATTTGGTGATCCCGACGAACCTGGATCAGAACCAGGCGGCGGGTCTGGACTTCGAAATCGCCGGCGACCATCCGCGCGCTGCCACGGCGTGGCTCACGGGAGCGCATGCGAAGATGACGTCGGGCGCCGACCTCAAGGGCGGCATCTCCGCCGACCAGATCGCGGCTCGCCAGTTCGGCAAGGAGACTCAGCTCGCCTCGCTCGAAATCGGGTTGGAATCGCCGGAAGTAATCGGCTCTTGCGAAGCCGCTTATGCCTGCGCCTATTACAACACGATCTCCTGGCGCAACGACAGCTCGCCGCTGCCGATGGAAAACCGTCCGCGCGCTCTGTTCGAGCGCCTGTTCGGCGAAACGACCGATCCGGAAATCCGCATGGCTCTCCGCAAGGAAGACCGCAGCATCATTGACACCATCAATGCATCGATCAAGAAGATGCGTTTGGAGCTGGGTGGAACCGATCGCAGCAAGATCGACCAGTACATCGATGCGATCCGCGACGTCGAGCGCCGTATGCAACTTGCTGAAAAGCAAGCGGGCAATGACCTCCCACAGGTCACAAGCCCCGTCGGCGCTCCGGAAGTGTTCTCGGATTATTTCAAGCTGATGACCGATCTCCTGGTCCTGGCTTGGCAGACTGACATGACGCGCGTCATCACGTTCATGATGGGCCATGAGATGAGCGGCCGCGCGTATCCGGAAATCGGCTTCCCCGACGCGCACCACCCCTGCACGCACCACCAGGGCGATCCGGAGAAGATCGAGAAGACGACCAAGATCAACACCTTCCACGTGAAGCAGCTGGCCTACTTCTGCGACCGGCTCGCCAACACGAAGGACGGCGGTGACGGTTCGTTGCTCGACAACTCCATGACCCTCTACGGGGCAGCGCTCAGCGACGCCAACCTGCACCTTTACACCGATCTTCCGCTGTTGCTAACAGCCGGCAAGAACACCGGTATCAAGGGCGGCGTGATGGTCCGCTATCCGAAGCGCACTCCGATGACCAACCTGCTCGTGACCATGCTGGACAAGGCTGGCGTGACGGGCGTGGAAAGCCTCGGCGACAGCAAGGGCCGGCTCTCGCTGCCAGCCTAACGAGAAGGTCGCTTTCTCGATTGTCACAAGCTCGCCGAAGCCGGATTTATCCGGCTTCGGTACCTTCAGGCGACGCCAGAACTCGGTTTAATCCGTGTTCGGCGGGCTAAATGGGAGGCTTGGATTTGTAGGGGCCGTATTTCAGGTGCCGTGAGTCCTCGTCTCTCGAACTACGGCCCGTGAATGACGGGCTCGCGGCCGGCCCGTGCAGACGGGCTTGTGCCCTTAGGGGCCCGTTGAGGCGGGCTTGCGAACTGTCCGCGAAAGCGAACGGGCGGCGATCACAGATTTTCAACTTTCAACGTGAACATGCAACTCGAACACGGTTGTGGGAGAACAGCGATGAACATGAGGGCAATGCTTCTGGCGGGACTGCTAGGCTCGACATTCCTTGCGGGCGCCGCCTTTGCTGCTGAAAACATTCTGACGCTTCAAACTGCTGCGAAGGAAGGCAATCGCGCTGCGGTGCAGTCTTTGTTGAACAGCCCGGTGAAGCCCAATGTGGCTGGCGCTGAAGGCAGCGCTGCATTGGTGTGGGCGGCCTCGCGCAATGATGTCGAAATGGCCGATATGCTGTTGCGCGCCGGCGCAAACGCAAAGGGTGCCAACGAATTCGGTGCGACTGCCGTGTACGCGGCTGCGGCGCATGCAAATCCCGCATTGCTGTCGAAGCTGCTGTCGGCTGGCGCAGATCCCAATATCGCGATTGTGTCGGGCGAGACGCCCCTGATGATGGCGGCGCGCCGCGGTAATCTTGAGGCCGTACGCGTTCTCTTGTCGGCTGGTGCCAAGCCCAATGCCGCTGAAAACAACGCCGGCCAGACGGCTTTGATGATGGCAATCGTCGAAAAGCATGTGGCAGTCACTGAGGCATTAGTGAACGGCGGCGCAGACATCAAGCTGGGATCCAAGTCGGGATTCACTCCGCTGATGTTTGCCGTGCAGCAGGGTGACGTGGAGGCCATCCGCACGCTGATCAAGGCTGGTGCGGACGTCAACAGCGTGCAGAACGGAACCAAGTTGACGCCCATCATCATCGCGTCAGCTATGCTGCATGGCGACGTTGTTGACTTGCTGCTCGCAAATGGTGCCAATCCCAACGCCATCGACAGTCGTGGGTACACTGCATTGCATCTCGTGGTGCGCGATACCGATTATGGCATGGATCTCCGCACCAAGGACACCGTCACGCGGATCGTCAAGGCGCTCCTGGCGCAAAAAGCGGATCCGAATATCCGCCTCGTGCAGGAACATCCGGCGGCTACGGGCAATGAAGTGTCGCTCGGCGGCGCGACAGCGCTCATTCTGGCGGCCGAAGTCAACAACTTCGATGTCGTCAAGGCGCTGTTGGATGCCGGTGCAGACCCGAAGGCGACCACTGACGCCGGTCACAGTGCATTGCACATGGCCGCCGGCGGTGGCACCGACGTGCAGCGCATGCGCTCACCGGAAGAACGGGCGCTGGCGATCAAGACCGTTCAGCTCCTGGTCGACAAGGGCGTCGGCGTGGATGATCCCGGCCAGTTCGGCTGGACCGCGTTCGAAACCGCGACCTACCAGGGCATGACCGATGTCATGGAATACTTGGCGGGCAAGGGTGCGGACGTCAACCATATGGACGTCTTCGGCCAGACCCCGCTGAGCGTTGCCATGACCATCCTGACCGCGGATATCGGCGGGCGTCGCCTGCAGATCCCGCGCCGCTATCGCAAGGAAGTCGTCGACCAACTTGTCAAGTTGGGCGCCAAGTCCCTTGAGGAGACGGGTGTTGTGGTTGTCCTTCAGCGCACGGGCGACCTCAACTAAACAACAGCTCGTCTGCTGCGGCAGACCACCTGTCAACGTGTCATGGCCGTGCTCGTCGCGGCCATTGACATTTCTGGCGCAGCGGAATTTGAAGTTCGATGAAATTGCTTTGAAACGCGAGTTGTCGGCGCCTTCCGATTCCGAAGATCGTAAACGAACGCGGCGAATTTGATGCGGATGCCCAAATCAATGCACGAGTGTAATGCCAGGATCGGATGGTGGGGGAGCTTGAACAGTCTCGTTGATCGGATGTGCAGGGTTCTTGTCGGCGTCTTTGTTGCAATGACAGCCCTCCTCATGGCCTCTCCAGCCCTTGCCGAAAAGGGCAAGCTGCGGGAGCGGCTCACGCCCGAGGTCATGGCGGTGGTGTTTCCCGATGGGTTTGACCGGCTTGGGCCAGAGGAAGGCACGCCGCCAGCCATTGCGGTCTACAAAGGTGACAAGGTCGTCGCCTATGTGTTTTCGACTCTCGACATCATCAATGCTCCGGGCTACTCGACGACGCCGTTCGATGTAATTGGCGGTGTCGACCTGAACGGCCGCATCACCGGCGCCAAGGTCGTGTTCCATCACGAGCCATATATTCTGCACGACACGCGCCGGCAGCGGCTGCTTGACGAGCTGCTTTCCAAGGAAACCGGCATGCCGCTGCGCGGTTTGCCCACTCAGTTGCCGCCGGACTACGTTGCCGGTGCCACGGTGAGCACGCGCGCGATGCGCGCGGGGGTTCGCACGACGGCCAGTCTGGTGCTGCGCCCGCGCAGCGGGGTGGCGAACGTGACGGTTCCCACGCTCGATGCCGAAACGTTCAACATGAAATCGCAGGAGGACCTGTTCGCCGAAGGTTCGGTAACACGACGTCGCGTGACATCGGGTGAGGTTACGGAAGCCCTCAAGAGCGCCGGGGTTACCAATGCTCGGCTCGACGAGCCGGTCGGCCGTCCCGACGACTCCTATGTCGAATTCATCACGGCGCTTGTCACCCCGCCGACCATCGGAGGCAATCTGCTTGGGATGCTGAAATTCGAAGACTACAAGCGGCAGCTTCCCAGCGATGCCCAGGGAATCTTGATCGCTTCGAAGGGGCGTTACGATTTTCTCGGTACGAAATATTATCGTGAATCCGCGGGCAATCGCTTCGATCGCGTCAGGGTCGTCCAGGACGAGCACACGTTTGAATTCGTGCAGACGGATTATACCTACGCGGCGAGCTTCATGGGCTACGACAATGCGGGGCTGTTTGCGATCCCGGCCGGCTCCGGGTTCGATCCCATAAAGCCGTGGCGGCTGGAACTTTTGGTCAACGGCATGGACAGCCGCCGCGGTGTTCCGGTGACGATTCCATTTGCGCTCGAATACAAGGTTCCGGCCCATTACGTCCTCCTGCCGCCCGAACCGGAACCGCCACCTGTGCCGGCCTGGGTCGAGGCTTGGCATGAAAGCCAGACAAACGCTGTAATCCTTGCCGGCCTGCTCACTGTTCTCACACTGATCTTCGTGTTCCAGGCCCAGCTTTCTCGCTATCGCCTGGCGCACCGGCTGGTCCGCAATGGATTTCTGATCGTCGTTCTGGTCTGGCTCGGTTGGATCGCCGGCGTCCAGCTCTCCATCATCAATGTCATGAACTACCTGCGGGCCCCGTTCATCAATCTCGATTTCACGACGTACCTCGCCGAGCCGCTGATGCTCATCGTCGCGTGCTACACCCTGATCTCGCTGCTGCTGATTGGACGGGGTGTGTTCTGCGGCTGGCTGTGCCCGTTCGGGGCGATGCAGGAGCTGCTTGGGCAGCTTGCTCGCGCGCTCCACGTGCCGCAATGGAACCCATCGCAGGCGCTGGAGAAGCGCCTGTGGCTGGGCAAATATATTGCGGCCGCCGTCGTCCTCGTGCTGATATTGACCGAGATCGATTCGACCGGGGCGACCGCCGAGATCGAGCCGTTCAAGACAGCGATCACTTCCAAATTCACCCGCGCCTGGCCCTTTGTGCTCTATGCGGCTGCCTTGCTCGGGATCGGACTGTTCTCGGAGCGGGCCTATTGCCGCTTCCTATGTCCACTCGGCGGCGTGCTTGCACTCCTCGATCGGCTGCACCTCCTCAATTTGCTGAAGCGTCGGCCTGAATGCGGCAACCCATGTCACCTGTGCGAGCGGTCCTGCCCGGTTCGAGCCATCGAAAAATCCGGCAAGATCATCACCGCCGAATGCTTCCAATGCATGGACTGCCAGGTCGAATACTACGACGACAAGCGCTGCCCACCGCTGGTGCAGGCCGCCAAGCTGCGCGCAGCTGTAAAGCCTGCTGCTGCCGCAGCGGAGTGACAGGACCGTGCCAACCGCTTCGGTGCCGGGGCAAACCGCGTGACGTGTGCCTCGAGGGCGTGCCATCCGTCCTTAGGCCGTCCGTCCTCTATCATCCGCATGCGGCAAATTTGTATTCGACTCGGCGGCAGCGCCTAGTGACGATTTTGAATTCGCAGCGTAATCTTTCAACACAAAAGTCTTCGCCGGAGCACGGAGCATAGCAATGTTCAGATTCGCCAAGGGTCCCATTCTCCCTCGAAACCTGGCCAAGGCGCTCATGCGCTGCGGCGGGATCGCAACTCTCTGCGTAAGCGCTGTGGTTCTTGCGACCGTTCGGCCGCCAATACCTCAGGCGCTGGCGCAATTCCCCGAACTGATCGTGTTCGCCGACGCAAGCCTGCGCGGTCCGCTCGACGAGGCCAATGTCTGGTTCCTGTATGAGAACGGCAGCGGAGCCAGGCCGACCTATGGGGCAAGCATGGCTCTCGCCAAGCAGATCGAGGGCGGAGCGCCAGCGGACATTTTCTTTTCGGCCGATGTCGATTCGATGAATTATCTGGCCGAGCGCAACCTGATCAATACCAGGTCACGCGACGATGTGCTCAGCAACAAGCTCGTGCTCATTGCACCGGCCAATAGCAATGCCACGCTGACCATTGGGCAGAATTTCCCCCTCGCTCAGGCGCTCGGTCAAGGCCGGTTGGCTCTGGGCGATCCGGCCGCTTCGCCCGACGGGAAATACGGCAAGGCCGCGCTCGAATCGCTTGGCGTGTGGGGTTCAGTCGCATCCAAAGTCGCACCCGCACCGGATGTGCGGGCGGCGCTGGCGCTGGTGGGGCGCGGCGAAGCGGCGTTCGGTATCGTCTATGAAACCGATGCCGCCGCCGATAAGAACGTCAAGATCGTTGGGACGTTCCCGGAGGCGAGCCATCCCAAGATCATCTATCCGGCCGCTAT
>Ga0209488_10004286_pt1 | contig 11193 bp, 9 predicted proteins | sample Rivendell_Oct201_8_FD_188349 | JGI IMG/M metagenome (GOLD analysis project Ga0209488, IMG submission 188349) | Vadose zone soil microbial communities from the Eel River Critical Zone Observatory, Northern California, USA -... | ecosystem: Environmental > Terrestrial > Soil > Vadose zone >... | reverse complement strand
CGCCGGAGCGACCAAGGTGCTGGTGTTCGAGCTCGCTTCGCTCACCGACGTGCACTGGACCATGTCGGGCGAGGTGGTGCTGATGGTGCTGCTCGGGGGGCTCGGGACCGTGTTCGGTCCGGTGGTGGGCGCCCTGATCATCATCGCCATGGAGAACTACCTCGCCCAGATTGGCTCCTGGGTGACGGTCGTGCAGGGCGTCATCTTCGTGATCTGCGTGCTCACCTTCCGCCGCGGCGTGATCGGGGAGCTCGGCCGGCTGATCAAGAGGCCCCTCTAGGAATCAAGCTTCTTCCAATCTACAAAAGACCCGCGTCGAGCTCTGCTCGACGCGGGTTCATCACCCGGACGGATTACAACGAGCGCAGGAAGTTCAGGATGTCCTGCTTGCGGCCTTCGCTCAGGTTGTTGAAGTTCGAGACTACGCCGTTCGCTTCGGAACCGGAGCTCGAATGCTGCTGAATTGCGCGCTGCAGGTCCGCGGTTCTTCCGTCGTGGAGGAAGAAGATGCGCTGCCCCAGGCCCCAGAGCGGAGCGGTGCGGAACTCTCTCGGACCGGCCTCGCCCTGGCTTACGCCGTCGGCCAACCCTACACCCATGTCGTGGACCAACAGGTCGGAGAAGAGGTTGACCGGCTTCGCGTTCAGCGCAGCGACGGTGGAATTGCCGGTGGTGAACGAGGGGGTGTGGCACAGCGCGCACCCGATGTCGGCGAACTTCTGCCTGCCGTTCGCGATGGAGGTGGCCCCTCCCGGTGTATCGGGAGAGGGCTGCGGCGCATCGAGAAAGCGCATGAAGAACGCGAACTTCTCGATTGCGCTGATCACCTCGGTCGGCGTCGTGGCGTCGGTGTTGGTGACGTCGTTCGGAACGGTCGCGAACTGACAGCTCGCCGTTTCCTCCCGCTCGGTCTGGAACAGCTCGTTGGTGATGCCCATCTCGACGTTGTACGCCTCGCCTGAGAAGAGCAGCAGCGACTTGTTCTGCGCCTTCCAGCCGAACCGCGCGATGGTGCCGTCGTTGCCGTTGTTGTTGGTCATGCCGGTGATGGTGCGGCCCGCGACGTGGTAGTTCGGCCTGCCCTTGATTGCCAATGCCGCTTTCATAAACGCGTTGCTGGACTGGTTCGCTGCGATCGCCGCGTCGGGAATCTGTTCGATGAGACCCGCACCGAAGGTCGGGGTGGGAATCCTGAAGATCACGTTTCGATTCGCCAACTGCGTCGCAAAATCCGGTTGCGCGAGCATGCAGCCCGCTGCTCCGGTCCGACCGGTGATGGTGAACAGCGCGTGCACGCCGCCGTCGGCCGTTCCGTCCGGATTCAGCACGAAGCGCGCCTCGCGCACAGGCCCATTGGCCATGACAAACGATGGAATCCCGTCGGTTCCGCCGTCCTTGCCGGCGAATGCCACCTGAGGGTTGACGAACGGGCTCGTACCGCCGAGCGCGGGCTGAATATGGCATCCGCCGCAGCTGTCGAGGTTCATCCTCGGCCCGAGGCCATCCGGGACATTTTCCACTTCGGCAAAATCGGCTGCGCCCGCGGTGAAAAACGCGGCCTGGGTCGCGCTCAATCCGGCGAGCTGCGCGCCGGCGCCCGCGGCGCCGCCGCGCACGCCGGGATCACTGGCTCTGAATAGCGTGCCGCCGCCAAAAGAAAGCTGAGAGGAGACAAAGTCAACTTGGAAAAAGAACAGAGCAGCAACGGACGCCGCCAATGAAAGCGGTACCACGAGCTTGCTTTTCATGTTTGCTACCTCGTCATCCAGCAAGGTGAGATTCGAGCGCATTCATTTCGCGTAGGAAACTCTTCGCGCCGCGGCATCCGGACACGCAAGCGGTAAAAATTGGCGCTCGGCCAACGAAGATATAAACACGCTGCGCCCGCGCGCGTAAGATGACAACGTCATAAGCGCGATACCAAACGGTTATCACCATGCGGCTGAGCCAGATCCGGGATTTCGTTGCAGTCGTGGAGTCCGGCGGTATTCGCGCCGCGGCGCGGAAACTGGGCGTGTCGCAACCGGCGATCAGCCGGAGCGTGCGGGGCCTGGAAGCCGAGCTGCACACCCGGCTCCTCCAGAGGACCCCGACGGGCGTGGTGCTGACCGAGCCCGGACGAGCATTCATTGCGCGGGCACGGGCTGCGCAAGCCGAGTTGCGCAAGGCCGGCGAAGAGGTCGACCAGCTAGGTGAAAAGGCGAGCTCGGTGGCCTTCGGCGTCTCACCGACCGCAGCCACAATGGTGCCTGAGGCCATCACCCGCTTCCGGCAACAGTTCCCGCAAAGCCGGGTTCACATAGCCGAAGGCCTTCCCCAGCTACTGCTTCCGCTCGTGCGGGACGAAACGCTCGACTTCGCGATCTGCAGGCGGGCCGTTGTCAAGCTCGATTCCGGGTTGGCGTTTCGTCCGCTGTTCCGCAACGACTTCGTGGTCGTCGCCCGCAAGGGTCATCCGCTGGAAAATGCACGCACGCTCGCCGAGCTTGCGGAAGCGAACTGGATCTCGCTTCTGCCGCCAAACAACCCCGGCGGGCCGCTCGACCGCGCGTTCTCGCCGGCTGGATTGCCCGTCCCTCGGCAGGTCATCCAGTGCGAGTCCTACAGCACTGCGATCGGGCTGCTCGCGAAAACCGACATGCTGGGTTTGCTGTCGCGCCAAGCGCTGGGCGACTCGATACTGCGCGATTTTCTCCGGCAGATCCCGGTGGCCGAATCGATGCCGTCGTTCATCGTCGGCATGTTCACGCGCGCCGATACCCCGCTCACGCAGGTCGCCGCAGCGATGGCCAAAGTGCTCACCGCCGCCGCGCGCGGGCGGGCTCGCTCCCCTGAGGTCGTTGCTGCGCGCTAAATTACTTTCATCGCGGCCAGCCGCTCGATCTCTTCGAGTCGCATGCCGAGAAGATCGCCGAGCACTTCACGCGTGTGCTGGCCCAGGAGCGGCGGCGGCAGCTCGTATTCGACCGGAGTCGCGGAAAAGCGCATCGGGCTGGCAACCGTAGGGCAGGGCACGCCCGCCGGGTGCGGGATCTCGATTTTCAGGCCGCGGTGCCGCACCTGCGGGTCTTCGAATACTTCCCCGTAGTCGTTGATCGGGCCGCAGGGAACGTTGGCGGCTTCGAGCTCCGCGATCCACTGCCCGCTCGGCCGTTGCCCGAATATCTCCCGCAGCAACGGGATGAGCGTAACGCGATTCGTGATGCGTCCCGGCATGGTGGCGTAAAGCGGATCCGCGGCGAGCTCGGGCCGGCCGGCGACCCTGCAGAAGCTCGCGAACTGGCTGTCGTTGCCGACCGCGAGGATGACGTGGCCGTCGGCGGTGGCGAACACTTCGTAGGGCACCACGTTCGCGTGCGCGTTGCCGTAGCGTCCCGGGGTCTTACCCGAGGTGAAGTAGTTCAGGATCTGGTTCGCGCCGAAGGCGACGATCGAGTCAAGCAGGGCGAGGTCGATGCACTGTCCCGCGCCGGTGCGCTCGCGGTGCGCGATGGCCGCCGTGATGGCGAGGCTCGCATACATTCCCGCAAGGACGTCGGTGACGGCGATTCCGACTTTCTGCGGACCGCCGCCCGGCTCGCCGTCGCGCTCGCCGGTGATGCTCATGAGCCCGCCCATTCCCTGGAAGATGAAGTCGTAGCCGGGGCGGTGCGCGCTCGGGCCGGACTGGCCGAACCCGGTGATCGAGCAGTAGATGATGCGCGGATTGATTTTCCTCAGATCCTCGTAGGCGAGGCCGTATTTTGCGAGTCCCCCGACTTTGTAATTCTCGATGATCACATCCGATTTCGCGGCGAGTTCGCGCGCGATGCGCTGGCCTTCGGGTTTCGAGATGTCGAGCGTCACCGATTTCTTGCCGCGGTTGACCGACAGAAAATAAGCGGCCTCGCGCGTGTCCTTTCCGTACCTGTCCTTGAGAAAAGGCGGGCCCCAGCTGCGCGTGTCGTCGCCCGATCCCGGCCGCTCCACCTTGATGACTTCCGCGCCGAGGTCGGCAAGGTTCTGCGATGCCCAGGGCCCGGCGAGAACGCGCGAGAGATCGAGGACGCGGATGTGTGAGAGCGGGCGCGGCATGGCGGGAGCGATTGGGGACCGGCGGATTATATCGGCAGCACGGAGAGCCGGGGCGGTGTGCGCCATGCCTTATAATCCGCCTGTATTTTTCGCGAGAGGCGGTGAATGAAAATCCTGGTTGCGGTCAAGCGCGTAGTCGATTTCAACGTCAAGGTGCGCGTCAAGGCCGACGGCTCGGGTGTCGAAACGGCCAACGTCAAGATGTCGATGAATCCCTTCGACGAGATCGCGGTCGAGGAAGCCATACGTTTGAAGGAAACCGGGGCCGCGACCGACATCGTCGTGGTATCGTGCGGCGTGCAGGCTTGCCAGGAAACGTTGCGCACGGCGCTCGCGCTCGGCGCAGACCGGGCGATCCTCGTCGAGACCGAAGTCGAGCTGCAGCCGCTCGCCGTGGCCAAGCTCCTGTTCGCGATCGTGCAGAAGGAGAATCCGCAGCTCGTCATCCTCGGCAAGCAGGCGATCGACGACGACTGCAACCAGACTGGGCAGATGCTCGCGGCGCTGCTCGGCTGGTCGCAGGCGACCTTCGCTTCGAAGCTGAAGATTTCCCCCGGCAGGGCCGAGGTGACGCGCGAGGTGGACGGAGGATTGGAGACGATCTCGATCAAGATGCCCGCGGTGGTGACGACCGACCTGCGCCTGAACGAGCCGCGCTACGTCACGCTGCCCAATATCATGAAGGCGAAGAAGAAGCCGCTGGAGACTTTGAAACCCGACGCGCTCGGCGTGGACGTCGCCCCGCGGCTAGCGACGCTGAAAGTCGAAGAACCACCCAGGCGCAAGGCGGGCGCCAAGGTGCCCGACGCGAAAACCCTGGTCGCGAAGCTCCGCAACGAAGCCAAGGTGATTGCATGAGCGTGCTCGTCATCGCCGAGCACGACAACCAATCGGTCAAGTCGGCGACGCTCAATACCGTCGCCGCCGCGGCCCAGATAGTAAAAACCGTCGGCGGCGATATCGTCGTCCTTGTTGCCGGCTCGAGCTGCGGTGCCGCGGCAAAGGCCGCCGCCGCAATCGCCGGCGTCGGGAAGGTCCTGGTCGCGGACGCGCCACATTACAAGGACCAGCTCGCGGAAAACATCGCGCCCCTGGCCGTGGACCTCAGCCGCGCCTACGCGCACGTTCTTCTGCCTGCGAATTCTTTCGGGAAGAATCTCGCGCCGCGCGTCGCGGCGCTGCTCGATGTGGCGCAGATCTCCGACGTCGTCTCGGTTGTCGACGCGGACACCTTCGTGCGCCCCATTTATGCCGGCAATGCGCTCGCGACCGTTCAATCGAAGGACAGGATAAAAGTCGTCACGGTGCGCACGACGGGTTTCGACGCGGTTTCCGCAAGCGGCGGCTCGGGCGCGGTGGAAGCTCTTCGGGCGGGCGCGGATGCCGGCCTGTCGTCGCTCGTCGGCCGCGCGCTCACCAAGTCCGAGCGCCCCGAGCTGACTTCCGCGCGCGTGGTGGTCTCGGGCGGGCGCGGCATGGGCTCGGGGGACAACTTCAAGATCCTGGAACCGCTCGCCGACAAGCTGGGCGCGGCGATGGGGGCTTCGCGTGCCGCGGTGGACGCGGGGTTCGTGCCGAACGACTGGCAGGTCGGGCAGACCGGCAAGATCGTCGCGCCGGAGCTCTACATCGCCGTGGGCATCTCCGGCGCGATTCAGCACCTGGCGGGCATGAAGGACAGCCGCGTCATCGTCGCCATCAACAAGGACGAGGAAGCGCCTATATTCCAGGTGGCGGACTACGGGATCGTGGGAGACCTGTTCCAAATCGTTCCCGAATTGGTGAAAGAGCTGGGATAAACGGTTTTCACAGAGGCACCTATGAGCGAATACAAAGCGCCGCTTCGCGACATGCACTTCGTGCTGCAGGAATTGGCCGGCCTGGCGGAGGTCGCGAAGCTCCCCGGCTTGGAGGAGATCAACGCCGAGCTCGTCGACCAGATCCTCGAGGAGAGCGCGAAGTTCGCAAGCGGCGTGCTCTCGCCGCTCAACAAGCCCGCCGACAAGGAGGGCTCGAAGTGGGACAAGGGCAAGGTCACCACTCCCAAGGGCTTCAAGGAGGCCTACCGCCAGTTCGTCGAGGCCGGCTGGAACGCGCTGCAGGCGCCCGCCGAGCACGGCGGGCAGGGGCTGCCCAAGATCGTCTCGACGCCGGTCGTCGAGATGTGGAAGTCGGCGAACCTCTCCTTTTCGCTCGTCACGATGCTCACCGCGGGCGCGGTCGAGGCATTGATCCTGCGCGGCACCGAGGAACAAAAGAAGCAATACCTGCCCAAGATGATCGAGGGCAGCTGGACCGGCACCATGAACCTCACCGAGCCGCAGGCGGGCTCCGATCTGGCGCTCGTTCGCACCAAGGCGGTCCGCGAAGGCGATCACTACCGCGTCTCGGGTCAGAAGATCTTCATCACTTACGGCGAGCACGACCTGGCGGAGAACATCGTGCACCTGGTGCTCGGGCGCGTCGAGGGCGCGCCCGAGGGCGTGCGCGGCATCTCGCTGTTCCTCGTGCCGAAGTTCCTGGTGAGCGCCGACGGCTCGCTGGGCCAGAGGAACGAGGTGCAGTGCGCCTCGATCGAGCACAAGCTCGGCATCCACGCGAGCCCGACAGCCGTCCTCGTATACGAAAATGCGGTCGGCTACCTCGTCGGCGAGGAGAACCACGGCCTCGAATACATGTTCATCATGATGAATCTCGCGCGATTCGCGGTGGGCATGGAAGGCCTCGCAATCTCCGAGCGCGCCTACCAGCAGGCGCTCGCGTACGCAAAGGAGCGCGTCCAGAGCCGCGACGTCGCGGGCGGCGGCAAGGCGGTGACCATCATCCACCACCCCGACGTGCGCCGCATGCTGATGAGCATGAAGTCCCAGACCGAGGCGATGCGCGCGCTGGGCTATGTCGTCGCGGCCGCGGTGGACAAGTCACTGAGGCACCCGGACAAGGAAGAGCGCGCGCGCAACCAGGCTTTCGTCGACCTCATGATCCCGATCGTGAAAGGCTGGTTCACCGAGACCGGCATCGACGTGGCGTCCACGGGCATCCAAGTGCACGGGGGCATGGGCTTCATCGAGGAGACCGGCGCGGCCCAGCACCTGCGCGACGCGAGGATCACGACGATCTACGAAGGCACGACCGGTATCCAGGCGAACGACCTCATCGGCCGCAAAATCGCGCGCGAAGGCGGCGCGACCGCGAAGGGGGTGATCGCGGTGATGCGCGCGGTGGAAGCGGAGCTCGGCAAGGCGGCGGGGGAGGATATGGCGGCGACCCGCGAGGCTTTTTCCGCGGCATTGACCGCCGCCGAGGAATGTGTTTCCTGGATGGTCATCACCTACGGCAACGACATCAAGGCGGCGCACGCAGGCGCCGTCCCCTTTCTGAAGCTCATGGGCATCGTCTGCGGCGGCTGGCAGATGGCGCGCGCCGCTCTCGTCGCGCGCCAGCGGCTCTCCGAGGGAAAGGGCGACAAGTCCTTCTACGAGGCGAAAATCAAGACCGCGCGGTTCTACGCCGATCACGTCCTGACGCAGGCGCCGGGGCTGCGGAACGCGATCGTCCACGGCGCGGCGGGCGTGATGGCTCTGGCGGAGGATCAGTTTTGAGCGCCCGTCGCGCGCGCGAACGCGGACGCATCGGCTTGCTCTGACGCATGGCCGCTGGTCCGCAAACCCTAGGTCGCTACCAGCTCGAGCGCGTCCTCGGCAAGGGGGCGATGGGCATCGTCTACGAGGCGCTCGATCCCAAACTCCACCGCAAGGTGGCGATCAAGACCATTCTGATCAGCCAGCTCGACGAGGAGACCGCCAAGGATTTCTCGATGCGGTTCGTGCGCGAGGCGCACGCCGTGGCCCGGCTCAATCACCCAAACATCGTCCAGGTCTACGATTTCGGCGAAGAAGGCGACATCGCCTACCTCGTCATGGAGTTCATCCGCGGCGACGAGCTGAAGTCCACCCTGACCACGGGCCGGCAGTTCGACCGGAAGGAATGCGTGCGCATCATGTGCGAGCTGCTGGATGCGCTCGACTTTGCGCACGAAGCGGGGGTCGTCCACCGCGACATCAAGCCCGCCAACGTCATGCTCGACAGCCAGGGCCGGACAAAGCTCACCGACTTCGGCGTGGCGCGCGTCACCGATGCCGACCGCACCCACGCTGAGCGCACGCAGGCGGGCACGATGGTCGGTACGCCCGCCTACATGTCGCCCGAGCAAATCCAGGGTTTGCGCATCGACCGGCGCACCGATATTTTTTCGGCGGGTGTCATCCTGTACCAGTTCCTGACCGGCCAGAAGCCGTTTACGGGAGAGGGCGCCTGGACCGTCGCGAAGAAGATCATCCAGGACGATCCCCCGATGCCGTCCTCGCTCAATGTGGCTGTGTCCCCCGAGTTCGACCGGGTCGTGGCGAAGGCGCTGGCGAAGAATCCCGACCAGCGCTTTGCGACCGCGCGCGAATTTGCGGTGGCGCTCAAGCGTGCAGCCGAAGGCAAGCCGGCGATGCCGGAGGTCGAAGCCACCCTCGTCGTACCGCGCGAGCCCGCCGTTTCTCAGGCCACCCATCCGGAGGCCCTGCGATCCGGGGAAATGGAACTGGAGTTCTGGCGCTCAATCAAGGACAGCACCGATCCGAACGACTTCGAGCTCTACGTGCGGCAGTTTCCGCAGGGCGTGTATGCGTCGCTCGCCGCACGCAAAGCCGCCAAGCTGCGCAGCGGCTCCCCTGCCGACGACAGCGGCACCCGCACCATGGCGGGAGCCGACAGGACGCGGATTCAGAGGAGCGCCCCGCGCGCCGAAACCGGGGAGAGTGCTCGGCAGGCGGTCGACAAGACCATCAAGCTCGCCGACGCGCCGTCGCCGGAACCCGCACGGGCCGAGAAAAAGCGGTCGCTACTCATGCCGGCGGTACTCGGGACGCTCGTCGCGGCCGCCGCTGTCGCTTATTTCGTTGTAACGAAGCCGAGCCAGCAATCGACCGCTCAGAAGGTCGAGGCGGAGGCAAAGGTCAGGCGCGACGCGGCCGAAGCGGCGAAGGCCGAGGCGAAGGCGCAGCGCGATGCTGAGCTGCGGGCGAAGCGTGATGCCGAAGCGCAAGCGAAACGCGAAGCCGAAGCGCAGGCGAAACGCGAGGCGGAGGCGCAAGCGAAACGGTTGGCTGAGGCAGAGGGGCAACGCGCGGCCGAGCTGAAGGCGAAGCGGGAGGCGGAAGGGCAAACGAAACGTGACGCCGAGCTTCGAGCGAAGCGTGAGGCCGAAGCGCAGGCGAAACGCGAAGCGGAGGCACAGGCGCAGCGCGAAGCCAAGGTGCAAGCACAACGTGACGCCGAGAGCAAAGCCAAGCTGGCGGCGGAGACATCACTCTGGGACTCGATCAAGTCGAGCCGCAAGCCCTCCGACGTTCAGAAATACCTCAACCGCTACCCGAACGGTCAGTATGCGGAACCGGCGCGCCAGCGCCTGCTCGAATTGGAGAGCGCCCGGTTGGAGGAGGCGGCCAAGAAGCAAAAAGAACCGGAAAAGAAGAAGTCGACGATCATCGTCCCGCCGACGTTCTAGCAGCGAATCAGAACCGGTAGCCGAGCCTGACCCCGAGGCTGCTGATTTTCTCGGTGACCGTATACGCGGCCGTGGCGTTGACGACGCCGAAGTTGTACTTGTATTGCTGGTATCTCAAATCGGCAGTTACCCCCAAGGCCGGGGTGATCGGGTAGGTATAAGCCCCCCCGAGGCTGAACCCGAAGGTAGTGTCGGCGGTATTGTTGAAGCCGTTGTCGTCCTTCCACTTGCCTTTCATCCCAGCTATGGCGACGCTCCCGCTGAACTGCCCGCGTAGCGCCGGAATCCCTCCGCCCACTCCGACGAAGATCCCCTGGCTGTCGAATGTGTCCTTGGAAAAAGGGAGGGGCGGGCGGGGTGCGTGAAGTACGGTGCTGCTTGCGGTGTAACCGCCAAAACCCGAGACGCTCGCGCCCTGGGCAAAGGCGTGGCTGTAGCCGCCCGTCAGGGTGTAGGAATCGTGCGAAAAATCCTGCTTCTGGCTCGTTACGGAATCCCACAAGTCGTGCGTGGCGCTGAGGCTCTGCGAAGCCGCGAAGTCGACATAGATTCCCTTGGGCGATATCCAGGTCAGGCCGGCATTGACCGCCGTATAGCTGGACTTCGCCGTGACGCTGCCATAGGGGCTGTTCTGGTCGAACGAAATCTTGTAGGCGGTCGGCGCAAGCCCGCCGTACAGACGGAAAACGTTCTGGGCCTGCGCCACAACGGGAAAAAAGGCAAAGACGAAAAGCGACGTCCACAGCGCGATTCCGGATGTTTTCATGGCAACGGGCCTCCTCTGTGGCTCATTGTGTCAGGTTCCCGCAGAAATTGGAATGCGCGAGGCGTGCGGGCAGCCGTGCCGCTAACGGCTGAAACATTTCTTCACAGCTATGGGCGATCGCTCCGGATATCATCTGCCAATCCATCCGAGACGGAGACTGAAAATGGAAATGTTCCTATCGAGACCGCTACGGGCGGCGGTTGCCTTTCTCGCAGTCGTCGCCTGCGTTTCTTCGGCGTATTCGCAGGAGCGCCGCGGGGGCGAGAGGCGGGAGATCCAGCGCGAGCGCTTTCACACCGATCACTGGGTGTTCGACCACCGCTTCAACCACAATCACTACTATCCCCAGTTCGGGTATTCGGTGCCGGTGCTGCCGGGAGGCCATGTCGCATTGACATTTCGCGGCAACCCGTTTTTCTTTCATTCGGGGGTGTGGTATCGCCGCGGCGTCGCGGGATTCGTCGTCGTGAGGCCGCCCGTCGGAATCATTGTCCCGATTCTGCCGCCCGCGTACTCGACGGTGGTGATGGGAGGCGTCCCTTATTACTACGCGAACGACGTGTATTACGTACAGGCCCCCGGCGGATACGCCGTGGCTGAGACGCCCCCGGGCGTGGACGAGGCCGCGGCGGCCGCTCCCGTGGCACTGCCTCCTCAGTCGGGGCCGGGCGCGCCCTCCGCGAACGCCACCTGGTATTACTGCGAATCCTCGAAGACTTACTACCCCTACGTCTCCGCATGCAAGGAAGGCTGGCGCGCAGTGCCGGCCACGCCGCCGCAGGCGCGCTAGGTCAGC
>Ga0209488_10004285_pt1 | contig 11199 bp, 10 predicted proteins | sample Rivendell_Oct201_8_FD_188349 | JGI IMG/M metagenome (GOLD analysis project Ga0209488, IMG submission 188349) | Vadose zone soil microbial communities from the Eel River Critical Zone Observatory, Northern California, USA -... | ecosystem: Environmental > Terrestrial > Soil > Vadose zone >... | reverse complement strand
GCGAGCACGTCACTCCCGCGAACCAAAGAAGATGTGGTTCTTTTTAGATTGCAGCAGCGCAAATAAGAACAATCAATATCGGCCAGAGTTCCTTACCTATTTCGATCGGTCGAAACGCGCGGAGTTTTACAACTAAGGGAGCCAGCTGGGACAGTTGCTGGGTTTACTTGTACCGAATTGAGTTCAAGCTGCTTTCATGACACCGTCCGATAGCGCGTACCCTTGTAGGAAGTTATAAAATAATTGGTTGGTTAGCCCATCGGTGCCCCTGGTGCCGCGGTCGGCTGACTAGGCAAGCGACGGGACCATGGCATGAACTGCGATCGCCGAGCATTTGCGACCGGCCTGGCCGGCTTGGCTCTGTGCACTGCTTTTCCGCGGGCCGGCAGCGCCCAGCAACTTGAAAAATTGTCAGTCAGGCTTGGCGTGGCCAACAAGTCGCACCTTTATTATCTCCCGGTCACTCTGGCCGAACGCCGCGGCTATTTCAAAGACTACGGGCTCAATGTCTCGATCGTCGATTTCGAGGGTGGGTCGCAATCGCTCGACGCCTTGCTCGGCGGCTCGGTCGATCTCGTGACCGGCGCCTATGAACACGTCCTTCACATGCAGGCGAAAGGTCAGGACATCCGCGCGCTGATCGAGCTCGGCCGGTTTCCGGGGATCGTGCTCGCGGTGCGCAAGGACCGGCAGTACAAGGCGCCCGCCGATCTCAGGGGCATGAAGATTGGCGTAACCGCCCCCGGCTCGTCGTCGCATTTCTTCGTTCTGTACCTGATGGCAAAGGCCGGGCTTCAGCCGACGGACGCGACGATCGTCGGCGTAGGCGGCGGCGCGGCCGCGGTCGAGGCGATCAAGAACGGCGTGATTGACGCGACGGCGAACTTCGATCCGGTGATCACGCGGCTCGAGCAGGACGGAGTTATCCGGATCGTCACCGATACCCGTTTTCCGCGGGTCAACTACGAGATCTTTGGCGGCACCAATCCAGCCGCGGTGCTCTACGCCAAGCAAGCTTTCATCGCCGCGAATCCGAACACCATGCAGGCACTGGTGACCGTGTTCTATAAAACGCTGAAATGGATCGCCACGGCGACGACCGACGAGGTCGTTGACACAGTGCCATCAGATTATTTTCTCGGCGACCGCGAAATCTATGTGAAGTCCCTCAGGTCGAACTTGCTGATCTATTCGAAGACCGGCGTGATCACGCCTCAGGGAATGAATAGCGCGCTCAACATGCTGGCCACTTTCGATCCGGAGCTCAAGGGGGCCAAGATCGATCTGCAAAAGACATTCGATGATCGGTTCGTGAAACGGGCGACCGTCCTTTTTGATGATCCGAACAACGCCACCCTGGAGAACGACGACCGGCGGCCTGATGTCGACCTCGGGACGACGCAGGACTGACGGAATACGGCGATGCTCCGCAAAGCGGCGCCGGACCAGGAGCGGCAAGGAACAAGAGCGGATACGACGGGAAGGAATGCAAATGAGCGACTCGGTTTCAGCAACGTCGGAATTGGTAAAGGCTTCAGCGGTGTCGAGGCCAGGCCGGGGCACTGAATCCTGGTGGCCGCGCGGCTGGTGGAAGATCATGGATACAAGGATCGGAATCATTCCGGTTCCGGTGTTCGTGGTCCTGTTCGCGCTCCTGGCGGGGTTCACCTATACCGGCGACATCAAGGGTGAGATCTCGATGATGATCGCCGTGCTGGTCATCGGGGGCTTCACCTGCGCCGAAATCGGCAAGCGCATCCCGGTGCTGCGTAGCATCGGTGCCGGAGCGATCTTCGCGACCTTCATTCCATCGGCGCTTGCCTATTACAAGCTGATCCCGCCCCAGATCGAGAAATCGATCATCGAATTCACGAAGTATACCAATTTCCTGTATCTCTTCATCGCCTGCATCATCGTCGGCAGTATTCTGGGGATGGATCGCAATGTTCTCGTAAAAGGCTTCGTGAAGATATTCGTGCCGCTCGCGCTCGGCTCGATCGCTGCGGGCGTGGTCGGAACCCTGGTAGGGACCCTGCTGGGCCTCGGCGCCCATCACAGTTTCTTTTTCGTCGTACTTCCCATCATGGCCGGCGGCGTCGGTGAAGGCGCGATTCCGCTTTCGATCGGATATTCGGAAATCCTGCATCAACCGCAGGGCGATGTGTTCGCGCAGATCCTGCCGCCGATCATGCTCGGCAGCCTAACCGCGATCATCCTATCCGGTTTCCTGAACTACGTCGGCAAGCGATACCCGAGCTTGACCGGTGAAGGACGCCTCCAACCTGAAGAGCACGATGACATGGATCCGGTCAAGGAGGAGGTCGCCTCCGAAACTGGCGGTCCGATGGACGGAAGCACGGTCGCGGCGGCTGGGTTGGCCGCTATCACCTTGTATCTCCTGGGCGTGATGTGCCATCGCCTGTTCGGCCTGCCCGCTCCAGTGGCTATGTTGTTCCTTGCCGTGCTAGCGAAGCTCACGAGCGCGGTATCGCCCCATCTGCAGCAGGGTGGGTTCGTGGTCTACAAGTTCTTTTCAACCGCGGTCACTTATCCGCTCCTGTTCGCCATCGGCGTCTCGCTGACGCCGTGGGATAAACTGGTCGCGGCATTCAACGTCCCGAATATAATCACGATCGTCAGCACCGTCGTTACGTTGATGGCAACGGGCGCGGTAGTCGGCCGGCTTCTCAACATGTACCCGATCGAGTCGGCGATCATCAACGCCTGCCACAGCGGGCAGGGGGGGACCGGTGACGTGGCCATCCTGACGGCCGCGAACCGGATGCAGCTTATGCCGTTCGCGCAGATTGCGACACGGATCGGAGGCGCTATCACTGTGACGATTGTTCTAATTATCCTATCGCGCGTCGCTTAGCGAGACGGACCGAGGTCGTCCTTGTTCGTTCACGTTCGGAAATACTCGGGCTTTGCCGATCACAGGCTTCATTTAGAAGGAATATCTCAACAGCTTGCCTGCCAAATTCTTACGGTCTGCAGAAGACCTGCAACCGCAGGCGAAATGAACGCTCGGCAGGCCTTCCGCAAGACTGTTGGGCTGAAATCCAACCTACTCATCGGGAGTTTCCATGACCGCTGACAAACCACTCCGTAGACTCCCTGCTACTTTGATTCCTGGCGACGGAATCGGTCCCGAGATTGTCAATTCGGCAGTCGACATTCTCGAAGCGCTTGGCTCGCCTTTTGAGTGGGAAATCTGTCAGGGCGGACTTGCCGCAATAGACGAATGCCGGGACCCGCTGCCCCTGCAACTCTGGACAGCATACGTCGGACAAGGCTCGCCTTGAAAGGTCCACTTACAACGCCCATTGGGGGAGGTTTTCGGTCGATCAATGTTCGTCTGCGCGAAGAGTTCGGTCTCTATGCCAACGTCCGTCCCGTCAGAAGCATGGTGCCGGGTGGGCGGTACGACGACATCGACATCGTACTTGTGAGAGAAAATCTCGGAGGCCTTTATGTTGCCTTCGAGCACTACATTCCGATCGGCGACGATCCCCACGCGGTGGCCATTTCGACGGGCGTCAACACTCGCGAGGGGTCGCGCAAGATCATAGAGTTCGCATTTGACTACGCACTCAAGAATGGGCGCAAAAAGGTAACCGTCGTTCACAAGGCAAACGTTCTCAAGGCTTTGACCGGCGTATTTCTGGAAGTTGGTCATGAGGTTGCAAAAAAATACGAAGGCAAGGTCAAAATGGACGACCGTATCGTTGATGCGACGGCGATGCAGCTTGTTATGGACCCTTGGCAATTCGACGTAATCGTCACCACGAACTTGTTCGGTGACATTTTGTCGGACCAGCTAGCGGGATTAGTAGGCGGACTAGGAATGGCTCCCGGAGCTAACATTGGTCCGGACGCAGCAATATTCGAAGCGGTCCACGGCTCAGCTCCTGACATCGCGGGCAGAGGTGTTGCTAATCCTCTAGCGCTTATGCTCGCAGTCGGGCTGATGCTCGATCACATCGATCAATCGGTTCTTTCCACTCGCCTTAGAACGGCTATCGATCTAGTCTTGCGAAAGGATGGAGTCCGGACGCCAGATCTCGGTGGCAAGGCTTCGACAGGCGATTTTACTCAGAGCATCATTCGCCGGCTAGGATAGTAGGGACGCTTAGACGTGACGATGTACCGCGAAGCATGGAAAAGACAGCTCGCGTTGAAAAAAGAGAGACTGGGAGAATAGACATGCCAAAGGGCTCAGATTTGCTTGTTGCCGCACTCGAAAACGAAGGTGTCGACCGCATCTTCGGAGTTCCTGGCGAAGAAAATCTGGATGTCGTTGAGAGTCTACGAACTTCGTCGATTAAACTGATCCTGACGCGTCACGAGCAGGGAGCGGCCTTCATGGCCGCCACCTACGGACGTCTAACCGGAAAGCCTGGCGTTTGTATCACGACCCTGGGACCTGGTGCCCTAAACCTTACGACGGGAGCAGCTTATGCCCTGCTCGGTGCCATGCCCATGATCATGCTCACAGGGCAAAAGGGCATCATGAGCAGCCGCCAGGCAAAGTTTCAGATCGTGGATGTGGTGAGTGCATTCAAACCGCTTACGAAGCTTTCTCTCCAAATCGTCAGCACAAGCAGTATTCCCACATTGGTTCGCGACGCTTTCCGCATCGCCATGGAAGAACGGCCAGGACCTGTCTTACTCGAGTTGCCTGAGGACGTAGCTGGCGAACAGGGCGAAGCTATAGCAATGGTGCAGCAGCACCCGATTGAGATTCCGGTAGCCCATCGTGCCTCGCTGGATCGAGCTGCCGAAATGATCCTCAAGGCAAAGAGGCCGTTGATTATGCTCGGTGCTGCGGCGTCCCGTCCGCGGAGCACGGCGGGGATCGGAGGTTTTGTTCGCCGTACGCAAATTCCATTCTTCACCACGCAGATGGGTAAGGGAACAGCGCCTGGCGGAAGCAAGCTTTACATGGGAACGGCCGCGTTGAGCGAGCGTGACTATGTTCATGAAGCCGTTGATCGCGCCGATCTGATCATTGCCATCGGTCACGACACGATTGAGAAGCCGCCATTCATCATGGGTCCGAAAGGTCCTCAGGTGATCCATGTTAGTTACACGCCAGCCAATGTGGAGAGGGTTTACTTTCCGCAGTGTGAAGTCGTGGGTGATGTCGGGCCGAGTCTTGAGTTGCTGGCTGACCGCGTTGAGGGACGGCTGCACAATGCCGGCGCTCTATTGAGCCTTCGCGAAAGTATTTTGAGCCGCATCACCGACCGTGCCACCGAAGAACGCTGGCCACCCACTCCGCAACGCATTGTGCACGATGTAAGAAAGGTCATCCCTGAAGACGGCATCGTCGCTTTGGACAATGGGATGTACAAGATTTGGTTCGCGCGGAATTACCGAACCTATGTTGCGAACACGCTCCTTCTCGACAACGCATTGGCGACCATGGGCGCCGGGCTGCCGTCCGCGATGATGGCCGCGATGCTGTATCCCGAACGCAGGGTGCTCGCCGTCTGCGGCGACGGCGGTTTCATGATGAATTCGCAGGAAATGGAAACCGCGGTTCGCCTTAAGTTGAATCTCGTGGTGCTGATCTTGGAAGACTCGGCTTATGGCATGATCCGGTGGAAGCAGGCGGTGGATAGTTTCCCTGATTTCGGCCTGACGTTCGGGAACCCGGACTTCATCAAATACGCGGAGAGTTACGGTGCGAAAGGGTCGAAGGTCGAAAGCACGGCCGAGCTGATTCCAACTCTCGAGCGGGCTTTTAAGAGCGGTGGAGTGCATCTAATTTCAGTCCCCATCGACTATAGTGAGAATACCCGCGTGCTAATCGATGAGCTTCGCGAAAAGTTAAAACAAGTCGACGAACCGGTGGCGTAGATCGGAATAATCGTCGCGGAATGACGAGTGCAGACGTCTGACAAATTGAGAACCAAAGCGACAGCTTTGGTTTCGCGCTCGTACGGTTAAGGAAACTGCAACCGAAGCGCCAGGAGAGTGCAATGAGTGATAAGATCAACGAGCAAACCGAAAAGATGCGCGAGATGGCGCAGACAACCCTCGACAAGGCAAAGGATGCCGTGTCGAAATACATGACTGAGTCCCAAAAACTGCGTGAGAAGGCCGACACTAGTGTGCGAGCTACTTACTCGACTGCAAAGGAGCTGAACGAAAAGGCAGTAGCGTTTGCCGAAGCAAATGTGAATGCTGGGTTCGAGCTCGCACAACGGCTGCTTCAGGCAAAAGATCCCCAGGAGATGGGCACGATTTACCAAAACCATCTGAAAGAGCAGATGGAAAAAATGAGTGCGCAGTTTCGTGAACTCGGAAGCGCGATGACGAAACCGCCCCCGGTCGATCTGAAATAGAGCGCGGTCGCATTCGATAAATGCGGCGAAATCCTTTCGCTTGATGACAAGAACGCTCCCTGCGCTTGACTGAAGCGTGAACAGTAACGGCATTACTCGTTCGAAGACAGTTGAGATTCATGTCGCCGGCGAGACCTCGGTTTGAGCACAGAGAAGTCAGTACTGAAGCGCGCCAGCCTGTCGTTGATGCAATGGCGCGGGCAGAGAGACCATGAAACAAAAGGGTCGCTCTCGATGAGGTTGATCTTGTTAGGACCGCCCGGTGCCGGCAAGGGCACGCAGGCCGAAAAGATTGCTGCCGGCTTTGGGATGCCTCAGTTGTCAACCGGCGACATGCTTCGTGAAGCAGTCGCATCGGGTACCGAAATCGGCTTGCAGGCGAAGGAAATCATGGAGCGCGGTGACCTTGTGCCTGATGCTCTGGTCGTTGCCGCCGTGGCCGATCGTCTCGATGAGCCAGACGCCGCGAACGGATTTGTTCTTGACGGGTTTCCACGAACGTTAGCGCAGGCAGAAGCGCTCGATGACGAGCTTTATCGACGGGGTCTCCAGATAAACGCAGTTCTTGAGCTGAAGGTCGACGAGTCAGTTCTGGTTGAGCGCGTCAGGACCCGGGCCAAACAGATGGTGGAACGGGGCGAGCCGGTCCGCAGCGACGACACCCCGGAGGTCTGCGAGCGGCGCCTAGACGTCTACCGGGCGCAGACCGCTCCGGTTATTGAACATTATAGGTCGTTAGGTGTACTCAAGAGTATCGACGGTTTGCAGCCAATCGAGGCCGTTACCGATGATCTTGCGGCGGCAATCGCGGCTTTGCCGGCCCAAAAGATCAGGAGGCAGAAATGAAGGCTTTCACATTCCAGGCGCCGCCGAACATTCTTTTCGAGGCAGGTGCTTCGCAGAAATTGGCAGAACTGGTTGCGGGATATGGAGTCACGCGCATTCTGCTGGTTACCGATAAGGGCGTACGAAACGCAGGTCTGACCAGAAACGCTGAAAAAGCTCTCATTGATGGCGGCTGCGAGCTCACCGTGTTTGAAGACGTGGAGGCGGATCCGCCATCTCATGTAATCGAACGGGCAGTCGCGCTTTGTCGAGACAGCGGAATTGGGCTAGTTGCTTCGATCGGCGGAGGCAGCGCCCTCGATACCGCGAAGCTCGTTGCCTACCTGGCCAAAACCCCCGATCGACTCGATGACATTTACGGCGTCGGCCTCGCCAAGGGGGAACGGCTGCCGCTTCTGCTGGTGCCGACGACTGCCGGAACCGGTTCGGAGGTGACCCCGATCGCCATCGTGACGACACCCACCACCGAAAAGAAGGGCGTTGTTTCGCCCCGGTTGCTACCGGACTGGGCGATCCTCGATCCGGAACTGACTCTAGGTCTGCCCGCGCACGTCACCGCAGCAACGGGCATTGACGCCATGGTGCATGCGATCGAAGCCTACACAAGCAGGCATAAAAAGAATCCGATGTCAGATCAATTGGCGCGTCAGGCGCTTGCGTTGCTCTCGGCCAATGTGCGCATAGTTTGCACCGATGGATCGAACCTCGAAGCGCGATCTCAAATGCTGCTTGGTTCTATGCTGGCAGGTATGGCATTTGCCAATTCGCCGGTCGCCGCCGTCCATGCGCTTGCATATCCAATCGGTGCAATTTTTCACGTTCCGCACGGTTTATCGAACGCGCTTGTCCTGACGCAAGTACTCCGGTTCAATTTGCCCGAGGCCGAAGCGCTGTATGCCGAGCTAGCTCCTATCGTCGACCCCAAGACTGAAGGCCTGTCAACCAGCCAAAAGGCGCGGCTTTTCGTCGATGCAATTGCCGCCATCTGCAGGGACTGCAACGTACCCGTGTCGCTCGCCGACGTTGGCATCACTGCGAAAGACCTGAAGAAATTGGCCGAAGACGCGATGAAACAAACGCGCCTCCTGGTCAACAATCCGCGCGAGGTCAGCTTCGACGACGCTCTGGCAATTTACACGGAAGCGTTCGGAAATCGGACGGCAGCATAATCGAGCAGTGAACCTCATTGATATCAGGCCACGTCTTTTTGCGGGAAGTAAGATGAGCAAAAAACACGAACCGGATGCGGCCCCTGCCGAGTCAGCTCCTCATTGGGCTGACCTGTGGCAGTCGTTCTCGGAATCGTCCAAGCAGATAGCGGAGGCATGGTCGAGCTCAATGGCCCCGTTCATGCTCGCCCGCCTGCTGGAACATCCGGGTGGGTTTGCCATCGGCAACGAGATGTCAGACGCCATCGAGAAAATGGCACAGGGACCGCGACTTGCCGACGTTTGGGACTTCGATCGCAAAATGGCGTTGGTTTTCGGCGCATGGATGGAAATGCGTCAAAAGCTGGCGAACTATAATGCCGTAGCCGCGGCGCCGTGGACGGAAGCCTCGAAGAGATTCCTCGAAGCGATGTCGGCGGCAACGGCCGGCGGAAGCAATTCACCTCCAAACTGGCGGGAAGCTTTTGCGAAGTGGAGTGAAATCTCCAACGAGGAATTGATCCGAAATCAACGCGGCGAAGGCTTTCTGCATGCTCAGAAAGAACTGTTGCAGTCCGGATTGAAGCTTCGCAGCCGGCAGGACGATATCGCCGAAGCCGCTTCTGCGATGTTTGGTATGCCAGGTCGAAAGGATTTCGACGAAGTGACGCGCCAGCTTACCGAGCTGCGACGCGAAGTTCGCGCTCTCAGCCATAAGGTACACGCCCAGGAGCGGAGTACGCGCCCGACGCGTCCCAAAGCAGACCAAACCGTCGTAAGGTCTGACACCCAGCCGAACACGCAATGAAAGACCGGTCATGACAGAGGAGAATCAGGCGGCCCGATTTTTCAGCGAGATGGCCGCCAATACCGAAAAGCTGGTCAAGGCTGCGCAGCTATTCGGACAGACCAAGGATGAGGATGTCGCCATTGGCACAACGCCGAAGCATTTGGTCATGCGCCGCGACAAGGTAGAGCTGTTTCGCTATAAACCGACGGCTGAGGCCACCGCAATCACGCCCGTGATGCTCGCGTATGGGCTTATCGGTCGTTACACCATGGCCGATCTTCAGCCTGATCGCTCGCTCGTGCGAAGTCTGCTTTCGAAAGGGTTGGATCTTTGGCTGATCGACTGGGGTCAGCCAGGACGAACCGAGCGTTGGCTCACGATCGACGACTACGTGGACGACTATATCGACGCTGCCGTCGATCGGATCTGTCAGGAAACGGGGCACGATCAGGTTACGCTTCTCGGGATTTGCGAAGGCGGTGTCTTTACCACCTGCTATGCCGCCCTGCATCCGGAGAAAGTGAAGAATCTGGTCCTTACGATTACTCCAATCGATTTTCATGCCGACGTAAAGGACACTGCGGCACACCACGGCTTCCTGAATATCTGGACCCGAAGCCTCGATCCGGAAGATATAGACAAGCTCGTGGACACCTATGGCGTGTTGCCAGGCGAGTTCATGAGCTCAGTATTCTCGATGATGACGCCGATGCGTTCGTTGACGAAATACAACGTCGATCTGATCGATGTCGTCGACGACGAAGCGAAATTCATGAACTTCCTGCGGATGGAAAAGTGGCTGGCTGACCGCCCCCATCATCCCGGCGAGGCGGCGAAGCAGTGGCTTAAAGAGCTATACCAGGAGAACCGTTTGGTCGATGGAAGCTTCGTTCTGTCGGGCCGCCAAGTCGATCTAAAATGTATCACAGCGCCCGTTCTAAACGTGTTCGCGCTCGACGATCACATTATTCCGCCCGACTGCTCCCGCGCACTTGGCGCGAAGATCGGTAGCAAAGATTATACAGAGATCCCTCTGCCGGGCGGACATGTCGGACTCTTTGTCTCAAGCAAATCGCAGGGCAAACTCAGCCAAAGTATCGCCGATTGGCTAGTCGCCCGCGACGCGACATCCGCGAGCAAAGCCTGATGCGCAACAAGATCGTTGATGCCGCGGAGGCGGTTGCCATAATTCGCTCAGGCGATACGGTTGCCTCGTCCGGGTTCGTAGGCGTCGGCACGCCTGATGAAATCATCAAGGCGCTGGAGCAACGTTTTGTTCAGACGGGAGAGCCCCGCGACCTCACGCTGGTGTTCGCAGCAGCGCCCGGCGACGGTTTGGATCGTGGCCTCAATCGCTTGGCTCACCCGGGCCTGATCAAGCGTTTGATCGGCGGCCACTTTGGGTTGGTGCCGAAACTGGCGCGTATGGCCGTCGACAATCACGTAGAGGCCTATAATTTGCCGCTTGGATGTGTTTCACATCTGTTTAGAGAGATTGCGGGCCGCAAGGCTGGTCTTCTCTCAAAAGTAGGTTTGGGGACCTTCGTCGACCCCGCCAATGGTGGTGGGAAGCTCAATGAAAGGACCACCGAAGAGCTAGTGCGATCGCTGGAGATTGACGGTGAGCAGTGGCTTTTTTACAAGGCTTTTCCCATCAATGTAGCCATTATCCGCGGGACCACGGCCGATCATAACGGCAACATTTCGATGGAGAAAGAGGCCTTAACTCTCGACAACCTGGCTCTGGCCACGGCAGCCAAGAACTGCAAAGGCTTCGTTATCGCACAGGTCGAACGTGTCGCGGCTTCCGGTTCGCTCAATCCCCGGCATGTGAAAATTCCCAGCGTATTGATTGATTGCGTTGTCGTTGCGCAGCCGGAAAACCATGCTCAAACATATGCCACCGGCTACAACGGAGCGTTCTCAGGTGAATTGCGGGCCCCTGCGGATCGCAATGTTCCCCTACCGTTGGACAACCGTAAGATAATTGCCCGACGGTGCGCTCTGGAATTGCCAATGGGTGGCGTGGTCAACCTCGGCATTGGGATGCCAGAAGGAATTG